>OIZI01000556.1_pt1 | contig 18582 bp, 14 predicted proteins | sample 1588441 | NCBI WGS metagenome assembly OIZI01 (sample SAMN03283284) | human gut metagenome | biome: human-associated habitat; material: feces | host: Homo sapiens | place: Peru | collected 2012 | reverse complement strand
GCATGGTATACATCTCCACCATGCTGTTGGAAATGGGTGTGCCGGTCGCAAAAACAACGCCGCGCCCGCCGGTCAGCTCGTCCAGGTAGCGGCATTTCATATACAGATCGGAGCTTTTCATCGCCTCCGTCTGCGAGATGCCGCCCACATTACGCATTTTGGTAAATGCAGCGAGATTTTTGTAATAATGCGCTTCGTCGATAAACAGCCGGTCGATACCCAGCTCCTCAAAGGTAACAAGATCGTCCTTTCGCGTCTGATCGTTGAGCTTTTCCAGCTTTTGCTTGACGGTTTTCTTGCTCTTTTCAAGCTGCTTTACCGAAAAGCTCTCGCCGCGATTTGCTTTGAGTTCAATAATGCCGTTTGTGATTTCCTCAAGCTGCTGCTCCAAAATCGCGCGCTGGCGCTCGACGCTCATCGGTATCTTTTCAAACTGCGAATGACCGATGATAACCGCGTCATAGTCGCCGGTTGCGATCCTGCCGCAGAAGCGCTTGCGGTTCTTTGCCTCAAAGTCCTTCTTGGTCGCCACCAAAATGTTGGCGGAGGGATAGAGCTGCAAATACTCCGAAGCCCATTGCTCGGTCAGGTGGTTCGGCACGACAAACAAGCTCTTTTGACACAGCCCCAGCCGTTTGGATTCCTGCACGATGGCGACCATCGTGTAGGTCTTTCCGGCTCCCACGACATGAGCCAGCAGCTCGTTGCCGCCGAGCATACCGCGTGCTACGGCGTTGATCTGGTGCTTTCTGAGCGTGATTTCAGGGTTGATACCTGCAAAGGACAAAAAGCTGCCGTCATACTCCCGCGCGCGGTTGGAGTTGAACTTGTTGTTATACAGGCTGCAAAGGCGCTCCCGGCGCGACGGGTCTTTCCATATCCAGTCGGCAAAGGCGGCTTTGATAAGCTCCTGCTTGCCTTGTGCGATGGCAGTTTCCTTGCGGTTAAGGACGGCTTGCTTTCGTCCTTCTGCGTCCTCCACATAGTCGAAGATACGCACATCGCGGAGATTCAGGGTCTCCTCGATGATTTTATAGCCGTTGATGCGGCTCGTGCCGTAGGTGTTGTAGGCTTTGATGTTGCCCCGGTCGTAGCTCTTGCCCTCGATGTTCCATTCGCCCGTGTACTCCGAGAAGTGGACATGGATATTCCATCGTGAGTAGCGCGGCGTGGAGAACAGCTCGAACATGAAGTCCTCAACATCTCCCGTCGGCAGCCAGGTCGCGCCGAGCCGGACGCTGATCTCGCTTGCGGTCAGGTCAACCGGCTGCACCGCCTCCAACGCCTGCACATTGGCGGCGTAGTCCTGCGGGTACAGCTCGGCGCTGCGCCTTGCCCAGTCTAACTTTTCGCGCACATTGCCGGACAGATATTCGTCTGCCGTCAGATACTTGGCGTGACCGTCGTTTTCCGAGGTGTGCATGGGGTTGAGAAAGATTACGCCCTGCAAATCCGCAAAGATTTCCTGCTCGCTCTTGCCGATGAGCTGCTCCATATACGCCATATCCACCTTCGCCTTTTCGGAAAGGCTGACGGACAGGGCTTCGGAGGCGGTATCCACCGAGGTAATGACCCGGCGCTGCTTGATGGTGCGCTTTGAGAACATATCCGCCTTACGGACAAAATTGCCCTCATCGTCCAGCACCTCCAGAGAGGACAGCAGAAAATAGGAGCTGTCGGTGGAAAAGGCCGTGTTGTTGGCGCGTGAGGAGATGAGGCCGTACTTTTTGCTGAAATCGTCATACAGCGCGTTTAGCTTCTCCTGCTGCGCCCGGATTTCGCTGTCGGGGTAGTCCTCCGTCTGATACTCGATGAGCGTGCGCACACAGTCGCGTATGGCGATCATGCCCTTGATGCGGTTTTCCGCAGTAACCGATACTTCTACGGGATTCATGCGGCTGTTGACGCGGTAATAGAGCTTGCCGTCCTCCAGCGTAAAGCTGAAATTGCGCACGGCGGGGTCTGCCGGAATGGAAAGGTCTTCGTCCTCCTCGGCAATGTCGTCCAGATCGTACTCGGCAAGCTCCGCGTGGATATTCTGAATCGAGTCCGAAAGCAGCGCGCCAAGCTCCTGTCCCTCGTAGGGGACGCAGGCGCTCTCCGGGCCGAACTGTCCCGATACCATCTGCATCTCGCCTAAGATCATGTCCGGGTTGTCGATGAAATACTGATTCATTACCACGCCGTTTTCGTCCTTGCCGAGATGCACCCAGTCCGGCTCGATGTCTACAAGCCTGTCGCGCTTTTGGAGAAAGATAATGTCGCTCGTTACCTCCGTTCCGGCAGCAGACTTGAAGGTGTTGTTGGGCAGCCGGATCGCGCCCAGCAGGTCGGCTCTCTGCGCGATATATTTCCGCACGGCGGGGTTTTCCTTATCCAGCGTGCCTTTGCTGGTAACAAAGGCGATAATACCGCCCGGTCTGACCTTATCCAGCGTCCGACCGAAAAAATAGTCGTGGATGAGCCAGTTGTGCTTGTCGTACTTCTTGTCGGGTACTTTGAACTGACCAAACGGCACATTGCCGATGGCGGCGTCAAAGAAGCTGTCCGGGAGATCTGTTTTCTCAAAGCCCTGCACGGCGACGCTGCTCTTTTGGTAGAGCTGCTGCGCGATCCTGCCGGAAACGCTGTCCAGCTCCACGCCGTACAGCCTGCTTTCCGCCATGCTGTCGGGCAGCATACCGATAAAGTGACCGATGCCGCAGGACGGCTCCAAAATATTGCCGGTCTTGAAGCTCATGTTTTCAAGCGCCTGATAAATGCCGCGAATGACCGTAGGCGGGGTATAGAACGCGGTCAGGGTGGATTCCCGCGCGGAGGCGTATTCGTCCTCGGACAGCAGAGCCTTCAGCTCGCCGTATCCGCTGTGCTTTTCATCGAAGCAGTCGGCAAGGCCGCCCCAGCCCACATAGCGGGAGAGGATTTCCTGTTCAGCCGGTGTCGCAAAGCGGTTTTCTTCTTCAAGCTGTTTGAGCAGCCGGATAGCGGCGATATTGTTCCGAAAACGCTCGCCCGGCGTTCCGACGCCCAGCGCATCATCGGCAATGCGGAAGTTATGGCGCTGCGCCTGCGGTATCTCCGGGTGGAGTACAAAGCTCTGCGCGCGCGGTTTGCGCTGCGGCTTCGGCGGCTCTAATGCGGCGGCTTTCGGCTCGACCGACTCTGCCTCTTTCTCGGTTTTCTTGTCGGCAAGCTGTTTGTTCAGCTCCGCAAGATAGCTTGCCGCCTGCCATTCGCTGTCAAATTCTTCGCTGACGCCATCCTCGTCCACATAGTAGCCGTCTTGCAGGTCGTCCCAAATCCCATAAGCGATCCGCGCGCCCCTGTCCAGTTCGACCACATGGAAGCGTTCATCCGGGGTTGACTGTTCAGGCTCGTCGATTGCAGAGGTTAGCTGCTCCGGCGCAGGCGCGTCAATGATTTCAAAGCCCTGCGGCGGTGGGTCAAGTCGTTCCGCAAAGTCCGGCGCAATCGTGCTGCCGTCCTCATGGCGGTACACCTTGATGCTCATGGGAGTACCATAGTGATTTTCCTCCATGATGTCGCGGATAAACTCTGCTTCGTCGATATATTCGATGCTTTCCCCGACTTCGCCGTTTGAACCGAGGTATTCAATGCGCCCGACCGGGACGGATTCAACCGGCGCGTCCTTGTGCCGTGAAAGCAGCAGCTCGGTACGGCGCTCGTTTCCGCTTTGCTCGGCAATCACAACATCAAAGCCGCGGTCATTGAGCATATCCGCATAGGTGGAAAGACGATTACCGGGGACGCCGCACATCGGAATGCGCTCATCGGCGCTTACGGCGCGGCTGGTAAGCGTAAGCTCCAACGCCTTTGCCACCGGCTCTGCGTCATCGCCCATAACCTCAAAGAAATCGCCTACCTGATACAGCACAATAGCGTCCGGGTTGTGTTCCTTGATTTCGGAATACTCCTGCCACGGCGTTTTTTCGGGAGCATCGTATTCTTGCAGATTGCTTTCCGCTTCGGATATGAGCGTCTGCATGGTTTCATCGGTTCTGCCTATCCTGTCGGGGTGCGGGTCGGCGTACTCATTCAGAAACTCGTCATACTCCTGTGTGCCGAGGTCGATCAGCTCCGTGTAGGCGGCTGCGTCCAGAAATTCAAAAAACTCCTCAGCCGTTCCACTTTTATCCCTTGCCTCCTGTATCAGCTCATAGGGAAGCTGCATAACGACAAACTGACCTCCGGCATTGGCGTCCGGGTTATAATAGACGGCTTCAAACATCTGCCTGTCGGGACGGTTGAAATAGTAATCGTCATCGCCTATCGGGGTGGTGTTCGGACTTTCCGTTCTTTCCTCAGCAGGCAAAACCTCAACCAACAGATGGTCGTTCAACGGGTTTTCCTTTAGCCTCTCGTCGAACTCCGCGCGGGGCAGCTCCTTGTTGATAATGGGGAAAGCCGGGTCGAACAGCAGGACGGTATCCCCGTCAAAAGAGAGGATTTCATACTCTGCCGTTCCGAGATAGACGGTATCGCCAAGAGAAATGCGATATTCCTTTTCCGGCTCCGGCGGCGGATTCAGCTCGTCATAGGTCGGTTCCAGCGACAAAGCAATTTCCGTGGCAAGCTGTGCAAGCAACGCCTCGGCGCGCTCCCGGTGGTGGGTATGGTTGGAGATAATGCCGGTCAGGGCTTCGCGCATAAGGGGCAGGATATAGTTATCGGCGGATAACGTCCATGTGGTTTTGCTGCCGATGGCGAATTGACTTGCGCAGTCGAGTAGCACATATTGATTCAAACAGGCGTCGGTGTTGCCGAGCTGCGTCTGAAAGTCGTTGTAGTCGCGGATAAGGGAACGAAACTCCTCGCTTACCTTTCCGCGCTCGGCACGGGCGGCTCTTTCCGCAAGATAGGCGGGGTACTGCGCCTGCTCCGCCTTGTTCAAGTAGCGATTGGCAGCGATAAGCTCGGAAATGCGCTTTGCAACGGCAGGCCATTTCAGCAGGACAACGCCGTAATTAGGGTCGCCTTGAAAGCCCTGCCTGATGGCGATGCCCTTGCTGTCATGGCCTTCCCATAGACCGCTGCCCGGTATGGCGTCAGAGCGTCCTCCTGTGCCGTACTCGTTTTTCAGAAAGTTTGCATTTTCATCGGTACTTTTTTTAAGGGAAAACTGCTCGAAAATTCGCATTTTACCTTGCGACACGCCGCTGCCGCCGCACAGCACATAGTCTATGGCCTCCTGCGGCAAAGAAAAAGCGGAAGCCTTTTGCGCTTCCGTTTCCTCAATGAGCGACATTTGCTCCGCCTGCGTAGGCAGCATTTTTTCACTTGGATCAAGCCAGCGGTCTAAAAGCATCATGCCGTTTACGGTATCGGCAACATAGGGCCAGTAAAGATAGACCTCCTTTTCGCGGCTCAAATACTTACCGCGCCAAAGATGCAAAACATCCTGATAGGCTCTGTATCCTGCGCGCTGTCCGTTTTGCAGAACGATCTCCGTGAAGGTGTTGTTGAAAAAAGACCGAATAAAATCACCGCGTTCCTTTTTGTCCTCATGTGAGGCAAAAAACGCGGTGATTTCCTGTCTGTGATTTTTCAAAGCGTCGCAGGAACGCAACAGCTCGTTCTTTTCATCGTTTTCGTGATAATAGGCTATTCCTGAGCTGCGATTAAAGTCGTGACCGCTTAGCTGTAAATCAGCTCCGTCAGGACGATCTCCTCCGCTGCGCTCCTGATGTTGTTCATCATCTGCACCCATTTCATCTGATCCGATGCTTTCAGACTCTCCGTCACGCCCTGTGCCTTCGCCATCTGCGCGGTCAGACGCTCCATCATCTCCGTTGCCTGCCGGTCGATCTCCGTCAGATGTGCGTTCAGCTTGCCCGTCAGCAGCATTCCCGTGTAAATCCCGTCCCTGTGGTCTTTCAGGTAGCTGCGCCGCAGCATTCCATATTTCCCCAGCGTCGGACTCTCCGGCACGGTCAGGTCGGGCAGAAGGTAGTCGCCCTGCATTGTATAGGTCAGTTCCATATTCTTGACTCCTTTCGGTAGTTTTGTTTCCGCTATCATTGTAGCCGGAAGTCCGGTTATCCGCAAATGTGCGATTTTGCTTTCTTTCCTCCGTTTGCAGATTTTTGACCGTCGCCCCGATCTCGCGCAGTACCATTTCGGATATATCGCTTGCCGCGCCGCCGAGAATGGCGACGGTCTGCGGGGTGTTGAAATCAAGGACGCGAACAAAATCCTCACGGTCGAAAACCTCTCCGACCTCCATCCCGCAGCGGGTCAGCAGCATAAAAGCAACGCTGTTCGTAAGCGCCGTCTTAAACCATACCTCTGTGTTCAGCTCGTCCAGTTCCTCCAGAAAGCTGTCGCCCTTGACAGAACGCAGGTCGGACAGATAATCCGAAAAGTTATCCTCGACTGCGTTCTTTGCCGTTTCAAGCAGGGTGGAAGCAAGCCCGCCCTTGCTCTCGACAGCGCCAAAGCTGTTTTCCAGCGCTTCGGTAACGGCCTCCGTATACTGCCCGCGCATCTGCCAAAGAGAGATATGCGCGCCGACGCGTGTATTGGTGTCGGATACATCGAACACATGGCGCAGCCTGTACGGTATATCCTTGTCCGAGAGCAGCGCGATGCCCTTTGTGCCTTTGTTGACCCAGCGCCCCAGACGGTTCCATGTTTCGATCTCCGCACAGGCGGTGGCGTTCGGCTTTTGCGCGTGAATCAGTATTTGGTCTTTGAATTTGTACTTGTAGTTGTTGGCGGCTGTCGTGAGAAAGCTCATCCAGCTATCTGGATTTTGCGTAATGTCGCGGGCGGTATGCTCCGCCATGCCGACAATGATCTGATACTTACTTGCCACTCGCATGACCTCCCTTCAAGGAAATGTTGACGCATATATCCATACAAACGCCGGGAGAAAACAACTCCATCGACGCCAGCAGTCCGTTTTTCGCGTTGGAAATCTTGGTTATCCGGCTGTTGAGCTGTGCGACGGTCGTGTTGACCTCCGCCTGAGTCGCGGCGTAATAGTATCCCGCCGTGTCGCTGCAAACAGGAAAGCCGCCGCAGCGCAGGGCGTTGACCGTTTTGCGGATTTCCGCACCCTTTACATGAAAAACGGCCTCAAGCGTTTTGCTTGAAGCCGCGTTTTGCCTGCCTGTGTGGTGGGTGCGAAGATACCTGCACAGCGCAGTTTCCATATTCAATTCAGACACGGCGTTCCTCCTTATCTTGCGTGTTCTTTCACGGGCGGGTGTTTCTTCATATACTCCTTCAGCGTGCAGCTTACACCCTCGTAATTCCAGTCCTTTTCCGGGTCAATATCCCGATAGGCGTTGTTGATGGCGGGGCTTTTCTCCAAACGAATCGGTCTATTGGAAAGAAGCGTGCCCCAGTGATTGACCATGATCCATTTACCGATTTGGACGGGATCGCCCCGCTGGTCATCGTCATGGCGCACCTCGTACAAATACATTCCCTTGGGAACGGTATCTCGGTCTATGCGGGCGCAGGTAAAAAGCATTGGCTTGTCCAGTACCGTGACCGATTCAAAGGTTTCCTTTGTTGCGTCTATTCCACCCATATCCTTTACCTCGCTTCCTCTCTCTGTGGCTGCCGTATGGGGAAGTCCCACCCATAGACCTTGCCGATCTCATCGCCCAAGCGTTTGGTCACGCGGGTAATGTCGGCGCGGGTCACAATGCCGTCATAGATTTTTTCTTTCAGCCTGTCGATCTGCTCCTCGGTCGCGCCGTCCTTGTAGGTGCGGTAGAGGTAGTGATTCGTACCGTCATGATGAACGGCGTCGCAGCGCATATCCCCGTTTTTATCTACATACCAGGTGGAATAATCTGTGTCGGAATACAAACAGTCGCGGATGTTGCCGCTTTTGATCTCCTTATACCCGGAAAAGCGCCCGTTCCAGCGCCCCAAGTCGGCAATCACTAAAATGGGCTGCGAAAGCTGAATGTTCAGATTGACGCGCTCATCGTCCAGATAGTCGCCGTTGATTTCATACATCAGCTCCATACGCTCATGTTCGTTTTTCTCCGGGTATTCGGCTTCAAGCTCGTCCTTCCAGTCCTCGTAATCCAAGTCATAGTTGCTCCAGATGAGATGCCTGTTATCGCTCATCGTGCGTCACCTCTGTCTTTCTGCTTCATTTGGATGGGCGTACCGTTTTCATCGTAATTCTTCGGGTCGGCGGCAGGCACGTCCCAGCCGAACATAGAGCCTGCCAGCATAGCCGCCTCCTGCGCCTTGCTGACTCCGTTTTTCGTGTTGCGGTCATCTGCGAAAATGCGGTTTTCGGCTTCATCCGCGCTCGAAAACTCGCTGGGATAATAGCCCTTTTCTCCGCGCTTGATGACGATCAGCTCTCCGCTTGACGGCAGAACGGAATGGCAGCTTTCCGGCAGAGAGGAGCGCAGCGGGATAACTGCGTTGCCGTTCTGCTCCATACGCTCGGCAAACTCGCAGATATGGTAGAGGTTGTTTCCTACCTCCAGGTGGTAATCGTCGATATATCGGCAGGTGCGATCAAAATAACCGCCGTCATTCGGCATAACGCGAATTTTATCGCCGTCTTGCAGGCGGAATTTCTCTTCATAATGCGGCGTGATAAACCGAATACCGCGCTCCGCCTGCTTCAAGTGCCTGTCCAGCCATTCGCGGACATAGCAATAGCAGTACAGATTGTACTCGCCCTTGTGCGGGTTCAGCCGCATCAGATAGGCGTATTGGTCGGTATCGACGCGAACTCCGTATTCACGCTCATTCCCCAAGCTGTCTTTTCCAAAAGAGGCTTCGGGATGAGAATTGCAGTATTTTGAAAGCGCCGCGCGGTTATGCAGGAAATAACCTTCGTCCCGAAACCCGTTGATAACCTCGTCAAATTCATCCTTGAACGCCTGCGTCTTGAGGTCTTTGCGAAAATCATTCCATGTGGAGAAAAAGCCTTCGCCATCGGAATCCATGTCGGCTCTCAAATAGCCGATGAAGCCGGTCTGCATGGAAATTTGCTGACTTTGGGAATAGGTGTAGCTTCGCTCCGGCAAGGTAGCAGGGCGAATATACAGGGTCGTATCATTCATTATCTCTCACGCTCCTTTTCTTTTTTAGCGGGTGGTGTGTGCTGTCCTTTATTCTGTTCAAGCGCCTGCTTGCGCGCCTCCCAGTATTGCGGATAGTACCGCTGTACGCTGCCGTCGATCAGCTTTTCATATTCGCCCGGCGCGTAATACTCATTGACCGGCGCGGTAAAAAGCCGCTTATCCATCAGCTCACGCAGCGCCACGGCAGCGGCACAGTCCTCCTCAAAGCAATACCAGCCGCACTCAAAGAAGGCGCAGTCAAGGGCGGCTTTGGAAAATGCTTTTTTCGCCGTATCCATACGCGCCATGATCCCGCCGTGTCCGGCTGTGCTGACCGAGTAAATGCCGGAGGTAAGCATATCGCAATGTTGGATTTCTCCCCATGGGGAATATCCCGGTTCTGTCATCATTATCGTTCACGCTCCTTTTCCTTCGGCTGCTTCTCCATGCGCTGCCGCTGTATTTCAAGCTCCTGTCCGGCGCGCTCCAAAAGGTCTTTCTCCGCCGCCTTGCGGCTGTCCAGATAATGACCCCAGAAGTAGTTGTCGCCGTCCTTGCACTCCCATGTGACATACATCGTGCCGAAGCGGGTTTGGTTTTCTCCGATTACAAACTCCGCCTTGCCGATATGAATGGAATCTGTAATGAGATAATCGGCGTTTGTGCGTGGTTCCATATTATCGCGCCTCCTTGCTGCTTTCTTTTTTACTTCGCTCCTGCTGAATGGCTGTAAGTCCGTGCTGCGCCCATGTAGGCAGCTTGTCCGGCTCCATAATGCCTAAAATGTCCCGGCGCTCAAACCGCGCCTCCTTGCCGCTGTATAAATCCTTGCAGAAAACCGCAGAGCCGCGGCTGTTCGGGCTTGCGCCGAAGCCGCCCACACACAGCTTTAGCTGCCGCGTTGCCGCACGGTATTCCCGGCGCAGGATTTCCGGCTTGATGACGACGATTCTTCCGTTCAGATCATCATCGTGCGTGATGGGCGTACAGCCCTCGGCGGTAATGGGAGTATTATCAATGCCTTGAAATCTCGACGCGAACAGCTCTTCGCGGGTTTTCTCCGCCTGCGCCGCCACACGCTCCCCGAAATACTTAACGATTTCCGGGTAATCGTCGCTGACCAGCACATCGCCGTACCGTTCAAACAGGTCGTTCCATTCCCCGATAGCGGTCATATACTTCTGCCCGTTTTCATCGGCTTGATTTTCGCCTATCACGATCTCGCGGTCGCCAATTTTAATGGCATGGATGATCTCATAGTCGCCGGCCATGCGTTTTTCAGGGTCTGTTCTGTTATCTGGCATCGCTGTGCCTCCTTTCTTTTTCAGGCTGTTCCATATATTCCTGCAAGTCGTTTTCGCAGGGCATATAGAGCCTGCCTGTTTCCACACATCGGAATAAATCACAGTCCTTGTCCGTAGACGTCCTGTAAAAGTCCTGATGTGAATAGGGATGCTTGCTCGGATAGGCATAGCCCTTCTTGCAGATTCCAAGCTCCCGGTCTATGCGAAGGCGGCGTGATATTTTGAAAAAGTCATTTTCTTTTGCCGTTAAAGCTCGTTCCGGTATAAAGTGATAGCCGCCGTATGCAAACATTTCTTTCACTAAAATCAACTCCTTTCTTTTCTCCGTATGTAAAAGGGCGGCTCGAAAGCCGCCCCTTGAAACTCACTTCTTGCGTCTGTTACGGATATACAGGAATACCAGCCCTGCTACAATGAACAGAACGAGGCCGATCCCGATCATGGTTTTTGCGTCCATGCTTAATCCTCGCTTTCCTCAGTTTTCTTTTTCTTGCAGAAGCCAAAGAAGGCTGTGGCTCCGATACCTGCAAGGGAAACCATACAAAGCGCCGCCCACAGTCCGATGTTCGTGCTGTCGCCGGTCTTGGGAATGTCCGGTGTGACGGGCTTCAGCTCGTTGTAGAACTTGGCCACGGTGGTTTTGTCTGCAAATACCGTGAGCGTAATATCTTCGGGCAGCACATACCTTTCGTTTGCCGCATTGGATACCTCCGAGATCACATACTCTCCGACGCGCAAGCCCTCAATGCGAATCTCACCGTTTTCATCGGTCACATACTCTTTGGAGAACTGCTCGCCCGTGGCGGTCACGCCCGTGACCTTGAAGGTGAAGCCCTTTACGACCTTATCCTCAGAGGTTTTTTCGATGCGGATGCTGCCTCGCTGCGCGTCGTTGACAAAGCCCTTTCCGGCTTCATTTTCAACTACAACCGTTTTTCCGTTTTCGGTGATGGCGAAATAGTAGGCGTTTTCATCAAGAAGGAAGCCCTCCGGCGCGGTCTTTTCCTTGACAAAATAGCCGCCGTAGAGGAGGTCTGCCAGCTCGTACACGCCTCCGGCAAGCTCGGTCATTGTGCCGAGCAGCTCATCGGCTGCGTCAAACACCTTGTCTCCGTTGCTATCCGCATAAACCTCGAACACAGCGCCGGACAGGTGGTTGTCGGGGTAGTCTTTATCTACCTTTGTGAGCTGCACATTGCCGCGAATACGGGTGTTTTCGATTTCCACCTCAATTACCGCGCCGTCCTTATCCACGGTTACGGCAAAGGATTCCTCTGAAAGAACAAAGCCCTCCGGCGCTTCGATTTCACGGACGATATAGCTGCCGTAGGGAATATCCGCAAAGGAAAAACCGCCGTCCTCCGCAGAGGTGGCGGTCAAAAGAGCAGTTTCGGCGGTAAACTCGGTTTCATCGCTCTTAAACAGACCGATGACCGCGCCGCCCAGCGCCTTGTCGTCCTCGTCCTTTTTCAGTCCGTGGATCTCGCCGCGAATCAGCTCGTTCTCGATGGCCTCGCCGTCATTGACCTTGATCTCCACCAGCGCCGTGTCCTGTCCGGCATAGTCAAATGCAACGGCATACTTCGCATCAGAGATGAGATAGTGGCTGTCGGCGGCGATTTCCTTGACATACAGCTTTGCGCCTACGGGAATATCCGTGACAAATGCCGCCTTGCCGTTTTCACCGCAGCCTGCGATCTCCAGCAGTCCGTCAGCCGGAATCACCGTGCCGTCTGCGGCGGCGATGTCCTCGGCGGCATAAAGCCCGAAGGACACGGCGGTAATTTCGCCGTTTGCACCAATGCCGAACAGCTCGTCGGTTTCAAGCGTTTTGGATAGCTCCACCTTGACCTTCTGGCGCTCGTTATAGAAGCTCGCTGCCGTTTCGGTAATGCTCACTTCCTGACCGGCATAGGTCAGCTCGACGGTGTGGACTTCTCCGTTTACGACCATGCCGTAGGGCGCGGTGATCTCGCGGATTTCATATTTTCCGAGATAGAGTTTCTTTGTGACGGCGATCTCGTCTGCACCGGTGGTAACGGTGTCTACGACCTCGCCCTTTGCGGCGCGAAGCGTGCCGTCCGGCGTGATGATGTCATCCGCAGCAGTCACTTCGTACACCGCGCCTGCAAGCCCCTTGATTTCGTAAACAGGCTGGTAGATTCCGCTGCTTTCGGTAACGGTGGAGAACACCTCGCCGGTTTTCGTGATATTGATAACGCCCTTCTGCGCCATGTTCGGGCGCTCGACTACAACAACGGTAACGGCGCTTTCCTCGCTGGAATTGTCCTCCGTCACATCAAAATACACCGGCTCGCCGTTCAGCACATAGCCATAGGGCGCGCCGATCTCGACCAGCGAATAGCCTTTTCCGTAGGGCAGCTTTTCGGGCGTCACGAGATAGCCCTCCGCATTGGTGTAAAATACATCAATGGTGGTGGGCGTCGGGTAGGTGTAGGTCATTTCCACCTTGCTGCCGTCCGGGTCGTATATCTCAAAAGCGGCTCCGGCATACGGAATGACCTTGCCCGTTTCCGCGTCGGTCTTGATGACCTTGATATAGCTCTCGAAGTTGGCGTTGTTGATGAGATAACGGTAGGTCACGCCGTTCTGCGAGATATACACATCAAAGTCCGGCATCAGCTCATGACCGTCCCAGCCCTTTGTCTGACGAACGGTGTAAATGCCGTAGGGCATATCCCTGGTCTGGGCAAAGCCGTTCTCGTCGCAGATGAGATAGTCGCGCTCGGTTTCTTTCGCGGCTTCATAGCCGCCTGCGGATTTGAGATAGACCGCAAACTCTGCGCCAACTTCCGGGGTTTCGATCTGTGTGCTGCCATCGTCCGTGTGCTTGATAATGGCGATATTGCCCTTGATGATGGTTTCGACCACATCCAGGGCGGTGCTGTTCAGCTCGACGGTATAAAGCTCCGGCTCCGCGCCCACATGGTAGCTTGTGCCGTCCAGCAGATAGCCCTCGGAGGGGTTGATCTCGCGGATGCTCCAGTCCGAATCACAGACATAATAGCCGGTAGTGAACTGACCGCTTGCGTCCGTGGTATAGCTGTCGATGAGTGTGTCGCCCTTATACAGCCCGTAGGTCGCGCCTGCAAGCGTGGCGTCGCCCTGCGGCAAGCCGGTTTCGCTGTCGGATTTGGTAAGCGTGACATTGAACTTTTTGAGGATATTCGTAAAGCTCTTATTCGTCACGGTGTTCCATTCCACCGCCGCCGTCTGCTTTTCGGGAACGACATAGCGGATAGCGGTATCCACTTCCTCCAGCGTGTAACCCGTGCCGATCAGCACATCGCTGAAATACGCCTTGCCCGAACTGTCGGTAACAGCGTATTCATCGACCGCAAGCCCTGAAAGAGAAATGCCGTAGAGGTGGAAGGAAACGCCCTCGTTCAGCCCATCCTCGCTGGTTTTGGTAACGGCAAGGTCGCCGCGTTTAAGGGTGTTGTTGAAGTTTACGGTGGCAGTCTGCCCGCTGACGATGGTAACGCGGCGGGTTTCCTGCGGCTCGTATTTGTCGATGGTCTGCTCGGTAACGGTGTAGACGCCGGGGTTTAAGTCGGAAATCTCGATCACGCCGTTAGCATCGGTCGTTCTTGTGGTGTTGACGCCCTCGCCGGAAATCGTGAAGCTGATACCGCCCACCTTGCCGTCCTCGGAGGTTTTGATGAGCTTCATACTGCCGGTCATGACCTCAAGGCTCATATATCCCGTCACGGGATCGTCCACGGTCGCGCCGTAGGTGGCGAAGTCCTGCGTACCGCCGCCTGTCACACCGTCGCCCCATACCACAACGCCCCTGCGCGTTGCATTGGTCTTTTCGGCGGTAATGGACACAGCGCCGGTGGGCGCGGTATCGCAGGAGATGGTAAGCTGATTGCCGCTGACAGAGAACTGAATACCGCTGGTGCTGCCGGAAAACCTGTAATTGCCCAGCACGCCGTTGGTATCGGTAAGGGTAACGGAGTAGTTCGTGCCGTTCCATTTCAGCTCGTAGGAGCCTGCGGCGGCGGAGCTGCGGTTAAAAAAGCTGGGCAGCATGGTGTGCTGCTGTACCGCGCTTTCGATCTGATCGTAATAGCTGAAAATCTGACTGCGCAGCGGATGGTCGTCACGAATCATCTCGATGACATTGTTGTAGCCCTGCGAGCTGCCCCACACATGGTTGAACTGGCTGTCGCGCTCGCCCACGACGGTTTCCCATACGAGAAGCTGCGTGGCGATCTGCGCGGCAAGCTCATTTTCGTCCGTTCTCCCGGTGTCGCCGTTGCCCTGCCAGCCATATTGCATGATTCGACCGATATATGCCTTGATGACTCGCGGCGCAATGGTCGGATTCAGGCTCGACGGGTAGCTGTCCCAAAAGCTCTCGCCGTAGGCGCTGTTAAGGTCGCCGGTAGCGCAATGCACGCCCGGCTCGATGCAGTAGACGATCTGACCGGAATAGCTGTCCTTACAGAACACCGACCAGTAGCCGTCCCGTCCGGCGCTGTTCCAGCCGCCCATAAGGGACAGGGCTGGGTGTCCCCACGCGGTGCGGTTTGCGCCGCCGCGAGGAAGGTCGTACATATACAGCGTCATTTCCTCCGTTGCGGCAAACGCTGTGGTTGCCAGTCCCGTAAACATCCCGACGCTCATCACAAGCGCCAAGAGCAGGGACAAAATGCGTTTTCCTCTTTTCAAAATATTGTCCTCCTTTGATTTTGGGCAAAAAGAAAAGACCCACCGTGTTAAGGTGAGCCTTCGCTTTCCGCCGTTTGGTTTTACTGTGTTATGCGTACCCTATGAAAATTTCATGGTTGCCTCCGCCCAAATCCACCGACCATACCCAAATGGCGGTAAAACCGCTTGCTTTGTACCAGTCCAGGCAATCGCGGATGTCGCGCTCCAGATAGATGCAGCCTGCGTGCGCCTCAATGGGCGTGTCCCAGCAGCCGGTCGCCGTGCTGTCAAGAGATAAGCCGATGCTCTGACCGTAGCTCTTTGCAAAGCTGACATACCCGCTGACATCGAAAGCAGGCGTTGTCGGCTCCGGCTCCGGCGTTGGCTTGGACGGCTCCTCCGTACTCTGCGGCAGTTCCTCTGGCTCTGACGCAGGCTCGGACGGTGTGCTGACCGGCAAAACCGTCTGCTCCGGCTTTTCTGTTGCCGCGGGTTTTTCAGGTTCCGTTGGTCTGGACGCCTCGGTTGCAGGTTTTTCGCTGCTTTCGGGCGCTGCCATATTTGGGGATGCAGTCGATTCCGCTTCCGCGCTTTCGGTTGGAACTTCCGTTACCGGCTCAAAAGAAGATGCCGGTGGCGTACTGCCGGTCATTCCTTCCGTTTCTTTTGTATCGCCGCTTTCCGCAGTTGTAGCTGTCGAAGCCTCAATCTCTGCTCCCGTACTGTCTGCCGGGGAAGCGGGGTGATTTGCACAAGCTGAAAGAGAAACAGCCGCAAGAAGTATAACAAGGATAAGCGCCCTTTTATTCATAACGGATTACCTCCATGTGTGGTTTGCGCTCTTATTATACATCTCACGGCGTTTTTCCGCAAAGGTATGAGAGTTATTCTTTGTTTTCAGCAGGTACAGCCGGTTTTTGAGGGGGAGAGTGTGAGAGGGGGGGAACAGAAGTGACCGCCCTGAAAATGGGCAGACTTGCCCCTTGTTAGGTCGTTTATCTTTCCTGACTTCTCTCTTTCTGCCTTTCCTGATACCGATGATAATATTCCAGCGCTTTGAGAACATAATCCTCGGTTTTCTCATAGGGAATATTGGACGGGATATACTGCCGCAGGCGCTCCGCCTTAAAGGTAAACTTTTCCTTTTGATTCGGCTTTTCCTCGCTCATAATGGATTCAATGACATCCGGGCCGAGCTTGCCGTTCTTGGAAAACTCTTTCATCTTGATGGCCTGCGCCAGCGACGGCGTTGCGTCCGTGTAGGAAATGGTTTCAAGCAGCGCGGCTTGCTGTTCCTTTGTGAGATAGGACAGCTCCACAGCAGGACGGAAGGCGATCCGCCCCTCGTCCACCATATTCAGCAGGTCGGGGATCAGCTCTGTGAGGCGGATAAAGCGGAATATCTGATTTTTGCTTTCTCCTACCGCTTCCGCCATTTCATCCGATGATTTTACACCCAAAGAATTGTTCCCCAGTGGGGAATAATTTTCTTGTGCCGGTCTGCCAGCCTGTCTTTTCATCGCATCCAGCCGCATTTTGTAGCTGAACGCCTTTTCGCTTGGGAGAATCGTGGAACGCTGCAAATTGGATTCTACCATTAAAATAATGGCTTCGTCCCGCGTCAGCTCCTTGATTTCCGATTTGACGGTTTCAAGCCCTGCAAGCTCGCACGCCTTTTTGCGGCGATGCCCGGACACGATCTCATACCGTCCGTCCTCCTTTTGACGGAGCGTAACCGGGGTGATGATGCCGCGTTCCTTTACGCTCTGCACAAGCGCGTCCATGTCATCGTCCAACCTTACCTGAAACGGGTGGTCGGGAAAATCGTCAATTTCGGAAAGCGGGATTTCATAGATTTTCGGGAGCCTGTTTTCCGCGCGCCCCGCGTCGCTCATAAAAAGCTCATCGAATGCCGTTTTCAGACCTAAATCGACTGTTTTCTCTTTGCTCAATCATCATCACCTCCTTCGTCAACTCCTCGTAGGCCGCCGCTACCTTGCCGCTTTTGTCGTGTGCGAAAATGCTCTTGCCCTCCAGCGTTGCTTCGGCGGCGCGTACCGAAAACGGGATTTCGGTGTCAAACACCTTTACGCCGCTGCCCGTCTGCCGCAGGGAAGCGATAATCGCCTTTGCGTTGTTGGTACGGCTGTCTACCATTGTGAGCAGTACGCCGTCCACGCGCAGCTTTGGATTGATTTGCCGTTTCACTTTGCCGATGGATTTCAGCAGCAGACCAAGACCCTTTGCCGACAGAAAATTAGGCTGCGAGGGGATGAGTACGCTGTCGGCGGCGACCAGGGAATTGATGGTCATCATACCCAGCGACGGCATACAGTCTATCAACACATAGTCGTAGTTCTTTTTTACCGCGTCCAGGCAGTTCTTTAATACCATCTCGCGGCTCATCGTGTTGAACAGACCAACCTCAAAGGCTGACAGCTCAATATTGGACGGAAGCAGATCGACGCCTTCGCTGTGATGAATGATCCCGTAGTCCTGCGGCATTACCTTGTCGTCCACGGTATTCTGCATGACCGTGGCAATCGACACGGGCAGCTCGTCCGGGTTTTTAACGCCGAGGCTGACGGTCAAGCTGCCCTGCGGGTCTGCATCCACTAAAAGCACACGCTTTCCCATTCGCGCAAGCCCTACGCCGAGATTGACCGTAGTGGTCGTTTTGCCCACGCCGCCCTTCTGATTCGTGACGGCGATCACATGACATTTCTCCATGGGGGTTCCTCCTTTCTCTGAAAATGAAAATAGCCGCCCACTTTTGACGGTGGACGGCTATGTAAGAGGGGCTTTGATTTAGCCCCTTGTTTTTACTCCCATTCGGAAATGGCGTTTTCCTCCGATTCGTAATCAAGCATCAGGTCTGCGGTATCTTCAAGGAACTCTCCCATGAAGATTTTGATCGCTTCCTCATACTCCTGCATTTCAAGAACAGATGCCGGAATCTCCAGTGCAATTAAATCATGCAACGCAAGAAGCAGGGTGAAAGCCTCCTTATATTTCTGCACTTCATACAGCGCTTCAAAGGAGTGCTTTAATTCCCGCAGAGTATTCAGCGTACCGGACACCTCATATACACCGTCCCAAAATTCAGAGCAATACGCCCCTGAAACTGTATTGAGTATGTCTGCAACCGGAGAATAGGTACCTGTTTCGGAAGTTGTTTTTTTGAGTGTCATAGACAATTCCTCCTATTTCTAATTCATACGAAATCGTATGTAAGTCGTTATATTTTCCCGTATCTCTACAAGGCTCTTTACTGAGTTTGATAACATTTTTACAACAATTCGGGATTTTGTCACGCTTTTTTACTTCTCGGCGGAGGACGGGCAAGGGTCGTGTTATCAAAGAAAATCGTGATAACATTTTCCCGAAAATAACAAAACGGTCGGTGTTTATCGCACCAGCCGTTTTGCCCGTAGATATGAAAATCCCGCGTAAACACAGGGTTTACGCGGGATTTTTCTGGCGGAGAGGGCGGGATTCGAACCCGCGTGGGATTGCTCCCAAACTGATTTCGA
>OIZI01000552.1_pt1 | contig 18630 bp, 18 predicted proteins | sample 1588441 | NCBI WGS metagenome assembly OIZI01 (sample SAMN03283284) | human gut metagenome | biome: human-associated habitat; material: feces | host: Homo sapiens | place: Peru | collected 2012 | reverse complement strand
TTGGCTATACAATTCCCGCTATTAGGGCTTGTTAGGGACTTGCACCCATTAGAATGGAAGGGAACAATTCTTCCACCATGCTCCGTATATGAGTCTGTTCATAAGGTTCAAGCAATGACCTTGCACCTATCTCCAACATAACTATTGGGGACAGATATTCCATTGGTTCCGCCCAAGCGCTTTGATACTTTACAAATATCTTTCTTGGCTCAGAATAGGTATAGTCTCCTTCGCCATCTTGCTGAGGCTCTACGGAGCACAATGAGGAAAGACCATATTTCTCAATTCCTTCTTGCAGGGCAGGACAAAACACTTCCTTGACAAAAAGCGAAGATGCCTTGCGAAGTTTTTTGATTTGTTTCTTGATCAAGTCACCCTCCATATCGAACAAGGAGCGGTCAACAGCCAAGTCTATGTCTTCTGAAAAGCGTTCAATCTGATGCCAAACCTTGCTCAAGGACGTGCCGCCCTTAAAGATAATTTTGTCTGCGAATGACAAGGTAAACACGATTTGAAGAATAGCTGTCACCCACAAGTCTTTCTCTATAGCCTGCGGAGGCAATCCCAACCGAGCAGATGCCTGCTGCAATACACGTTGTTTATCTTCTGCCGAGAGTTGAAAATAATTATTCATACGCCTTTATTACTATTTTTCTAATCCATATAGGCATAAGAGCCAAATCTGCCAAAACGGAGTCCTTATCTTCTTTTTTCAGTAGTTGTTCTATGTGCGCAATTTGCTCTGGTGTTACATTTTCTCGCTTGATTGATTTCAAAGCTGATGTTATGAGCATTGCCAAGCGGTTTTTGAAAGCCAAGTTCTTGGGAGCGGTCTTTTTGAAGATGATGCCTTTTCCATCTGCTATATCAACCTTACGTGGACTACTATCTGTCACCTTTAACATTTAGTATTGCGTCTTTAATGACATTAACTATAAGCGTTCTACAATACCTAACATCCATTTTTATTAAGCGTTAATTTAACACCACCTTTTGGTATCCTGCCCCTTTGTGATATAAATAAATTCTACCTCGATATGTTTTACGTACAGGTTTACCTGTTAAGTCGTATACCGTTGAATGCGTATTTTGTAGTTGTCCTTGTACATTATTTATACCAGTAGCCTCGATATTAAACTCTCCGAGATTAGTACCACTATCATCTTTAAGCCAAACAGACTTCATACCTTTTATTGAGTTACTAGCAAGAGACACTTGTATTTGTCTTTCAACATTATCATTCGGAACATCAACATCAAAAGTTGCCAATTCTTTTTGAGTAGAACTGCTTCCATCTACCAAAACTATCTTTCCCAAAGGCAATGTTCCATGATTGGTAATACCAAGTTTGAATATACAAGCCTCTCCATCTGTAACATTTTCTATATCACACTTTAGCGTAATATTCCGTTTCTCTGGTCGTATCCCATATACGCAAGCCTGATTTACACAATATCCATCCAAACCCACAGTATCATCCAAAGAATAAAAGCCATCCCCAATACCTCCCCATCCAAAATTAACATGAAAAAGATCCAGTTCGTCATCATAGCCATCTATAACAAACGCATGACCAGCACCACTTTTAGTTACCCCCGAGTACAATATCGGGAAACCTTTCTGCAAATTTTCAAAAATTAAGTCTTCCCAGTTTTCTTGTTCAAACTTATTTTTAGAAGAATACTCTGATACTAATCTAAATTGAGAATAAATAGCATTGGCCGCATCAGATATTTGTCCCCCTGTAGAAGAAGCATAGTTTAGATAGGAAGTCGTTCCTACCACATAAACCAATTGAGCAACTGCATTCCGTGCATCTTCATCATCTACACCAATATAAGTATCCAAGATTTCATCCCAATTATTAGGAGTTCCCTTTGGAATCGAAAACGTAACTGGAGCAGTGCCATAAGGATACAATGGTGTATCTTCCAATGTACTACTTGGATTGTCTAATTTCCAATAATTTACTATTTGTGCAGCAGCCACGGCCACACATCCTGCTGCTGTTTTTATATTTCCATCGGCAATAATTGGACTCATATCATTATATGGTGCGCCTTGATGCCAAGAACTTTTAAGCAAAGGAAGTATGCTATGTCGTTCTATAAAGAAAGATCTACCCTTATGAACATCTAGCAGCTTCTCCTTACAGATAGAATTCTCTTGAATATATTCCAACCATTCAGACAAAGGGGGTGGCATATTTTTTTGCTTCCAAACACTCGTTTTAGAATAGCCTATGATTTTCGGAGAATTTGGATTAAGCAAAGAAACAATGGCATACCCTTTACCACCCACTACCTTAAAAATTCGAGTGTACTTAGAATCTTGTATCAATTCTATATTATCAGAGCCTAAGCACGACGCAGCACTTTCTTGACCTTCCACATTCTTTGCATAAATGCACTGCACTATACCTAATAAAAATAAAAGTACTATAAACTTAAAATGTTTCATGGCTTTTCTCTTATAAGAAAAAAATGGCGAAGTACTGCATTACGCAAAGACTTCGCCATTACAAATATTCGATAATTATTTACTCCATATATTACCAGGCAAAGTCTTCATAGAAGCATATGACCTTGCGTTTGTGGTATACGAGTTCCAATGTTTATTGTCTGCAATTCCCAAATATGGATTGCCAACCTTAAAATAATCCCAATAACCAAGATAAACCTTACCAGGCTGGAACACTTGCTTAGTAGTCTCACCATACGATTTAAATGTAGTTTCACCATCAAGTGTGTATCCAAATGTCATAGATGCTTCTGGAGCCAAAAAATAAGCATATCCATAAAGGTTTGACTGGAAATATGTCCAGGATTCATCAAAATCAGCAGGTTCTGCCTTTTCTACAATATACCAACTATTAGCCCCTGCGTCTGCTAAATACTCATACTTATTTGTAGCCTTAGGGTTGAGTTTGTACGCCACAGCATAATTGCGTGTATAAATGGAGACACGCCGTATTCCATTATCAGCAACCGTTCCATAAGAAGTTTGGTTTTTGAATTGGAAATTTTGAAGATAATAATAAATTATAGAACCAACAGGAGCGGGAACTGTAGAAGCAGAAACATGAGAGTTGCGAAGAACCGATATTTCTTCTGTAGATACAGATAGAACATTCCACAGTCCATAAGATTTTCTATTCTTTTGAACTAATTTTGCTGTTTCCAACTTCTCTCGGTCTGCTACATTCCAAAAAGGAGTTTTATCGCCATAAGCCATACAAATTACTGAAATTGCATAATAATCTCCTACAGGAAGGTTCACATCCAAAACAACATCGTTGTCTGCTGTTTCTACAAAACTACGAGCAGAATCTGCTAATACTCCTGTACTCTTGTCATAGAAATAACTTCTAACTGCAATTAAGCCATTATATTCAGAATGAAAAGTGCGATAATCATCTGCTATACCCGTTATACCATGTTTTGTATCCACATAATTATAAGAAGAAACAAAGTTACTTGGTGAAACCGTCATCGTCACAGCATTCTTTACTTTACCTGCCGAAGTTTCAATTTCAATAGCCTCATTGCTACATGCTGTAAAGAATGCAGCAATAGCAACTAACAAAATATTGAATATTTTTTTCATTGTATTCTACTTTTTTATTGTTAAACATTAAAACTTAGCAATATTGAACATCCAAGAAAGCGACACCTCCAATGTATTCATCTTTGACTTGAAATTCTCAGCCATCTTACTCATTCCCAAATAGTATCGAGCATTGATATCAAGTCCTGTACCAGGAATAGTGTAACCAATGCCAGCCATTGGACGAACATCCATACCTTTCAATTTACTTCCATCTGCATCCAACTTATAAGTTACCTGAGAATAATCTGCACTTGGTTCATACACCGTCAAGGTCTTAGGTGAACGACTCAATGTACCAACGAAAGCCGCTCCAACCTCAATATACAAATTATTCATGGCGTTAGACTTTGCCATTGGATAGAATTGCACATAAACTGGAGCCTCGAAATAGCTCACAGACAGGCTCGCATTTTGATTTCCGTTCTCATCTGTAGCGATTGTCTTCGCTTTATTCTGCGTATACTTTAACTCCAAGCCTAGCCCTACGAAACCTGTACCTCCCTCAGAGTTAGGAGTAGCTTTTCCAAATCTCGTTTTCAAAGCTAAGCCTGCAGAGAAACCGATATCACTTTTATCGAACAATTTACCCTCATCTGGTTGGGTCATCGTAGTCATAGTGACACCAGCTTTTGGTCCTAAGAAAAAAGCATTGTTTTTTGCCTTTACTACATTACCAATTTCTTCGCCATCATCACTTTGAGCGAACGTAGGCATAACAAACAGCAACGCCATCAATGTAAATGATAATTTTTTCATAATCTTAAATATTTAAATTAATATAATTTATATTTCCGTTAATGCACTCCTTGATACTTACACTCACTTATCTTCTTACCACAAGTAGGGCAAACTTTCTCTGTTTTCCTCTGCACTTCATGATTTTCTTTTCCTGTCGATTTTCTTTCTGGCTCAGGATGTTTTCCACGATACCTACATTGGGTTACATCTAACTTGCAAACAGGACATCGTACCTTCTTCACAAAGGTAAAAGGTATAGAAACTTTATATAGCAGCAAGTCCTCACTAGCAATTTCGACCATGAAATAATATTTATCTCTATTTGGACAAATATCAAAAACATATCCTTTTGTTGATTGTACAAGAGGAATATCTTGTTCACCGTTCTTCATTTTTACATCAAGCACTTTGCCTACCCACGAAGGAGGAACTATTAATTGGAAACTACATTTCACCTTTTCTCCTGCATAATAACCAGTAGAGGAACTTGTACCTGTAATTCGGAAACTTTGGCCATCTATATATCTCAATATTCCATACTTTCCATTTAGACATACCACAGACAAATCATCTTCAAATTGATTAGCTTTTGAGAACTGAGCAGGTATTACCACTCCATTCCCAAGACTAAATCCATACAAGTTGTTTATCAACTCTGGAGCTATGCCTTTTTTCCCTCCATTATTAACCTTTTGAAAAGGCACTTCTTTTGACTTATCTGACAAAGCTGCAAAACGATAGAGATAATCAAGCACCTTACTACTAGGCCATTTCACAGGTTCGCAAGTTCCACCTTGAGATGTATCAAAAGCATACAATTTGCCATTTGTATCCCATACGTAAGCCTTACCCATAACCACATTGGTTCCTCCATAGAGTTCTGCGACCCCCTTAAAAGTGAAAGACACAGGAGTTCCAACTTTATCTATCAAAGAATATCGTTTGTTTTTAAATACAGCCGCATATCCCTCCGTAAAAGGTTTTATCTTATCATACTTACCATCAAACCCCAAGACTTTATTTCCATAAACATCCACATAGCCTAGTCTACCTTGTGTATCTGCTACCGACAACAATCCGTCAGAATAAAACGCTTGTCCAGAAAGCGTATAGTACTTTGCTGAGAAGGCATTGTATTTGCCATCGTCCATCAAGACTCCCCTCACGCACTCTTTTTGTCCGTCGATATAAGTAACCAGAGACTTATTTTCGTAAAAATCACTAATATGTTCATTCGCTATCGGAGCTACAATGGAGCCATCATCTCGAACCAAGCCAACTTTTTCATTTATTTTCGCGACATATAAGTCGCTCACCAGATGACTGATTTCACTATAATTGCTTGGTTTCATTTGCCATACAACCGTCTGAGAAAGAACCTTACATGGCAAGAATATCAATAATACGCCAAATATGTAATAACCAAATTTCATTTAGTTTTCCTTTTTCTTCTTAAATAACTTACCTATGGATTTAAATGCAGAAGGCTTCGATTGATTTACTACTAAATCTGCTTCTTTATCGTAACACTTTACACGTACTACACCTGATCTTTCATCTGTAGTATTATTTTCCTGCACACTTACAAACAATCTTTTTTTGGCAACATCTACAGTAACCCAGTCTGGTTTCGAAGATATTTCTATCTTTTCCATATTGCATGCTACATTTACAATTTGGATAGCACCCTCTTTCGGATTACTTTTAAAATCAAGTCTAGACTCCGACAAAGAGAGCTCTACATTTACTCTTTGAGGTTTCTCTTCTGTCACCGAATCTTCTTCCACATTCAAACGTTTTTTAGCACTTACGCCTTTTCTAACAGGTTTTCTTCCACCTCTAGCATTTGACTTTTTTAATGTTGTAATATTTCTGCTACAGATGGCAATCTGATTATCACACATAGTTTTTTTGTCGGTTGTGGTATAGACAACCTTTGCCGCTCTAAACTTTTTGATGGCAGATGACTGAGCGTCAACTGTCATTTTCTGCTGTAACTTTTGCCCTTCAAGAAACAACTTATCGCCACTCGTTTGAGCAGAAACAGTAATAGAACAGAGCAAAACAACTAGCATACATATCAATCTAACAATTCTATTTGTTCTCATTTGCTTTTGTTTTTAAAATCTATAATTACTTTTTCTCTCTTCTTATATGATTCCGACAATTCCATCTCTCCGATTTCTTCCAGTTCCTTAGCTTGTTTAGCCAAAAGCACTTGCGCAGAATCCAAATCTGTGAGAATTTTCTTTTTCTTAAATTGCACCTCGGTATTCACCTTATCCATATCAGTATGATGAGCCGTCAACTTCTCTATGTCCTTTAAGATAGTATAAGCCGACAATAAGTTTTGCTCAGCATTATCTTCCTCCTCACTTTGAGCAAGGGTAAGGTATCTATTAACTTGTGATAACTTTGCATCAACTTGAGCCTTCAATTCTGTTTGCTGCTGTTTTTGTTGCATCAGTTCTGTTTGCGCAACCTCTTGGTCGTGCTTGTACTTTACGATTCCAACCACTACAACCATCAGCAACAATGCAGCTGCTACCGCTCCAAAGATTGCAACCTTTATCTTTGGTGAAGCGGAAGGCTTCAAGCCATTGATACTTTCCAACGCTACACGCATTTGTGAAGATGTTTGATAACGTAAGTCTTGTTTCTTTTGGCAGGCAGTTGCTATAATATTTCGAATTGCCTTGCTATGAACTTTGCCCAATGGCATCTTTGCCTTCAGTTGCTTCTCCAAAATCTCATGCCTTGCACCCTCAAAAGGAGTATGACCTACGATACATTGATACAGAAGAATTCCCACCGCATAAATGTCTGTAGTCTGGTTTTGATGACTCAAGTCACCCAAGACTAGTTCGGGAGCTGCATATTCTGGTTTACCCATAAACTTGCCAGCAACAGTCAAAGCCTTATCACCTGTAGTCAAGTTGTTCATTTGCTTGGCAATACCAAAATCTATCAACTTAATATGTCCATCTACTGTAAGCATAATGTTAGAAGGATCAATATCTCGATGTATATAACCTGCATCATGCAATGCCATCAAGCCTGAAAGAACATTGATTACAACTACTACGGCAAAATGTTCTGGGTCATTCTTATAATCTTGCAACATCTTTACCGCAAAAGGAACATCCTCACCATTACGGTCTTTGGTCTTTCCCTCCAACACATCAGAAAGCGATACGCCTGTCAAGAGTTCACTAATAACATGGCAATGTCTTATCATGTTACCATGTCCATCAGTTTCCTTGGTTTCAATAAAACCAAGCATCTCTACCAAGTTGTCATTTCTCAGTTGAATTTCAGCCTCACGCCTAGCTCTTTCATAAGCACTAGCAGGAAGGTCATCAAACATAAACTTGATGGCAACATCACGAGTAGCACCTGTTCTCTTATTCACACAGATGCCACGGTATACCTTACCCATGCCGCCTTCGCCCAATGGTTTCTCATCAGAACTCAACTGATAATAAACACCGAGCTGTTTTTCCGTTTCACCTTGAAGTCTTATCATTGCCATTTTTTATGATATTATTTAAATGTTCAACTTTCTTTTTAACTGTTTTAATTACAGTTCTTGCTTCCGCGTCTGTGACATAAAAACCATTTTTCTTTTTGGATTCTTTTACCATCACATCTGCATTTTTAGCTATATATTGTTTTGTTCCCTTCCACACAGATTCTTCTGTAGAAGGTATGTCTCTATCTTTAATTTGTTTTAATAATTTATTGATTTTTTCTAAGCACTTCTCGTTTTTAGCTTTAACCTCCCCAAGATTTTTGCCTTTACAAGACTGCATAGAGTCCAAATGCTCGTTTATTTTATCCAACGATTTGCAAATGGTCTTAGTTTTATTTACTTTCTTTTCCTGTAAAGTTTGTCCCTTCTTATTTACAGAATCTTTTCTTGAAGTCTTATCTATATGCTTAGCTGAGTCTTTTCGCAGACTATCCTTTATGTCTTCGATAGATTTTAGTTTTACAGAATCATTTAGATGTAAAGAGTTCGTTGTTGGTTGTTGCTCTCCACTTTCGACTTCAGTTCCTCCCATAGAAGTTGATACTCCAGAACTTGAAGCTACAGGCTTAGTAACATTCTTTTTTGTTGGAAAGAAAAATATCACTCCAACAGCTATCACTAACAAAGAGAATATTAGTAAGATTCTTTTGTAGAAATCCATTTTGTCTTTCATCAAAGAGTCGCATTGTAGTTCAATAACTCCCAAAGTGTGATTGTCGTGATGACCACCTTTCGAAAAACCTATTTGGTCTATCTCCAAAGACAAATTACCCACAATTTTCTTTATTGCATCTTTAGCGACTAACCTTTTTAAAAGCATTTCATGAGGCATAGCGCCCCAAACACCATCGGTACAAAGTACAAAGCGATCACCTTTCTTAAAAGGCACCTCATCTATCTGAGGTAAATTATTGACAGGATGACCTAGATTTCTCGATACAACATTTGATTGTGGAGAAGTACGAGCTTGCTCTGGTGTCAGTACTTTTTTCCGAACCAATTCTCCGACTAAAGAATGGTCTTGTGTACAAAACACCATCTGTTTTTTATGAATTCGATAACAACGACTATCGCCTACATGAGCGATAACTGCCGATTGTCGGTTAATCAGAATAGCGACCAATGTGGCACCCATACCTGCCAGAGCAGGCACCTGCCTTACCTTATCAGCAAGCGCATCATTAGCCTTACCAATAGCCATTCTTAAAGCACTGCTACGCTGCATTTGGGGGTCGCATTCACATAGCGACTTCATGATTTCGTATTTTGCAATGTAAGAGGCTGTTTTTCCACCCGGTCCGCCACCCATGCCATCACAAATTACGAGCAAGAAGCCTAAGGGAGTCTCTACAAAGCCCAAATCATCTTGGTTCTCCGGTCGTCCTCCTTGCTTTGTCTCTGCTACTCCAAGAAGAGGAATTATATTAGATTGAAGAATAAACATATTATGTAATTACAAAGCCATCAATATTCCCACATAGAGGAATATCAACAACAAGAAAGACAACAATCCCAGACAAGCAAAGACTATCCCCCACACAGTCCACTTAGACTGTGTAGAAGTAAAGTCTGCCATGTCGCGCCAAGTACGGTTATGCCATGCCCATCTGTTACCATAAATACCAAAAATGACATTAGGAATCGGATACAAGAAACCCAAGAAGAACGATACCAAGATGCTCCACCAGCATCCATTAAACAACCCCCAAATAGGATAAAGTCCAAAGGCTCCCCAACTCCACTTGTTGAGTACATCAGTAGAATTTTCCAGGGAAAGCACACTTGGACTTCTCTCTATTATAGTTCCCATGTCTACCGGTCGTTGCTGAGCATAAGGGAAGAAGGAATCTATTTGGTTCCAATTCAACTGATATTTACCTGCAAGCATGATAATATCACCACGCTTAATAGGCACAGCTCGATGGCGCACGCTAATATTATTAATCATTGTACCATTACTGCTCGTATCTCTAAACATCAATTGGTTGCCATCAGAATAGATTACACCATGATGCCCACTTGCGTATTGACAACGTGGGTCTAGGAAAATATCACAATCTCTTGAACGACCAATAGTAACTTCTCTTAAGTTCATTTGCTCACGATTTTAGGATATTTATTTCTTAACGATAATTGGTATCGCCCGTTTGCCTTGGGCATCGTAAAGAGCATACACTCCTGTCAATTCCACCTGATATTCCATGCGTGTGGTATTGTTTACACTCTTTTCTATTTTCTTGGCATGAACCACTGAGTTAACCAAATCCTTATAAGTAAACTGATAAGTGGTTTTCTTTTTACTTGCCAGTTTGGTTACTTTTACCAGTTGCCACATATCAATGTTTTTACCATCAGAAAGATTACTCTCAACAACAATCTGAGTTGGTTTCAAATTATCTTTCTGCATAACAACCTTATGACTTAAACTGTCTAGGACAAGCACTCCGTCCACTTCCGCAACCTTGACATATTCCACAGGCAAACGGTTGACAACCACCTCATCAGGATTCAGTACGATGTCGAACTTTGGACTATACTGCTTGTTTTCCTCTTTCATTGTCTCAACAATATCCGAAACCTTAACACTCTGTATTGCCCCAGACTCCAAACTTATCAACACGTAGTTTTCATTATCCTTCTTGGAAGAATAATTTTGCTCTATAATCACGCCACGATATTCAGCATGATTAGTTTTCACGATGTCAATAAGTGGACTTTGCTCAAACAAGGATTGATTAGGATTGATAGACTTAAAAACATACTTTATTACATCATCTATCTTGAACGAGCGAACACTTCCATTTGCAAGATAGAGACTCAATGTTGTATCTGTTTCCTCAGCATACTGTCCTTCACATTGTTCACCATTCCTTAACTGATAGATTCTGTTAATGCCCGACAAGGCCGTTTTGTTTCGCTTATCGCCCTTGATAGCCTTTACATTTTTCCAATCCACTTTATAAGTATTAGGGCTCATTTCCAAATACTTGACGGTAGCGCCGCTCTCAAGAATTTTAACCATCGACGCCTTCATCACACCATTGACTAGTACATTACCAAGCCACAACGTTCTGTTGCCTTTAACTCCCTGAAACTCATCGTTTTTCTCAGCCCATTCCTTCCAAGCTTGGCTTAGTGCATTCTCACCATAAGCCTGTTCTCCTGCAACAGCAGCCTTGCCATTGTTGATACAGATGGTTGCATTATCCGTATGGATAGTGAGTTTTCCGTCACCTTCCTGTCGTTGAATATAACCATTAAGAACCGATCCATCCTTCAAATAAACCTTTTGCACCACGATGGCTCTAGATTCTATCCCCAATGCACATAAAGCGACCATTAAAAATAGTATTCTCTTCATAACTTATCATTTTTTATGTGGATTATCCAACAATTCCTTCACATATTTAACCTTAATTGCCTCTGTAATGTTTTCCTTAGAGACGCCAGCATGCAGCACTCCGATGAGCATACCCTTATCATTGAAAACTGGGGAACCACTGGCACCACCAGCAGAAACGGCATCGAAGTTAAACCCGAACTCGCCACTAGCCTGGCTGATATGCCCCGTATGACAGAAAACTTGGAGACCTTTTTCCGATTGCATGTCCTGAAGGCTCATGCCATGAGGGAAACCTATCGTAAACATGGTCTTACCCACAGCGAGCGCATCATCCGACATCTCCATAGAGTCCTTGACATTTACAAAAGTGGAATATTTATTTGGCAGTTCCATTTTGTCGCTCTGAATCAAAGCTACATCCTTTTCTTTTTCATCTCCAGCTGACAGCACTGTACACTTGATGGCATTTTCGGAAGAGAAGAACTTACCTTGAGGTACCAACAGAACACCATCACTCACACCCTTAATCTTAATCTGGGATATGTAAGCAGAAAGGCCTTCTGGCGAGATTCCCATACCAGCCAATACAGCCGCCCTCGTCTCAGCGACCTTGGCAAACTGCTGACGATACCAATTTTCAAATGTAGCAATCGACTCATTAAACAACCATGGTTTCACTACATGCAAATTAGTTACAATCTGGCCGTCATCAGAAATAAAGAAACCTGTACCAGTATAGGTGCAATAACGATTAAACTGCTCTTCGGTCAAAGCCTTCTTATTATAAGGCTTTCCGTCAATGAATACAAATTCCGTAGGGAATCCCAAGGCTTCCAAATTCTCCGAAGAAAGTCCATCTGCAGACACCTCATAATGGTAAAGTCCAACTAACATAACTACCGAAGAACTATATCTATTGTTGATAGCCTCCGTGTCCCAAGTCTTTCCACCTGTAGGCCACAACTTCCAAGTTCCAAAGCCTACACCAACTATCAAGATAATGGCAGCGGCAATACCTATCACATATTTCCATGCTGTACTTGGCCATGGCAACTGGCTTAAGTCTACAGGCACACCACCACATACTACCGCCGAAGATTTCTTGAGACGTATGGCTGTATTAGGCTGCACCTTTACACCATCGACCGTAGTACCATTCTTACTATGATCGAAAAGATATATTTTTCCATCCTTACCCTGCTTTATCGTGGCATGATAACGACTTACGGTAGCCCCCGAAATCTGAATATCATTATTAAAATGGCTACCAATGCCATAAATAGCTCTATATGCCGAGTTATCCTCTGGCATTGGCACTTGGCTCCACTGTAGTTCCACATCTGCAAATCTGATAGCATCTCCACGGCGCACCTTTACAGGTTTGCCAGGCTTAATGGGTTGATTCATAATGAAAGTGCCATTATGGCTTCCTTTATCTTCTATTGTTATGTCACCATTATTGAGCAGAGTAAGTTCTGCATGAAGAGAACTTACCTTTGCACTCTGTAGGACGATGTCGCAACTAGAGTCGCGACCTATTTTCAATAATCTCATAAGTCCTAATGTTTTAAGTTAATAATCATATAATTAACGGAGTCTCTTTGGCTTGCTCTCCTCTGCCTTCTTCTCCTTTTCTAGCTTTTTCTCAGTTTTCTTGTCTACCTTCTTCTCAACTTTCTTGCCAGTTTCCGAATTCCTTCTCCCAACAGGTTTCTTGCTTTTAGACTTTGGAGCAGTAGACACAGAATCTTTCTTCGCCTTAGCTATCGAGTCTTTCTTTGCTTGCTCGTTCTTCAACGAATCAGCCTTATTAACAGTATCAGCAACAACCGTAGTCATATTTGAAGATGAACCTCCTCCCAATGTACAATAGCCAACAACGCCACCAATGACAACTATAAGAGCCACGACACCGACTACCACATATTTTAAGATAGAAGAATTACCCTTTGGTACCATATTCCAATCCAAACGTGCCACATGGGCAAAAGAAATATTATCCTTTCGAGTTACGGGGACTGGAACATTTGGGGAAATACGGATGCCATTCACATAAGTGCCATTGTGACTTTGGTCTACAATGGTCATCTTGCCTGAAGGAGATACATTCAATACAGCATGACGACGACTGATGACATCAGTATTGTCGTTGATGAAAATATCACAACCATGCTCTCTACCAATCGAATAAACTTTCATACGCTTATTTGTTTGAATTGTTTATAATTTTTTTTACTTGTTTCTTAAATTGTCCATCGCCAGCCTTATCTTTCTGTAACAAAGAGTCTATACTCTTCAATGTCTTGTTAGCATGACTCAATGAATCTCTCAACACTTGGCAACTATCCAAAGAAGCACTTGCACCTCCCTTGGTAGCAGCATTGCTGCATTGCACTAAATTCAGTATCACACTAATGATGACCAATGCCAATAAGCCACCAATGATTGTTTTTGTTTGTCTTGTCATCTTAGCTTTCATTTTAGAATTTATATTCATTTCCACGACAGCCAAGGTTAGGTTGTCATGTCCTCCACCAGAAGAGCGTCCCAAATTGTCCACATACGTTGCCACATCATCTACCATAGCACCCAACTTACGTTTCTTATCCGTCAGCATTTTTACGAGGTCTTTCTCTGGCATCGTGCCATGTATTCCATCCGTGCAGAGCACAAAACGGTCGCCTTTTTCATAAGGAAGCTCATACACTTCGACTTCCACATCAGGTTGGATGCCCAAAGCCCTGGTTATGACGTTCGATTGAGCTGACAAACGAGCTTGCTCTTCGGTTATCACGCCCTGAGCCACCATTTCGAACACCATAGAGTGGTCGAAAGTTCTAAACACCTTACTTTGTCCTCTCAGCTGGTATACTCTACTATCACCCACATGAGCCACAAAAGCCGATTTATCCGAAAGCAAGAGCACTGTGGCTGTAGAGCCCATACCCTTCAATGCTGCGTTTTCATTGCCTTTCTCGATTATCGCCATGTTGGCTCTACGTATAGCCTTGATGATAACGTTGGCCACTGCTTCATCCCCCATCGACTCAGAAACTCCTGCCAAGATTTCTTGCACAGCAATCGATGAAGCAGTCTTTCCACCAGGACCACCGCCCATACCGTCACAGACAGTAACCAAATATCCCAACTTGGTGTTCTTCCATCCATAAGAATCTTGGTTTTCTGGTCTTCCACCGATTCTCGACTCAGCAAAAGCTGTTAACATGCTGATGTCAGAAGAACATATCTTTTGTAATTCCATATTCTAAATCATTATGAGGGTTATTATAAATATGACAACAGCTAACGCTACGGTCGACAGAACGATTAACAGAACATGTTGTTCTACCCATTTGCCGATTTTCTCAGACAATGGTGGATCTGGCAGCAAAGCCTCAGCAATAGCTGCCTTAAACTCCAATGCCGTCTGATAGCGCTTAGCCTGTTCCTTCTCCGTAGCTTTCCAAATGACACGCATCAGTTTAGCAGGTATCTTGTCGCTTGCAGGCAAAGGTTCCTTAATTTGTTTGGCTAACGTTTCTGCCTCAGAAGGTTGATCCATTGGATTATTGCCAGCCAATAACTCATAGAAGGTGATACCTAGCTCATAAATATCCGTGGTAGCATTGATTTCGCTAGCTCCATTTCCTTCCTCACGTCTTATCTGTTCGGGAGCAGAATACTGAGGAGTGCCGATAAATCCATACTGCGAGAATTTATTACCGCCATTCATCCTTGAAATACCCAAGTCCATAAGTCTTACGTTCGATTCATTCTCTATCATAATGTTAGAAGGCTTGATGTCACGATGTATCACCCCTCGGGAATGTACATAATCCAAGGCATCTAGCACAGATGAGATGGCATTGCATATTTTCTCCACACGGTTGGGTGAATCGGCAAAATTTTTGATAAACTTATCTATGTCTTCACCATGCACAAAATGACTCAAGATAAAGATAGGCCCATTGTCGGGGGCATATTCGCAATAACCTATCATCTCAACCAGATTAGGGTGGCGAAAAGCCAAAGAAGCCTCTTGCCTAGCACGCTCACGAATCATCTTATTATTGGCATAATAATCCTTCACCCTCTTAATAGCCACCATTGCTCCATTCTTACAACGATAACCTTTGTATACATCGCCCATTGCTCCACTGCCCAAAGGTGTATCGTTAGGATTGTAGCAATACCACTCTCCCATGACAAACAGATACAAATATGGATCATTCTTGCGCTGTACAACAGTTTTCCTTACTGGATTTGCCATATCTATCAGTTTTTAGAATTAATTTTTTGCAGGTTTTCTTTCCATTCCGTTATCTTGGCGAGATAGGCATCAATCATGGTTAGATAGGTAGCATCATGTGCCTGTGCCGCATAGGTACGAGCCTGATTGAAATATTTTTCAGCCTTCACACCATCTCGTTCCGAGACAGCTTCCGTGCGTTGGTCGGCTTTCCAATAATCACAGGCCAATTCATATAATGCATGGTAATTGTTAGGATTTTGCTCTATGGTCAAAACCAACAAATCATGAGCCTTATTATTATCCACAGACATCTTGGTGCTATCCTGAATTCGCTTGATGGAGTCTGGACAAAAATCATCTACCATCTTGCTACGAAACATCAATCTACTCAACATATAGGTAGCACTATCATTGCCATTAGCCGACAATTCATTCAACTTTTTCAAGCCATCAGCAACTGTCGCTGGAGAATTCAACTCTGCCATAGCCGAACTATAATAAGGGGTGGCTTGAATGTCACTAGGGGTAGACTTGCCATCGTCGTTTCCACCCGATAATAGAGTAAAGCCGCCTACGCCCACTAAACAGACAGCAACACCACCTATTATATAATTATATAGAGGTTTCCATTCAAAACCACTTCCATTCAAATCAACTTGTTCCAATGCCACCCTAAATTCGGCAGCACTCTGATAGCGCTTGGCACGCGACTTTTCTGTTGCCTTGGCTATTATCTTCCGCAAACCTTTGTGCTTTACAAGTTTTAATGGCAAAGGAGAATGCAATTGCTTCTGAAGAATATCACTACGGTCTCCCTCAAAAGGAACATGCCCCACCAAGCATTGAAACAACAAAATACCTACAGCATAAATATCCGTAGTCTGGTTTTGCTCATCAATGGCACCTAACACTAGTTCAGGAGCAGCATACTCAGGCTTACCAATAAACTGTCCTGCCTGGGTGAGGTGCTTGTCGTTTGTAGTGAGAGATTTTATCTGCTTAGCTATTCCAAAGTCTATCAACTTCACATGTCCATCCGTCGTTATCATAATATTGGTTGGGTCTATGTCTCGATGTATAAACCCTGCATCGTGCATCATCATGAGTCCCGACAGGATGTTCTTTACGATGCCTACAGAAAAACGGTTTACATCTTGCTGATAGTTCCTAAACAACTTTTCTGCAAAAGGCACAAAGTTACCTTGTTGGTCAACCAGTTTACCCGTAAACAGAGAATCCAACGATACACCTTGCAATAATTCGCTCACCACGTGATAGTGATGTTGAACCTCACCGAGCACATTGGCATCCTCTGTCTCAATGAATCCCAACATTTCCACCAAGTTCTCATGGCGAAACTGAATGGCGGCCTCACGGCGAGCTTTCTCTATGGCATAAGGAGGAAGGTCGTCATACATAAACTTGATAGCAACGTTTTTAACAACACCATTTCGTTCATCCACACAGCGCCCCTTGTAGACCTTGCCCATGCCACCAACTCCCAAAGGTTCATCTTCAGAATCAAACTCATAGTAGATGCCTTTGCGCTTCTCTGCCTTACCTTGAATTTTATATAATGACATTTTCTAATCAGATAATGTTACATAGAAATTGTACCGCCATGATTATTACCCGTCATGGAACCATCCATCCCAACTGTACCGCCAGAAGCAGGATTATAGCCATTGGTACCCCAAGGAGAAGGTCCATCATAAGGTTGTTCAAAACCACCAGGGTTTGTCGCTCCACCAGGGAAGCTTGGAATATCCTCAGGATCATCAACCTCATCCTCACTCTCCACAGGGATAAAATTAGGAGAAACCGATAGTTTCAACTTCGCAGAATCTACAAGGATCAAGAACAATTCATAATTATCGCCGATGGTAATAATATCGCCATTATGACATTCCACTGCCGAAAATCCGATGGTTTCTCCATTCAGCATAGTTCCATTGGTAGACTGGGTATCAGTAATAGCAGCGATGATACCACCAGTATTCTTGATTTGGCGCACTACCAACACAGCATGATTGATAGACACGGTACCTTCCAACAAACATATGTCTGCGTCACTTCCTTGTCCTATTGTATTTCTCCCAATTTGCAATGGCCAAAACTCACCTGCTGGAGATTTTGAGATTGAATACAAGAACCCCACTACTGGCTTTCCGGGATTTATAGTTCTTGGTTTTGACTGACCACTCTGCGGCACATTGGCATTAGCACCTCCCTCATGCACCATCATACCTGGTACTACCGTACCACGAGCATTAGACTGACCACTTCTAGAATAAAAGCCGGAAGATTCTCCACCAAAATTATTGCTAGCATTAGCATTTCCTGGTTCTAAACCTTGGATAACTGTTTTGTTCTGTGACATAATCGTAAATTTTAAACATTATAATTCATTTTCTCTAAAAATGCACTTGGCACATATGCCGTACATACTGTAACTAAATCATCTACCACAACTCCAACTCTCTGTTGTCCTTGCCAGCGTGCAACTCTTCCTGTCACTCCTTTAAATGCGCCATCAATAACCTTTACCAACTGCCCTTTTTCGAATTTTGGAACTTCACCTAATGACACAATGGTGTTGTCTGCATCGGCTGCACAGATGATTTTGAGGCTTTCCATCTGATAATCTGGAACTATCAATGGTGTCTTCTCGATTCTACGCCCAACATGGATGTGGCGATAATAAAAACGGAGAAAGGGGAGATTTACATTATCGTAAACAAAAGATTTAAGTTGTTCTTCAGTACCATGGGCGAAGAAGATGTTGGGTAAACGTGACTCAGTAACGACTTTGCGCTTACCTTTTATAAGTTTTACTACATTAGTGGTAGGATAGAAAGCCGTGATGCCTTTGGCAGTCAAGTAGTCGTATGCCTTTTTCTCTCTGCCATAAGTGGTACGCAAGGCATACCAATGAGAAATTTCTTCTTCTTTTTGTATCTGAGGCTTAGTGGCTATATGGGCATATCTGGTGGACACCCCTGTTTGTGAACTCTCTGCGGCTACAGTGCTTTGAGCTTCGGGGAGGGCGTTGGAGGTAAGTCCAGCGCAAGGAGGGAATTCACCACCTCCTGAGGTGTGTACATCTTCTGATGTCCATTCATCGACTTTCATATCGGTGCTAACTTTTTTCTAGAC
>OIZI01000548.1_pt1 | contig 18728 bp, 18 predicted proteins | sample 1588441 | NCBI WGS metagenome assembly OIZI01 (sample SAMN03283284) | human gut metagenome | biome: human-associated habitat; material: feces | host: Homo sapiens | place: Peru | collected 2012 | reverse complement strand
GTGGCCCTTGAAGTGGGTCAGGGAGATGAACACGTCCGCGTCCATCACCGCCCGCCCAATCTTGGCGTTCTTCACATACTCGCCGCCCGCCACAGGCACCTCCACCTCGTCGTTTCCCTTCAGACCGTCGGCGATGAGGATCTGACAGCCGGTGGTCATGGGGTTGAAGCCGTTGAGCATGGCGCTGTCCAAATGGTCCAGCGCGTTCTTCCTCCCGCCCACGTACAGGGTATTGCAGTCCGTCAGAAACGGCTTGCCGCCCCGCTCCTTCACGAAGTCCGCCACGGTCTTGGCCCAGTTGGGCCGCAGATAGGCCAGATTCCCCGGCTCGCCGAAATGCAGCTTGATGGCCACAAACTTCTCGTTAAAATCAATATCGCCCATCCCCGCCGTTTTCAGCAGCCGCGTCAGCTTCTGCTGCAAATTCTCATGATAATCGGCACGCAGATCGGCAAAATACACTTTAGAAGCCATAATTTTGTTGTCCTTTCTCCGTTTTTTCAAGGTTGTTCTGATCGTGTCGATATAGTCTATCATATTTTGCCCTCTTGTGCTATACTCTTTTTAAGAAACTTTTCGAGGAGGCTTTTCCCATGCGTATCCTGACGCTGCCCATCACCCCGGCGCTGTCCGGCCTGACCGTAAAGCAGCTGCTGCGGCAGGAACTGCGGCTGTCCTCCTCCCTGCTGAAATCCCTGAAATGGCGGGAAAACGCCATTTTGCTGAACGGCAGCCCCGTCACCGTCCGGGCCGCGGCCCGCGAGGGCGATGTGCTGACGGTGGACGTGTCCGACCCGCCCGCCCACAGCGATATCGTCCCCGTGGACTACCCGCTGGACATTCTGTGGGAGGATGAGGATCTTCTCATTCTCAACAAGCCCGCCGGGATCACCGTCCACTCGGCGGCGCTGACGGAGGAGACCGTCACCGTGGCGGGCGCGGTGGCCCACTATTTGGGCGGCGGCGCGTTCCATGCCGTGAACCGGCTGGATCGCGGCGTTACCGGCGTGATGGTGGTGGCCAAAAACGGCTACATGCACCAGCGCTGCATGGTGATCCTCCACACGGAGGACTTCCGCCGGGAGTATCGCGGCGTCTGCGACGGCGTGCCCCAGCCAACCAAGGGAACCATCGACCTGCCCATCAGCCGCCAGCCGGATTCGCTGCTGAAGCGCCGTGTCGACCCGGAGGGCCTGCCCTCCCGCACGGAGTACGAAACCCTATCCGTCTCCCATGGCCGCACCTTGCTGCGGCTGCGGCCCATCACCGGCCGTACCCATCAGCTGCGGCTCCATATGGCCGCCATCGGCTGTCCCCTCACCGGCGACTGGCTCTACGGCGCGGAGGACAAGTCTCTCATCGCCCGCCCGGCACTGCACAGCTATGAGCTGTGGCTGCACCATCCGTTGACGGATCAGCTTCTCCACATCACCGCTCCCCTACCGGAGGACATGCGGTGTCTGTTGTAAGGGCCGCATAAAATTCATGTGAAAAGCGGCTGTGCATCGCACAGCCGCTTTTCGTTGAGAAGAAGGTTAGAGAGAGAGAAAATAGATGGAAACAGTAAGCTTTGTTACCTTTATGCCTTATAAGCGCCGGCTATCAGACCACAGATGACCGCCAGATCGGCGAATATCAGGTAGCCCAGCAGCAGGCCCGTGACCTTCACCACAGGATTGAACCAGCCCGTCACGATGGAAACGAATGTGCCCAGCACCACCAATGTCAGGAGCAGGGCCAGCACCACAGCAGTTGTCTTTTTCATAGCAAAAACTCCTTTCATCATTCTGTATTTTACCGTCGATTAACAAGGGCCCTTGTCAATCGATGGTATTGTTTTGCTCTTTGCAGGTATGATGATACTACAGCTTTTGCCATTTGTAAAATACGCGAAAACTAAGTTCGCTATAGTCTAAAACTATGTTAAATGTGACTGCTTGTACTTCTCCGCATACTCCTCCATGGCCTGAATGTACGCCTGCGCCATGGGACTGAGCAGCATGTGGTTGCGCACGATATACCCCAGGCTCACCCGTTTCCGGGGCTTCAGCAGCAGCATGGCCGAGGCATAGACGGTGCGGGATACCTCGTCGTCCAGCCCAATACCCGGCTGATAGGCGTTGATCTCGCGGGTCAGGTCGTTGGCGGTGGCCCGGTCGCGCACCAGAATGTGCCGTGGCGTCACCGCCGGCATAGAGATATCTTCCGAGAAGAACACCGCATTATGGGTTCCCTGCTCAAAGGTCACGCAGGGATAGGGCGCCAGTTCCTCCTCCGTCACCTCGCCCCGGCCTGCCAAGGGGTGATTCTTGTCCACATACACGGTGGCGTCTTTCTGCACCAGTTCCGTATAGGTCAACTCGTATTCCCGGAATAGCCGCCGCAGCACCTCGCCGTTTTGCTCTGTCATCACCAGCACGCCCACCTCGCTGCGCATGCGGCCCACGTCCTCAATGACCTCATAGGTAGTGGTTTCCCGGAAGGTCATGCTGTACCGCTCGCCGCCCATATCCCGCACCACACGGGCAAACACACGGGCCGCGAAGTTATAGTGCTGGCCGGACACGGCAAACTGCTGCCGGTGGCTGGACTGTGCCCCGTAGCGGTCCTCCAGCAGCTCCGCCTGCATCAGCACCTGCCGGGCATAGCCCAGAAATTCGTCTCCCTCCCGGCTCAGCACCACGCCGCGATTAGTGCGCAGAAAGATGGTGATACCCATCTCCTTTTCCAGCTCCTGAATAGCGGCGGTCAGACTGGGCTGGGAGATGAACAGTGCCTTGGCCGCACCGCTGATGGTGCCGGTCTCCGCCACGGTGGTGACGTACCGTAATTGCTGTAAGGTCATGGCCGTTCCTCCTTAAAAGCTGCCGATGGGGATCGAGCCGTCGTCGCTGCCCTTGGTGATGGACTGGATGGTCAGATAGTACCCCCGGCCATTCTCCATCTCCACATATACCCGATCCCCCGCCTTGCGGCCCATGACGGCCCGGCCCACGGGGGATTCCTTGCTGATCCAGCCCTTCAGCGCGTCCTGCCGCAATGTGGTCACCAGCTGAATGGTACGGCTGCGGCCGGTGTTCTCCATCAAAATCTCCACCGTGTCGTAAAGTCCCGCCGTGTCCTCGGTGGACTTGTCGCCGATGACCTTGGCGGTCTTTATCATCCGCTGCAGGTACCGAATGCGGCTGTCGTTGCGGTTCTTCTCCTGCTTGGCGCACTTATACTCAAAATTCTCGCTGAGATCGCCGAAGGCCCGCGCCGTCTGCACGTCCTCGATGAGCTTGGGCCGCAGCTGCTGCACCCGGTAGTCGATCTCCTCCTGCATTTTCTGAATGTCCTCTTTCGTCAGTTCGTCGTACATACTATCACTCCTTGATGATTTCCGCCAGACGCGCCAGCGCCTTGGGTAATTTTTCCAATTCGATGCCGGAATAGTTCACCACCAGCACGTGGTGGGGCGCATCCTCGCCGTGGCGGTAGTAATCCGACAGCAGTGCCAGCCGCAGTCCCCGCTCCGCCGCCCGCTGCCGCAGCGTCTCGTCCGGCAGCGCCGTGTCCAACCGCACCAGAAAGTGCAGTCCCGCGTCCTGCTCCATGATCTCCGCCCGGCCCGCCAGCGGCCCGGACAGAATACAGTCGATCACCGCGTCCCGCTTCTGGTGATAGCGCTTGCGCATCCGGTTCAGGTGCTGCTCATAGTGACCCCGCGACAGGAACTCTGCCAGCGTGTACTGCTCGAAGCTGGACACCGTGCAGGAGTAGAACCCCAGCTTCTCCCGATAGTCCTCCAGCAGCCTTGGCGGCAGCAGCATATAGCTGATGCGGATAGACGGCGCAATGGTCTTGGAGAAGGTATTCAGGTAGATAACGTGCTGGTGCTCGTCGTCGGAGAACAGCGTGGGGATGGGCCGTCCCACGAACCGGAACTCGCTGTCGTAGTCATCCTCCAGAATGTACCGGCCCTCCCCCTCGTCAGCCCAGCGCAGCAGCTCATGGCGGCGGGCGACAGGCATGACGATGCCGGTGGGATAGTGATGGCTGGGAGAGATATGCACCACGTCGGCGTCGGTCTGCCGCAGCGCCTGACAGGAAAGCCCGCTCTCGTCCAGCGCCACGTGCCGCAGCTGCACCTGATTGCTCTGGTAGATGCGGCCGATCTTGCTGTACCCCGGATCCTCCACGGCATAGCACTTCTCCCGCCCCAGCAGCTGGATCAGCAGCGTGTACAGCGTCTCCGTCCCGGCCCCCACGATGATCTGCCGGGGCGACACCGTCATCCCCCGGAACTGGTGCAGATAATCCGCGATGGCCTGCCGCAGCTCCAGCGCACCGGTGGAGGGTGTAGGCCGCAGCAGATGGGTGTCCTGCTCCAGAATGGTCTGCCGCAGCAGCTTCGTCCACGTGGCAAAGGGAAAGTATTCGGCGGCGGTGGAGTTGGTGACGAAATCCATAAACCACTGGTGCTCCGGCGGCTCGTCGATGGTCTCCGTCATGGCGGACGGCGCGGCGGTCAGCGGCTGGTCGATCCGCATCACGTAGTACCCGCGCTTCTCCACACCGCAGATGTACCCCTCGGCGATCAGCTGTTCATAGGCGTTTTTCACCGTGATAACGCTGACCTCCAGATGGGCCGCCAGCGCCCGCTTGCTGGGCAGCTTCTCCCCCGCCGCCAGCACGCCGGACAGAATGTCGCTCTTAATGTGGCGGTAAAGCTGCTCGTACAGGCTTACGCCGCCGCTTTTTTCAAAGGTATAGGTCAGCATGTGGCCCCTCCATCTGGTATGCACATTTTGTCTCATTTTGGATATTTTAATAATACCAAAGAATACTATAATACACTCCAGAAAGAAATGCAAGGAGGCAATGGCAATGTCTGATAAAAAAGTGCAAAAACTGGTGGTCAGCGCCCTGATGGCCGCGCTGACGTATGTAGCCACCATGGTGGTGCAGATCCCCTCCCCCATGAACGGCTATGTGAATTTGGGCGACTGCTTCGTGCTGCTGTCCGGCTGGCTGCTGGGCCCGTGGTATGGCGGCGCTGCCGCCGGTATCGGCTCCATGTTGACCGACCTGCTGTACGGCTATGGCTACTATGCGCCCGGCACCTTTGTCATCAAGGGACTTGACGCGCTGGTGGCCGCCCTGATCTTCAAGGCCATGGGCCGTACCAGTGCCGCCGCCATCGTCAGCGGCGTGGTGGGCGAGATCATTATGGTGGTGGGCTACTTCGGCTATGCCGGTCTGCTGCTGGGCAAGGGCATCGGTGCCGCCGCCAGCATCCCCGGCAATCTGGTGCAGGCCGCCATGGGTCTGGTCATCGGCTTCGTGCTGCTGAAGGTCATGCAAAAGACCCGTATTGCGGAAAAAATTTAACTGTGCTATAATAATGCTATTGAATCGGACGCACTGTCACCGCATGTGGCAGTGCGTCCGCAAAGCGCTTTCCAATACGTTGAAATGAGGTGTTTTTTATGGCAGGAACCGTTCATGACGTAGAGAATAAGAACCTGTTGGCGCAGGTAAAGGAAGAATCCGCCAACGCCGCCCGTCAGCTAGCCGAGGCCGCCAGGCTCCACAAGGGACAGATCGTGGTGGTGGGCTGCTCCACCAGCGAGGTGGTGGGTCACAATGTGGGCAGCTGGTCGACGCCCGAGGTGGCCAACGCCATCTTTGAGGGGCTGAACAGCGTGTTTGCTCCCATGGGGGTCTATATCGCCGCCCAGTGCTGTGAGCACTTGAACCGCGCCCTCATCGTGGAGCACGAAGCCGTCCCCAATGGCGAGATCGTCAACGTGATGCCTCAACCCAAGGCCGGCAGCTCCTTTGCCACCGCCGCCTATCAGAATTTCCGCCATCCCGTGGCGCTGGAGGAGATCCGTGCCGACGCTGGCCTTGACATCGGCGGTACGCTGATCGGTATGCATTTGAAGAAGGTGGCCGTTCCCGTCCGCCTGCAGCAGAACCACATCGGCCAGGCCATTCTGCTGGCCGCCCGCGTCCGCCCCAAGTTCATCGGCGGCGAGAGAGCCATCTATGACGAAAGCCTGAAAGACGGCTACCCCGTATTTGACGATTGATTGCCTCCTGAATATGATAAAAAATGAGACTGCCACGGCCGACTCCGCATAAGAAAACATACGGTTTTGCCTGCGTCTATTTGGCTAAAATGCGGCCGAAAAAAGTGCCCTATACGTCAGTATAGGGCACTTTTTGCAGCCGTTTTTATCTCAAATATTTATTGGCAAAACTGCTTCGCACCGGAAAAGGACAAATTTTGTGCGGGATCAAGGCGCGGTGACGAAGGCATGCTGACGCATGGCAAGTCAGCGCAACAAAGATATCCGTGCAAAATTTGCCTTTTACGGCGTGTGTTTTCTTATGTGGAGCCGGCCAAAGAGCGTCTTTTTTGCGCGCCGAGCCAAAGAGCCATAATGCGCCGCCCTGCCGCATACAGTTTCAAAAGAAAGCTTGAAGGAGGTACGGGAGCATGTCATTTGTGGGATTGTTCGGAAAGCGTACATGGCTGGGACTGGCATCAGCGGTAGCGGCGCTGCTGCTTTGCGTCATGCTTGGTGCGCTGCTCGTTGTGAAGGGGGCGCTGCCGTCCGGCATGGTCGAGTGGTGGGTCTATGGCGGCTGTGGGCTTGCGGCGTTTCTAGGCGGCTGCATGGCCAGAAAGGGCGGAGGAGAGGCTGTATCTCTGATAACGGCGGCGCTGCTGTACGCGCTGCTGTGGTGCGTGGCGCTGGCCTCTTCGCAGCCGGTGGATTTTCAAAGTCACGGCCTGTGGATCACTGGCGCGGTGTTTGGCGGCGGTTTTCTCGCGTGTGTGCTGTGCCGTGGAAAAAAGCGAAAAAAGCAGGCCAAACGGCAAGCGCCTGCGGCGGTAAAGCGGCGCAGGCGGGCGGTAACATAATATGCCGAATCGTGAAAATCACGAAAAGTTTTACGTGACGAAACATTTATGATTACCCTCTGTAAAGTGCAGAGAATCAAACGTTTGTGCCGCGCTTCAACATCTGGTAGGGCGATTCGGTACGTTTTACCACATCTCGCCTTTTTTGAAGAAACGACCTGATCAGGCAAAATGGTAGACATAATGTTGTTGACATAACATTTTGGAACAACTGACAAAATTGACGGAATTCGCAGAAAGACCTTGCGATTCCGATGAATTTGCCATATAGTAGATAGAAGAAATGCTTCTATAAGGCTGGCTTGTCTCATAGGAATAGGTTGAGGTGAGTGGTCTCCATGAAGCTGCGTAAGGTATTTCATAAAGCACCGGCGTCGTCGGCGCGGATCCCGCGCTTGCTGACGCTGTGTGCATTTTTTGCGGTCGGGATCGTAGCCGGACAGGTAGCGCAGCACGCTGTGACCGGCGGTGAGCTGGCGGATTATCTCCGCGGCTACGCTGGGATGGTGGCGGAAAACGGTGCGGCACAGGCATCGCTGCTGCGTGTGGCGGCGGCCTATCTGCGGGAGCCCACCATCATTTTCCTGCTGGCCTCCTGTTCCTTCGGCGCGGTGGCGATTCCGCTGGTCTGCGCGTGGCAAGGCTTCACCCTGTCCTTTGCTGTGGCGTGCTTTGCCGGAAGTCTGGGGCAGGAGGGGGTACTTCTGTCGCTGGCGGCCTTTGGACTGCGGAGCGTGGTGGTGCTGCCCTGTACGCTGCTGGTGGCGCAGTGGGCTTTCGATAAGACGCTTTGCCGCCTGAGAGGCGAGTCTGCCGCCGGAACGGCGGCGCAGCGCTGGCGGCTGATAGGCTGCTTTATTGTACTGATCTTGGGTGCGGTGCTGGAAATGACAGTGGTGCCGCGCCTGTTCACACTGGCCTTGAGCCGGTTATCTTAACGAAAAGGAGGGATGCGTATATGGCGGATCATATTGCGGATTACTGCCGCTATCTGACGGAAGAAAAGCATGTACAGAAGAATACGCTGAACTCCTATGCCAGAGACCTGAACCAGTTTCAGGCGTGGCTGCTGGATACGGGGATCACCGATCTGAAAAAGGTGAACCGTGATACCGTCAGCGAGTACCTGCACCATATGGGTGATCAGGGAAAATCACCCGCTACCATTACCCGCTCCGCGGCGTCTATCCGCTCCTTTTACAATTACATGATGCAGGCAGGACGTGTCAAGGCGAACCCCGCCAAGGCCGTTACCACGGCGAAGGTGGAGCGCAAATGCCCGGAGATCCTGACCAACCGCGAGGTGGAGCTGTTTCTGGAGCAGCCGAAATGTGAGGATGAGAAGGGCTTCCGGGATCACGCTATGCTGGAGCTACTGTACGCCACCGGTATCCGTGTGTCGGAGCTGATCGACCTGAACGTGGAGGACGTAAACCTGCCAGTGGGCTTCATTCACTGTACCGGCCACAGTAAGGAGCGGATCATCCCCCTGTACCCCACCGCCGTGAAGGCGCTGCGGGAGTATATGACATCGATTCGTCCCCGTATTGTCTCCGACGAGACGCAGCGGGCCCTGTTCGTCAACATGAACGGTGCTCGCATGACCCGTCAGGGGTTCTGGAAGATCATCAAGCACTATCAGGCGAAAGCGGAGATCAGCAAGGACGTGACGCCCCATACGCTGCGGCACAGCTTCGCGGTACATTTGCTGGAAAATGGCGCTGACCTGCGCTCCATTCAGGAGATGCTGGGACACGCAGACATCTCCTCCACCCAGATATACACTCATGTGATCCAGAAGCAGCTGAAGGCCGTATATCAGAAGGCGCATCCCAGAGCATAGACAAACGTAAGCGCAGTCCCGCAGAGCATCGTGAGGTGGCGGCCTCTGCTTTTTCAAAAGTGGTTTTGCCGCAAAATTGCGTGTCGATGATTGACAAGTGCACGACGGTGTGATATATTTTTATGAGATAATCACATGGGAGGACATTCATCATGAAGCACATCAATACCATCGAGACTCGTGACCTTTGCGAGAGCGCCAAGAAGGGCGGCTGCGGCGAGTGCCAGACTTCCTGCCAGTCTGCCTGCAAGACCAGCTGCGGTATTGCCAATCAGGCCTGCGAAAACAAGGAAACCAAGTAAACGGGTACTTGAGACTATGATGCCGCCCCTTTCGGGCGGCATTTTTAGCGTGACCAAACCATCTGAAGGGAATTTCAATATATGATCCATCAATACAAACTGGACGGCTACAACATCGTGCTGGATATCTGCTCCGGCTCTGTCCATGCGGTGGACGAGCTGGCCTATGATATCATCGCCATGTTCGAGACCGAAAGCCGCAATATGATCATCCGTGAGCTGACAGAAAAGTACCGTTCCACCGAGGGCGTGACGCCGGAGGAGGTAGGCGAATGCTATGACCAGATCGCCCAACTGAAGGCGGCGGGCAAGCTGTTTACCGAAGATACCTTCCAGCCTATGGCCGGTGATTTGAAAGCCAAAACGGCAGGCGTGGTCAAGGCACTGTGCCTGCACATTGCCCACACCTGCAACCTCAATTGCTCCTACTGCTTTGCCAGTCAGGGCAAGTACCACGGCGACCGGGCGCTGATGAGCTATGAGGTGGGCAAGCGGGCGCTGGACTTCCTGATCGAAAATTCCGGCTCCCGGCACAATCTGGAGGTGGATTTCTTCGGCGGCGAGCCGCTGATGAACTTCGATGTGGTGAAGCAGCTGGTGGCGTATGCCCGTGAGATCGAGAAAACGCATAACAAGCATTTCCGCTTTACACTGACCACAAACGGCGTGCTGATCGACGATGACGTGATCGATTTTGCCAACCGTGAGATGAGCAACGTGGTGCTGAGCCTTGACGGCCGCAAGGAAGTCCATGACCGCTACCGGGTGGACTACGCAGGCAATGGCAGCTGGGAGAAGATCGTTCCCAAGTTCCAGAAGCTGGTAGAAGCACGGGGCGGAAAGAACTACTACATGCGGGGCACCTTTACCCACGCCAATCCGGATTTTCTGGAGGATATCAAGACCATGCTGGACTTGGGCTTCTCCGAGCTGAGCATGGAGCCGGTGGTGGCCGCCGCCAACGATCCCTCCGCGCTGACCGAAGCCGACAAGGCCATCGTCATGGAGCAGTACGAGAAGCTGGCGGAGCTGATGCTGCAGCGGGATAAGGAGGGCAAGCCCTTTACCTTCTATCATTATATGATCGACCTGAAAGGCGGCCCCTGTATTTATAAGCGTATTTCCGGCTGCGGCTCCGGTACGGAGTATATGGCCGTTACCCCCTGGGGCGACCTGTACCCCTGTCACCAGTTCGTGGGCGACGAAAAATTCCGCTTAGGCGATATCTGGCACGGTGTGGACAATCACGCTGTGCAGGATGAATTTGCCTCCTGCAACGTTTATGCCCACGAGGAGTGCCGTGATTGCTGGGCGCGTCTGTATTGCTCCGGCGGCTGCGCCGCCAACGCCTACCACGCCACCGGCTCTGTCCGGGGCGTATATAAGCAGGGCTGCGACCTGTTCCGCAAGCGCATGGAGTGCGCCATCATGGTGGCTGTGGCCCGTGAGCTGGGAGCGGCGCAATGAGTTCGCCCATCTGCGATTTTGTCCGCCGCTATAACGAGCGCCGCCCGGCCCGGTTTCACATGCCGGGCCATAAGGGCAGCGCGATACTGGGGTTCGAGGCGCTGGACATTACCGAGATCGACGGCGCGGACGAGCTGTTCACCGCTGACGGTATCATTGCCAAAAGCGAGGCGCAGGCCGGAGCGCTGTTCGGCGCTCATACGGTGTACGCTACAGGCGGCTCCACCCTGTGCATTCAGGCGATGCTGCACCTTTCGGCACTGTACGCCGCAGCAAAAGGGGAGAGACCCTGTATTCTGGCGGCGCGCAACACCCACAAGGCGTTTATCAACGCCGCTGCGCTGCTGGATATTGATATTCAGTGGTGCTATCCGGAGACGGATACCTCCTATGTCAGTTGCCACCTATCACCAGAGGGAATACGGCAGGCGCTGCACAGCTGCCCGCAAAGGGTGACGGCGGTCTATGTGACCAGCCCGGATTATCTGGGCCACATGCTGGATATCCGGGGGATCGCGGAGATCTGCCATCAGGCGGGCGCTCTGCTGCTGGTGGATAACGCCCATGGCGCGTATCTGCGGTTTTTACCGCAGTCCTGTCACCCGATGGAGCTGGGCGCGGATATCTGCTGCGATTCCGCCCATAAGACGCTGGGAGTTCTGACTGGCGGCGCTTACCTGCATATTTCCCACGATGCGCCGGAATGGCTGGCGCAGCAGGCGAAAGCGTCCATGTCACTGTTTGGCTCCAGCAGTCCGTCCTATCTGATCCTGCAATCGCTGGATGCCGCCAACGACCGAATGGCGCGTTTTCGTGACGAGCTGGCCGAGCTTCTGCCGAAGGCGGCGGCCTTGAAGCGGCGGCTTTCCGACCGCGGCTATATGCTGACAGGGGAGGAGCCGCTGAAGGTGACGGTCTGCCCCAAGTCCTTCGGCTATACGGGGACGGAGATCGCCGCCACGCTGGAGGAAAACGGCGCGTTTCCGGAGTTTTACGATCCCGACCATGTGGTGCTGATGCTGTCGCCATGGAACAGTGACGACGATCTGGTTCGACTGGAGCGAACCTTGTGCAGCATCCCCCAAAGAACGCCGATCATATTGACTCCGCCGCCTGTGCCGCACCCGGTGCGGGTGATGACGCCGCGTCAGGCCCTTTTCGCGGTCAGCGAGCGGCTTCCTCTGGAGGACTGCTGCGGCAGGATCTCCGCAGCGGCGGCCATCAGCTGTCCACCGGCCATCCCGCTGGTGGTGTGCGGCGAACGGATTGACCAACAGGTGATCGCCTGCCTGCGGTATTACGGCGTGTCAGCGTGCATGGTCATTCAGGAATAAGAATTTTACCGAGAGCCGCAGCTTCTGCTGCGGCTCTCGATTCCTGTACGTAGAACTGGCAAAATAGCCAAAAACAGAATGAATAAATTGTGATTTTTCAACATACGTCGCCATTGACTTTGCCGGACGGCGATATTATAATCTCTCCGCAAAATCATAAATACCGCAAAGGAGGGAGAACAATGGAACAAAAACAGGAAAAGCGCGGCGTTTCGGCACTTTTTCAACCGGTGGATCTGACGCAGGGAACCTGCTGGAAAACGATCCTTGTGTTCTCGCTGCCTATCATTCTGTCGTACCTGCTGCAGCAGGTGTATTCCATCAGCGATGCGGCCATCGTGGGCCAGACCCTGACGGCACAGGAGGTGGCAGGCGTCAACGATACCACGTCGCTGGTGTTCATTTTCCTGCAATTTGCCTTTGGCGTCAGCGCGGGATTCTGTGTGATCACCTCGTGCAGCGTAGGGTGCCATGACCAACGGGGCGTTCGCCGTTCGTTTGCTACACAGATCATTCTCTCTGCCGCCCTGACGGTGCTGCTGACGGCCATCGCCCTACTGCTATTGAACCCGATGCTGGCGTGGCTCAACATCACGCCGGACAACCAACAGGTGTACCGGGCGGCGTATACCTACTGCGCCGTGATCTTCGCCGGTATCGGTGCGCAGCTGTTCTATAACTTCATCTGCTCTTTTCTGCGTAGTCTGGGCGATTCCGTCACGCCGCTGCTGTTCCTGCTGTTCTCCACGATCCTGAACGTAGGGCTTGACCTGCTGTTTATCCTGTCCTTCCGCTGGGGCGTGGCGGGTGCGGCGATCGCCACGGTGTCCGCTCAGCTGATCAGCACCATCGGCTGCTTCTGCTACGCGTTTTTCCGCTATCCCGACATTCGGCTGCACCAGGAGGATTGGCGCATCACCTGGTGGGATATCCGCCGCCATGTGACGCAGGGCATCCCGCTTGGCTTGCAGTTTTCCGTCTTGGCTGTGGGCATCATCGTAATGCAGAGCGTGGTGGTGCGGTTTGACATGCTGGATGGCGTAATGGTCTCCAGCGCGGCGCAGAATGGCTTCGGCGCGGCCAACAAGCTATCCAATCTTGTCACCACACCCATGAACGGTCTCGGCGCAGCCATGACCAGCTTTACCGCCCAGAATCTGGGCGCCGGAGAGCACGAACGCATCAAAAAAGGTACGCTTCAATCGCTGGTCATGATGGCGGTTCTGGTGGCGGCTGCCGCCGGAATCGGACTGCTGCTTACCCGCAACGGCTTTTATCTTCACGTATTCCTCAGCGACGATAAGGTAACGGCGGAGACGATCCGCTACGGCAACACCTTCCTCTATGTGGACTTCTCCATGTACATATTTTTGGGATTCATATTTGCGGTGCGCAACTGCGTGCAGGGGATCGGCAAATCCCAGTTTGTCCTTGGCGCAGGCGCGGCGGAGTTGGTGGCCCGCATTGTGGTCAGTCTGCTGCTGCCGCCGCTTTTCGCCGGAGGGGCGGTCAACGCGGAGGCTCCGGCACTGGCGTTCTACGCATTGTGCGTGGCGGATCCTTTCGCCTGGATCGCTTCCGACTCCGTGCTGCTGATGCCATTTGTCCGCAATATCCTGAAAATGGACTATCGCTATATGCACACCCATCGTGTCCGCCGGGAGCCGGAGGACACGTTCGCCTGAGAATACGGAGGACGTTGTTCTCCGTATTCTTTCTTGTGTTTTCAACGGATATCTTGACGGTGATGACGAAATGAGGTAGACTCTAAGGAACAATGGATAACTGTAATGGAGAGAGAAATATATGACAGAGCGAGAAAAGTGTATGACACTGGACGAATTGGACATTGGTCAGTCTGGCCGTATCACGGATGTAGGGGGACAAGGGGCGCTGCGGCAGCACTTTCTGGATATGGGGCTGATCCCCGGCGCGGATGTAACACTGGTGAAATTCGCCCCCATGGGCGACCCCATGGAGCTGCAGATCCACGGCTATGAGTTGACGCTGCGTTTGGCCGATGCCGCGCAGATCGGCGTGATCCCCATCAGATCGGCAAAGGAGCAAACAGAGGTACAGGCAGAGACCTGTGCCGACTGCGAGCATCCCGGCCTAGGCGAGGGGGGACGGTTCCACATCAAGGCAGAGGAGCATCCTCTGCCGGAGAATACCACGCTGACCTTTGCACTGGCGGGCAACCAGAACTGCGGCAAAACCACGCTGTTCAATCAATTGACCGGCGCAAACCAGCATGTGGGCAATTTCCCCGGTGTAACGGTGGATCGGAAGAGCGGCGCAATCCGGGATTATCCTAACACAGAGATCACTGACCTGCCGGGAATCTACTCTATGTCCCCCTATACCAGCGAGGAGATCGTCACCCGGCAGTTCATCATCAACGAAAAGCCCACCGGTATCATTAATATCGTGGACGCAACCAACATCGAGCGGAACCTCTATCTGACCATGCAGCTTCTGGAGTTGGACGTGCCCATGGTTCTGGCACTGAACATGATGGACGAGGTGCGGGGCAACGGTGGCTCCATCCGCATCAATGAGATGGAGACCATGCTGGGCATCCCGGTGGTGCCCATCTCCGCCGCCAAGAACGAGGGCGTGGACGAGCTGGTACGTCATGCGGTGCATGTAGCCAAATATCAGGAGAAACCGGGCCGCACCGATTTCTGCGGTATGAACGATAACGGCGGTGCGGTACACCGGTGCCTGCACGCCATCATGCACCTGATCGCCGACCATGCTGAGACGGCGGGGATCCCTGTTCGTTTCGCCGCCACCAAGCTGGTAGAGGGCGACCATCGGGTACTGGAGGCACTGGCGCTGGATCAGAACGAGCGGGAAATGCTGGAACATATCATCGTTCAAATGGAGACAGAACGGGGGCTGGATCGGGCCGCGGCCATCGCGGACATGCGATTTTCCTTCATTCAGGAGCTGGTGGACGCCACAGTGGTGAAGCCCCACGAGAGCCGTGAGCACCTTCGCAGCCAGAAGATTGACCGCTTTTTGACAGGAAAGTACACCGCCATTCCAGCCTTTATCGGCATTATGGGGCTGGTATTTTTCCTGACCTTCAACGTGATCGGCGCATGGCTGCAAGGTCTGCTGAAGAACGGCATCGTGTGGCTGACGGAGCTGGTGAACGCCGCTTTGATCTCCTGGGAGGTAAACGACGCGGTGCGCTCACTAGTGGTGGACGGCGTGTTTACCGGCGTGGGCAGTGTACTGAGCTTTCTGCCCATCATCGTGACGCTGTTCTTTTTCCTGTCGTTGCTGGAGGACACCGGCTACATGGCCCGTGTAGCCTTTGTCATGGATAAGCTGCTGCGAAAGATCGGTCTGTCCGGCCGCAGTATTGTGCCTATGCTGATTGGCTTTGGCTGCACGGTGCCCGGTGTGATGGCCAGCCGCACGCTGCCGTCGGAGCGTGACAGGAAGATGACCATTTTGCTGACGCCTTTTATGAGTTGCTCGGCCAAGCTGCCCATCTACGGTTTCTTTACCGCCGCCTTTTTCCCTGGGCGGGGCGGGCTGGTGATGGTGGGGCTCTATTTTCTGGGAATCATCATCGGTATTCTGGTGGCGCTGCTCTTCAAGGGGACGTTGTTCCGTGGGGAGGCGGTACCCTTTGTCATGGAACTGCCCAATTACCGGATGCCGGGTCTGAAAAATGTGGGGCAGTTGCTGTGGGATAAGGCCAAGGACTTTTTACAGCGTGCCTTTACGGTGATCTTTCTGGCGACCATCGTCATCTGGTTCCTGCAGACCTTTGACCTGCATCTGCGGATTGTACAGGATTCTCAGGACAGTATCCTGGCTCTGGTGGCCAGCTGTATCGCGCCCATCTTCAAGCCTCTTGGCTTTGGCGATTGGCGGATCTCCACAGCGCTGATCACCGGCTTTATCGCCAAGGAGAGCGTTGTCTCCACCCTGACGGTGCTGGTAGGGGACGGCATCACCTCGCTGCTGACAGTGGGAGCCGCTGCGCCGCTGTTGGTGTTTTGCCTGCTGTATACACCCTGTGTAGCAGCCATCGCTTCAGTGCGCCGTGAGCTTGGTGGCAAGTGGGCGCTGAGTATGGTGGCGATGCAGTGCGGTATCGCCTGGATCTGCGCCTGCCTGATGCGGACGGTGTTGTTGTTGGCAGGGGTGGCTTGATGAATCTGGCTACGATCCTTGTGGTGCTTTGCCTGGCGGCGGCCGCGGCGGCCGCGATCCGGATCTATCGGAAGCAGGGAACATCCGATTGCTGCCGCGGTGGCTGCAGCAGCTGCAAAAAATGCGAAAAGAAGAGGTAATGATGCTGCGTTCTGTAATTTTTGATTTGGACGGCCTGCTGATCGACAGTGAAATGACGGCCTACCATGTGGATCGGGATATCCTGCGTGCCTATGGTCATGAGTTTTCGCTGGCACACTACGCCGAAAAGTACTGCGGACGGACGATTCTGCGGAATATGACGGACTTCATTGCGGAGTACGCGCTGCCCATCAGTGTGGAGGAGGGCATCCGCCAGTACGAGGAGCGGGAAGCCGCCTGTATCCGGCAGGGCATTCCGCTGAAGTCGGGTGCGCGGGAGCTGCTGGCATACCTGAAGGAGCGCGGCTGCGTGATCTCGCTGGCCAGCTCCAGCATTGCGTCTCGCGCCAGAACGATTCTGGATGGGAACGGCGTCACGGATTATTTTGATTATTTTACCTTTGGGCCGGAGGTAGAGAACGGCAAGCCTGCGCCGGATATTTTTCTGAAGGCCCTCAGTAAGACCGGGGCCGCGCCGGAGGAATCGCTGGTTCTGGAGGACAGCGAGGCGGGCATAAAGGCCGCTGTCTCGGCACACATTCCCGTGGCCTGCGTTCCGGATGTAGCCAGGCCCAGCGCGGAGACACTGGAGAAAGCCGCCGGCGTGTTTGACTCGCTGCTTCAGGTCATGGAGTGGATAAAAGCAAAATAAGTAACAAAACCAACTGTTCATCCATCAGGTGAACAGTTGGTTTTATTATGATAGCTTTATATGCTCAGTTTAGAAACTCCCCAAACTTTTCCGCGAACAGCTTGTTGCCATACTCACGCAGCTCGGCGCAGAACTGGTCATAAGCGGACAGCAGGGCCTGTCCCTCCGGTGTCAGCGCCGCTCCGCCGCCATGCTTGCCGCCGGTGGTGGACGCCAGCAGCTTGAAGCCCAGCGCATTCTCCGAATTCTTTATGACAGTCCAAGCCTTGGAATAGGCCATCTCCATTTCCATCGCGGCGGCGCGCAGCGAATGAAGCCGCTCCACACGGTGAAGCAGCTGGGCAACGCCGGGGCCGAAGCATTTCACATCGGTAAACAGCCGGCAGGATAGATTGTATCGTAATTCTTTCATGAGAATATTGTAGCAGAGGAAAGGGCAATCGTCAAGGTTACGATTGACTATCTTTGCGGGACATGCTATTCTCAATAAAAAAGAGACAAAAGGAGAGAACGCCCTATGCGTGTATTGATCCGTGGAGCGGGGGATATTGCCACCGGGATCGCGCTGCGGCTCTGCCGCGCCCGGCTTCAGGTGGTAATGACCGATCTGGCGAGGCCGACTGCCATACGCCGCACCGTCTGCTTCTCACAGGCGATCGTCTATGGAACGACGGCGGTGGAGGGTATCTGTGCCGTGTACGCCAAGGACTGCGCCGAAGCGGAACGGATCATGGCGCAGGGAAATATTCCTGTGCTGGCCGATCCGGACTGTGCCTGCCGCCGGGAATTGAAGCCTGATGCGCTGGTAGACGCCATTCTGGCGAAGCGCAATCTTGGTACAACTATGACGGACGCTCCCGTGGTGGTAGGCGTCGGCCCCGGATTTACGGCAGGGGAGGACTGCCACGCCGTGGTGGAGACTATGCGGGGCCATACGCTGGGCCGCGTGATCTATCAGGGCAGCGCACTGCCCAATACCAATATCCCCGGCCTCATCGGCGGTTACGCCGGTGAGCGGGTGCTGCGTGCTCCGGATGATGGCATATTCCATACGGTGCTGGACATCGGCGCACAGGTGAAGTCCGGCGATGTGGCAGGAGAGGTGAACGGAAAACCCATGCGCTGCACCATCGACGGCGTTCTGCGGGGCCTTCTGGCGGACGGAACGCCCGTTTTCAAGGGGATGAAATCCGGCGATGTCGATCCCCGCTGCAAGGAAGAATACTGCTACACGGCGTCTGATAAGGCGTTGGCCGTGGGCGGCGGTGTGCTGGAGGCGGTACTGCATTTTGCCGGAGAAACTGACAAATAGCCCTCATTTATTGTTAGCTTTCCTAAAATATTGTAAGATTTTTATGTGGTTTCAACAGTAGAATATCGTAAAAAACTGTGGTATAATAGCAGTACCCTGAAATGTGGGGTACATTCCAGACAATTACAAATTAACAATAAATGTAAAGGAGTAAAGAACATGATCGACCTGAAAAAGTACGGTATTACCGGCGTAGACGAGATCGTTTACAACCCCTCCTATGAAGAACTCTTTGCTGAGGAAACCAAGAAGGAGCTGACTGGCTATGAGGTTGGCCAGGTCACCGAGCTTGATGCCGTGAATGTGATGACCGGCATCTATACCGGCCGCTCTCCTAAGGACAAGTATATCGTCATGGACAGCAATTCCAAGGACACCGTGTGGTGGACCACCGACGGCTATAAGAACGACAATCACCCCATGAGCGAGGACGTCTGGGCCAAGGTGAAGGATATTGCCGTCAGCGAGCTATGCAACAAGCGCCTGTTCGTGGTGGACGCCTTCTGCGGCGCCAACAAGGATACCCGCATGGCCGTCCGTTTCATTATGGAGGTGGCATGGCAGGCCCATTTCGTGGAGAATATG
>OIZI01000546.1_pt1 | contig 18867 bp, 21 predicted proteins | sample 1588441 | NCBI WGS metagenome assembly OIZI01 (sample SAMN03283284) | human gut metagenome | biome: human-associated habitat; material: feces | host: Homo sapiens | place: Peru | collected 2012 | reverse complement strand
TGCCGTCGGACCACTTCAGACCGTCACGCATGGTGAAGGTCCAGGTCAGGCCGTCCGCGCTGACGTCATACTTTTCAGCCTGTCCGGGCTGAACCTTGTTATCCTGATCGATGATGAGCAACGTCTCAAACAGAGTGATGAGCATGTTGCCGCCGTCCACGGCGCTGTTCAGTGCGGGATCAAGCGTCTCAGGGTTCGGGCCGATCTGGACCGTCACGCTGCCGCTCGTCTTCTTGTTGCCGCATGCGCTCATGCAGGCAAGCATAGACACTGCCAGTGCCATGACAAGGATAACGGAGATGAGTTTTTTGATTTTCATCAGAGATCCCCTCTTCTTTCCTGCGGCTGTGCCGCAAATCTTTATTATATCCACTGTGCATGAATGCGTCCCACACACAGTAAATACCGATGGTCAGTCCTTCACACGGTCAAGGTGATGGCACGCGGCATAATGACCGGCACCGATCTCCTTTAACTGCGGACACTCCGCTGCGCACTGCTCGTCCGCATAGGGACAGCGGGTGCGGAAACGGCATCCGCTCGGCGGGTTCAAAGGACTCGGAACGTCGCCCTGCAGCGGGATGCGCTTGTTGGCGCGCGCCGCCTTGGGGTCGGCTTCGGGAATGGCGGAAATGAGACTGCGGGTATAGGGATGCACGCTGTGCGAGATCAGCTCAAAGCTGTCCGCCAGCTCCACCAGATGCCCGAGATACATCACGCCGATGCGGTCGGAAATGTGCCGCACCACGCTCAGGTCGTGCGCAATGAACAGATAGGTCAGCGAAAGATCCTTCTGCAGATCCTCAAACATGTTGACGACCTGCGCCTGAATAGACACGTCCAGCGCCGACACCGGCTCGTCGCAGACGATGAATTCCGGATCGACCGCCAGTGCACGGGCAATGCCCACGCGCTGACGCTGACCGCCGGAAAACTCGTGCGGATAGCGGTTGGCGTGCTCGCTGTTCAGTCCCACACGCTCCAAAAGCGCAATGATGCGGTCGTGCCGTTCTTTCTTATTAGCAGCGAGCTTGTGAATGTCGATCGACTCGCCGACGATGTCGCCGATGGTCATGCGCGGATCGAGACTGGCGTAAGGATCCTGAAACACCATCTGCATCTTGCGGCGATAGGGCAGCATATCCACGGCGATCTTCTTTTTCTTGTCGAAAATCACGTTGCCGTCATAAAGGATCGTGCCGTCGGTCGGTTCATACAAACGCAAAAGCGTTCTGCCCACCGTGGTCTTGCCGCAGCCGGACTCGCCGACCAGTCCCAGCGTTTCGCCGCGACGGATGAAAAAGGAGACATCGTCCACTGCCTGCACAACGGCTTTTTTGCCGTTCGTGCCGCGTGCGGGGAAATATTGCTGCAGATGCAGCACTTCCACCAGCTTTTCGTTTTCACTCACAGCTACCGTCTCCTTCCTCAAAGGCTTCCTTCTGCAACAGCCAGCAATAGCTGTAGTGGGTGTCGCTCAGTTCGGTGCGCGGCGGCATCTGTGACAGGCAGATCTTCATGCAGTTTGCGCAACGCGGCGCAAACGGGCAGCCTGCGGGGGGATTGAGCAGATCCACCGGCTGTCCCTCGATGGGGACAAGGCGCTCGGTCTTTTCCACGTTGAGCTTCGGAATGGACTTGATCAGTCCTTTGGTGTATTCATGGCACGGCTCATAGAAAATTTCATCGGCAGTGCCGTATTCCACAATGTGACCCGCATACATAACGGCGATCTTTTCACACATGCTGGCGACAACGCCGAGATCGTGAGTAATCATGATGATGCTCATGCCGAGCTTTCTGCGCAGATCCTGCATCAGTTCCAGGATCTGTGCCTGAATCGTCACGTCGAGCGCCGTCGTCGGCTCGTCCGCAATGAGCAGCTTCGGCTCGCAGGCAAGTGCAATGGCGATCATCACGCGCTGCCGCATACCGCCGGACAACTCGTGCGGGTATTGCTTCAGGCGCTTTGCCGGCTCGTTGATGCCGACCAGCTCCAAAAGCTCGCGCGCACGGTCATAGGCTTCCGCCTTGGTTTTGTCCGTGTGCAGCAAAATGACCTCGACGATCTGATTGCCGATGGTGTACACCGGATTTAAGCTCGTCATCGGGTCCTGGAAAATGATTGAAACCTCATTGCCGCGAATTTTGCGGAAATCCTTTTCGGTCATTTCGTCAATCTGATGTCCGTTGAAACGGATCGTGCCTCCGATCAGCTTACCGGGATAGGCGGTCAGTCCCATGATGGAATATGCCGTCACCGACTTGCCCGAACCGGACTCGCCGACGATGCCCAGCACTTCTCCCTCTTCCATGGAAAGAGACACACCGTTTAATGCCTTGACCTCACCTGCGGGGGTGAAGAAGGAAAGGCGTTCGTCTTTAATTTCCAGCAGTTTTTCGCCCAATTTCTTCGCTCCCCTCTCAGTTTTTCAGCTTCGGATCAAACGCATCGCGCAGACCGTCGCCGAACAGGTTGAAGGCAAGAATGGTCACGCTGATGATGATTGCCGGCAAAAACAGCAGATGCGGATAGGTGTTCATGCCCTTAACCGCGTCGGTCGCAAGCGAGCCGAGCGACGGCATCGGCGCAGCAACGCCCAGTCCCAAAAAGCTCAGATAGCTTTCCGTGAAGATCGCGGAGGGGATCTGCAGCGTCGTCGTCACGATCAGCGTGCCGATACAGTTGGTCAAAAGGTGCTTGCGGATGATGCGCGCCTTGCCTGCGCCGAGGGCACGGGCAGCCGTCACGTATTCGGACTCCTTGAGCACCAGCACCTGTGAACGGGTGATACGCGCCATGCCGACCCAATAGAGCAGCACGAACACGAGGAAGATGGCGACCATGTTCGGGCCAACCGTCTGCATCCATTTGAAGCCCGGCACTTCCGCGAGCGATTTCAAACGGTCGCGCAGCGCCATGGACAGAATAATGATGAGCAGAATATCGGGGATGGTGTACAGAATATCGGTAATACGCATCATGATGTTGTCAGTCCAGCCGCCGATGAAACCGGCAATCGCGCCGTAGGTCGCGCCGACCAGCAGCACCAGCGCGGCACAGACAAGGCCGACCGTCAGACTGATGCGCGTGCCCATCATGAGACGCACGGCATAGTCGCGTCCCAGCTTGTCCGTTCCGCAGATGTGCGGAAACACGCTCTCCCCCGCGTCGATGCGCGCCTGCTCGGCACTGCCGTATTCAAAGGGAGCGAGGTTTTCGCTCGTCTGGATCTGCTGACTGTAGCTGTAGGGCCAGAAAGTAGGCAGGATATACGCGAAGATCATGATGAGCACAATGAAGCACAGGCTGATCATCGCGATCTTATTTTTGCGCAAACGGCGCAATCCGTCGCGCCAAAAGTTCACGCTGTCCCGCATGACGACAAGGCTTTGCTTTTCGTCGGGTGTGGCGGGAATGAAATCGTCGGCATTGAGATGCAAACTCGGAAACTTCTTGTTCATCGTCTTTTCTCGCCACTCCTCACTTCAGTTTGATACGCGGATCAATGACCTTGTACAGGATGTCCACGACCACGTTGGCAGTGATGATCAGCGTTGCCAGAATGATGGTGGTGCCCATGATCATGGTGTAATCGCGGTTGGTGATCGCGGAAACGAAATCGCGTCCGAGACCGGGGATCGTGAAGATCTTCTCCACGACGAACGAACCGGTCATCAGGTTGGCAAGCATCGGGCCGACATAGGTAATGACCGGCAGCACCGCGTTGCGCAGCGCGTGCTTAAAGAGGATCTTGAAATTGGAAAGACCCTTTGCTTTGGCGGTGCGGATGTAATCCTGTCCCATGACGTCAAGCAGGCTCGAACGCATGAGTCGGGTGATGTATGCCGTCGGATAGAACGCCAGCGCCGTCACCGGCATGATATATGCCGACAGGGAATTCAGTCCTATGGTCGGCAATATGTTGAGCTTACTGCCGAACGTGTATAGGAGAAACACGCTGGTGATAAAGCTCGGAATGGCGATACCGCAGGTTGCCAGCACAATGATGAAGTTATCGGCAAACTTGCCGCGGTTATAGGCGGAGATACACCCGAGCGGAATACCGATCAATAGGGCGACCAAAACCGCCACGCCCGCAAGACGCGCGGACACGGGGAATTTCGAAAAAATAATATCGTTGACCGTTCTGCCGCGTTGCCGCAGGCTCAGTCCCATATCTCCCTTTATGAAATCGGTCATATAGGTGGCATAGCGTTCCATGATGGGTTTGTCCAACCCGTATTTCGCGGCAAGTGCCGCCTGCGCCTCTTTGCTGATGGATTTTTCCGCGACGAACGGGCCGCCGGGCACCAAATTCATCAGAAAGAACGTCAGTGTGGCAACGACAAAAATACTGAGAATGCCCATCGCCACACGCTTTATGATATATCTCGCCAACCGTGTCAACTCCCTAATTTTTGGTCATACAGCCGCATATATAGGTACAGCGGTGCTATAATATACAGTTTATCATACCACACCCGCGCGAAAAATGCAAGATTGAATTGCATTTTGCCCGTTTTTTCTTATAAAACCAGCAATTCCTTGGGGCTTTTCGTCAGATTGATGCAACCGTCGGCGGTCACAAACACCATATCCTCGATGCGCACGCCGAAGCGGTTTTCGAGATAGATGCCCGGCTCCACCGTCATGACCGTGCCCGCTTTCAGCACCGTATCGCAGCGGGTGTTGAAGTTCGGGCGCTCGTGGATTTCCACGCCGACGCTGTGTCCCAGTCCGTGACCGAAGCAGCCCTCATAGCCCGCAGCATAAATGAGATCGCGGGCGATCTTGTCGATGTCCTTGCAGACAACGCCGCTCTTCACGGCATCGATGGCGGAAAGCTGCGCTTTCAGCACGGTGTCATACACCCGCTTTTGTTCATCGCTCACCGCGCCGACCGCGACCGTGCGGGTCATGTCCGAATGATAGCCGCCGACCACCGCACCGAAATCCATGGTGACAAAGTCGCCGCGTTCGATCTTCTTGTCGGTGGGCACGCCGTGGGGCAGCGAGGAATTTTTGCCGGACACCACGATGAAGTCAAAGGAGACGCCCTCCGAGCCGAGACGGCGCATATAAAACTCCATGTCGAGCATGACGTCCCGCTCGGTGCGTCCTGCCTCGATGCGCTCGACGATATAGGAGAAGGTATCGTCCGTCAGCTTCTGCGCCTGCTGCATGAGAGAAAGCTCCGTTTCGTTCTTGACACTGCGCATGTCCCGCAGCAGCGTGTCGAAACGGTCGTCGGCGACGATTTCGGTCGGCTTTACGGCAGCGGCGAGATCCTTTTGCAGCGACATGGACACATAGTCATTTTCCACATACAGATGCGCGATCCCGTGCTGCTCGCACAGCGCGCGAATTTCCGCCATCGGCGACACGGACAGCTGCACATCGCAGCTTTTGACCGTTTCTTTTGCTTTTTCGACATAGCGGAAGTCGATGAGGAACACCGCCGCGTGCTTTGTGATCAGCACATAGCCGTCGCTGGTTTCAAAGCCGGTGAGATAAAACCGATTGGGCACGCTTGCCACCAGCAGTGCGCTTTTTTTGTCCAGTTCCTTTTGGATGGTCTTTACAGCTTCTTTTTGCATATTTCACAACTCCTCTATGATTTTCGGGCCGCCGTCAAACGGGGCTGCGACGACGGAAAAGGCGCAAAGCGATTTCACCGTCGAGAGCGCCGCCAGGGCGGCGGTTTTTGTTTCAAAAAGACCGATCACGGCAGAACCGCTGCCGGTCATGCAGGCGCCCAAAGCGCCCGCCTTGCGCAGTGCGTCGCACAGCCTGTCCACGTCCGCAAGGCACAGCACCTGTGCAAAGCGGTTTTCCATGGCAGCGCCGACGGCGGCAAGATCACCCGTTTGCAGCGCTTTTTGCATTGCGTCCGTCGCGGGCAAAAACGGGGCGTTGTCCACCGCCGCATATGCCGCCGCAGTCGAGATGCCGAAAGCGGGCTTTGCGATCACGAAAAAGCAGTCGGGCAGCGGCGGCAAGGACGAAAGCGTCGTGCCGATGCCGGTCGCCAGCATCGTCCCGCCGCGCAGGCAAAACGGCACGTCCGCGCCGACCTTTTCGCCGATCGCGCAAAGCGCGTCCGTTGTCAGCGGCGACCCGTGCAGCCTGTTGAGTGCAACCAGCGTCCCGGCGGCGTCGGCGCTGCCGCCCGCCAGTCCCGCCTGCATCGGGATATGCTTTTGAAGCGTGATGCGAAAATGCGGCAAGACCCCCGCCGCGTCGGCAAACAATGTCGCGGCGCGGTGAGCGGTGTTGTCCGCCTCGTTTTCCGTCGGCGGGGTGTCGGCAACGATCTGCAGCCTGTCCCCCGTCTCCGCCGTCACGCGGTCGAAGAGCGAGACCGTCTGCATCACCATTTCCACCGCGTGATACCCATTTTCAAGGCGTGCGGGAATGTGCAGCGTCAGGTTGATCTTCGCCGGTGCGGCGACCGTTATCTTTTTCATCGGCAATGCTCCGCAAGAAACGCCTGCATGGTGTCCATCGCCGTGGTGATGTGTTTCAGAGAATAGCAATAGGAAATGCGGACAAAGCCCTCGCCGCAGTCGCCGAACGCCGTGCCGGGAATGACCGCGACGTGCTTTTCCTTCAAAAGGCGGGTGCAGAATTCCTCTGAGGTCATGCCGGTCTTGGCAATGCAGGGGAACACATAAAACGCCCCCTCAGGCTCAAAGCACGGCAGCCCCATGTCCCGCAGACGCTGCAATATGTAGCGGCGGCGCATATCGTATTCGTTGCGCATGGTGACAACATCCTCGTCGCCGTTTTCCATCGCCTCGATCGCCGCATACTGGGCGGTCGTCGGCGCACACATCAGCGCATACTGGTGCAGCTTTAACATCTGTTTGATGATCGGCTGCGGCCCGCTGACATAGCCGAGTCGCCAGCCGGTCATGGCAAACGCCTTGGAAAAACCGCTGATGCGCACGGTGCGCTCCTTCATGCCGTCGATCGCCGCGATGCTCACATGCGGCGTAACGCCGTAGGTCAATTCGCCGTAGATCTCATCCGAGATCACCACAATGTCGGTGCCGCGCAGCACCTCTGCCACCGCTTCCAGATCCTCACGGCGCATCACGCCGCCCGTGGGGTTGTTCGGGAACGGGAAAATGAGCGCCTTGGTGCGCGGCGTGATGGCGGCGCGCAGCGCGTCCGCCGTCAGCCGAAAGCTGTCCTTTTCCGTCGTTACGACCGGCACCGCCGTCGCACCCGTCAGCGTCGCAAGCGGCGCATAGCACACAAACGACGGCTCGGGCACCAACACCTCGTCCCCCGCCTGCAGCAGCACGCGCAGCGAAAGGTCGATCGCTTCGCTGCCGCCGACCGTCACGATGATCTCATCCTTCGGGTCATAGGAAAGCGAAAAATGGCGCTCGCAATAGGCAGCAATCGCCTCGCGCAGGCGGATCATGCCCGCGTTGGCGCTGTACCAGGTCTTGCCGTCCTCCAGCGTTTTGATGCCCGCCTGCCGTATGTGCCACGGCGTGGAAAAATCCGGCTCGCCGATGGTGAGGGAGATCACGTTGTCCATCTCGGCGGCAATGTCAAAAAACCGTCGGATGCCGGAGGGCTTCAGTTCCTGCACGGTTTTGTTCATCAGTTTTGTGTAATCCATGGGTTACAGGGCACCTCTCTCATCCACATCCTCGCCGAGGAACAGCACCCCGCGATCCTTATACCGCCGCAGCACAAAGTGCGTCGCGGTGGAAACGACCGAGTCGAGCGTTGAAAGACGCTTTGCCACAAACATCGCCACATCCTTGAAGGTGCAGCCGTTGACAATGACCATGAGATCAAAGCCGCCGGACATGAGATAGACCGTCTCCACTTCCTCAAACTTCATGATGCGCTCCGCCAGATCGTCAAAACCGTAGTTGCGCTGCGGCGTGACGCGCAGCTCGATGAGCGCCGTCACATATTTGCGGTCGGTACGATCCCAGTCGATGAGCGCCTTATAGCCGCGCACAACGCCCGCTTCCTCCAGCTCCGCCATCTGTGCTTTCACCGCGTCCTCGGTCGTGCCGAGCATGGTCGCCATTTCCGCCGTCGTCAGACGCGCGTTCGTATCCAGCAGTTTTAACAGTCTTTCCATTTTAAGATTCCTCCCTATCCTTGATCGGCTTTGCAACGCCGTCTTTGTCCACGATGTAGGTATTGTCGAGGGTCGCCTTCATGTTGCGGCGCACCGCCGCGACATATGCCGTGCGCAGAGCGGTCTGCTCCGCTTTTTCGGCATCGGTCAGCCCCGTTTCCTTTGCTTTTCTCGCCAGCGCGTTGATGCGGGCGATGTCTTCCTTTGTCATTTGTATTTATACTCCTTCTATGCGGATATACCGGCTGTTGGCATAGCCGAGAAGTCCATTATAGTCGATCACATACCAGTCCTCATATCTGCCGCGCACCTGCACGACCCCGCCGTTCGGGACAGATCCGATCACCGTGCCGTCCGTCGAGGGATAGGCGCGCACATTGAGGTTGCCGCCGCCCGTCGTGACCACACCGTTTTGCACGGGGATCGGATCCACAAACGGCAGTCCGAAATAATCGGTCACCGACTGCGACAGGTTGCGGGCGATGGCGGGGATGTTCTCCGCGATCCAGTTGGCGTCGTCCACATTGTCGTGATAGGCGATCTCCACCAGCACGGCGGGCGCTCGCGTGCGGGTGACCTCCGCCAAGCGGGTGGTCGCCAGCGCGCGCACGCGGTCGGGCAGCGGATAGATGTCCTTGAAGTTGTCGGCAATGATATATGCCGCGCGCTGACCGTTGTTGCTGCCCTCGGCATAATATACATCCGTGCCGCGCACACGCCCCGCATTCGCCGCGCCTGCGGCGTTGGAATGGAGCGCCAGATGCAGATCATAGGTACCGCTGTTGGACTGGTTGATGGAATCGTTCACCGTCCCCTCGGGATTATTGCGGGTGAACGCGATGCCGTTGGCGCGCAGATACGGCTCCATGGCATCCGCCACCAAATTCATGTAGTATTCCTCACTGCCGCCGATCACATAGGGGTTCTGATCCTGTGTTGAGGGACTCAAAAACAAACTGGGCATTGACCTCTCTCCTTTCCATCCACTATATGACGGAAAGGCTTGTCCTTATGTATCGGATGTATCGGAAATCTGCGTTTCGCCGTCCAAGATCTGCCGCGCCTCCGATTGCGAAAGCGAGGAGACCTCGGACAACCGCCGCTGGATCTGACGGGTGCGCACACCCACCAGCTTGTCCAGCTCCTTGTTTGCCTGCTCCAGCCGTGTCTGCGCCGCCGTGATGACCGCGCCGAAGGTGTCAAACTCGGTCTTGACTGCGCCCAGCACCTTCCACACCTCGCCGGAACGTTTCTGAATGGCAAGAGTCCTAAAGCCCATCTGCAGACTGTTGAGAATGGCAGCCATCGTGGTCGGACCGGCGATGTTCACGCGATAGTCGCGCTGGAGCTGCTCCACCATGCCGCGCCGCACCACCTCGGCATACAGCCCCTCGATCGGCAGAAACATGATGCCGAAATCGGTGGTGTGCGGGGGATCGATGTATTTGTCGCGAATGTCTTTTGCAAACTGACGGATGCGCGTTTCAAGCACCTTGCCCGCCGCCTCGATCAGCGCCGTGTCCGCCGCGTCATAGGCGTCGGCAAGCTGATGATAGGCATCAAGCGGAAATTTCGCATCGATCGGCAGATACACCACGTCGTCGCCCGCGCCCGGCATCTTCACGGCGTATTCCACGAAGTTCTTGCTGCCGGGCTTTGTGATAACATTCGCTTCATATTGCTCCGGCGACAGGATCTCTTCTAAGATCGCACCGAGCTGAATTTCGCCGAGCACACCGCGCGTCTTCACGTTGGAAAGCACCTTTTTCAGATCGCCCACACCGGACGCGAGCGTCTGCATCTCGCCGAGTCCCTTATACACCTGCTCCAACCGCTCGTTGACGAGCTTGAACGATTGCGCGATGCGCTCGTCCAGCGTCTTTTGCAGCTTTTCGTCCACCGTGGCGCGCATCTGCTCCAGCTGGCGGGTGTTTTCGCTGCGAATTTCGCGCATACCGTCCTGGACGGATTTGCGGGTGTTTTCCATCGCGTCGATGTTTGCCTTGTTTGCCTGTGTCTGCGCCGTGAGCAGCATTTCGCTCATGGTCTTGACCGACGCCTGCACGCTGCGGCTGCTCTCCTCGCGGTTTTCCCGCAGCTGGGACAGCATGTCCGCGCGCAGCGCGTCCACCTTTTGTTCCGTTTTCCCGCCGCTGCGGCGCAAAAGCACCAACAAAAGCAGCAGCACGAAAAGCAGCAGTACGCACGCCGCCACGGCAAAAAACAGCGTATATTCCGTCATGTGTCATCCTCCTCACGCCGCCGCTGCACCTGTGCGCCGTCTGCCGGCGCATCGGTGAACACGGCATCACTTGCGGCATCGTCCTCCAGGTTGAGGGCACGCATCGCCCGTCTGTCCGCCTCGGGGTGTGCAGCATAATAGGGGTCGATCATCGTTTTCTTGATGAACGGGAAGATGGTGAACTGAATGAGCAACGAGCGGAACGCCGGATAGATCAGCACATAAATGAGCAACAGCATGCACATCCACACGCGATAGTCAAGAAACAGAAACGGCGTGGCGAGAACGGCAATGACGCCCAGCATACACACCGCGATGAGCAGATTTTTATACAGGTTCGCCATGGCGAAAATGGCGGCGTTTTTGTAGATTTGTTTCAGCTTCAGCGAAAACGTCACGATCTGCACGCTGACATAGTAGTTGAGGAAATCGAAAAACAGCATGCCGAGCAGATTGACAAACAGCATCAGCCACGTAACAAACCCCGCCTTTGTGCCGTTTGTGCGGAAAAAGATCTGCACGCCGTAGAAATATATGTTAAATCCGAGAATCAGATTGACAAGCAGTTTGATGATGCCCGCAGGCAGCGCCTGCTTCCAGGTGCGGCGAACGGCGCCGAAAAAATCGGAGCAGGGGTAGGCAAACTTTTCTCTTGCCGCGTTGCGGGTGATATAGGTCAGTCCCGCATCGGCAAGTCCGCCGGTCACAAGCGGCAGCGACAGCAGAAAATACAACAGATTAGCGCGCAAAAGTGCCGACCACTTCCTGCCGAAAATGCCGAAGAAGCGGCGAAAAGCGCTCTTTTTCTGCTCATGGTCGCGGTAGACGCCCGCGCCCTCACGCGTGTAAAACCGATCGAGAAAGCCCATTTGTACCTCCTATAAAAGCCACGCCTGACACAAAAGGCGCAGCAGCACATCCAAAATTCCCGCGCCGAGCGCGATCGTGAGAAAGACCGCAAAGCGCAAAAGATACAGCTTGAAATCGCGCGGCATGCCGCCGCAGGCGTTGCACCGGGGCAACAGCTGTCCGCACAGCAGAAGCGACATGCGCATCGACTCGGCGCACGCCATCAAAAGTCCCGCCGCCTTGCAGAACAGCGGCGGCACCAAAAGCACCGCCACCAGCAGAACACCTTTGATGCCGGTGCTGTAATAGTATGCCGCGCTCATGCCGGCACCCATGCCGAAAAACAGCGGCACCGCCAAAATGAGCGGCAGCGAGCAGGCGGAAAGCCCGCAGAAAAACAAAATAAGGAGCAGCAGCACCGGCAGAAAACAGGCGCTGTACAAAGCGCCCGCCAGCGGCTTTATGCCCTTTTCCAGCCGCGTGACCGTCAGCACCGTGCCGAGAAAGGTGTCCTGCGCCGCCCCGAAAATGCCGAACAGGCGGCAGCCGATCAGAAATCCCAAAAGCAGCAGCGACAAAAACAGCAAAAGACGGCGGTGACTCTCCACAAAGCGTTTGCAGTTTTTCAGCGAAAAGCGGCTTGTCCGAAACATATACATCCCTCCGAGAGATGTATATGCTTGTACACCTTGCATTATGCACAAAAGGGCAGCCGCACGGCTGCCCTCTTATCACTTCTTATTCACACCGAGCATACCGCCCGCCATGCCGCCCGCAAGCAGCAAGGCTAGCTTCAAAAGCCACATGCCCACACGCAGCTCACGGTATACACAGATACCGACAACGAAAAGCAGCAAAAACAGTGCAACGCCGCACAAAAGTCCCATAAGCCAGCCCTTTTCTCCGGACAGCCGTGCCGCAAAAAAGCCACCGACAAACGCGCCGCCGACTGCAGCCGCAACCGCAAACGCCGTCACCGCCGCAGGCGGAAGATCCCAAAGCGTCATCAAAAGCGCAAACAGCAGCAAAAACGCCGCGCCCGCCGCAAGCGCTGCCGGTATTCCGAGCAGCAGCGACCGATACGGTGCACCGCCTGCATCCCGTTGTCTCATACCTTATCCCTCCGCGTGCCGTAATCTTCTATACTGCACTATATGCGGAGCGGGTGAAATTTATGAGCGATCAATCCTCGTCGTCATCGTCATCGTCGTCATCGACCATGTCGTTGTCTTCGTGCACGGTATCCACCGTCTGGATCGCCCATTTCTTGATCGTCATCTTGTTGCGATCGGCGCCCGTCTCGATGATGAGCGTGTCGTCCTTGACGTTCACGACTCTGCCGCAGATGCCGCCGATGGTGGTGAGCTCATCGCCCACGCGCACGCCGTTGCGCATCTTCTGCTCTTCCTGCTGCTTTTTCTTCTGCGGACGGATCATGATGAAATACATCAGAACGATGATCAGCAGAAAGGGACTGAGCTGCAGCAGCATGGCAAGCCAGCCATTGCCGCCCGAAGCAGCACCGGCAGCGGTGGTCGTCGCGTCCAATAAAAACATATTCACAATACTTTACCTATCCTTTCGAAAGTTCTCCTGTTATCATACAGGTTTTTTACGGCAATTGCAAGACATTTGCAAAAATTTACAATAAATTTATATCCGTCTGTCCAGCCGTCCGACGTTTTCGCTGTAGAACGCTTCAAACGTGCCGTCGTCAAGATGGGCGCGGATCTTCTCCATCAGCGTGTTATAGAAATAGAGGTTATGCATCACGCACAGCCGCATTGCCAGCATCTCCCCCGCCTTGAACAGATGGTGGATATATGCCCGCGAATGGCGGCGGCAGGTGGGGCAGTCGCACGCCTCGTCGAGCGGCGCGGTGTCCTTGGCATACTTGCTGTTGAGCATGTTGCGGTGTCCGCTCCAGGTGAACACGTGTGCGTGGCGGGCGTTGCGCGCCGGCATGACACAGTCGAAAAGATCGACGCCGCGATGCACGGCTTCGAGAATGTTTTCCGGTGTGCCGACGCCCATGAGATACCGCGGCTTGTCCTGCGGCATATACGGCTCGACGCTCTCAATGATGCGGTACATTTCCTCTGTCGGTTCGCCGACCGCCAGTCCGCCGATGGCATAGCCGTCCAGATCCAGCTTCGCGATCGCCTTCATATGCTCGATGCGCAGATCATCAAAGGTGCAGCCCTGGTTGATGCCGAAAAGCATCTGCTGCGGGTTCACCGTGCCGGGCAGACCGTTCAGGCGGGTGAGCTCCTCCTTGCAGCGATAGAGCCAGCGGGTGGTGCGTTCACACGACGCCCGTGAATAGGCATAAGCGGCGGGGTTCTCCACACATTCGTCAAACGCCATCGCGATGGTCGAGCCGAGATTGGATTGGATCTGCATGCTCTGCTCCGGCCCGATGAACAGCTTTCTGCCGTCGATGTGCGACGCGAAATACACGCCCTCTTCCTTGATCTTGCGCAGCTTTGCAAGAGAAAACACCTGAAAGCCGCCGCTGTCGGTCAGAATGGGACCGTCCCAGCCGGTGAACGCGTGCAATCCGCCGAGCGCCTTGACCGTTTCATCGCCCGGGCGCAGATGCAGGTGATAGGTGTTGCACAGCTGCACCTGGCATTTGAGATCCTTGAGATCAAAGGCAGACACCGCGCCCTTGATCGCGCCGCAGGTCGCCACATTCATGAAAGCGGGCATCTGCACCGTGCCGTGCGGCGTCTCAAACACCGCGCGCCGCGCAGCACCCTCTTTTTTTATCACTTTGAACATTACTGTATCCTCACTTTTTCATTTTGCGGGCAAGCGTTTTGCGCAGCTCCTCGCGGTATTGCGCAAGCTCCTCCCGCAGCCCTGCGGGCGAGCGCAGCGGGAACACAAAGTTGCGCCGCTGCTTCAGTTCCTCTGCACGGCGGGCGATCTGCAGCTTGAGATTTTCATAGCGCACATCCAGTGCCTGCTCCTTGGCAAACTGCCGAATTTTCGTGACGACATGGAACGAATAGCACACGTCCACCAAAAACACGCCGACATACATGCCGGAGAAGAAATGATAGATGGGGTTTTCTGCAAGAAATTCCACAAACCGCACAAGATACGGATGCAGAAAGAGGGCATATCCCGCACCCAGCGCACCCCAAATGACGCTGAAAAGCGGACAGATCACGCCGTCGATGTTGCCGGGGCGGTTGCTGTAGTCCCACAGCTTCACGTGGAAAAAGCGGGTGAAGACCACGCCCGTGACATATTCGATGCCGGTCAGCACCACAGCCAGCAGCAAAATGCGCACAACCTCACGCAGCACCGATGACGCGATAAAGGACAGATCGAGGCTACAAAAGCCATACAAAAGCAGCACACCCGTCCCATACAGCGGCAGGCAGGGTCCCGTCAGAAATCCGGGGTTGATCCACTTGCCGTGCGCCAAACGGCGATAGCAAAGCTCCAACACCCAACCGATGCTGCCACCGAGCATAAAAAGCGCAGAAAGCGCCGTTAAAACCTTCATAGCGAACTCCCCCTAAAACAAAATAGTGAATACTGAAGAATGAAAAATGAAAAATGAAGGAGTGCCTGCGGCACGATTATAATTGTCGGCGCAGCCGACACCGAAATTATTCATTATTCATCATTCAATATTCATTATTCATTCTCTATTTTCCGTTTGCTCCCTCTACAGGATGAGCATGGCATCCCCAAAACTGAAGAACCGATACCGTTCTTCCACTGCGTGGCGATAGGCTGCCATGGTGTGGTCATAGCCTGCAAAAGCGCTCACCAGCATGATGAGCGTGCTCTCCGGCAGATGGAAGTTGGTGATGAGCCCGTCCAGCACCTTGAACGTATAGCCGGGATAGATGAAGATATCCGTCCATCCCTCGGACGGCAAAATTCTGCCGTCGGTCATGCCGATGCTCTCCAGCGTGCGGCAGCTGGTCGTTCCGACCGCGATCACCCGCCCGCCGCGCGCCTTGGTGCGGTTGATGATGTCCGCATTTTCGGCGTTCAGCGCATAGTGCTCGGAGTGCATCTTGTGAGCGGTGATCTCGTCCTCTTTCACGGGACGGAACGTGCCGAGTCCCACATGCAGTGTAACAAACGCCGTGTCCACGCCCATTTTCCGCACCTCGTCGAGCAGCTGCGGTGTGAAATGCAATCCCGCCGTCGGTGCGGCGGCAGAGCCGGTCTCGCGGGCATATACCGTCTGATACCGCTCCTTATTCTCCAGCTGCCGCTTGATATAATGCGGCAGCGGCATCTGTCCGATGCGGTCGAGAATGTCAAAAAAATTGCCGTCATAATGAAAACGCACAAGGCGGTTGCCATCCTCGATGACTTCCAGCACCTCAGCTTCCAGCAGCCCCTCGCCGAACACCAAAATGTTGCCGGGCTTTGCTTTTTTGCCGGGTCCCGCCAGCACCTCCCAGACGTCCAGCTCCCGCTGGCGCAGCAAAAGCAGCTCCACCGCCGCGCCCGTTCCCTTGCGGTTGCCGTAAAGGCGGGCAGGCATCACACGGCTGTCATTGAGCACCAAACAGTCGCCGGGGCGCAGAATGTGCAGAATGTCCCGAAAGGTGCCGTCTTTCACAGCGCCCGTTTTCCGATCAAGATGCAAAAGGCGGGACGCGTCGCGCGGCTCGATCGGCTCCTGGGCGATCAGCTCTTCCGGCAGATCATAATAAAATTCACTTCTCAGCATACGGTTCTCCACGGCTTTCAGAATACTTTTTCCGAACATACAAAAAGTCGGAAAATGGTTTGACATACATACCCAGTAATGGTACAATATATAAATAAATTTGTCAACGGACTGTTGCATATAAATTTTACGGCAGCCGTGTTTTGGAGGAGATCATATGCGTCAATATTCCGTAGGTGTCATCGGCTGTACCGGTATGGTGGGACAGCGTTTTCTGACCTTGCTTGAAAATCATCCGTGGTTCAACGTGACCGTCCTTGCCGCCAGTCCGCGTTCGGCGGGCAAGACCTACCGCGAGGCGGTGGGCGTGCGCTGGTCGATGGACACGCCGCTGCCCGAAAAATTTGCCGACATGACGGTGATGGACGCCAACGATGTCGCCGCTGTTGCCGCAAAGGCAGACTTTGTTTTCTGCGCCGTGGACATGAAAAAGGACGAGATCCGCGCGCTGGAAGAAGCGTATGCCAAGGCGGAATGCCCCGTCATTTCCAACAACAGCGCCCACCGCTTCACCCCCGATGTGCCGATGATCATTCCCGAGCTTAACGCCGATCACGCCGCGATCATTCCCTATCAGCGCCGTCGGCTCGGCACAAAGCGCGGCTTCATCGCCGTCAAATCCAACTGCTCGCTGCAGAGCTATGTTCCCGCGCTGTTCCCGCTGCAGAAATGGGGCGTGACAAAAGCGCTCGTCTGCACCTATCAGGCGATCTCCGGTGCGGGCAAGACGTTTGCCTCCTGGCCGGAAATGGTGGATAACCTCATCCCCTACATCGGCGGCGAGGAAGAAAAATCCGAAAAAGAACCGCTGAAAATTTACGGACACATTGAAAACGGCGTCATCGTCCCCGCAGACGGCCCGGCTTTCACGGCGCAGTGCCTGCGCGTGCCGGTCACGAACGGGCATTTCGCCGCTGTCTATTGCAGCTTTGAGAAAAAGCCGAGCAAAGAAGAGATCATCGACGCATGGGAGCACTTCTCCGGCAAGCCGCAGGCGTTGCAGCTGCCGCACGCACCCAAGCAGTTCTTGCATTATTTCACCGAGGACAACATGCCGCAGCTGCGTCCCCATCGCGACCTTGAGGGCGGCATGGCGATCTCGCTCGGCAGACTGCGTGAGGATACGCAGTATGACTATAAATTCGTCGGTCTTTCCCATAACACCCTGCGCGGCGCAGCGGGCGGCGGTATGCTGCTGGCGGAGCTTTTGTGCGCAGAGGGATATATGGACTGATATATTGAAGAAGGGGAGTTTTTGGCATGAAAAAACCAGTTTTCACCGGCGTGGCTACCGCCCTTGTTACCCCGATGCACGAGGACACCTCCGTCAACTTTGAGCGGCTCACAAGCCTTGTGAATGAGCAGATCGCCGGCGGCGTGGATGCGCTGGTCATCTGCGGCACAACGGGCGAGAAATCCACCCTCAACTATGCCGATCACGTCAAGGTGATCGAAACTGCCGTCAAGGCGGCTGCGGGACGCGTGCCGATCATCGCGGGCGCAGGCAGCAACGACACCGTCTATTCGGTGGGACTGTGCAACGACGCTGTCGCCGTCGGCGCGGATGCGCTGCTGATGGTGACGCCGTATTACAACAAGACCTCACAGGCGGGACTTGTCGCGCATTATACCTATGTCGCCGACCGCGTGGACGCGCCGATCATTCTCTATAACGTTCCCTCGCGCACCGGCGTGAACATCAAGCCCGAGACGTATAAAGAGCTGTCGAAGCATCCGCGCATTGTTGCCGTCAAGGAAGCAAACGGCGACATTTCCTCCGTCGCGACCACGAAACAGCTTTGCGGGGACGATCTTGTTATCTATTCCGGCAACGACGATCAGATCGTGCCGATCCTGTCGCTCGGCGGTATGGGCGTCATTTCCGTTCTGTCCAACATTCTGCCCGCCGAGACGCACGCGATCTGCGCCCGCTTTTTCGAGGGCGACGCAGCTGCAGCGCGCGCACTGCAGCTGAAATATCTGCCGCTCATCCACGCGCTGTTCAGCGACGTCAACCCCATCCCCGTGAAAGAGGCCATGGAGATGCTGGGGCTGCAGACCGGCCCTGTGCGGCTGCCGCTCGTGCCGATGGCTGCCGACAAGCGTGCCGCACTGAGAGCGGAGCTTATCCGCGTCGGTGCATTAAAGGAGTGAGCGTTTTGAAGATCATTCTTTCCGGCTGCACGGGGAAAATGGGGCAGGTCATTGCTCGCACCGTCGCCGCGCGCGACGGCTTTGAGATCGTGGCGGGACTGGATCGCGTCGCGGACAGCACGGGGGCTTTTCCCGTGTTTGCAACCGCCGACATCGACATCCCCGCCGACATCATCATTGACTTTTCCCACCCCGCCCTGCTGCAAACGGTGCTGGCACTTGCCGAAAAACGGCATCTGCCCGTTATCATTGCCACCACGGGGCTGTCGGACGAACAGCTCGCCGCCGTGCGGGCGCTTTCCGAAAAGGTGCCGGTGTTTTTCTCCGCCAATATGTCCATCGGCGTGAACCTTTTGTCGGCACTCGTGGAAAAGGCGGCAAAGGTGCTCGGCAACGACTTTGACATTGAGATCGTCGAAAAGCACCACAATCAAAAGGTGGACGCCCCCTCAGGCACAGCGCTCATGCTGGCGGACGCGGCAAAGGCAGGGCTGTCCTTTGCACCGCACTATGTCTTTGACCGCCACAGCGTGCGGCAAAAGCGGGAGAAAACCGAGATCGGCATTTCTTCCGTGCGTGCCGGCACGATCGTCGGCGAACACGAGGTCATTTTCGGCGGACAGGACGAGGTCATCACCCTTTCCCATCTTGCCATGTCGAAGGAGATCTTTGCCGTCGGCGCGCTGAACGCCGCCACATTCCTTGTCGGAAAACCGGCGGGACTGTATTCCATGAAGGATATGATATAAAGTCAGACTGCGGAAAAATTTGACCTAAAAAAAAAAAAAAAAAAA
>OIZI01000544.1_pt1 | contig 18936 bp, 12 predicted proteins | sample 1588441 | NCBI WGS metagenome assembly OIZI01 (sample SAMN03283284) | human gut metagenome | biome: human-associated habitat; material: feces | host: Homo sapiens | place: Peru | collected 2012 | reverse complement strand
GTGGCAGCAAAGGATAAGTGGAAAGAGGAGAATGTATCCTATAATAAATGGATGGGAGAAAATTCATAATATAAGAAAAAGACGGAAAAGAGTTATAAAAAACTCCGTTCCTGAGTTTTCTAAACATCAGGAACGGAGTTCTAATATCAATCCTCAAACAGTTTATGAAATTCAACGGCATCCATAAATTGATAATTTGGATTATTTCCTACATTTCTTCTAAGCCTATTTAAATTGGAAGGAGATGCAGCTTTCTTGGTCAGCAAAATATAAAAACTATTATCAAAAGAATAGTCAGATTTTACCATTGCCTTAGAATCACTAACCTTTTTGGCAATCTCCTTTGAATCCAAATTCCGGGTATTGCTTAGTCGGAATTTTGCATCGGCCAAAAGTAATCTCTTATCATTCACATGCAAAAGCATGTCTGCAGAAGATTTCTTATCAGCATGATGCTTTCGAGAAATTCGTCTCTGAACTTCATCAAGTTCTATTGCCTTATCATAGTCAGAGAAAAGATTTTCAGAATTTGGGCATCCCTCTTGCTTCATCAAATGATGCAAGCCGACTAAATCTTTTGCTGTCCAACAATCAATCTTGATTCCCTGATAATTGCCAATCTTAAATTTCGCCATAGTTCTCTACGTATTTCTGAAGAGTATCAAAAGATTTGTTGAAAGATTCAAATACCGGCTCAATATCACTGCCCAAATCTTTGTAGTCAAACAAGTCAGAACCTTCACGCTGTTCTGCCAGATAGAAACGAGTAGTATTCAATACTCCCGCTTTCTCAGATATATATCTGATGGCAGAAACCATATCAGGATTATGGCTTGTAATAAATATCTTGGTTCCGAAAGTTTTATTGATGCAAACAAGAAGATGTGCCAATTCTACCACCCATTGTGGATGAAGGTTTGTTTCTGGCTCATCTATCTCCAGCAAGGTATTATCCGTCAGCCACCCGTTTTCTATCAGACGAAGCATATAAACCATCGGTTTAAATCCCGATGCAAGATCTTCGAGTCTAATTTCCTTACCATTTCTGCTGCGATAAACCAAATCAACAGTATCGAAGTTCTCCTTTTCTACGATAGAACCATCTATCATTTTGTTAATAGAATGAAGCAAATCCTGTCTGCCAGAATTTTCACTTCCCTTTTCATTTACGTGAACCACTTTATGAGCTAAAGAAGTCATCACCACTCTGTCTGATTGACGAAGAGAAATAGCAGCTGGCGTTCCTACATATATAGCATTATCCAAACTATATATCTTTCCAAGTCTATCAACAAGCAATTCCACTTCATCTTCCTTAAAGCTTATGCTGGCAGGAAAGCCATCCTTTTCCCGATATACAGAAGCGATTTTCTCTTTCAAGTAACTGAGGGGACGAGTTTTTTTGTTGTTTTCATATTTCTGAAGATATTCAGAAAACAATTGAATGGCATTTCGTTCTATATCCTCATGAAGATGATTTTGATCAGTAATCCCCAAAAGATTAAACACTCGACGCACCTGCTGAGGATTCTGCTCTTTTTGCAGAAAGTTAACCAGCATGTCATCAAGTGAGCCTATTGCTTTTTTATAATAAAAATCGAGCTTCTCCACACCCCCATTACTCAATGTTGCCATTGTCATTAATGATAAGGTATGTTCAAATGATTGCTTTTTATCATCATCCAGATAATTTGAGATATCATCCAGAGCATTAGAATATTTCTCTAATGATTTGATAACCATATCTCTGAAATCAGAGAAAAAGAAAGAGTCTAATACAGACAAAGTATTGACGATATAATACAACCAACGGGACATAGTACTTTTTCCACAGCCATTGCAGCCTGCGATAACTGTGATACCTTCTATTTCGATATCAGCATGCCCTATAGCATGATAATTGCTTATATTAAAATTATACTTACTCATTATTCAAAGCTATTTATATGCAAATATACGATGTTTTTACGTAACCTCCAAATTTTTCCACCATTTTTAAAAGAGTTCACAAAAAACTTCGTATCTTTGCTGGGTATAAATACTTAGAAGAAGAAAGGATCAGGCTATGGTAAGGATAGTGAAAGTAGGTATCAACTTTGATTCTACGAAGGGTAATATTGAGGATTGGGAAATCAAAGGAGAATAAAAGAAATCGCCCTGGAAAGGCTCAAGCATTTCATTTCCAAATAGAGATGAATGCTCAGCCTTTTCAGGGCGATTAATTATTTATAGAGGGATTGGGGGGTTATTCCCAGGAATCCCAGGAGTCAATACTACCCCAGTGCTCCTTGGCAGTATCTGTGTCAGGTTTTCCGTCTTCAATAGAAGTATTACCACCAGTATTGTCAATAACTTGACTATGCGACAAACTTGCCAACAAACTTGCCATCGGTAACGGGGCACATTTTATATGTGGCTGTAAATATACTTTTTTATTCATAATTATAATCGTTCTTACTTAATATATTTCTTACCATTAATGATATAAATACCACTTGGCAATGACTGGAAGTTGCTTGCATCCTCACTTACCAACTGACCATTGATATTATATACTCTGCTATTAGCAGGCATCAATTCACCATCAGTAGTGATAATCAAGTCTTCAATGCCTGTTGTTTCGCCATCGTTACCATCAGTAATGCTACTGGTACTGATGCTCAACATCACAGGTTTAGCTCCTGCAGGAAGATTAGCTTTCAGGAAGCCACGGAAACCTTTGACAGTTCCAGAAGCAGCAGAATAAGCCTTGAACTTACCATCAGAAGCACCGATGAAGTAATCGTTCTTAGCAATATCCATGGTGTTGTAACTTGATGTCCAAACATATCCATTACTCTCGCACCATTTTGCCGGTTCAGTATTTTCGATGGTAACGTATGGATAGTCAGTTACATCTGCAGTATTGATGCTCTCAATATTCTTAGTTGGCTTGATAAGGAATGGCTTACCAGCAACGATTGTATTGTAAGCGTGACGTACGAAGTATGCCTTGCTGCCCTCAACATGGTCGAAGTAGAGAATCTGGGTACCTTCCTTCGCTGTTGCACTATAAGCAGGACCAAAGATAGCGTCCACCTGCTGTCTGTTGAGACTGAAAGGAAGAACGCAAGTCGTCCAACGATTAGCTACCATTTTACGTTCAATCTTCACCTGTGCCACATGACCCTCTGCAGTTTTCTCAACAACATTGTTTGCATTCGCATCGTCAGCATTGTAATTTACCGGATCAACAGTTGGCTTTGTTTCACCCTCATCGAATGAGAAGCCATAGAAGCCAATCTTCGAACCGAAGTTGTAGAGATAGTAGGTCTTACCTGCCTTTACATTAAAGGTATAGGTGACAGGTGAGTCTGCGAGAACAGACCAGCCCATAGAACCATTTCCCTTACCTGCAGCTGCATTTGGAACAATTTCTGTACTGAGGAGACTCTCATAAACATCATTTTTGAATGCATTAGCCGTCATATCAAATGTGTTAGGTATGCCATTGAAGTGACTTCTTACCTCCTCAATAGTAGGAGCAGTATCTTTACCCTTTGGATTCAAATCCCACTTGTAGCTTGAAATAGGCTGAATGCCACCAGTTGGCTTACCACTTGTAGTTTCGATATGAGCCTCAGATTCTACGAAATTGCCGGCCTCATCCATGACGAACACACGACGCTGAGGACGATAAACTCCACTATCAAATGCACCATTCTGGAAGATGTGTACAGTTACCTTTCCGTTTGTAGCAGGGTTGAACTCAAGGAATGAACCTGAACATGGTACATTAAACATATTATCCTTGATGGTTCCTGTATATGACTTGAAGTCTGCACTATAGATATTCGTTGTCTCAGGGAGAGCATTAGAACCATTCTCCTGACGTGCATTCTTGTTTTTATCACCAACTACATAGTAATCGAAGCCTGTAAGTTTCCATTTTGGCAAAGATGACAAATTTTTATCTGTTCCCCAATGAGAAGCTGCAGACAGTCCTTCTGCTGATGGACCTTGTTGTGGAGAACTTTCAGGGCCATTAGTCGCAACAGGATTAGGGAACAACCATCCACCAAGAACTACAGACAAGGTCTTGTCCTGGTTCCGCATTCTTTTCTGGTTACCATAATCACCAGTTCCCCTTACACGATACATAGCAGGATCATCAACCAAGACATTCAAGAAAGCAGTAGTGCTCTCCATGTTGTCACCCCTTACAACAACTCGAATCTTACCATCACCTTCACTGACGGCCTCAATGTTGCCATTGGCATCTACCTTACAGATACCCGGAGTAAAGGTTGTCCAAGAAACTTTATAGTTACTCTCGTCGATGACGCTGTTATCCTTATAATTTGTGATCGTAACATCTGGAGCATCTTCTCTTGTTCCTGTGTACATGTTGACACTGACAGGATTGAGTTTCACTACAGGACGGATATAGGTTGCATTTACATTAAGAGTGAATGTGATGCTGGTAGGAGCTGCATACACATCAGTATAGTCCAACGTAGGATCTTTTTCGTTCTTTTTAACGGTTGCACTCACTTTGACTGTGTAAGTACCAGCATTCTTAGGATAGTAAGTCAGCATATTACCATTCACATTCTGCGTGTTTGCAGTTGAAGTAGATGTTATTTCGTAAGTATAGTCGAAATAGCTACTAACATCTTCTCCATCATAAATCAGAGGCACAGTGAAGGTATTGAAATTGTCCTTTTTACCTGTCTTTGTTGCTACCTTAACTGTTATACCATTAAAGTCGTCAAGGAACTTTGGTGTAATCAAGCCCTTGGTGACAGTATAGGTAAAGTCAACGCTTCCTTCCTTATACTTCTTGCTCAAACTTTCTGTTGGTGTGGCAGTCACAGTGATAGAAGAAACACCTACTGTCCAGTTGTATTTACTACCAGCTACAGTCAGTTTTCCGTCAGGGAATGATACAGGACCACCATTAGAAGCCGAATATGACAAAGTATAATCAGTACCCAACTTCAACAGCTGATCATTTTCGCCATAAACTTTCACAACTGGCTCTTTGATTTCAGCATCTGTGGTATTCATATCAATATCAGTTACTGAAATGTTCAGAGGAGTTGGATCTTGGATGAGAATCTGATAGTAAGCTTCCGTTCCCTCGTATTTTGTTGCATCCTTAGGAGTTACCTTTGCCGTAATAGTAACCAGTCCGGTCTTTCCTGATACGAAGTTCACCTGAGTACCATTCAAGGTTGCTATCTCGTTTGCATCAGACTCATAGCTTACAGAGTAATCGCTTGTTGCAGTAAGTTCTGTAGAACCTGCCTTAACGGTGAGGTTAGGAAGTGTAATGGACGTAGTACCTGTTACCACCTTGATATTATTGGTATCGAAGTTGGCAGAAAGACGCTGCTTTGCCGAAGCTGCAGGACGAACCACCTTCAGTTCGGTTACATTAGGAGTAGCTCCACCATAGCGACCGAAGAAGAGTGAGTCACAGTCTTCAGTAAGTGTATAGGTATAAGTCTTAAGTTCCTTATCATAATAAGGTGTGCTAAAGACTGCCTTGCCATCTCTTGTAGTATGGATTTCCATACCAATACCTGTTGTTTTAGGACCAGTATAAAGGCCAGTGATAGTGATAATATCGCCTACCTTAAAACCACCATTATACTTGTCCTTGATAGACATATAGGTATATCTTCTGACATCATAGTTACTACCGAAGTTTATACATGGTACAAAAGTTCCATTTATATTCTTTGTTCCTTCTGTAACAGCGATATTCTCTTTCTGGCTACCGATAGTATTCCAGTTGTAAATGACCTCGCTTTCGGTTGGGGTAACTGGAGTTTTAGCCTTGAAGTTGGCTGTAAGTGAAATCGCAGCAGTTACAGTTGTTGTGTAAGTTGCTTCTGTACTAACAGGTTTGTTGTTTGCATCAGTCCAGTTTACAAACTCATATCCCTCGCTTGGTGTTGCGGTGAATGTAAGAGAAGTGTTTGCTTCTACTTCTGTATTAGATGTCACTTCACTCGAACCATTCTTGATGGATACAGAGCCACCTTCTTTTACTGTAGCAGAAACTTTATATTTCTTAGCAGCACGAGTGATGGAGATGGACTTGAGATAAGTGGTACTTTTTCCACTTCTATATAAATAAATGCAAGATTTTCCATTAAGTACATCATCACTTTTTACTGTATAAGAACTTGTTGTAAAGTCCTTTGCTACAGTGCTTGATGCAAAATTAACAGCATCACCTCCATCTACTGCTGATACCTTAACACCCATACCTGTATTAGCAGCATAAGATGTTATTGTAATGACATCTCCTGCCTGCAGAGTATTGTTGTCTAAAGTAATCTTAAGATATGTGGAACTTTTATCAAATTTAAATCCCTTAGTCGCATCTGTTGTAGATGAAACAGATGCGGAAACAGAACCATAAGGACTTACACTCGTTTCTGTAGTATTTAATGTTATACCTCCAGGAACGGTATAGTCAAACAGTTTATTTCCTGTTGTTGTTCCATTCTCGCTACCACCATTATCTGTACTACCATTATCAGTATTGGAATTACTTTTGGCAGTCACATTTGTTGTGCTTGTAGTGATTTTTGTATTACCTGATGTAGCTATGCAATAATATTTTCCACTTTCAGCAGGAGTGTAGGTAGCTAAAATAGCATTATTAATAGCTACATTATCCTTATACCACTGATAAGAAACGGTACCATTACCGTATGCAGTGGCATCGAGGGTTCCTGCAGTAGTAGTGAAGTCATAGCTTGGAGCCAAGTCCTTGGCAAACAGAATCTGCTTGCTGTCTTGGTTCTGGTAAGCACGCTCGTACTCAGTAGCAGCCATGATGAAGCCACCGAGAACCTTGCCCTCGGTATAATAATATGGACTTGTCGGATTAGAAGAAGTAACGACTTTTGCATCTGTACCTTTTAGGTAATAATTGTCATCTCCAGCACGTTTGTTGCTTCCTCCAAGACCAGCAGAAGTACAGCTATGAACCAACTGAATCGTACTGTTGTCTTTATTGTCATAAATCATGAATTGATTTACCAATCCTTCGTATGCCTTCTTTGCGATAGGCTCGTAAGTTGCTTTGTCGAGAAGTCCGAGACGGATAGCTTTGAGATAACCGGCTGTAAAGATAGAAGAACAAGATGCCTCAAGGTAATTACCAGTAAGCGAAGCTGGAACCTTATCCATCACCTGATACCAGCAACCAGTACCCTTATCTTGATAGTTTGCTATTCCTTTAGCAAGATTGGATAAATAACCTTTGAAGGTATTGTAGTAAGTATTGTTTGTTGGCATTACTTCGAGAATGTCAACCAATGCGAGGAAATACCAAGCGTTGGCACGACCCCAGAAAGATGCAGAGTGATAGACGTTGTCCTTGCTAATGCCAGCCCATGAAGAAGAAGCATTATCACCAGGATTAGCAGTAAAACCATGATAAAGCAAACCTGTAGTTTTGTCGTAGAGCTGCGCCCATGTGATAGAAAATTGCTTAGCAATAATATCCCAGTCATTGTCAGAAATATTATTTGTCTTGCCTGTATGCTTGATAATCTGAGCAAGCAAGGCAGGTCCCATATACTGACCATCACACCACATCTGGTCTGTATAGTCTGTAGATTTGTGGAACCATCCGCCAAACATCGTTTTCTGAACATCGTTGGCATTGGTGCTGTTCAGAGCGCTTTTTCCACTACCTATAACGTATGTGGAATTATAGGTACTCATATCTTTAATAACTGCAGCAATCGCAGTATTAGCAACTTTTGTTGCAGCATCAGACTTTAATTTTCCTGCAAGAATAGGAAAATACATCTTGGCTGCATTCATGTTGTCAAGAGTCATACTCAAATTAGCATAAGATTTGTCAGTAGCATAACCTTGTGCAGCATAGAACCAAGGCTTTGACCAATCAAAATCTTGATAGAAATCGGCTGCTTCAAGAGAAGCTTTACCTACAAGACCAGCTACATAGTCGAAAGATCGACCAACTTCAGTCTTTCCATCAAGTTTGTACCAAGTAACGGTTTTGGTATTGGTTCCATTATTGTCGTAATAATCGAAACCGAACTTCTTTTGATTTCCATAGAAATCGTGAAGTCGTGAATTAATCGCCCACTGCGAATAGCGGACGTCAGAATTGAATTTTACACTCCCATTAGTATCTGCAGCCTTGACTCCTATGGCACAGAAGCACAGGAGCATTAGGGAAAGATACAAATAAGTGAAACCGCCCCCCCATCTCGAGAGGTTACGGGACATACGAGTTAGGTGTCTCATTTACTTTTTGTATGGTTTTTGTTAAATTATTGAGTTTATATCATCATCTTGATTATATCAATCATCATCTTGATTATATCAATTATCATGATAGAAAAGCACACCCCTGTGCAATTCCGACTGCAAAATTACAAAAAAACAGATTATAATATATTTCAAATACGTTAAAAGAATACGTAATCGTTTACGAAAACGTAACATTCACAAGATTAAAAACTTACAAAAAAAGGAATGACCGAAATTCAGCCATTCCCGATATTAAAAAATTCCACAATATTTTCTGATTATTCCTCAATAATCCTCATTACAGTGCCACGCTATCTGAGGCATTATAATTCCACACTTTCCACGCGGAATTTGAGCAAGCCTGCAGGTACCTTCACCACTACTTCTTCGCCTGCCTTCTTACCCAAGAGAGCCTTGCCGATAGGAGACTTGATGGAGATTTTGCCATTATGAAGATCCGCCTCATGAGGATTGACGATGCTGTAAGTCATACTGCACTTGGTGGAAAGATTGGTAATCCTTACCTTGCTCAACAGACCTACAGTATCACTCTTAAGACGGGACTTGTCGATGACACGGGCATTCTCCAAGACCTTCTGCTTGAAGCTGATCCGGCTCAACAGTTTACCCTGTTCACGCTTGGCAGCATGATATTCAAAGTTTTCACTGAGGTCACCCTTGTCACGAGCCTCAGCGATAGCATCACGCACGGCTGGCAACTCCACGTTCACCATGTGCTGAAGCTCGGCTACGAGTTCGTCATAGCCTTCTTGAGACATATATTCCATAATCTTCTAAACTTATATTTTTTCTATCGTTCTTATTGACTGATTATAATTCTGGGGTGCAAAGGTACGGGGAATAAATGGAAACACAAAGAAAAATTCCACAAATATTCGCATAAAAGACTTAAAAATGGGTAACTTTATTTGGTCAGCTTTGTTTTTATCCCTATTTTTGCACCCCATAAACAGTTTATCATCTTGCCATCATCTATCGCTGATACATGGCAAATAAAACAAGCAGACAATCATGAATATCAAAGAGAATTATCAGAAATACGCAAACCAATATGCTTCGGAGTTGACTGCCCTGAAGCGCAAGAACACGGGATTTATCACAGGCGAACTGTTGGCTTTCGGAGGCATCCTAAGTTTCCTGATCTGCTATTTTGCATGCGATGGCGACACCCGTCATTTTCTGGTGGGAGCCGTTCTGTGCCTGGCAGTCTATTTCATTATCCGCCGCATCGACGACCGCCACAAGGAGAAGATAGAACAACTGGCTGCCCTGCTCAAGGTCTATCAGAATGAAATCAAGGCCTGGGAGGGTGACTTTTCTCCTTTTGAAACAGGCGGACAGTATCTGAACCCGCAGCATTCCTATGCCTTCGACCTCGATGTCTTCGGCAAGGATTCCCTCTTCAACCGCATCTGCCGCACCATCACTTCGGGCGGTTCTGACAGATTAGCTGCCAACCTCACGCGTGAAACCCCTCTCTCTCTGAAGGAAATCAGAAAAAGAGCGGAACTGCAGAAGGAAATCGCAGCCCCCGACTGGCGCATGGACTTTCTGGCACTTGGCGAAAGAAACTGCAAGAAGATAGATTCAGCAGCCGTGGCTGAGGCGATGCAGAAAGTTTCACAGATGGAAGTACCGGGATGGTTTGGTTCTCCGATTTCACTCGTCCTCGGTTGGCTGGCGATCATCGGCATCATCGGTTCTGTCATCCTCTCTATCTGCTCCGTCATCTCCATCAACATCCCGCTGTGGTGGGTCATGCTGCAATACATGGTGGTATTCTTCGTTTGCAAGCAGACCCTCGACAAGATAGACAGTAATGGCGGTAAGCTCCGTCACCAACTCATCGCCTACTCGCAGATTCTCCGTCTCATTGCCCAGCGCAATTTCCAAAGCCAGTTGGGCAGGGAGATGCAGGAATCGCTCGCCGACGCACTGCCTTCATTCGCCCAACTGGAAAAGATACTGAAGGGTTACGACCGACGGGGCAACTTCCTCGGTCTGTTCTTCACCGATGCCTTCATGCTCAGCGACTTCTTCCTGGTGCACAGTTTTCTGAAATGGAAGAATACCTATATGGTGAAGATGGAGGAATGGATGAACGTGATCAGCGAGATGGATGCAATGGTTTCGATGGCCGACTTCCGCTACAATCATCCCGAAGCCAACGAACCGGAACTGCAAGAATTGCCAGAAATCATCTTCGAGGGAAAGAACCTTTATCATCCTTTCCTCGGTGCCAAGGCGGTGAAGAACGATTTCACGGTCAAGGACGGCAACTACTATATCATCACGGGAGCCAACATGGCGGGCAAGAGCACCTTCCTCCGTTCATTGGGCGTGAATTATATCTTAGCGATGGCAGGAATGCCTGTCTTTTCCGACCATCTGAAGATTTCCCGCTTCAGAATGTTCTCCAGCATGAGAACCACAGACGACCTGACGCATGGCATCTCTTACTTCAATGCAGAACTGATCCGACTGGAAGAACTGTTGAAATTCTGCAAGGGAAGTGCATGCGGCGAGAGAAGCGAGAGACTGAAAACCCTCATTATTCTCGATGAAATTCTGAAGGGCACCAATTCGCTGGACAAGTTGAACGGTTCCAGAAAATTCCTCGAAGCCATCTCCAAGTTGCCTGTTAGCGGCATCATCGCCACCCACGACCTGGAATTATCCAAGATGGAGAAAGATCCGTCGGGCAAGTTCCACAACTTCTGTTTTGAGATAGACTTAGGCACGGATGTCACCTATACTTATAAGATACAGCGAGGCGTGGCAAGAAACCAGAATGCCACCTTCCTGTTGAATAAGATTTTGGAGAAAAAGTAAAGGACAATTATAACATAATGACATAATAGTTATGGCAAAGAAATATGAAATACGAAACAGTACAGCAGAGTTTCTGACTTTCGTGGCAGAAGGTAAGGAACAAGGCATTCAGGTGCTATATAAAGACGAAACGGTATGGGCTACACAAAAGGCTATGGCTGTGCTCTTTGACTGTTCAACAGACAATATCGGATTGCATCTGAAGAATATATATGACACGAAAGAACTGGACAAGGAGGCAACCACCGAGAAAATCTCGGTAGTTCAACAGGAAGGTGCAAGAGAGGTGCGACGCAACACGCTGTTCTATAATCTTGACGCAATCATTTCTGTTGGCTATCGTGTCAACTCCATCCGTGCTACACAGTTCCGCCAATGGTGTACCTATGTCATTCGCCAATTCTCTTTGCGTGGCTATATCATAGATAAAAAACGCATGGAGAATGGTTCGTTCATCGGTGAAGACTATTTTGAGCATTTGTTAGCTGAAATACGTGAGATTAGATTGAGTGAACGAAGATTTTACCAAAAGCTCACGGATATATATGCTACAGCTGTTGACTACAATAAGGATGCACCTACCACACGTCTGTTTTATAAAAAAGTTCAGAATAAGATGCATTATGCAGTGCATGGGCATACTGCAGCAGAACTTATAGTAGAAAGAGCCAATGCTGAGAAAGAGCATATGGGACTGACCACTTGGGAGAATGCACCTGATGGAAAGATTGTCAAGCCTGATGTGAGTATCGCCAAAAACTATCTGAAGCAAGTTGAACTTGAAGATATGGGGAAACTCGTCAACTCTGTGCTTGATTTAGCGGAACGAATGGCAAATCGACATATACCAATGACTATGGAAGATTGGGCAAAGCGTATAGACATTATTCTTGAAGCTGGAGGTGATGCCGTATTACATGATGCAGGAAAAGTTTCTGCTGAATTTGCCAAGAGTTTCGCAGAGTCTGAGTTTGAAAAATACCGTGTGATACAAGACAAATTATTCAGCTCTGATTTTGATAAATTCAATTCTTCCTTACCGTTTGACGATGATAAGAATTGAAATGGTGTGAGTACGGTACAACGAGTGAAACGATTACTAATAGTACAATCACCGCAATAAAATTATTGATTTTACGTTCTTTTCGAAGAAAGGGTTTGTGCAATAGTGGCTTAAAGGCTAAAGGCACTACCTTTGCATGCAACAATAAACAATACATTTGAGGTCACAAATTGTGACCTCAAAAAAAATAGAAATATGGCGAACAACATAAATAACAATAAACCAGTCGCAATTTGCGACCAGTCTAAAATGGATGTCACAAAATGCGATAACCATGAACTTGCAGGTAATATCGAACCTTTAATAAAAGTAATTAGAGGACAGCAAGTTATGCTTGATAAAGACTTGGCAACGCTATATGGGGTAGAAGCTAAAGTTCTCAATCAGGCTGTTAAACGCAATATTGAACGCTTTCCTGATGATTTTCGGTTTCAATTGACAAAGGAAGAATGTTTAAGGTCACAAATTGTGACCTTAAACGAAAAACAAGGTCAACACCTCAAATATATGCCTTATGCCTTTACAGAACAAGGAGTGGCAATGCTTAGTAGTGTTCTCCGTTCAAAAACAGCTATTGAGGTCAATATACAAATCATGCGAGCCTTTGTTTCCATGCGCCACTTTATGGTGAATAATGCTTCTGTGTTCAGCCGCTTAGAAACAATAGAATATCACCAGTTGGAAATTTTACAGCACCAACAAGATACAGACAGACACTTAGAAGAATCCGACAAGCGTATAGAAGAGGTTTTTCGCAGATTGGATGAGGGTAATGCTAAGCCGAAGCAGGGAGTATTCTACAATGGTCAAATTTATGATGCTTATACTTTTGTGTCCGACTTGATTAAAAGTGCGAAGAAACGTATTGTCCTTATCGACAACTATGTTGATGAGACTGTACTGACATTGCTCGATAAAAGAGGAAACGATGTGTCTGCCGTAATCTATACCCAACAGATAAGCCGTCAGTTCCAACTCGACATAGACCGTCATAATGCTCAATATGCACCGATTGACATTGAAACATTCCGTTTATCGCATGACCGCTTCCTTTGCATAGACGATGAAGTATATCACATTGGAGCATCCATCAAAGACTTGGGTAAAAAGTGGTTTGGCTTCTCAAAGATGGAGATACTTACACCAGATGAATTAGTGGAAAGAATCAATAGAGAACGAATCAATAGAGGATAAATACACCTTACTATATATGTATGGTTTTAATAGGTTCGCCTTGGCGAACTAATTGATATAACATAGAACACATTAATAAAGCCATAGATGACTGCAGAGGAAGGTTTCCATCCATCTCACAGAATAAACACGGCGCTGAAGTTGAAATCATTATTTTTAGGTATTGCACGAATCGGGGGTTATCAGTACCTTTGCATCCCGAAATACAAAAGATAATGAACAATAGAATGAACAAGCACTTTACATGGAAAAAATACCACCGCTGGTTCGGACTCGTACTGTCCGTATTCATGCTGGTATTCTGCGTTTCAGGTATTATCCTGAACCACCGCCAACTATTCGCAGACTGCGCTGTGAGCAGGAGTTTACTGCCTCCAGCCTATCATATCCGCAACTTCAACAATGGTATCATCAAAGGCTCTACCCCATCGTCTCTGGGCATCTTGGCGTATGGCTATGCAGGCGTATGGCTTACAGACAGCAAAATGCAAAACTGGGAGGATTTCAACAGAGGACTTCCGGAACAAATAGATGAGAGAAACATCCGCCATCTGGTCTGTACCAAAGATGGAAGAATCTGGTGCGCTGCCCTTCGGGACGTTTATTATTTCAAAGCTGACAAGACGAGGAAGAATGATGTTCATGGGAAGAATGAAAATGGAAAGAATGCCCTTGGAGGAAGATGGATCAAGTTCCCTCTCCCTAATCATCATGAAAGGATGGCAGACATCACACTTACTTCAGACAGCATGAATGTAATCGCCCTGACTCGCTCTGCTATTTACGAAATAACGACCCACAAAAAATCGGACAGTTTCACAAAAGTACAGTCAGCGCATTCAGAAAATAGTTTTTACACAAAAAGAAGCATCATTGCCCAACCAGATGGTTTTATCCCAACGGAATCCTTATTCAAGACTGTCTGGGCTTTGCACAGCGGAGCCTTCTTCGGGCTTACGGGCAGACTGGTGGTAGATGCCATCGCCGTCGTGCTCATCATCCTATCGCTAACGGGTATCGTCCTCTTTATTTTACCCTATCGCATCCGCAGACAAAAACGTTTGTTAGTAAACGGACTGCAGGATAAGAAACAGAAGGAAAGCGAACTGAATCCTACAGAAATCAAGGACAGGATGAAGGTTCTCGGCAAGCGGATGGTGTGGAATGCGAAATGGCACAACAAGATAGGTTATACCACCATCATCCTCACCCTCTGGCTGGCGATTACCGGTATGTGTCTGCGCCCACCATTGATGATTCCACTGGCTCTCAACAAGACTGAACAGAAGATAAAAGACGGCAATGTATGGCACGACAAGCTCCGTGCCATCCGATGGAATGCGGCTGAGAACAACTGGCTTGTATCTACCTCTGAGGGTTTTCTCTATGTAGATGAATCCTTCAGTCAGAAGCCACGACTGCTCGACAAAAACCAGACTCCAAAGGTGAGTCCGATGGGAGTAAACGTATTTGAAAGCGACGGCAAGGGCGGTTGGCTGATAGGTTCATTCAGCGGTTTGTTCCGCTGGTATCCGGAGCAGGAACTTATTCTGGACTACTTTACGGGGAAGCCTCATCATGACAAGTCGATGATTCCGATTTCCAGTACACTGACAAGCGGTTACTCCAAGGATTTCTTCGGTGGCAGAGCGGTAGTTTTCGATTATAGCAAGGGCGCAGACATTCCAGTTTCCACGCCTGAATTACTATCCCGCACTCCCCTTTCTCTCTGGAATGTAGCCCTCGAACTGCATGTGGGCAGATGCTATTCTCCCCTCTTGGGTCCGCTTTCCGACCTCTTCGTCTTTATCTCCGGCCTGCTGATTTCCTTAGTGTTAATCTCCGGATATATTATTTTACATCGAAGAAAGAAGAAAAGATTGAAAAACAAGGAATAATTTTACACATAAAACAAACATAAAAAGAGGGTGTGTCGTAAATCCATGACACACCCTCTTTTTATGTTTATTCATATTTTTTGTGGAAGACCAGCAGGCAGACGGCTCCCATCAAAGCCATAGGTACACCGATGAGAGCAGGGAAATGATAACCCAATCCCATCGCCACAGGTATTCCTCCGAAGAAAGCACCAAGCGCATTTCCCAAATTGAATGCAGCCTGAATGCAGCAGCCTCCGAGCATCTCGCCACCCTCACTATGCTTGACAATCAGGAACTGTTCTGGCGAACCGATTCCGAAAAGACAGGCACAGCAGATGAACATCATGGCTGCCGAAACCCAGCCTATGTGGGAAAGGAAGAAAGTGGCAAGCAGGGCTGCAGCTGCCAAGAACTGGAGATAACAGGTAAAACGTCCCGGCTTAAATCTGTCGGCAAGCAAGGCACTCACCTGATTGCCCACTACCATACCCAATCCTGCAAGAATCATCAGTGCAGAAATGCTGGCAGCACTGAATCCGCCGTTCCACTGCAATAATGGCGAGATGTAACTGAACCAGCAGAGTATGCCGCCATTGCCCAAGAAAGTGGCTGCGATGATGAGCCAGGGAGCCAGATGACGCATGAACTTGAACTGTGCTTTCATTCCCTTATTGGGCAATGCCTCTACATTAGGCACCCAGCGATAAATCATATACAAAGTAAGCAGTCCCAATATCACAGACATCAGAAAAGGAACTCGCCAGGACATCGTATGACTGAGAAATGTACCGAGCGGAACGCCCATCAGGTTAGCGAAAGGCATTCCGGCGCACATCATTGCCACCGCCTTGGTTTCCTTGCCTTCCTTGGCCATTTTCACAGCCACGATCGTTGCCGTTCCGAAGTAAGCACCATGCGGCAAACCCTGGATAAAGCGGGCGCAGAGCAACAGCCAGTAGTTAGGGGCAACAGTGGCAATAATGGCTCCTATCACCACCAACGACGTAAGAAAAAGCAGGATATTCTTAGGGCGATACTTGTGCATCAGTATCAGGGAGAAGGCTCCTGCGCAAACGCCCAGGGCATAAATGGAGATGAGATGACCAACTTGCGGGATGCTCACATTCATGTTGTGTGCCACATCTGTGAGAATTCCCTCGATAATAAATTCTGCCATTCCTAAGGTGAAAGTACCCAAGGCGAGTGCAAACAATCCTTTTTTCATTATTCTCTGTGTATTATCCTTTAAAAACTATCTTTTTTTTCGGGGTGCAAAATTACAAAAAGAAAATGAAAAGCAAGGAGGAACGGATTGGATTTTTTATCTAAAAAAAGCAAATTACGGTAGGAAGAAGAAACAAATATCCATTTCTTTCGCAGTACCGATGGGTGACAGGGGTGACAGACCCCTCCACAAAAAAGCCGAAAACTCGTGTCACTGGTGTCACCCTCCAAACTGGCTCCAATAAAAGGCTCGGCAGAAAACGGTGACAGGTGACACTTTTATATACTCTTTTTTTTATGACTTACCGCGCGAAAATAGATAAAATATTGATAATCAGAGGGAGACCTCCAAATTGGAGGGTAGTGGATCCAATGCATAAAAAAAAGATGAAAAATAGGTGTCACCGTCACCTTTGATTTATTTTTGTAAAGTTTTACGCTTTTCCAGAAACAACCTATTTGTAGGGACAAAATGACTTGATTACGGGTGCTAAATGACTTGATTACGAGTGCTAAATGACTTGATTGCAGGTACCAAATGACTTGTTTACTGGTGTCAAATGACTTGTTTGCAGGTCTTAAATGACTTGTTTCCAAACACGCTTCTTTGGGAGAAAAGCATCAAAAGGGATAGAAAAGCATAGAAAAGCATCAAAAGGGATAGAAAAGCATCAAAAGGGATAAGTAACTCGGAGAATCTGTGTAACTTTGCGCCATCAATCGAAGGATTGGAAATATTAACTTTCAAAACGGACTCAGAATGAAGAAAACGAAAAAGAACATTTTATCAGCAGAAAATTCTTCGTAATTCGAAAAGATTGCTATGTTTCACTCAGAATGTCCACATAGGTCAGACCGAATTCAAAATATGCCCCCTTTTTGAAGGGGGCTCACGAAAAATTTCATTCTCCCCAAACTTCCTCAGATATCTCTCTAACCAAATCTATCTTTGCCCATTGCTCAGCATCGGTCAGTTTATTACCGATTTCGCAAGAGGCGAAGCCGCATTGAGGACTGAGGCGCAAGCGATTGAGAGGGATATACTTGGCTGCTTCGTGGATTCGGGCAATGACCGTAGCCTTATCCTCCAACACAGGAGATTTGGAGGTTACCAGACCCAGAACCACCTTCCTGCCATCTGCCACATACTTCAATGGTTCGAAACCGCCCGAACGCTCATCGTCATACTCCAGATAGAAGGTATCCACATCCTCATGAGCGAAAAGATAAGGTGCCACGGCATCATAGGCACCTTTGGTGGCATAGCAGGAATGATAATTGCCACGGCAAACGTGGGTGTTGATGGTCAACCCCTCTGGTTTGCCCTCGATGGCAAGATTGTTCACCTTCAGATATTGCAGGGCTTCATGCTCAAGGGGGAACCCAGTGCCCACCTTAGCCTTCCAGTAATCACTATCCACAATCATTCCCCAGGTACAGTCATCTAACTGAACGGTGCGGCAACCGGCTGCATAAATTTCCTGGAAGAAGGTGCGATAGGCCTGGGCAATATCCTCTATCAGCTTGGTGGTGTTAGGATAGAACTTGCGGGTATTCTCGGCATTCTTGCCACGAAACAGTTCGGCAAGGAATTGTGCAGGAGCCGGAACCGTCTGCTTCGCCTCGAAGATATACTCGCCCTTGGCATCCTGCTCCTCAAACTGCTTCACAAACAGGAAATCCTTGATGAAAGGATGATTTTCGCCAGTAATCTTGCCGGTCAGTTGGATAGAGCCCTTGGTTGTCTCCTCGCCATGAAACTGGTAGCCATGCTCCAGTTCGATATGCTCCACGCCATTGAATCCCCACATAAAGTCGAGATGCCAATAGCTGCGACGGAACTCGCCATCGGTGATATAAGGCAGGCGATGCGCCTTCTGCTGCTTGATGACCTCAGTAATCAGATGGTCTTCAACGGCGCGAAGATCGGTGGCAGAAATCTTGCCATCAGCAAACTTCGCCCTTGCTTCCTTCAACTCTGCAGGGCGCAAATAGCTGCCCACTGCCTCAAAATGTATATTTCTTACGTTGCTCATTATCTTATCTCCTATATTTTAAAATGATGAATGACTCTTATTTTGCCATTATCTGACGATGAACGGCTCTTTGCATCCGGAATTGCGAGTGCAAAGGTAAGAAGAAGAATTTTATCTTCCAAACATTCTTTGTAATTCAGAAAAATATGCTATCTTTGCAGCGAATTAAGCAAATCAGCAGAATATTATTCTGCAAAACAACAAAAAAAAGAAATAATGGCAACAGAAGAAAACCTCGACGAAATCGATATTAAGATACTCAAATTGTTGCAGCAGAACTCCCGACTCACAGTGAAGGAACTTGCAGCAAGAGTACACCTCTCCCCTTCTCCCACCTTCGAACGGCAGAAACGACTGGAGCGTGAGGGATACATCCAGCGATATGGAGCGATAGTGG
>OIZI01000541.1_pt1 | contig 18950 bp, 17 predicted proteins | sample 1588441 | NCBI WGS metagenome assembly OIZI01 (sample SAMN03283284) | human gut metagenome | biome: human-associated habitat; material: feces | host: Homo sapiens | place: Peru | collected 2012 | reverse complement strand
CCTTTCCTCTCCGTAGATCCTCTTTTCTACCTCTCTTCTTTCTATTCCTTTTGCAAGGAAATCCCCCGCTGTTCAAAGCAGCGGGGGATTTCTCATGTTGTTGAAAAACCCCTTGTGGGCTTTTCCGACAAAGGGTTGTTTCCACCAAGTATTACATTTTCATGGCAACAAAGGACATGCTTCGAGCGTACCATAGCTTTGAGCTGGCAATGGAAGCCTGTTTATACGACCTTTCCCATGTGTGGATTCATACGCGCAATCGTGAGAATGGGTTCGTGCTGAATATGGAATTTGTCTGCGATACCATAAGCTGAAAATTCTACCCGAAAACGTGCAGGAGGCGACCAGAGAGCAGGAAATTCTCAACATGAAATCACGGCTGCACGACCAGATGAACATGGGTGTTTCCGCCATACGGCAGCTGCTGCGTCAAAATGTCACCTCCGAAGAAAACACCTCCGCCATCGTGCAATTTCGCCGTGCCATTGTGGCAGACGGAGTTGATTACCTCAGCATCAGCTTCTGCCTGGAAGACGGCCAGGAATGGTATTTCTCCTGCAACATGAGTGAAAATGTCATAAACGGTCTTTGGTGACCAAAAAGATTGTGGAAACTATTCCAGACGGATGCTGCTTCCGGAGTCGGATTTCACAACCTCTAAGTGGGTGGGGATATTGCTTTCCAGCAGCTGCACATGGCTGATAATGCCAATCATGCCGCTGGACCGGCGGACGCTTTCCAGAACGTCCATGGCATCATGGATGGAATTGTCATCCAGCGTGCCGAAGCCTTCGTCGATAAACAGGGCCTCAATCTGCACGCCGCCCTTCTGGGCCACGGTGGACATGCCAATGGACAGGGCCAGGGACACCAGGAATTTTTCACCGCCGGAGAGCATGGCCACACCGCGGCCGTCGGTCTCCGGGCTGCGGTTGTCATAGACCTTTAATTCCAGCCCCCGCTTATTGCCCTTGCCCTTCTCATCCGAGCGATACAGGTGATACCGGCCCCCGTGGACCTTGGCAAGCATCCGATTGGCCTCCGCAATGACCTGGTTGAAAAGGATTGCCAGCACATACCGCTGCAGGCCGATGCCCGAGTCTCCCCGAAGCTTTTTGGCAAAATTCAGGTCGTCCTCCGCCTGTCGATAGTTGGCATCGAAATGGGCCTGCATTTTGGCAAGCTTCTTCCGCTTCCCGGTCAGGCGCTCCATCTCTTTGGCCAGATTGGCCTCAATGGTTGTAAAGCGCTTCTCCGTTTCGGTAATCTCCGCCTGTCGGGCCTTGAATTGGCTTTCATCCGGTTCAACCAAGCCGGACAATTTCTGAAGGTTTTCTTTCAGACTCTCCTCTGTGGTTTTCAGGCTGCCCTCGTATTTGGAGACAATTTTTTGTAAAGCACTGCGTTCCGCTTCCGTGCGGAGGTCCGCTTTTGCACTTTTTACGTCAACATATCCTTTTTCTTTCAATGCCGCAAAGAGTTTTTTCCTTGCGGAAATCCAGTCCTTTTCCGCATTTTTGCACTCGACTTCCGCAGTCTGGATATTGGCATCAAGGGTATTCAGCAGTTCTGTCTGCTTTTCCGCATCTTTTTTCAGTTCTTCCGTTTTTTCCCGGAAGGTCTGAATATCTTTTTCCAATTGCTGAATGGTCTTCTCCAGCGCCTCCAAGGTTGGGATACCCTCAATCAGCTGAGACTTGGCAGCGTTCCAGACCGCATTAGCCTCACTAAAAGCCTGGCCTGTTTTCGAAAGGTCTTGGTCCGCTTTTTTCTTCTCATTCTCCGCAGCCTTCCGCTCCTCTTCCATCTTTTCCCAGGATTTCTTTGCGCTCTGGGTCGCCTTTTCCGCCTTATCTACCTCTGCTTTACTGACACTGTTGGAAGCTTTTTGCGCAGGATTCGGATGGCACAGGCTGCCACAGATCGGGCAGGGAGCATTCTCTTTCAGCTCAGATGCCAGCTCTCCATAAATTCCTGCATAATAACGGTTCCGCAGGTCCCGTTCCGTATCCTCTGCTTTATTATAGCGGGAAAGTGCGGTTTGGGCCTCTTGGATGGCAAATTGCAGAGTTTCCTCCGTCTTTTGAAGCGCTTTCTTTTGAACGTTCATCTTCGTTTCCGTCTGTTCCGCAGTCTTCTGTAAGGCTTCCAGCTTTGCATAGGTCTCCCGCTTGGATGCGTACTCGCCCGATCTTTTCTGCTTTTCCGACACAGCAGATGCATTCTCGTGGTCTGACAATGCCTTTTGAGCTTCCTTATTTTTCTTTTCCAAATCTAGGCGCTTCGCCAAGACCTTCTGATAAGCCATTTCCCGCTGATCATAGGTCTTTTTCGACTGTTCCTCTTCTTGAATTTCCTGGCGCAGTCCCTCGGCAGCCCGAGCGCGCTCGATCTCTTCCCGTTTTTCCCGGATCTCTTCTTCCTGCTTCTGTAACGTCCGGTACTTCTGTTCCAATTCGTGAAGCGGCTTAAAATTTGCTGCCAGTTCAATATCCTTGTTCAGCAGCTTCTGCCGCTCCTCGGCATCGAAGTCTTCCCGGTCCTTCCGGTTTTCTTCCCTCCGGGCCGCCAGTTCTGTAAGTCTGGTTTCCAGTTCGGCAAGATTTTCCAGCTTTTCCTCCTCCAGAGAGCGCTGAATCTCGCTTTTCTCCCCGTCCAGCTGTATTTTCCGCTGGGACGCGTTCTCAAAGAATTTCTGGGCATAGGCATCCCACCGCTGGGCATCAAAGATTTTTTCCAGAATGGCTTCCTTGTCCTCGGAGGAGGCCGTCAAAAAGCGCTCAAACTGACCCTGGGGCAGCAGCACCACCTGGCGGAACTGCTCCTTACTCAGCCCAATCAGCTCCTCCGACTTTTTGTTCAGAGCGTCCTTTTTGGGATTCTCAAAAAAGGGCAGCAAAATGCCGTGCTCGTCAATTTCCCCAGCGGAATACTCCTCCGAGAAATTCTTCCGTTTGGGCACCAGCTTTCGGGTAAATTCGTAGATTTTTCCCCGGACCGAAAAGGTAAAGCTGACAACCGTCGGCGTATCTCTGCCCGCCTGGTTGCAGCGCCACTCCTCTAAATCGTTCCGGCCCACCTTGCTTTTGCTGTCGTCTCCGCTGCTGCCGCCGTAGAGGGCGAAGGTCATGGCATCAAAAATCGTGGTTTTTCCGCTGCCCGTAGGGCCCTTGATTAAAAACATTCCCTTTTGGGACAGCTTTTCAAAATCCACCGTCTGCATCCCTACATAGGGCCCAAAGGCCTGCATTTTCAGTCTCAGGGGTTTCATGCCAAATCCTCCTCTGCCGCGGCCACCGCATTTTGGAACAGTTCCAAAAAGTGCTCCGTGGCCTCCTGGTTCATTTCCTCCCTGCAGAAGGACCGGAACACCTCCTGCGGATCCGATTCCAGCTGTTCCAGCTGCTCCATGGTCATGGTAATACTGGTATTGTCCCCATCGTAGGCCTTTCCCGCAATCACCAGGGCGTTGGGATACTGTTCCCTCAGCCGGGAGAGCATTTCCAGTCCCACGGCGCTGTCCGTCACATTGAGCCTCACATAGCCGTTTTTCGTTTCCTCCGGATATTCTCCCGCCAGAAGGGTCTCGTAGGGTCCTTCCAGCGTGGTCCACCGGTGCAGCGGGGTCAGGGGCACGATTTCCCGCTCCATGGTCTTCGTATCCAGCAGGGTGACGCTTTTCTCCTGACGCTCCTCCTTGCCGAAGGAATAGGCCATGGGGGTGCCGCTGTAGCGGACAAAGGCATTGACATTCTGGGGCTTGTGGATGTGCCCCAGGGCCACATAGTCAAATCCGTCAAACACGCTGGCGGGCACCTGGGCCGCCGTTCCAATCACCGCCGCCTGGTCGCTGGTAGAGGTTTCGGCATCGGTGATAAAGGCATGGGCCAGGACAATGTGCTTTTTCCCCGGGGTGAATCGTTCCCGCATGTGGTCCAGCGCCACCCGATAGGCATCGGGCAGGCTCTGAATTTTCTCCCGCTCCTCCGGATAAAGGCTTTTCACCTTCTCCTCCGTAATCCAGGGCAGCAGGAATACCTCCGCCTCCGGGAAGGAAACGACCTTAGGCACCCGCTGGGCAGCCCCCAGCACATGCAGCCCCGCCCTGTCCAAAAGGCTTCCGCAGCTTGCCAGCCGCTCGGGGCCATCGTGGTTCCCGGCAATCACTAAAACCGGCACCCCCAACTCCCGGCATAGCCTGTCCATAGCATCGTCATACAGCCCAATGGCCGCGGCCGAAGCCACTGCCCGGTCATACACGTCCCCCGCCAGAAGCACCGCATCCACATGCCGCTTTTCCACAATCTGGCAGATTGCATCAATAAAGGCCCTCTGGTCCTCCAATAGCTCCCGCTCCCCACCGGCAGCACCCAGGTGCCAGTCGGAGGTGTGTAAAAATAACATTGCATCACGTTCTTTCTATATCGTTGTACTTAGAGAATTTCCCATACGGAATTTCATTTTTGCCCTGTAATGGCTTCATTATAGCCGACACCGGAAGGAAAAACAATAAGCCGCCTGCATCCTGTTCCGGAAAAACTCCGGTATGCCAAAATCCCCCGCTGCGCTTGGCAGTGGGGGATTTTGTTTACATTCCGGGAAACAGCTTGACGATGGCCAGGCGGGCGGCCTCCTGTTCGGCGCGCTTTTTGCTTCTGCCGTCGCCACGACCCACCTCGGCGCCGTTCAGGGCCACAGCCACTTCAAAGTGCTTGTCGTGGTCCGGGCCGGTTTCAGCAAGGAGGTGGTAGGTGAGCACCTGATTTTTCTTCTGCTGCACCAGCTCCTGGAGCTTGGTCTTGTAGTCCATATTGTGCAGCTGACTCACAGGGACCTCTACCAGGATAAAGGTCTTGACGATATGCAGCGACGCTTCCAGGCCGCCATCCAAAAAGCAGGCGGCAATCACCGACTCCACGGCATCCGCCAGGATGGACTCCCTGGTCCGTCCGCCCCCCTGCTCCTCGCCGTGGCCCAGCAGCAGATGGTCCCCCAGGTGAATCTTCTCTGCCACACCTGCCAGGGTCTTCTCGCAGACCATATCCGCCCGCATCCGGGTCAGCTCTCCTTCGGGGCGGTCCGGGAAATTGCGGTATAAGTACTCCGCCACCAGCATTCCCAGAATGCTGTCTCCCAAAAATTCCAGCCGCTCGTTGCTCAGGAGGCTGTTGTGCCAGCGCTCATTGGCGTAGGAGGAATGGGTCAACGCGTTTTGCAGCAGGGAAATATTGTGAAAATGATATCCGATTTCTTCTTCCAGGTCCTTAATCATCCGTTTGCTCCTTTGATTTTGCCAGCAGAGCCAGAGCCTGCTCCAGTTCCGGGGTAATGTCGTTCTGTGCCGCGTCCATGGCCTGCTTGATGGCATTGCGGAATGCCAGCCGGTCCGAAGCGCCGTGGGCCTTGATCACCGGCTTTTTAATGCCAAGCAGCTGGGTTCCGCCGATTTCGTGATAGTCCAACAGCTTCATCATCTGCTTGACCCCGGAGGAGCACAGCAGATAGCCGAGCTTGGAAAATACATTTTTCTTGAAAACCTTCTTCATCAGGCTCCCCATAAACATGGCAGTGCCCTCGATGGATTTCAGCAGCACATTGCCAGAGAAGCCGTCGCAGACCACCACGTCCACCGCACCCAGGGGCACATCTCTGGCCTCCACATTGCCGACAAAATTTAACAGTCCCTTTTGGGATGCCTCCGTCAGCAGGGCGTAGGCATCCTTTTGAAGTTGGGTGCCCTTAGAGTCCTCGGTGCCGATGTTCAGAAGTCCCACCTTGGGATTTTCCACCCTAAGCTTCTTTTTGGCGTAGGCAGAGCCCACCAGGCCGAACTGCAGCAAAAACTCCGGGGTGCACTCGGCGTTGGCACCGCAGTCCACAATCACCGTATTGCCGCCTGCCTTGTTGGGCATAGAAGGTGCCATAGAGGCTCTGCGAATGCCCTTGACCCGCTTGACAATCAGGGTTGCCCCGGTGAGCAGAGCCCCGGTAGAGCCCGCGGAGACAAAGGCATCTCCCTGACCCTCCGCCAGCATCCGAAGACCGATGACCATAGAGGAATTTTTCCGCTTGTGAATCACCGTACCGGGGTCGTCATGCATATCCACAACATCCTCTGCCCCCGCAATCTCCATACCCTCCGGCAAATTGTTGATTCCGGCCTTGCGCATAATCTCCAGAATTTCCTCGCTTTTGCCAACCAGGGTAATCTGGGCTCCAAAATCCTTGGCCGCATCCAGCGCGCCCAGTACAGCCGCCTCCGGGGCCAGATCGCCGCCCATGGCATCCAGAATAACCTTCAATGTTCTCCCTCACTCTCTCTATGGTTATTGTTCCTTAAAACCCCTGTTCCAGGAGCCCGTCAAGCACCTGCAGGGAGCGCTGGGAAATAGCCAGATTCTTTTCGGCCTTTTTCTTCACCCGGTACTCCAAAGGGGAAATAATGCTGAAATTAATGTTCATCGGTTGGAAATTTTCAATACTTCCGTCGCTGATGTACAAGCCCAGGGCACCAATGGCCGTGGTCTTGGGGAATTCCACCGGCTGCCTTCCCTGCACCTTGGCAGCCATAGCCACCGCCGCCAGGAAACCGGAGGCCGTAGACTCCACATACCCCTCCACGCCGGTCATCTGCCCGGCAAAGGCCACCAGGGGGTTCCGCCGATCCGCGTAAAACCGGTCCAATAGCTTGGGGCTTTGGAGGAAGGTATTCTGGTGCATCACCCCGTAGCGGACGAACTCCGCGTTCTGCAGGGCGGGAATCATAGAAAATACCCGCTTCTGCTCTCCAAATTTCAGATGGGTCTGGAAGCCCACCAGGTTATACACGCTCTTGGCGGCGTTATCCTGCCGCAGCTGCAGCACGGCATAGGGCTCTGCTCCGGTTTTGGGGTCCGTCAGACCAACGGGCTTCATGGGGCCAAAGCGCAGGGTATCCATGCCCCGGCGGGCCATAACCTCCACGGGCATGCAGCCTTCGAAGACCCGCTTGTCCTCAAAGCCGTGGACCTCCGCCTCCTGGGCAGAAATCAGCTCCTTCACAAAGGCCTCGTACTGCTGCTTATCCATGGCACAGTTCACATAGTCCGGAGTGCCCCGGTCATACCGGGACTGCCACCAGGCCAGGCTCATATCCACCGACTCCGCCGTTACCAGCGGGGCGGCGGCATCGAAAAAGTGGAGATACTCCGTGCCAAAATATTCCCCGATGGCCTTGGAAAGACTGTCCGAGGTCAGAGGCCCCGTAGCGATGATCACCGGGCCCTCCGGCACCTGGGTGACCTCTTCGGAAACCACCGTAATCCTCGGTTCACTCCGAATCTTATCGGTGACCATCTGGGAAAAACCCTTCCGGTCCACGGCCAGGCATCCGCCGGCCTCCACCCGGGTGGCCTCCGCGCACTCCAAAATCAGGCTGCCGCAGCGCCGCAGCTCCTCCTTGAGAAGGCCCACGGCATTTTCAAGCCTATCCCCCCGCATGGAATTGGAGCACACCAGCTCCGCAAAATCCGCGCTGTGGTGGGCAGGGCTCATTTTCTGGGGCTTCATCTCGCAGAGCGTTACGGAAATGCCCCGCTTTGCCAGCTGCCAGGCCGCTTCGCAGCCCGCAAGGCCCGCTCCGATTACCTTCACTTCCATCAGGCGTTCTCCTTCTTTTTCCCGGCGGGCTTTTTCGCGGCGGTCTTCTTGGCCGCAGGCTTCTTGACGGTGGGCTTTTTTTCCGTCGTCTTCTTAGCGGCCGTTTTCTTGGCCGCGGGTTTCTCGGCGGCCTCCACCTGCTCCTGGGGCTCCTCCGGATGCTCCGGGTCGCCCGCGGGCTTCTTTTTATAGTAGCCCCGCTGGTCCTCCGGAAGGAACCGGGAGCATTTTTCGTTGATGCAGAAGGGCTTCATCCGGCCCTTGCCAGACTTTTTAAACATGGTCTGGCCGCACTCCGGGCAGTCCTCCGCCGTGGGCACGTCCCAGGTCATAAAGCCGCACTCCGCCCCTTTTTCGCAGGCGTAGTAGGCATAGCCCCGCTTGGACTTCCGTTTCAGCAGACCGCTGCCGCACTTGGGGCACCGGCCCGGCATCCGCTCGACCAACGGCTTGGCGTTTTTGCACTCCGGGAACCCGGGGCAGGCCAGGAACTTGCCAAACCGGCCCATTTTGATGACCATTTTCCGGCCGCAGAGCTCGCAGACCTCGTCGGTCTCCTCCTCCGGCACCTTCAGGCGGACCCCCTCCAGCGCAGTCTCCGCGTCCTTCATCTCTTTTTCAAAATCCTGGTAGAAATCCGCCAGCAGCTCTTTCCAGTTCTGCTTCCCGGCCTCTACCGCATCCAGCTTGTTTTCCATATTGGCGGTAAAGCCAACGTCCACAATATCCTGGAACCGCTCCTTCATCAGGCCCGTAACCACCTCGCCCAGGGCCGTTGGAACAAGACGCTTGTCCTGCTTGACAACATAGTCCCGGTCCTCAATGGTGGAGATGGTAGCGGCATAGGTGGAAGGACGGCCCACACCCTGCTCCTCCATAGCCTTGACCAGGGTGGCCTCGGTATATCGGGCGGGGGGCTGGGTAAAGTGCTGCTGCTTGTCCATGGCCGTGGCCTGGGCCTGCTCGCCCTGACTCAGGTCCGGCAGGGGCGAACCCAATGCCTCCCCGTCGTCATCCCGGCCCTCTTCATACACAGCAATAAAGCCGGGGAAGCGCAGACTCTGGTGGGTGGACCGGAAGGTATGTCCGGCACAGGCCGTATCGATGGACACGGTATCATACAAAGCGTTTGCCATCTGGCTTGCCAGGAACCGGCTCCAAATCAGCTTGTACAGCCGATACTGGTCCGGCGTCAGGCTGCTCCGCACCCGCTCGGGGTCCAGCTCCACATGGGTGGGCCGGATGGCCTCGTGGGCATCCTGGGCATCCGCCTTGGTTTTATAAACATGGAACTTTCCATAGTAGTATTCTTTTCCGTACCGCACGGAGATAAAGTCCGCGGCGGCGGCCATGGCCTCGTCGCTGAGCCGCAGGGAGTCGGTACGCATATAGGTGATGAGACCCAGGGTCCCTTCCCCTTCTACGTCCACGCCCTCATAGAGCTGCTGGGCGATCATCATGGTCTTCTTGGGGGTCATGTTCAGCTTCCGGGAAGCCTCCTGCTGCAAGGTCGATGTGGTAAAGGGAGGCGCGGCAGAGCGCTTCTTCTCCGCCTTTTTCACATTGGTGACGGTAAAGGGCTTACCGGTAATATCGTCAATCACCGCCTGGGTCTCCGCCTCGTTCTGAAGCTCCCGCTTCTTCTCCTCGCCATAGTAGTGGGCGACGAAGGAGCCGGGCTTTTGCAGCCGGTTCAGGGTCACGTCCAAGGTCCAGTACTCCTTGGGCTCAAAGGCGCGGATCTCCTCCTCCCGGTCCACCACCATTCGGGTGGCAACCGACTGAACCCGTCCGGCGGAAAGGCCTCTGCGGACCTTTTTCCACAGCAGCGGGGACAGCTCATAGCCCACAATCCGGTCCAGAATCCGGCGGGCCTGCTGGGCATCCACCAGGTCATAGTCGATATCCCGGGGGTGCTGAATGGAGTCCTTGACCACCTTCTGGGTGATTTCGTGGAAGGTAACCCGGTGGGCCTTGCCCTCCGGCAGCTTTAGAAGCTCCTTTAGGTGCCAGGAAATGGCCTCTCCCTCCCGGTCAGGGTCCGTTGCAAGATAGACGGTATCCGCCTGAGCGGCGGCGGCCTTCAGCTCTTTTATAAGGGCTTCCTTTCCCCGGACGGGAATATACTCCGGCGTAAACCCATGCTCCAGGTCTACGCCCATTTTGCTCTTGGGCAGGTCCCGCAGATGGCCCATGCTGGCCTTTACCACATAATTGGGTCCCAGGTACTTGCCGATGGTTTTTGCCTTAGAAGGCGACTCAACGATCACCAGATTGTTGGATTTGCCCATGAAATACTTCCTTTTCCTTGTTTTCTCCCGGGTTATCCCCGGCGGGATACCCGTTTTCCGGGGTGGCTGAGAATGCGTTTTTTGATCTCCAGAATGGTCAGGATTCCCAATACCTCTCCGGAGGGCCGCCCCACCCGGGCGATGACATCATCCACAGCGGTCACTCCCTCCCCGATGGCAGACAAAACTGCCTGCTCCTTGGGCGAGAGACCCGCAAGCGCATCATTTTGTTCACTATACGGCGAAGGACCGCCGTTGTCAATGGCTTTTTCCGTTAAATTTTTTGAAACCGGCGGCTTTTGGGGCACTTCCGCCCGTTTGGGTTTTTCCAGCGGAACCCCGGGACGAAGTTTTCCACCATACAGCCCTTCGTATTCCGCCATCACATCCTGGCCCGAGCTCACCGCGATGGCCCCGTTCCGCAAAAGCCGGTTGGAGCCCCGGAAGGACTCCATGTCCACATTCCCGGGAACGGCAAATACATCCCGCCCCTGGTCCAGGGCCCGGGCAGCCGTCAGCAGCGCGCCGCTGCGCTCCGGGGCCTCCACCACCACAACGCCGCAGCTCAGGCCGCTGATAATCCGGTTCCGCCTGGGAAAGTTCTGTTTCAGCGGCGGTGTTCCGGGGATAAACTCCGACAGGATGCACCCCAAGCGCTCCGTCTGGGCAAAGAGCTCCCGGTTTCGCTTGGGATAGATGATATCCACGCCGCAGCCCAGAACCCCGACCACCGGGTATCCCGCGTCCAGTGCCCCTGCCATGGCGCAGCCGTCAATCCCGTCGGCTAGCCCCGATACCAAAAGCCCGCCGCTCTGGGCAATTTCCCGGCCAAAGCGTCCGGCGGTCTGGTTGCCATAGAGCGAGGACCGCCGGGTTCCCACCACGGCCACCACCGGCACCTCGTCCCAGTTTGGAAGGGTTCCTTTATAATACAATACCACCGGCGGGTCAAAAATCTCCCGAAGCCGGTTTGGATAGGCCCTGTCCTCCATGGTAAGAATTTTAATATCCAGCCTGGCACACTGGGCAAGGCACTCTTCCGCCTGGGAAAGGTCCTTGTCGCACAGCGCTTCCAGAACGTTTTCCGTCAGGCCCTGGATATCCGCCTGCTGAATCTTCTCTTTTTCCGCGTAAAACAAGTCCTCCGGGTGGCCAAAATGCTGCAAAAGAGACTTTTTGACCCCGTCCTTCACTTCCGTTTTCCGGGAAAGCCACAGCCAGTACAGCAGCATTCCGGTCCCCTCCTCTCTACATAACCTTGTCCATCTGCCACATTACGGCAGCAGCCGCCACGGCGGCGTTCAGGGACTCACAGTGGGGGTTCATGGGGATGATCAAAGCCTCGTCTGCCCCCTCCAGTACTTCCTTCCGGACCCCCTGGCCCTCGCTGCCGATGACCACCGCCATCTCCCCCACCCTGGCCCGGCGAATATCCCGGGCAGCGGGGTTCAGCGCTGTCACCGCGATGGGTATTTTTTCCGCCCGCAGAGAAGCGGCAGCCTGTTCCCAGGTGGTGACGACCACCGGTCGGCGGAACACCGCGCCCATGCTGGAGCGGACCACCTTGTGGCTATAGGGGTCGGCACAGCCCTCCAGCAGGGCTACCGGCACATTCCAGGCATCCGCCGTCCGCAAAATCGTTCCCACATTGCCGGGGTCCTGGATGCCGTCCAGCAAGAGCATCCCTTTTTCCGGGCGGAAGGGCGTTTCCTCCGGCAGGCGGCACAAAAACACGGCCCCCTGGGGGGTCTCCATGGGGGAGATGGCCTCCATGACCTCCTTGCTCACCCGAATCACCCGGGTTCCCTCCGGCACCCGGGCCTCCACGCCGTCGGACAGGAACACCGTATCCAGACCTTTGCAGTATTGCGCCGCCTCCTGCAGAAGCTTCGTCCCGTCGGAGACAAAGAGCCCCGCCTCCACGCGGGCCTTTCGGGAGGTCAGAAACTTCCGCACCTGCTGCACCAGGGGATTTTTTCGGGAGGTAATTCTCTCTTCCATCACAGATTCTGCACCTTTTCCAGCGCCACGTTGTCCCCCAGCACCACCAGGGTATCACCCGGGCAGACGGCATAGTCCGCGCTGGGGGAGACGTTGGTCTTCCCGCCGTTTTCCACCGCGATAATATTCACACCCAGCTTCGCCCGGATATTCAGCTCCCGCAGGGTCTTGCCCACCCAGGAGCCGGGCGCGGGCACATCCAGGATGCCAAAATCCTCGGAAAGCTCGATATAATCCAGCACATTGTGGCTGTTAAGCGACCGGGCAAGCCTCTGGGCGGACTCCTGCTCCGGAATCAGCACCCGGTCCACCCCCAGCTTTTCCAGCACCTTCCGGTGGGTCTCGTCGTGGGCCTTGCAGACCACGTAGGGTACCCCCAGTTCCTTCAAATTCATAGTAATGAGGACCGAGGCCGCCAGATTATCGCCGATGGCAATAATGGCGCAGTCCAGATTCCGGACCCCCAAGGCCTTTAATACCTCTTTGTCCTGGGCATCTCCCACCACCGCGTGGGTCACATCCTGGGAAATCTGCTGCACAAAGTCCCCCCGGATATCCAGGGCCAGCACCTCCGCCCCCAGCTTGCACAGCTGCCGGGCCAGCGAGGACCCAAAGCGGCCCAGGCCAATCACAACATAGGATTTCATAACGTTCCTCCTTATCCGATAAGCAGGCTCGTCTGGGCATAGCGGAACCGCTCGGTAACCCGGTCTCCGGACAGGAAGCCCAGGCTGATGGTCAGCACGCCTACACGGCCAAAATACATGTACAAAATAATCAGGCACTGCGCCGGAACGCTCAGGCTCCCCGTAGTCCCCGCCGTAAGCCCCACCGTGGCCAGGGCGGACACGGTCTCATACAGGGCGTTGGTAAAGCCCACCGGAGAGGTGGCGCAGATGAAAACCGCTCCAAAAAAGGAGAGCAGCACCATGGCCGTGGCAATGGTCATGGCATCCATGACCTGGCTGTCCGGAATGGTCCTGCGGAACGCGCAGACCGTTCCCCTGCCCCGGAGTCTTGCCCACAGGAACAGCGCCAGCACCACAAAGGTCACGGTTTTCAGGCCGCCCGCCGTGGAGCCGGAGGAGCCGCCAATGAGCATGAACAGTATGGACACGGCCTTGCCCCCCTCGGTGAGCTTTGCCTGGTCAATGGCGGCAAAGCCCGCAGTCCTGAGGGTAATGGACTGAAACAGCCCGCCCAGAAGCTTCTGCCACACAGGCATCCCACCCAGAGTCTGGGGGTTGTTCCACTCCAGCAGGCAGGTCAGCGCCCAGCCCGCCAGCAGCAGCACCAGGGTGGTGGCGAGCACCAGTCGGCAGTAGACACTGCACTTTCTAAAGGGCTTCCGCTCCACCAGCTCCTCCCATACGATGAAGCCCAGGCCGCCGACAATCACCAGCGCCCCCAGGGTCAGCAGCACCACCGGGTCATTCTGGAACTGACCCAGGCTGGCCCCGGGCTCCAGGAAACCGAAAATATCGAATCCCGCGTTGCAGAAGGCGGACACGGAATGAAAAACGCCCAGCCACAGGCTCTTCCCCAGCCCAAACCGGGGAAGAAAATGGGCCGTCAGAATCAGCGCTCCCAGCCCCTCTACACTGAGGCTTCCCAAAAGCACCGTCTTTTGCAGCCGCACCACCCCGTTCATATCGTTAAGGCTCAGGGCCTGGGCCATGAGCATCCGCTGCTTGAGGCCGATGCGCCTGCGCAGCAGGAAAATAAACAATGTCGCCATGGACATAAACCCCAGGCCGCCGATTTCAATCAGGCACAGCAGCACCCCCTGGCCAAAGCCGGACCACTGGGTCCAGGTATCGAAGGGGGTCAGGCCCGTCACACAGGTGGCCGAGGTGGCCGTAAACAGGGCCGGCAAAAGTGGGCAGCTCTGCCCATCCCGGGAGGCGATGGGCCGGGTCAACAGAAAGGTGCCCAGCGCGATTATCAAAACAAAGCTCAGTGCGATAATCTGCATTGGGCTCAGGGGTTTTCTTCGCCGTTTCCTGATCCAAATCAGGACCCGATTTCGTAAAAGCATTGCTGCTGCCTCCTTTTGGCCATAAAAAGACATTCTATCCATGCTTTATTATAACAGGCTTTTCCCCGTTTGCAAGGTTTTTTCCTTCCGCACCAAGGCACAGAAGGTTTTCCCCGGTGCAAAAAGCAGAACCGGGTGCCCCGCGGGCTCTTTCCGCAGGGTACCCGGTATTGTTGGATTTCCCTTTTACCACAGCGTATCCTTGGCATCCGGATAGCCGAAGACCTCTTTTAGCTCCGCATAGGCAGGGGTAAAGCTGCCGTCTTCCTCGTAGCGCCAGGGGTAGCCGTACTCGTTTCCGTCATAGGAGGTGACGCAGTCCGGATGCATCTCGTCAAAGCGGTCCAACTCCTCCTGGGAGGCCTTGGGCTTTACATAGACAAAGCATTCCAGCGGCAGCTCGTCCAGGGGGGACAGGTCCTCCACCTTGGTATAGCTGAGGTTCAGCCGTTTCAGGCTTTCGCACTGGGCAAGGGGCGTGATGTCCTCCAAAAGGCCACAGTTGGAAAGCTCCAAAAATTCCAGCTTCTTGCAGCTTTCAAAGGGGGTCAGGTCCTTGATGATGGAGCCGGAGACAATGATGGCTTTCAGGTTCGGCATGTCCGCCACCCAGCTCCAATCGGACAGAGCCTCGTTGTGGCCGAAGTCGATAAACTCCACGTCCTCGCAGTATTTCAGCTGTTTCACCGTGCTGTTGAATACATTGTATACATACCGGAGTACCGTCCGGTCCGTCAGGCAGCTGCCCGACTTGGCAAAGTAAATCCGCCAGACGATTTTGGTCTGCCCCCGGTAGTCGTCTCTCACCTGGGCCAGGACCTCGTTGCTGAACCGGCAGCTTTCCAAAAGCATATATTTGCAGTCCTTCAGAATATCCAGCGCCTGCCGCAGCTCCGGCTCCCGGTCATCTCCCAGGCGTTTGTTTTTGAATTCAATCCGCTCGTCGTCCGTGGAAACCTGCTGGCCGAACAGCTGGAAGCTGTAGCGGAAATGGGCCTCGGGGGCGGCCATCTGCAGCCGGTGAACCTCTTCCAGGGTCAGTTCACACCGGCCCGTCTCATCCATCAGCTCCACGGTCTGAAGCCCCGGCAGCATGGGCAGAATCCGCTCCACCTCGGGAAGCTCCTGGCTTTGCAGCCCGGAAAGGTCCAGTTCCGTCACCTGATCCGAAAAGCTCTGCTCTCCGATGGTAAAATCGCAGACAAAGGCCGTCTGCTCATAGGTGTCCCGCAGCTGGTTAAGCTCCGGGGCCGTCAGGACGGGGTTTTGCAGATACACCCAGCGGAGGCCGGGCAGGTATTGCAGGTTCTCCATCAACGTTTCAAAAGCGGCATCCTCCGGCTCCAGCGTCAGCTCCTCGGAATCCGCGGGCACCGTCCTGCTTCCGAAGGAGACGGTATAGGTGACCACCACCTCCGGATGCCGGGCTTTGTAATCTTCAATTGCCCCATAGCAGGTGCTTCCCGTCAGGTCCAGCTCCCGAAGCCCGGAGTAGTCTTCCAGTTCCCCGATGTTATCCTCCGTCACCACCCGGGTAAGCCTTTCCACAGGGGCGGCGGTTGCCACGGTGGTCTCCGCGGGAGCCGTCTTTCCGCAGCCGGACAGCAGCAGCAGCGCCAGCACCAGCCCTGTCTTCCAGATTTTCATTTCCGCTCATCCTTCCAAAACAATACTTTTTCCGATTATACCATGGTGCAAAAGAAAACACAAGCCGGAGGCTTTTTGGGTAGCGTTCCCAAAATATGTGCGAACAAATCATCCAATTATTGACATTCAAAAATGGGCTATGTATAATGAAAACAGCAATTTTAAAGGAGGAATCCTGTTATGGAAAAAGCAAAGGTATATTTTAGCCGCACCATCACCCCGGAAAACGTGGTCCGGCTTTATGAGCTTCTGGGAATAGAGCTGCCCGGCAAGGTTGCCGTCAAGGTTCACTCCGGTGAGAAGGGCAACCAGAACTTCCTGCGGCCCGAATTCATGAAGCCCATGATTGATGCCGTGGGCGGCACCATCGTGGAGTGCAACACCGCCTATGACGGTGCCCGGAACACCACGGACAAGCACCTGAAACTCCTGGAGTACCACGGCTGGAGTCACTATTTCCATGTGGACCTGATGGATGCCGAAGGTCCTGACCTGGAGCTGCCCATCCCGGGCGGCAAGCAGATTCAGAAGAACTTCGTCGGCAAAAACCTGGCCGGTTACGATTCCATGCTAGTGCTGTCCCACTTTAAGGGCCATCCCATGGGCGGCTTTGGCGGCGCATTAAAGCAGCTGTCCATCGGCTGCGCCTCCAGCGCCGGAAAGGCCTACATCCACTCCGCCGGTAAGACCACGGACCAGTATACCCTGTGGGACCACGTTGCCCCCCAGGATGATTTCCTGGAAAGCATGGCCGATGCCGCCAGCAGCGTTGTGAACCATTTCAAGGGCAGCATGGCCTTTGTCAGCATCATGTGCAACATGAGCGTGGACTGCGACTGCTGCGCCGTTGCGGAAGACCCCTGCATGAAGGATATCGGCATTCTCTCCTCCCTGGACCCCGTGGCTCTGGACCAGGCCTGCATTGACCTGGTAAATGCCTCCAACGACCCCGGCCGGGACCACCTGCTGGAGCGGATCAACACCCGCCACGGCACCCACACCATCGATGCCGCCGCAGCCCTGGGCTTCGGCACCCAGGATTATGAGCTGGTGTGCGTAGACTGACTCAAAAATACAAACGCAGGGCCTTTCGGGCGTGTGCTGATAAGACAGTAATTTGAGAAAATTACGAAATTGGCAGCTGTGAAACGGGATTGGACAAAACAGGCGGCACCCAACCGAAGCTGCGTGCCGCCTGTTTTTACATCTAGGGGTTGAGAATCACCTGTTTTTGCGCTGTAAAGCAAGGATAACGAAAAGGGTGGAAAAGCTTATGTCTTGGTGGTATCATTACTTTGATATTTGCATTCAACAGCGAGAAGGACCGCCCATGAGATTGCGCAGAGACAAGTAACAGTTTCCGTAAAATTCGAATGGAGGTTGCTTAATATGGAAATCAGAGAATATAAAACTTACAACGAATCAGAGATTCTGCGCTTATACACGAGTGTTGGCTGGACGGCCTACACCGATCAGCCGGAGGTACTGCGTAAAGGCTTTGAAAGCTCTATGCTGACCCTTGCCGCTTATGAGGGTGATCAGCTTCTTGGTATCATTCGCACTGTGGGCGATGGTTATACCATCGTGTTTGTGCAAGACATATTGGTATTTCCGGAGCATCAGCGAAAAGGTTTCGGCTCTGCACTCTTACAAGCCATTCTGAGCCGATACAGCCATGTTCGCCAGATTCAGTTGGCAACAGACAACACACCGAAAACCATTGCTTTTTACAAGTCGATGGGGTTCTATGAATTTTCCGAAATCGGTTGCTGCGGATTTATGAAAGGTTAATGTGCGGTATCAAAGACTGGTGTGAGGATCAGTGCAGGTTTGTTGTGCTGCTTTATAAGACAACTTGTTTTGATGGCGAATTACATTCCAGCTCCGAAGGCCGGTGCTGGTGGGAAGATATTGCCAATCTGCCAAATCTCAAGTTGTCTTTGGATATGCGTGATATGCTCCGGGTTTTCATAGGAAGCCGGAATCTCTATCTGCTCGGTAAGAACAACCATTTCTCTATTTCTCCTGTCAAAGCCGTCATCCCAAAATGATTTTTCTAAGTCTTTCTAAATCGTCCTCATCCGGATGGGAAAGCGCACGGTCAAAGTTTTCAATCAACACATCAATATTTGCCGGATGCTCCGACTGTGCCTTCATTTTCATATAGCGATCCCGTACAGACTGCGGCATTTTACCCTGACACATATATTCTCCGACCACAGTATTGCTTGGGTCAACAGACTGCTTAACGTGATCGAGGATCTTCTGGAAATATGCCACACTGCCACCGAAGCCCGCCGTTCCGAAAAGGAAAACCTTTTTGCCTCTCAGCTTTGACAGCAGTTCCAAGGTAGCATTATCCGCGTTGCCTTTATCCGTCCAGAATCCGATATAGAGTATTTCAGAGTGCAGTTCTTGCGTTTCAGGCACACCGTAATAATCACAGTTTTCTGCCGGAAGCACTGCGCGAATTGTCTCGGCAAGTATTTTCGTGTTACCGGTCAAGCTGCTGAATATGATCGAATATCTTCCCTTATCCATAGCAAAAGCCTCCTGTCTTATCAAAGCGGCATCGGTGTCCGGGCGATCAGAATGACCGCCAGAATCGCGCCCACAAATGCAGCAGCCCCTATGACCGCCAATACCTTTTTGCTGAGTTTCTTCTTCGCTGCCTTGCCAATCAGCGCGGCGCCAGCTATGCAGACAGCCGCAGCCACAAGTGCAATGCCCAGCGTTTCCCATAGCCAAGAAAGTTCATGTAGGATTTTCATGCGATCATCATCTCCTGTTCGTTAAACTGGAAGTTATCGATTTCTTTGTGCGCTATATCTAACGGACAGCACAATGCTTACTGATGCGGTAATGACCTTTGCAAATACGGCGCTCCACCAAATCATGATTTGACCGCCAAACACCGGCGGCAGCATCAGCATCAACACCAGCATGATGATGGGTTCGATAAATGTCAGAACATAGGACAGCACACTTTTTTCGGTTGCGTAGAAAGCCGCCGTGGAAACTCGTGTGATGGCGTCAAACGGAACCGACACAAGGAAGATCGGCATGACCTTTATGACCCCTGCGTTTACCTCGGCAGATGAACCGAACAGTAGTCCAATCTTTCCACGGAGCAGGTAAATCAGAATCGCACTGATTACCGCCAAAACCATGGAAAATTCATACGCCAGCGTTTTGGTTTGTTTGAGCGATTTTTCTTCGCCTGCTCCGTAGAACTGACTCATGAGCGGCTGGCTACCATCACCGACACCCTGCAAAAGAAGATAAACAATGCAGATGATATAGGAGATACAGGCATAGGTGGCGATAGCCTCCTG
>OIZI01000538.1_pt1 | contig 18990 bp, 18 predicted proteins | sample 1588441 | NCBI WGS metagenome assembly OIZI01 (sample SAMN03283284) | human gut metagenome | biome: human-associated habitat; material: feces | host: Homo sapiens | place: Peru | collected 2012 | reverse complement strand
ATTGACAATCCCCCAGTCTCGCTCCGCTCGACAGCCCCCTTTACACAAGGGGGCCTTGGCATATCCTATCATTACCCAAAGCAAGGAGGTGGCGGATTGCTACGCAGACAGAGTTTCTTGAGCGGCGCGGCCATTCTGGCCGGCGCTGTGGCCGTCACCAAGGTGTTGGGGGCGCTGTACAAGATCCCACTGGGCAACCTGCTGGACAGTCAGGGCATGGCCCACTTCTACGCCGCCTACAACGTCTATAACCTGCTGCTGATGCTGTCCACGGCGGGACTGCCGCTGGCGGCCTCGCGGCTGGTGGCGCAGGCGGAGGCCCTGGGCCGTCACAGTCAGGCCCGGCGCGTTTTTCGCTGCGCGCTGGCGCTGCTGGGCGTCGTGGGACTGGTGTTTTCGGCGCTGATGTTCCTGCTGCCAAAAACCATGGCCGGAGCGCTCCACGACCCCATGGCGGCAGCGGCGATCCGGGTGCTGGCGCCGTCGGTGCTGTGCGTGTGTCTCACCTCCGCCATCCGGGGCTATACCCAGGGGCTGGGAAACATGACCCCCACCGCCGTCAGCCAGATCATCGAATCCGCCTGCAAGCTGCTGGTGGGGCTGGGGCTGTGCGCCTTTCTGCTGCGCAAGGGAGCAGCGCCGGAGACCGGCGCCGCCGGAGCCATCGCGGGCGTTACCTGCGGCACGGCGCTGGGCTTGCTGTTCCTGCTGTGGGCGCTGCGCCGCTGTCCCAGAGAGAGCGGCGGGCCGCTGGAGCCGGTAGGGGACACGCTGGGGCAGCTGCTGAGGATCGGCGTACCCATCACGGTGGCGGGCGGCGCCATGAGCCTGATGACGCTGCTGGATCAGTCGCTGGTGCTGGGCACCCTGCAAGCCCGGCTGGGCCTGTCGGCAGAGGCCGCCGCGGAGCTGTACGGCCAGTACACCTTCGGCATGACGCTGTTCGTGCTGCCGCCGTCGTTCATCTATCCGCTGACGGTGTCGCTGATCCCCGCCATCTCTCAGGCCCGGACACGGCACGACGACGCGGCGGCGGCACGGCTGACCGCCTCCGCCCTGCGGATCACGGCGCTGCTGGCGCTGCCTATGGGGGTGGGGCTCAGCGTGCTGGCAGGGCCGATCCTACAGCTGCTGTACCCCGCCGTGCCGGAAACGGCGCAAGCCGCCGCCTATCACCTGACGGTGCTGGGCATCGCCAGCATCTTCGTGTGCCTGATGGTGGCCACCAACGGCATTTTACAGGCCAACGGCCGGGAGAATATCCCCATCTGGACGCTGCTGGCAGGCGGCGCGCTGAAGATCGTCACCAACTACCTGATGGTGGGCAATCCGGACATGGGCATTCGCGGCGCGCCGGTAGGCACGCTGTACAGCTACGCCCTGATCGTGGTGCTGAACATGATCGCCGTCCACCGCTGCACCCGTGGGCAGGTGGATCTCTTCCGCTGCCTGTGGCGTCCGGCCCTGTGCACGGCGGTGATGGCGCTGGCGGCCCGCTCGGCGTTCACGCTGCTGGGCCGCTGCGTTTCCCAGAATCTGGCAGTGGCCGCCGCCATTGCCGCCGCCGCAGCGGTCTACGCGGTGATGGCGCTGGCGCTGGGCGCGGTGACAGCCGACGACCTGAGCCACTTCAAAAACGGGCAAAAGTGGGCAAAGAGGCTGGGTCTGCGGTGATTTTTTTGCTCTTTCTGTGGAAAAGGGGTTGCAATAACACCGCAAATATGGTAAATTTTCTATTGCCCTCTGCGTTAGGGCCTTTCATTTGTTCTTAATGCGACATGCTTCGTTTTAGGATGTAGGGTTCATATCTTTACCAACGAAAAAAATTTAGGAGGAACTACCCATGAATAAAACCGAACTGATCAATGCCGTCGCCGAGAAGGCCGGTCTGTCCAAGAAGGCTGCCGAGGCTGCTGTCAACGCCACTCTGTCCGCCATCACCGAGGGTCTGAAGACCGAGGAGAAGGTGCAGCTGGTGGGCTTCGGCTCTTTCGAGGTGAAGCACCGCGCCGAGCGTACCGGCCTGAATCCCCGCACCAAGGAGCCCGTCACCATCGCCGCTTCCAAGGTTCCCACCTTCAAGGCCGGCAAGGCGCTGAAGGACGCCATCAAGTAAAAACACGCTGTCATCTGTCATTGCGCGCCAGTGCGCACACTGGCGCGGCAATCCGTTTTCTGCCTCCCCTGTGTAAGGGGAGGTGGCAACGCAAGGCGTTGACGGAGGGGTTGCCCGGTAATTGACAATCCCCCAGTCTCGCTCCGCTCGACAGCCCCCTTTACACAAGGGGGCCAAGCACGGATTCCCACACCAGTGACATCGGTCACTGGTTCGGAATGACGATTTTGTTGCCAATAGGAAAAGCGGCTTCGCCGCTTTTCTTTTTACCCCCAAGGAGGACACACCATGAGACTGGACAAATACCTGAAGGTCAGCCGCCTGATCAAGCGGCGCACCGTGGCCAACGAGGCCTGCGACAACGAGCGCGTCACCGTCAACGGACGGGTGGCCCGCGCCTCCTACGACGTGAAGGTGGGCGACGTCATCACCATCCGCTTCGGCCAGAAGGCCCTGTCGGTGGAGGTGCTGTCGGTGGCCGACAACGTGGGCAAGGCCGACGCCGCCGCCATGTACCGGGAGACAACGTTATAATTTTCCGCACCCTCTCATACAATGCAGTAACGCTTTGTAGGGAGGGTGTTTTCTTTGGCATATGATCGGAACGACGGCGGCGCCATGTATCACCGGCTGACCATGGAGGGCCGGGAAAAGCTGACGGTGGCCGGGGTGGAGGACGTGGAGCGGTTTGACGAGAACTGCATCGTCATGTCCACCTGCGCCGGAACGCTGGTAGTCACCGGCGAGGGTCTGCACATCGGCAAGCTGAGTCTGGACGGCGGCGAGCTGCACGTGGACGGCCGCATCGACGGCGTGAATTACGAGGAGGAGCAGCCCAGCCGCAGCGGTCTGTTCAGCCGCCTGTTTGCCTGATGGAAAACTATGTGGCGGCGCAGTTACAGCAGTTGGGCGCGGCGGCGGCGCTGGGCGGGGCGGCCGGTCTGGTGTACGACGTGCTGCGCTCGGCCCGGCTGCTGGATCGCCGGGACAGGCGGCTGACCCACCTGCTGGACGGGGTGTTCGCGGCGCTGCTGGGCGCGGGACTGCTGTGGCTGGCGCTGGTGGTGGGGGAGGGCGAGCTGCGGCTGTACATGGTGACGGGGATGCTGCTGGGCGCGGTCGTGTGGTTCTGCCTGCTGTCGCCGCTGCTGCGGCCTGTGTGGGACTTCTGGGTGACGGCGCTGGTGGAAACGGGGCGGCTGCTGTGGTCGCCCTTCGCCCTTTTGGGACGGCTGATAAAAAAATGTGCCGCCGCTGTCAAAAAGTACTTTTCTTTTTGGCAGAAGTGCGTTACAATGAGAGTGGATGAGTGGAAGTCCCGTTCCACACAGGAAAAGCCGCCGCGGCAGAAGGGAGGCCGGGCCATGGCCAGAGCGACGACCCACAAGAAAACAAAGAAGCGCACCAGCACCCTGCTGATGCTGGTGGTGGCCGTGCTGGTGGTGGCGCTGGGCGTGCAGATCGTGCGGGTCTACGGCCAGCTGAAAACCGCCCAGCAGGAGGAATCCGTCCTGTCCCAGCAGCTGACGCAGCAGCAGCAGGAGAACGACGCCTTGCGCTCCGACCTTGCCAAGAAGGATGACGAGAGCTTTATCAAGGCGCTGGCCCGCGACCTGCTGGGTCTGGCCGAGGAGGGCGAACGGATCTTCTACGATGTGAATGACTGAGCAAAAGACGGCCAGAGGGCCGTCTTTTTTTCGTGCCAACATGCGATGTAACGAGGGACAGGCTCTTGGCTCTCCCTTTGGGAGAGCCATGGGATGCCCGCACGATACAACCGTCATTTTGGGCGACCGCAAGGGTCGCCCCTACAACCCACTACCGACCACCGAACGTTTATCGGACGGCGCGATATTATCCGCCCCGCAAAAAATTCCGGCCCTCCGACGCAAATCGCCGCGTTCCGCACCTTTTATGCCGTACAATGGTGAAAAAGGAGTGAACTGCCATGAAAAGCCGCCGGAAAAGTGATTTTCTGTCCTCCCGCGTCCAGTACATTTCCCTGGCGCAGCTGTCCCCCAATCCCCAGCAGCCCCGCCGCAGCTTCGACGAGGCGGCTCTGCGGGAGCTGGCGGACAGCATCCGCGCCTACGGCATTTTGCAGCCGCTGACCGTCCGGCGGACACCGGGCGGCTATCAGCTGGTGGCGGGAGAGCGCCGTATGCGGGCCGCCCGGATGGCCGGTCTGCGGGAGGTGCCGTGCCTTGTGGCGCAGGTGGACGAGCAGGACGCGGGAATGCTGGCGCTGATCGAAAATTTGCAGCGGCGCGACCTGGACTGCTTCGAGGAGGCCGCCGCCATCGCCCGGCTCATCAGCCGGTACGGGCTGAGTCAGGAGCAGGCGGCGGAGAAGCTGGGCAAATCCCAGTCCGCCGTGGCCAACAAGCTGCGGCTGCTGCGGCTCAGCGAGCCGGTGCGGGACGGTCTGCGGCAGGCCCACCTGACCGAGCGCCACGCCCGCGCTCTGCTGCGGCTCAGCGGCGAGGCAGAGCAGCTGGCGGCGCTGGCGGTGATCGTCGGGCGCAGTTTGAACGTGGCCCAGACGGAGAGCTACATCGAGCGGCTGCTGGCGCAGGCACAGGTCACGCCGCCCCAGAGCCGCCCCACCTACATCATCAAGGACGTGCGGCTGTTCCTCAACAGCATCGACCGCAGCCTGCAAATGATACGCCAGTGCGGCGTGGACGCCGATCTGGGCCGCCGGGACACCGACAGTGAGATCCTGCTGACCATCCGCATCCCCAAGCAGCGGGCTGTCCGGCCGTCGTGATGGGTGGGGTGTGACGGTCGGGCGTTCATTTGTAGGGGCGGACGACCCTGTCCGCCCGCAAGTAATTGTACCGTCAACGTTAGGGCCGACAGAGTCGTCGGCCCCTACGAAAAGATGCAGTAACCATACGTAGGGCAGCATGCCTTCACCCGGCCGCGCAGACGAAATAAAGCGCCCGCGGGGATCTCTCCGCAGGCGCTCTCCTTATATAAATAGCTGGATGCCGGGAATGTGCCGTATCTCCGTGCGGACATCCTCCAGCAGAAGCTGCGCGGCATCGCTGAGGGTCTCGCCCCGGCGGGTGATCAGGTAAGACACCCGTTCAGGCGGCGGATCGGTCAGGCGGCCGATCTTCGCCCGGCCCTCCTTCTCCAGCGCACGGGCCGCGGCGGCAGGCACGATGGCCCACATCATTTCGCTGCCCAGGAAGGTGTTCACCACCTGCATGGAGTCGGCGTACAGCAGCGGCGCGGTGGTCAGGCCGAACCAGTGATCCCGCCAGTCCTGCACGCTTTTCCGCCACGACACCACGATCTCGCTGGCGGGATCCAGGTCACGGGGCGCTACCACGTCGCCATAGGGGCTGTCCGGCGAGCAGGCCACCATGGTCTCCTCGCTGCACAGCGGGGTAATGTCCAGCTGGGGGTGAAAGAAGCTGTCGCCGTCCATCAGGGCCATCTCCAGCTCACGGCGGGCCACCGTCTGGGCGCCATCGTAGCCTGCGCCACGCAGGGTCTGCACCCACAGGGCCACCGGCAGCTTCCGGTGGAGAAAGCGGCGGTACGCCGCCGGAAGAATGTACTGGTTGGTGGAAAACACCGCGCCGATCCGCAGATATTCCCGCGTGGCCGTCTCCGCCACGCCCTTCGTCTCGTCCAGCAGTGTCTGCCAGCGGTAGGCCAGCGGCAGGAACCGCTGCCCCGCCTCGGTCAGCTCGATATGGCGGATGCCCTTGCCCCGGTGGAAAAGCTGCGCACCCACCTCCGCTTCCAGCGACTGGATGCGGTTGGTCAGCGTGGGCTGGGTGATGAACAGCGCTTCCGCGGCGGCGGTCAGCGTGCCGTGCTCCAGCACCGCCCAGAAGGTCTCCATATCCGTGTTGTTCATGGCGGGGCCTCCCCTCAAAATATAAATCTTGCTTATATTATATGGGGTTTTTATCCGTTTTACAAGAACGAAATTCTGTGATATGGTTATAGCACAACAAGGGAAGCGACCCTCCGCTTCATTGACTTGTTGCAAATAAGTAAGTTCCGCCAACTTATTTTTGTTTTCTCTCTACTTTTCTTTCTTATTTTCTCTCTTTGTTCCTGTATCCCTGTAAAGAAAACCCCGGACAGTCGTCCGGGGTTTTCTTTAACTTTTGCCCCAAAAGGGCATAGCCCTTTTGGGAAGCACTATTCATTCATTTCGGGTTTTGCGGTGCGGCCCAGCAGATAATCCACGCTGACGTGATAGAAATCCGCCAGCGTCACCAGATGCTCCGCTGTCAGGGCAATAACGCCCGTCTCATACTGAGAATAGGTATTCTGCGAAACATGCAGCAGCTCCGCCAGCTGCCGCTGCTTCAGGTCACGATCCTCCCGCAGCGCGCGGATGTTGGGATAAAGCACGGGTGTCTCCCCCCTCACTCCCTCGGCCACTGGCCGTCACGGGGCAGCCCCAGAATGTAGTCGGCGCTGACGTGGTAATGCTGGCAGAATTTCACCAGATAGGCGATGGGCGGCGTATTCTGGCCCGTCTCGTAACGGGCGATCTGCACCTGATGGTAGCCAATGGCCGCCGCTAATTCCCGCTGGCTCTCGTCGTGGTCAATCCGAACATCGATCATCCGCTGTATCATGCGATAAGCCCCCTTTTGTTGACAGCTTATAGCATATGTGTTATTATCTCCTTATTTGATAGCATTTATGTTATCAAATAAGGAGGTGACGAACGTGGCCGATTATCGAAGCATGTATCTGCGTCTGGCGGACGAGGTAGAACGGGCGCTGGATATTCTGGATTCCTGGCGAAACGCGGAGCAGCAGGTGTTCCTGACAAAAGCCATGCTGGCGGCGGCCTTGCAGGAGTGCGAGGATATGTATGTGGAGGCGGAAGAAGAATGAAAACCTGTCATTGCGAGGAGGGCATAAGCCCGACGTGACAATCCGTTTCCAAAGCCTCCCTTGTGTAAAGGGAGGTGGCGCGAAGCGCCGGAGGGATTGTCCGATGGCGCAACAATCCCCCAGTCACCTGCGGTGACAGCCCCCTTTACACAAGGGGGCCAAAAACGGATTTCCTGTTGCGGTGCCCAAAATTTCGCAGCGGCATTTAAGCCGCCGAAATTTTGACCGCTGCCACTCGCTCACCTCGCTTCACCTGCCACAGGCAGCGCTCGGATCGCTCCCCACGCCAGTGACTTCGGTCACCGGTTCGGAATGACATCTCTTTCAACAGCGTGAAGCGAACCGCAACGGTTCGCTTTTCCTTATACCTACTACTTGAAACCTCTGCTTTTCTTTTGTCTCGGCTTGTGCTATACTGCTATTTGTAAGATTATGCGCAAAGGGAGGTCGTCTCCATGTCAGATACCATTGCCGCCATCGCCACGGCGCTGTCGCCCAGCGCCATCGGCATTCTGCGGCTCAGCGGCCCGGACACGAAGGCCGTACTGGACGCTGTATTTTTCCCCCTGAACGGCAGGCCCATGTCTCAGCAGACACCCCGCACCATGGTGCTGGGCCGGGTGCTGGACGGCGAGGGACGGGTGCTGGACAGCGCCCTGTGCGTGCTGTTCCCCGGCCCCGACAGCTACACCGGCGAGGACTGCGCCGAGCTCCACTGCCACGGCTCCCCCGTAGTGCTGACGGAGGGGCTGAAGCTGCTGCTGAACCACGGAGCCCGGCAGGCAAAGGGCGGCGAGTTCACCCAGCGGGCCTTTCTCAACGGCCGGATGGATCTGATGCAGGCGGAGGCCGTGGTGGACGTGATCGACGCGGAGACGGCGCAGGCCGCCCGCAACGCCGCCGGACAGCTGGACGGCGCGCTGAGCCGCACCGTGCAGGCGGTGTACGACACGCTGATGGACGTGACCAGCCGGTTTTACGCCATCGTGGACTACCCCGACGAGGATATCGAGGATCTGAACCGGACGCAGCTGCTGGACGCGCTGGGACGGAGCGAGGCTTCTCTGGCGGCGCTGCTGGACACCTATTCCCGCGGGCAGGTGCTGAAAAACGGCGTGCCCACGGTGCTGCTGGGAAAGCCCAACGTGGGCAAATCGTCGCTGCTGAACGCGCTGGTGGGCTATGACCGGGCCATCGTCACCGACGTGGCGGGCACCACCCGTGACACGGTGGAGGAATCGCTGCTGCTGGGTCATGTGCTGCTGCGGCTCACCGACACGGCAGGCATCCGGGAGACGGGCGATGCCGTGGAGCGGCTGGGCGTGGAGCGCAGCCGCAAGGCGGCACAGCGGGCATCCCTGGCGCTGCTGCTGCTGGACGGCTCCGTGCCGCTGGATCAGCAGGACGAGGAGGCCATGGCCGTGGCGGAAAGCGCGCCCCACCGGCTGGTGGTGGTGAACAAGAGCGACCTGCCCTGTGTGCTGGACAAGGCGGCGCTGGAAAAGCGGTTCGGCAGTGTATTGGCCGTGTCCGCCAAGACCGGCGCAGGCATGGCGGCGCTGTGCGAGGCCATCGGGGCGCTGTACCCCACCGGGGCGGAGCCTCAGGGCGAGCTGCTGACCAACGCCCGGCAGGCGGACGCGGTGCGCCGGGCGCTGAGCTGCGTGAAGAACGCCCACGCCTCGCTGCAATTCGGCATGACGCCGGACGTGGTGCTGACGGATGCGGAGGGCGCGCTGGAGGCGCTGGGCGAATTGAACGGAAAACACATCCGGGAGGATCTGGTGGACACCATTTTTTCCCGGTTCTGCGTGGGAAAGTGAGGAGAGCTATGGACTGGCTGGAATTGAAGATCGACACCTCTCCCGCCGGGATCGACCCGGTGACGGAAATGCTGACCGAGCAGGGCGTTACCGGCGTTATCATCGACGATCAGCGGGATTTTCAGGATTTTATGGCTCACAATCAGGCCTATTGGGACTATGTGGACGAGGAGCTGGTGAAGGAGAAGGAAAACCTCTGCCGGGTGACGTTCTATGTGGAGAACGCCCCGGCGGGGTACAGCGCCATCGCCGCCATCCGCATGGCCATGCACGCCATGAAGCAGAAGCACCCCGAGTACGCGCCGCTGCTGCTGACCATGGAGAACGTGAAGGACGAGGACTGGGAGAACAACTGGAAGCAGTTCTATAAGCCCATGGAGATCGGCGAGCGGCTGCTGGTGATCCCTGCGTGGGAGCAGGCCGACCCCAAGGGCCGCGTGACGCTGACGCTGAATCCGGGGCTGACCTTCGGCACCGGCAGCCACGCCACCACCCGGTTGTGCCTGACGGCGCTGGAGAGCCGCATCCACGGCGGCGAACGGGTGCTGGACTTGGGCTGCGGCAGCGGCATTCTGTCCATCGCCGCATTGCGGCTGGGCGCAAAAAGCGCCTTTGCCTGCGACATTGACGAGAAGTGCGTCGACGTGGCCTATGAAAACGCCGCACTGAACGGCATCGGCAAGGATCGCCTGACGGTGCGGCAGGGCGACGCCACGAAAGAAGGCCCGCTGCGCGATGCCATCGGCACAGGCTATGATGTGGTGGTGGCCAACATCGTGGCGGACGTGATCATTTCGCTGGCGCCGCAGGTGCGGCACTTCCTGAAGGAGGACGGCTGGTTCCTGACCTCCGGCATCATCGACGACCGGGCCGACGAGGTGGCCGCCGCGCTGGTGGCCGCCGGATGGAGCATTGTGGAATCCTGCACCAGCGAGGGCTGGTACTGCTATATCTGCCGCTAACGGCGGCGCGAGTGACGAGAGGAGGCTTTTCTCATGAACCAATACGACGTAATCATCATCGGCGCAGGCCCCGGCGGTATTTTCTCCGCCTATGAGCTGGTGCAGCGCAAGCCGGAGTGGAAGGTGGCCGTGCTGGAGGCGGGCAATCCGCTGGAAAAGCGCCATTGCCCCATCGACGGCGTGAAGGTGAAGTCCTGCATCCACTGCAAGACCTGCGCCATCATGAACGGCTTCGGCGGCGCGGGTGCGTTCTCCGACGGCAAGTATAATCTCACCAACGCCTTCGGCGGCACGCTGTACGAGTATATCGGCAAGCAGCAGGCCATGGATCTGATGCGCTATGTGGACGACATCAACATGGCAAACGGCGGCGCCGGCACCAGGCTGTACTCCACCGCCGACAGCGGCTTCAAGCGGCTGTGTTTGCAGAACAACCTGCACCTGCTGGACGCTTCCGTCCGCCATCTGGGCACGGACATCAACTATAAGGTGCTGGAAAACCTCTACGCCCAGCTGAAGGACAAGGTGGAATTCCACTTCCTGTCTCCGGTGAAGGCGCTGACCATCACCGATGACGGTCTGTACGAGGCCGAGACCGACAAGGGCGCTTTCCGGGGCCGCAAGTGCATCATCTCCGTGGGCCGCAGCGGCAGCAAGTGGATGGAGACGGTGTGTCAGGATCTGAACATCCCCACCAAGTCCAACCGCGTGGATATCGGCGTCCGGGTGGAGCTGCCCGCCGAGGTGTTTGCTCCTATCACCGACGAGCTGTACGAGAGCAAGATCGTCTACAAGACCGAGAAGTATCAGGACAAGGTGCGCACCTTCTGCATGAACCCCAAGGGCGCGGTGGTCAACGAGAACACCAACGGCATCATTACCGTCAACGGCCACAGCTATGAAGACCCGGCCAAGCAGACGGAGAACACCAACTTTGCCCTTCTTGTCGCCAAGCACTTCTCCGAGCCCTTCAAGGATTCCAACGGCTACGGCGAGTCCATCGCCAGACTCAGCAACATGCTGGGCGGCGGCGTCATTGTCCAGCGGTTCGGCGATCTGATCCGGGGCCGTCGGTCTACCCCCAACCGGATCGAGGAATCCTTCGTCACCCCCACCCTGAACGCCACCCCCGGTGATCTGAGCCTGGTGCTGCCCAAGCGAATCCTGGACGGCATTATCGAAATGATCTATGCCCTGGACAAGGTAGCCCCCGGCACTGCCAACGACGACACTCTCCTGTACGGCGTGGAGGTCAAGTTCTACAACATGGAGGTTGAGGTGGACGAGAAGCTCCAGAGCCGCTACCCCGGCCTTTACATCATCGGCGATGGCAGCGGCATCACCCACTCTTTGTCCCATGCCTCCGCCAGCGGTGTCCATGTGGCCCGGGACATTGCCAAGGTCTGAGAAAAGACGGAATCAGTTTTTTCGGCGGAGGACGGGAAAACTGCTTGCTCCTTTGGAGCCGGAGCGCGGCTGCTTTCGGTAAAAAACCGGTGCGTATTCGTTACGCACCGGTTTTTTCGGTGCTTTTATGGTTGTTTTCTGAGAAAAGTCGTGTTATAATAGCCCCTAAACGTTGGATAAAGAGAGGGAGTATCATGATTGCACAATCCGATCGGCTGACCTATGTCCACTCGGACATTCGGGGGCCGCTGTATGTAGAAGCCCTGCGGATGCAGGCCGCCGGAACGCCGGTGCTGAAGCTGAATACCGGAAACCCCGGCAACTTCGGATTCCAGCTGCCGGACAGCGTCCGCAACGCCCTTCTGGAGCAAGTGGATAAAGCCGTGCCCTACTGTGACGTCCGGGGCATGGCGGAAGCCCGGCAGGCAATTCTGAACTATCACGTTAGCCGGGGTCTGCAAGACGTTACGCTGGAGGATATTTATATCTGCAACGGTGTCAGCGAGGCGGTGTCCATGCTGATGACGGCTCTCGTCGGCACCGGGGACGAGGTGCTGGTTCCCTCTCCCTGCTACTCCCTGTGGAGCAACAATACTTATCTCGGCGGCGGCAAGCCGGTGCACTACCGCTGCGCCCCGGAAAATGACTGGAATCCGGATTTGGAGGACATCCGCCGCAAAATCACCTCCAGAACCAAGGCCATCCTGGTCATCAACCCCAATAACCCCACCGGCGCGGTGTACAGCAAGGAAACGCTGCTGGCCATTGCGCAGCTTGCCCGGGAGCATCACCTTCTGCTGCTGGCCGACGAAATTTACGACCGGCTGGTGCTGGAGAACCTGCCTACCTATTCTTTGGCGGCCCTGGCACCGGATGTACCCTGCGTCACCTTCAACGGCCTGTCCAAGTCCCATATTATCTGCGGCTTCCGCTGCGGCTGGATGGTGTTCTCCGGCCCGAAGGAGGAGCTGGCGGGCATTGAGCAGGGGGTCATGCAGCTGGCGGCCATGCGGCTGTGCGGCAACGCCCTGACCCAGCTGGTGATTCCGGCAGCTCTTTCTGACCCGGACAGCACCCGGGCCATGATGGTTCCCGGCGGTCGGCTTTACGAGCAGAGCAAGGCCACGGTGGAGGCCTTGGCGAAGATTCCCGGAGTGACCCAGGTTCCCAACCGGGCGGCGTTCTATCTGTTCCCGGGACTGGAAAAAGACGTGTTCGATTTTGAAAGCGACGAGGATTTTGCCATGCGGTTCCTCCACGAGAAGCATGTGCTGGTGATTCCCGGCCACGGCTTTGACTGGTTCGAGGATCTGCGCTTCCGGATTGTCATGCTGCCTGAGCCTCAGGTGATCACCCAGGCCATGGAGCAGCTGGGAGACTTCCTGGAGCGGCACAGAAGATAAACTAAGAGCCAACTTCGAAAGAAGTTGGCTCAAACTGTCAAATGGCCCCCCACTTTTGCCTGAAGTGGGAGCTATTTGACAGAGTTCAGGCCGGAGGCGGTTGCCTCCGGCCTGAATGCTTTATACGACTCTTGTCCACTCGGTGACCAGCAGTCCGGGCACGGCCCAGACCAGCTGATACAGCAGAATATTCGCGGGAGTCAGCAGATCCGTGCGGCCCAGATACGCCAGCGCCAGCATGATCACAAGCCCTAAGCAGCCGCCCAGCATGTGGATAATGACGCCCAGCTTGGTGGCCTGCCGCAAAGAGCGGGCACCGGTGATGGCGTAGGCCACGCTCAGCAGCTCCTCCCGGGTGGTCAGAGCCAGTACCGGCTCATCCGGGGAGATGGGGTGCTGGGCAAGACGCTGGCTGGTGTCCCGGTCGGCAAACACGATCCGGTTGGTTTTGATGTTGAACTTGCTCCGGAGGAATTCCTCCGTCAGCATAAAGTCACCGCAGAGCTTCAGAGGCCGGAGCTTCCGATAGCCGCACAGGGTCACAAGGCCTGCCGCGGCAGAGCGCATTTTCGCGTAGGAGATGGCGTATACGGCGGACAGCTCCCCGTCCACAGCCACATAGACCGCCTGGGCGATCATGGAACCCTCGGGGACGGCGATGCCCATATCCTGCAGGAAGGACAAAGTGCCCACCAGAACGGGAACGCCCTCCACTTCACCGCCGATGCCGCCGTCGCCGTAGTTGCGGTAGTTCTCCACCGGGTAAACCCTGCCGCTGCGGCTGGCAAGCAGCTGATCGAATACCGGTACCAGTCCGCCTCCGGCTGCCCGGATCAGGGAGGCGGTGTAGGACACTACCTCATCGGGACTGTGCTGACCGTAGAATTTGACGCCGTTGAGCTTGGTGCTGCCCTGGGGGAACAGATCCTGGTCGGACAGGGGGAAGTAGGCCTTTCCGCACAGATCCTTCACGCCTTCCCAGCCGCACAGGACGGTGCCCACCATGTGAAGCCTTGCTTCCAGAATGGCCATGGGTCGGGTGATGGAGACGAAGAAACTGGCGGGTACGGCAACGAGCAGGGAGGTAGAGAGAATCTGCACCGCAAAGCTGGTGCCGTGGGTAATGCCCGCGAACACCGCAATGCCCACGCAGACCAGCAGGGCAAGCAGCGCATAGACGGACTGAACGAATTCCGGAGAGGACATCCGGCTGTAGGTGTCCATGAAATCGGCAACCTCGCCCTCCTTGCGCAGAAGGCCGTCCTTGCCGTCGTAATAGTTTTCCACCCGGACAATGCCATGGAGCCGGACGGCCTTGCGCATGGTGTCCATCTGGGCCATTTCCGAATTGTGCCGCTGCAAGCGGGCCCACATCGCCATGGTCATTTCCAGGCTGAAGGCGGCGCAGCAGGGAATCCGCAGCTCCTGCAGGCAGAATACGCTGTCCACCAGGCAGGCGGCAAAGGTCAATGTCATCAGGGTGCCCACGGTAAACCGGCCTCGCAGCAGATCCCCCAGGCTGTCCAGCATCAGGTTAGAGCCCAGCAGGGCGGAGACCAGCATGGCCAGCACCTGGCTGAAAATCACCAGCTTCATCCGGTTTTCGGGTACCAGCCCAAAGGCGGACAGGGCGGCAACGCCTGCGCACAGCACCACCACCACCAGATTGACAAGCAAAGCGACCTGGGACTTTGCCGTGCCCATTTCGGACAGCTCATAGTACCGCCGCTCGGGACCGGCCACCAGCTGCTTTTTCAGCTCCCGCAGCCGGGAGCGGGGGGTGAAGAGAATGGGGGAAGGAATGTATTCCTCCTCCACCTCAAAGGCGGGCTCCGCCTTCTTGGATGCCTCTTCTTTGGGAGACTCCTCCTGGGTGGGCAGGTTCAGCACCACCGTAGGCTCCGAGGTAACATCCTCGGTCCCACCGGTCTCGGGAGCTTCCGCAGCCTGGGACTCGGTCACGGGCGTAAAGGTGTGGGTGTCCTCGTCGGATGCGGCTTCCTCAGCCGGCTCGTCCTGGGCTGTTTCCGGGACGGGGACGCCGAAGGAAGGAGAAGGCTCCTCTTCCCCGGCCTCCTGCTTGGGGGCAAAGGTCAGCTCCGGCTCCTGGGGGGCATCCGCCTGGGGTTTTTCCGGCTCGGAGCCGGGATCCGGTTTCTTTTCCGGGGCTTCGCTGCCGAATTCCCGGAGAATGTCCTCCAGATCAAATTCCTGATTGTTGTCCATATTGGGTTTCCTCCTGGTTATACGGAACTCCAATGAAAATCAAGATTTTCATCAGAAGAAAGATCAAACGCGCTGGCGAACTGCCTCATACAATAAAATAGATGCCGCCGCGGAGGCGTTCAGGGAGCTGATGCGGCCCCGCATGGGGATGTTCACCATAACGTCGCAATTCTTGCGGACAAGGGGGCTGATGCCGTCGCCTTCGTTGCCGATGACGATGGCGGCAGGCCCGGTCAGATCCGCCTGGTACATGGGAATGGAGCCCTCGGCGGCAGTGCCGTAAATCCAGACACCCTTCTCCTTCAGCTCGGAAATGGCATTCGAAATGTTAGTGACCCGGGCTACCTTCATATATTCCACCGCCCCGGCGGAGGCCTTGGCTACGGTGGCGGTGAGGCCGACGCTGCGCCGCTTGGGGATAATCACCCCATGGGCACCGGCGCATTCCGCGCTTCGCAGGATGGCACCCAGATTGTGGGGGTCGGACAGCTCATCGCAGATGACAATGAGGGGAGCCTCGTTCCGGGCGGCGGCTTCTTCCAGAATGTCGTCGATGGTCACATATTCATGGGCGGCGGCCAGGGCAATGATGCCCTGGTGGGCACGGGTGGTGGACATGGCATCCAGCTTCCGCCGGTCAACGGGCACTACCACGGCTCCCGCCTCCTTGGCCTGAGCGGCCAACCGCTGAAGGCTCTTGTCGGTGTCACCCTGGGCTACGAACACCTTATCGATGGTGCGGCCGCTTTTCAGTGCCTCCGTGATCGCGTTCCGGCCTTCCAGCTGACCTTCTGCTTCCTCCTGAGGCTCGGGACGCTGGGCAAACCGATCGGCCCGGCGGGGGGTATTCTCCCGTCCCTGGGGACGGCGTTTTTCATTCATAGGGGTATCTCCTTGCATAAGCTGTTGATGGGAATAGATACAGGCATTATAGCAGTTATACCGCATTTTCTCAAGAATTATTTTTTGAAGACCCGGGGAAATCCGGGGTTTGCACCGGCTATTCACAGAAAATTTACCATCCCGATCAGAATCCTTCATTGCCTACGGGGAAAATTTGTGATATGATGTGGCAAACAAGGAGGCGAGCGGATATGGAACCAAATCAGGGAAATAATCCCAATAACGGGAAAAAGCCCGGGGGCGACCGCCCCAAAGGAAGTTATTTTACCCCGCTGATGATCGCGCTGATTCTGGTGCTGCTGTTCAGTTGGATTATGAACACGGTGGAAAAGAGCCAGTATACGGAGACCACGCTGTCGGATTTCTTTGCCGCCAAGGACGCGGGACAGCTGGCCCAGGTGGAGCTTCGGTATGACCGAATCGTGTATATGACCAAGGAGGAGGCAGCCAAGGAGCTGTCCCGGCAGAAGGCTTGCTTCACCGGCATCCCCAGCGGCGGCGATTTGCTGGCTCTGGCAGAGGAGCTGAACAATGCGGGCGTGAAGGTCAGCAACGAGATCGTGGAGGACAATTCCGTCATTATGATGGTGCTGTCCTATGCCATTATGATCGGCGGCATGTTCCTGCTGATGAATCTGCTGACCAAGCGGATGGGCGGCGACGGCATGATGGGCGGCTTCGGCAAGTCTAAGGCCAAGGTCTATATGGAAAAGCAGACCGGTGTGACCTTCAAGGACGTGGCCGGTCAGGACGAGGCCAAGGAGTCCTTACAGGAAATCATCGATTTCCTCCACAATCCCCAGAAGTACACCGCCATCGGCGCAAAGCTGCCCAAGGGCGCGCTGCTGGTAGGCTCTCCCGGTACCGGCAAGACCCTGCTTGCCAAGGCTGTGGCGGGCGAAGCCAACGTGCCCTTCTTCTCCATTTCCGGCTCGGATTTTGTGGAGATGTTCGTGGGCATGGGCGCCAGCCGGGTTCGTGACCTGTTCCAGCAGGCGGCCAAGGTGGCTCCGTGCATCATCTTTATTGACGAAATCGATGCTGTGGGCCGGGCCCGGGACAGCCGGTACGGCAGCAACTCCGAGCAGGAGCAGACCCTGAACCAGCTGCTCAGCGAGATCGACGGCTTTGAGTCCTCCAAGGGCATTGTGTGCCTGGCGGCTACCAACCGGCCGGAAATCCTGGATAAGGCACTGCTGCGCCCCGGCCGGTTTGACCGGCGGATTATTGTGGACAAGCCCAATCTCCAGGGCCGTCTGGATACCCTGAAGGTGCACACCCGGAAGATTCGCCTCAGCGAGGACGTAGACCTGCGCAAGATTGCCCAGGCCACTGCCGGCGCGGTAGGCGCGGATCTGGCAAACCTGGTCAACGAAGCCGCCCTGCGGGCTGTCCGTCAGGGCCGTCAGGCGGTGAACCAGGAAGACTTGCTGGTTTCCTTTGAGACGGTCATTGCCGGTACCGAGAAGAAGAACACGGTGCTTACCGATATGGAAAAGCGGCTGGTTGCCTATCATGAGGTAGGTCACGCCCTGATTGCGGCGCTGGAAAAGCACTCTCAGCCTGTTTCCAAGATCACCATCGTACCCCATACCTCCGGCGCTCTGGGCTACACCATGCAGATGCCAGAGGAGGAGAAATTCCTGTCCACTGCCGAGGAGCTGCGCACGGAGCTGCGCACTTTGGTGGGCGGCCGGGCGGCGGAGCAGGTGGTCTTCGGCGTGCAGACCACCGGCGCAGCCAACGATATCCAGCGGGCAACGGCTCTGGCCCGGAACATGGTCACCCAGTACGGCATGAGCGACAAGTTTGGCCTGATGACCACCGCCTCTGTCCAGAACCAGTACCTGGACGGCCAGGCTTATATGGACTGCTCCCAGGAGACCGCCGCTCAGGTGGACAAGGAGGTTCTGAAGCTGCTGGATGCGGCCTATGCCGATGCCAAGCGGATTCTGACGGAAAACCGGCAGCTGCTGGATGAAATCAGCGAGTTCCTGCTGGTGAAGGAGACCATCACCGGCGACGAGCTGATGGCCTACGTCAACGCGGACAAGAACGCCCTGCCCCAGGGGGAGGAAACCCCGAAGGAAGAGTGACCCTTCCAAGCGGGAACGGCGGTGCCGTTCCCGCTTTTTGGCTCCCGTGAATAATTTGCCCCAACTTTTCTTTACAAAACGGTTGCAAAATGGAAACAAATGGAGTATAATGACCGTACTGTAAATTCTCTCACTGAAGAAAAAGGAGGAAACAGAATGAATCGGAAACTGATTAGCCTGACAATGGCCATGCTGCTGCTCTGCGCGATGGCTCTGAATGCCTGCGGCAAGAAGGAGACTCCGGAGACCACCCAGGCGGCTACCGAGCCTGCGGCCACGACCCAGGCGGCTTTGGAGGAACTGGGACTTACCACCTGGAGCCTGAGCGCCAGCACCTGGTCCAGTCCCAACGGCGCCACCATCCACCTGACGGCTACCCCCAACCGGCATCTGGACGGGGAGAGCGCGGACTTCGTCATCCGCCTGGAGGACGAGACGGTGGAGACCATTGCCTGTACCTGGGAGGACGGCAACTATGTGGCGGACGCTGACCTGAACACCGCCGACGGCTACTGCTACTATGTAGTGCTGAACGGTGCCGACGGCACCAGCACGGAGGTGGCGGTGAACACCCCTGCCGAGCCCATCAACGAGGATTACATCAACCTGAAATCTGCTCTGGAGGCCTATTGCAGCCTGACGCTGGGAGAGTCCGCTCTGGAGAACGGCAAGCTGGTGATTTCCTCCGGCGCGGCTACGGTTCAGGCTCCCCGGATCAGCGACGCGGGCCAGGAGATCGGCTGCACCAAGGCAACCCTGATTCTGACCCTGGACGGCCAGGAGATTGCCACCAAGGAGCTGACCATGGCCCCCGGCGACACTGCCAAGAGCTATGAGTGCGCCCTGGATGATGTGTCCTTTGACCTGCCCGCTACCCTGGGTGCCGAGCAGAGACTGACCCTCCGACTGGACGCAGAGCTGTCCAACGGACAGAAGCTGACGGCCGAGGGCGTCACCTGGTACTACCAGGACGGTAATCTCGCCAACGCGGTGGGTTAAAAGAAACCGAAAAGCACGGTGCCGGGACGGCATCGTGCTTTTTGCGTGCAGCTTACGATACCTGAGTGCTTTCGACAGAACTACCCATAGCAATCTAAAACATTTTGACATGCTTCCGGCGATGCGGCCGGGGGATACTTAAGGGGGCGGCTTTTCGGCAGCGCCCCTTAAGCCGGC
>OIZI01000533.1_pt1 | contig 19155 bp, 16 predicted proteins | sample 1588441 | NCBI WGS metagenome assembly OIZI01 (sample SAMN03283284) | human gut metagenome | biome: human-associated habitat; material: feces | host: Homo sapiens | place: Peru | collected 2012 | reverse complement strand
CGGCAATACCGCAAGGGGTCCCCTCCACATCCGCCTGCGGGCACCTTCGGAAGCCTGAGAAGGCTAGGAGCTTGCCCATCAGGGTATACGTTCATCTATCATGCTGAATTCCGTCAGCTTTCGGGCCGATGTGGGCATCGGCCCCTACGGGGTAAAACGCACATGCTCAGGCTTTGACAGTCTCCGATTCATGAAACGACTTTTTAGAGAGGATTGCCTATGGAATTCCTAACAAACTCCCCGGAGGAAACGGAAAAGCTCGGGGAAAAGCTGGCGAAACAATTAAAGCCCGGGACGGTTCTTGCCTACCGGGGGGACCTGGGGGCGGGGAAGACCGCCTTTACCCGGGGGCTTGCCCGGGGGTTGGGCTATACGGAGCCCGTGACCAGCCCCACCTATACCATCGTCAACGAGTATCTGGGCGGGAGAATACCCCTGTTTCACTTTGATATGTACCGCCTTTCCTCTGCCGATGACCTTTTTGACATCGGCTGGGAGGACTATCTGGAGCGGGGCGGGGTGTGTGCCGTGGAATGGAGCGAAAATGTGCCCGAGGCCATGGAAGGGGCCGTAGAGGTCTCCATCGAAAAGACCGGGGAGGATTCCCGGAAGATTACCATTGCGGGAGGTACGGGGTATGAAAATCTTAGCCTTTGAGACCTCCGCCAAGGCGGCCTCCGCGGCTCTGACGGAAAACGGGAAGCTTCTGGCGGAGAGCTACCAGAATACGGGCATGACCCACAGCCAGACCCTGATGGTCATGGCCCAGGACCTTTTGAAACAGTGCGGCCTGACTGCCCGGGACGTGGATGCCGTGGCGGTAGCCAATGGCCCCGGGTCCTTTACCGGGGTGCGCATCGGCGTGGCGGCGGCCAAGGGCTTTGCCTGGGGCCGGGAAATCCCCTGCGTAGGGGTGAGCACCCTGGAAGCCATGGCCCTTACCCTGGGGGCCTGGCAGGGCTACGTTTGCCCGGTGATGGATGCCCGGCGGAGCCAGGTGTACAACGCCCTGTTCCATGTTTCCGGGGGAAAATTGGAGCGGATCCGGGAGGACCGAGCCATTTCCCTTGCTGACCTGGGCGAGGAGCTAAAAAATTTGGAAGAACCCATTTTTCTTGTTGGAGATGGGAGCAATCTGTGCTATAATACATTGTTGGAAACCGTGACCGGCTTGGTCCTGCCCCCGGAACACCGGATGCACCAGCGCGCCGGCGGCGTTGCCCTGGCGGCGGAAGCGCTCTTGGCGGCGGGCGGCACCTTCTCCGGCGCGGAGCTGGTGCCCAACTACCTGCGCCTGAGCCAGGCGGAACGGGAACGGCTGGAAAAGCTGAAATAAAAGAAATAAAGGAGCTCGAATGTTATGGCAGAAGTACACGTATTGGATCATCCCCTTATCCAGCACAAGCTGGCCATCCTGCGCAGCAAGGACACCCCGGTGAAGGAATTCCGGGAGCTAGTGGGCGAAATCGCCGGCCTGATGTGCTACGAGGCCACCCGGAAGCTGCCCCTGAGGGAAGTTGAAGTAGAGACTCCTGTGGCTACCGCCAAGTGCCGTATGCTCTCCGGCAAAAAGCTGGCCATTGTCCCCGTTCTGCGGGCGGGCCTGGGCATGGTGGACCAGATGGTGGCCCTGATTCCCTCCGCCAAAATCGGCCACATCGGCCTGTACCGGGACCCCGAGACCCACAAGCCGGTGGAATACTACTGCAAGCTGCCGGAGGACATTGCCAACCGTCAGGTCTTCGTGGTGGACCCCATGCTGGCCACCGGCGGCAGTGCCGTGGCTGCCATTGACTTTTTGAAGCAGCACGGCTGCAAGAACATCATTATGATGAACATCATCGGCGCTCCCGAGGGTGTGAAGGCCGTCCAGGAGGCCCACCCCGATGTGGAAATTTATCTGGCTGCCCTGGACGAAAAGCTCAACGAGCACGCCTACATCGTCCCCGGCCTGGGCGACGCGGGCGACCGGATTTTCGGCACCAAGTAAGCCTTGCAAAAACAGAGCACCCGCAGTTCACTGTAAAGTGTCTGCGGGTGTTTTTTGTCTTTCGGAAACAACGTAGGCAGAAAAACAGGCGGAATGCGAACAAGGCAGGAGGATTCGCTTAGTTCCAGATTCCAAAGGCACCGGTCAGTGCCAGCAGCGCAAAGACCGCCCAGCCGAAAAACGCCGCCAGAATCTGCTGATTGATTAATTTCCCGCGGATGGATTCCTCCGGCATGGCGCTGGCTGCCAGGCTTCCTCCGGTGGAGAAGGGGGAGAGCGCCGTGACCAGTCCGCCCAGCGCGGCGCTGGAGACCAGCAGGGAGATGTTTCCCCCTCCGGCATCCGCGACGGAAAGAGCAACGGGTACCAGCATCGGAATGACCACGGTGACTCCGCCTGTAAAAAAGCTGAGGAAGCCGCCAGTCAGGATGAATCCAAGGCTGACGATGCCCTGGGAAACACCGCCGTCCAGGGCATTCAGCACCATATCCATGGCACCGGCATCGGAAGCCACGCCCAGCAGAACATTGATGCCGCATACGGTGAGAATCACACTCCAGGGCACACAGTGCGTCAGGATTTTTTTGCTGTCACCAAGCCGGAGCAGTCCGCAGAGAATGGCACCGCAGACGCACAGCATCTGCAAATCCAGATGTTCCGCAAGATAGGCGGCAACAGGGTTGGGCCACACCGTCTGGACCAGCGAGGGAATTGCCAGCAGGGCAAGCTCCGCAAGCATCAGGGCGACGGTCAGCCTTTGCTGACGGGTCAGGGCCTTGGGCGGCTCCATTTCCATACGCTTCGCCCGGAAGCTTCCGGTAACCAGATAGAGCACCGCCAGGCACAGCGCGCCGCCCAGGAAAAAATTCAGGCACACCTTCATGCTCAGGCCGACGGCCTGGGCGGCGTAGTCCGTTTCGGAGATCAGGCCGCACAGGATGGCCCCCGCGCTGGACCAGGGCACACAGCCCCCGGCTCCCGCCCCCCAGACAATCAGCGCGGACATCACAATGGGCGCAATGCCGGTCTGGGCGGAGATGGCAAAGCAGACCGGTGCCATAAGGGATACCACCACCGGCGCGGCCGCCCCAAAGCAGGAGGCCGCAAAGCATACGATATAGAGGAGAAAGGGGAGCAGCACGGTATGGTGCCGGAATCGGAAGATGATCCTTCCAGCCATGGCTTCCAGGGCTCCGTTTTCAGAGGCATATCCATAGAACAGGCTGACGGACATCAGCAGGAACATGATTTTAACGGAAAAATGTCCGATCAGCTTCGATGCGGGCAAATCCATAAGGAAGGTTCCAATCACATAGGCCAGCGCAATGGCATAAAGCCCCGTATTGAGGCCGGTTTTCCTGCCCAGGAAAATAGAAAGGAACACCGCGGCCAGACACAGAAAAACAATTGTCTCATTCATAAGCGTTACCTACACAGTTTATTTACCGGACCAGCTTGTCTGAATTATATCGAAATTCGTCAAAACAAACAATTAGCAAATGCCACAAAATGCAATATTCGGCCAAAAAATACAATGGAGCATAAACGCACGGTTTTTGCTCCATTGTATTTTTTACAAAGCCGGTCAGAGGATCTGGCTGTTGGTATAAAGCTCTTTCCCGGCGTAGACGGTTGCCTGTGCCAGAATCTCGGCACCATATTCGTCCCCGGCCTTGATGCATTCCAGAAGCGCTCTCTGCTGGCGCAGCACGGAAGACCGTCCCCCTGTCTGCAGAAGCCGCTCGGTGGAGGTCTGGTGCTTCCGCATCAGAGAGCGGACCTCCACAACGGTTTTATACAGAAATGTATTTTTGGACGCTTTTGCAAGAATTAAATGGAATTGCAGACTCAAATCCCGCATTCCGGGGGCCTGTGCATAGTTTTGATTGTTCTTTTCATGGAGCCGTTCCATGGTCTGCAGCACATCCTCCAGGGCGGAAAGCAGGTCCTGGTCCCGCTCATGCGCCGCGAGTCTGGCGGCCATTCCCTCCAGCATGCAGTCAAAAATCAGCAGGTCCTCCCGCTCCTTCCGGCTGAATTGCTTTGCGTTGGCACCGCGCTTTTCCGACGCGAGAATCCCCTCGGTGCGCAGCTTCTGCAAGGCGGCGCGAACCGGTGTTCTGCTCACATCCAAGGCCTCGGACACCCCGATTTCCGTCAAATGGGCGTTGGGCGCAATGTAGCCATTGGCAACGCAGTCTCGCAAAATATTGTATACTTTATCGTAAGCAGGCTTGGTCGTTGCATATTGTGCCTTGATTTCTTCGGGAAAATACAGCATGAAAAGCACCTCCGGTATTCTTTTTGAAATTATACCAGAATTTCCAGGCAAAGTAAATACAATCTGCGAAAAATGATATCCATTGTAGAAAATACAATGTTCACAAAAAGTCTAAAAAAGAAAATCATTGTTTTTTTCGTCCAAAAGTCCGGTTTGTGCAAGCCTCCAAACTTGCCAAAAATGTATACATTCCACTTGACAATTCCAAGGAGGGGGACAATAATGAAGCCAGAAACGCCGCTGCCCGAATCCAGAAAATGACAACCGGGCCAGCCTTCGGCAGCGGTGCGGGGACTATCCGAATCTGAAATTTCATCAAAGGAGAGAGCATTATGAGCAAGCAGAAGACCACCTATACGCCTCTGGCGTGGCGCTACGGCATTACAAACGGCTTTTCAACCCTGCTGACCACCATGGCCACCACCTATTGGGCAATCTTCCTGACGGGGTCCGTCGGCATGAGCAACGCCATGATGGGCAGCATCCTGACCGTCAGCTCCCTGGCGGACCTGATTTCTCTTCCCATTTGCGGCATTGTCCTGCAGAAGGCCCGTGTAGCAAAGGGAAAATACGGTCTGTTCCGCCCCTGGCTGATGATTGGCGGCGTTCTGGCGGCGCTGTTCCGGTGGCTGACCTTTATGGATATCGGCCTGACAGGAACCGCCCAGGCCCTGTGGTTCGGCATCAGCTATGTGCTCTGCTACATCTTCTTCAATATGGCCTATTCCGCCTTTACCGGCATTCTGCCGCTGATGGCCAAGGGCGCGGACCGGGTCGCCTTCGCCTCCGCCCGGGTTACCTGCAACTCCGTGGGCAAGTTCCTGTTCTCCATCTCCTCCGTTACACTGGTCTCCCTGTTCGGCCAGGGGAATGACACGCTGGGCTACTGCCTGCTGGCGGCGCTGATTGCCGTCCTTGCGGCCATCGGCTTTGGTCAGCTCTTCTTCGCCGCCAAGGATTACGACAAGCTGGAGGAGCACCCGGGCACCGTCGGCGGCAAGAAGGACAAATACGATGTCTCCATGTGGGAAATGATCAAGTGCACCGTAACCGGTCCTTTCGTTCTGTATCTGCTCGGCGCAATCTGCAAGGGCTCCATGTTTTTCGTCATCACCGGCCTTGCCCCCTACTACTACTCCTACGTTGTCGGCGACAAGTCCATGCTGACCCTGTTTATGTCCGCGTCCACCTTCCTGATGATTATCAGCTCCTACCTGACCCCCTATGTCAGCAAGCTGTTCAAGGGCTCCCGGAATACATACGTTGTGGGCATTGCCGTCTACGGTGCCTGCCTGGCGCTGGCATTCTTCAGCGGCGCGAACGCGGTTGTTTTTACCGTCTTCATGAGCATCGGCTACGTGGGATACGCCGTGGCCCATGCCTCTGAGGTGGCCTTCTACAGCAATATTGTGGACTACACCAAGTGGAAGCACAACCGGGACCTGCGGCCGTTTATGATGACCCTGTTCTCCCTGACTCCCAAGGTTGCGACCACCGTGGGCTCCGCGGTTCTGGGCTTCGGCCTGACGGCCATCGGCTTTGACAAGGCCAACGTAACCGCCGCCGCGGCCAATGGTGTACGGGTGCTGCTGTCCGGGCTGCCCGCGCTGCTGGCAGTTGGCTGCGTGGTGTTCTGTATGCTCTGCCCCATGTCCGAAAAGCGCGTCGCGCAGATTCAGGCGGACATCGAGGCGCGGGAGGCCGCGGAAAGCAAGTAATCCCCGGGAACACGCAGGGGCCGGCGTTCATTCGCCGCCCCGTAGATAACAAGAAATACAAGGAGGCATAACCATGAAAAAGATTCCCTTTTCGGAAGAGGAACTGAAGGAAGTTGGCAGATATTATGTCGCCGGCCGGACCGACGGAGGAAAGGTCAAGCTGAATACCCCTGTCTCCCCGCTGGAAAACATGATGGCGTTTTTGAACAATGAGACCCCCTGCTGGATGCCGGACGGGGATATCATTACCGTCAACCCCGAGATTATCCCGGATAATGTGGCACGTGCCTTCGTGCAGGAGGAAAATCCCACGGATAAAAAGGGCGGCCCCGATATGTTCGGCGTGGAATGGATTTATGACCCCCGGGCAGGCGGCTCCATGGTCCGCCCCGGTACGCCCTTGCTGTCCGATGTCAACGACTGGAAGGAGGTAATCCGGTTCCCGGATGTGGATTCCTGGGACTGGGAGGGCTCTGCCAGGCGCAATGAAGGCTATGTCGCCGGGAACGACCCCATCTGGACGGTTCAGTTCAGCGGCCTGTTTGAGCGCCTGATCTCCTTCATGGATTTTGAATACGCGGCCATGGCTCTGATTGACGAGGACCAGGAGGACGCGGTCAAGGCGCTGTTCCAGGCGCTGACCGATACCTACATCAAGATTCTGGACCACTGCATCGATGCCTACCATATCAACGGCTACCTGTTCCATGACGACTGGGGCTCCCAGCGCTCCCCCTTCTTCTCCAAAAACACCTGGCTGGAAATGATTGCGCCCTATGTCAAGCAGCTGGTTGACCACTGCCATGCCAGAAACGTGATTTTCGAGCTGCATTCCTGCGGCTGCACAGAGACCATGATTGACGTGATCAGCTCCATTGGCATTGATATGTGGCGGCCCCAGCCGATGAATAACATCAAGAAGATGTACGACGAATACGGCGACAAAATCAAGCTGGGCATCCGGGCTCCCCTGTTCCCCGCCGGCACCCCCGCGGAGGTGGAGATTCAGGCGGCCAAAGATATGCTTGCGCTCTTCAATACGCCCGGAAAATTCGTCTTCACCAACAACTTTATGGAAAGCGACGTCTTCCGCAGAGCCCTTTATGAGGAAAGCCGGAAAATGTACCTTCAGCAGCCCTGAAAGCCGGTACGTTCCGGAGTCGGCAAGGCAGTGCCGCGTCACCGGAACTCCTAGCCCCCGGGGGGGAAAAGCCTCCCCCCAAAAAAACATCGCAAAAAAATGTCATTGCACACCCGCGCGGTGTGCAATGACATTTTGCGTTTTAAATTCATGCGGAACGTCCGTATCAGAAAATGGTGCCCGCCGCGTTGACGATTTTTTCGATTTCCGCCTCCGTATGGACGCAGGACAGGAACATGGCCTCGAACTGGCTGGGGGCGGCGTAGATGCCGTTTTGGAGGAGGCCCAGGTACCACTTCTTGAATTTCTCCAGGTCGGAGGATTTGGCACCGGCGTAGCCGGTGACGGGGCTTTCCGTAAAGAAGACCGTGGCGATGGAGCCAACCCGGTTGATCTGGGCGGGAACGGATTTGAGCTTTTCCTGTAGGCCTTCCTGAAGCATAGCGCCGAGAGACTCCAGCTTTCGGTAGATTTCCGGGTGGGTATTCAGGATTTTCAGCTGGGTCAGGCCCGCGGCCATGGCCACGGGGTTACCGGACAGGGTGCCCGCCTGATACACGGGGCCCAGCGGGGCCACCAGCTCCAGAAGCTTCCGGCTGCCGCCGTAGGCACCCACGGGCATACCGCCGCCGATGATTTTGCCATAGGTCACCAGGTCCGCTTTCACCCCGAAATACTGCTGCGCGCCGCCGGGGGCCAGACGGAAGCCGGTGATCACCTCGTCAAAAATCAGAAGCGCCCCGAATTCGTCGCAGAGCGCCCGCAGTCCCTGCAAAAAGCCCGGCTGAGGGGGCACCACGCCCATATTGGCGGCCACGGGCTCCACGATAATCGCCGCGACCTCCTCGGGGTTTGCCTCCAGAAGCGCCCGGACGCTGGGAAGGTTATTGTAGTCCGCGGTCAGGGTGTCCCCGGCCATCTCCTTGGGCACACCCGCGGAATCCGGGGCACCCCCTGTGAGGGCACCGGAGCCCGCCTTGACCAGCATGGAATCGGAATGACCGTGATAGCACCCGGCAAACTTAATAATCTTGCTGCGGCCCGTAGCGCCTCTGGCAAGGCGCAGGGCGGACATGACTGCCTCGGTACCGGAATTGACCATGCGGACCATTTCCACCCCGGTCATCCGGCACACAAGCTTTGCCATCTCCACCTCAATGGCGGTGGGGGCACCGAAGCTCAGGCCCCTGGAGATGGACTCCCGGACGGCCTCTTCCACATGGGGCTCGCAGTGGCCCAGAATCAGGGGGCCCCAGGAGCAGATGAGGTCAATGTATTCGTTTCCGTCCACGTCCCACACGTGGCTGCCCAGGCCCTTTTCCAGGAACCGGGGATAGGTGCCCACGGACCGGCAGGCCCGGACCGGGGAATTGACCCCGCCGGGCATGACCAGCTGGGCCTGCTCAAAAAGAAGTTCCGAACGGGTCATTTATCCCAGCTCCCCTTCCCGCATGGCCTTCGCCAGCTCCTTGGCAAAGTAGGTGATGAGGATGTCCGCGCCGGCCCGGTAGATGGACAGGGCGCTTTCGCACATCACCCGGTGCTCGTCGATGAGTCCCGCCTTGCCCGCGGCCTTAATCATGGCGTATTCGCCGCTGACGGAGTAGGCGGCCATGGGCAGGTCAAAGGCATCGGAGCACTCCCGGATGATATCCAGGTAGCTCAGGGCGGGCTTGACCATCAGGATATCCGCGCCCTCCTCCACATCCAGAGCGCATTCCTTCATGGCTTCCTTCCGGTTGTGGGGGTCCATCTGGTAGCCCCGGCGGTCACCGAAGGCGGGGGCGGAACCGGCGGCATCCCGGAAGGGGCCGTAGAACGCGGAGGCGTATTTGGCGGAATAGGACATAATGGGGGTGTTTACAAAGCCGTGTTCATCCAGGGTCTCCCGGATGGCGGCAATGCGGCCGTCCATCATATCCGAGGGGGCCACCATATCCGCGCCGGCCTGGACGTGGGACAGGGCGGTTTTGGCCAGGACCTCCAATGTCTTGTCATTGTCCACGGTGTGGTCACACAGAATACCGCAGTGGCCGTGGTCGGTGTACTCGCACATGCAAACGTCGGTGATGATGTACACCTGGGGGAACTTGGCCTTGATGGCCCGGATGCCCTGCTGCACAACGCCGTTGGGGTCCCAGGCGGAGGAGCCGATGGCATCCTTATGGGCGGGGATGCCGAAGAGCAGCACCCGGCTGACACCGAAGGACAGGCACTCCTCAATTTCTTCGCAAACCCGGTCCGGGGAGTAGCGGAACTGGCCATCCAGAGAGGGGATGGGCTCCTTGATGTTCTCCCCCTCTACGATAAAGAGGGGATAGATCAGGCTCTCCGGGGACACCCGGGTTTCCCGCACCATGCGGCGCAGATTGTCGCAGGAGCGAAGCCTGCGGGGACGAATGGTAAGATTCATAGCTTAACGCACTTCCTTTATACATTCCACAAGGGATTCCATGGTGGCCTCCTGAGAGACCAGGGTGGCAATCCCGTATTTTTTTGCTTCCGCCTCTGTCTGGCGGCCAATGCAGATGCCCAGGACGTTTTTGAGGTCCCGGTCCGGCAGGCTTTCCACAAAGCCCCGGACGGTAGAGGCGCTGGTAAAGGTCACCAGCAGCCGCTCATCCAAAAGCCCATCCAGCTTCTCCGGGTCCGGGTTGGCATAGACCGTGTCGTAGCAGGGCACATCGTCAAAGGGGATGCCCTTCTGGGTTAGAAGGTCCGGCACGGCGGCGCTTCCCTTGCTTGCCCGGCACAGCAGCACGGGGCCGGAAACGGTTTCCAGGGCCCGGGCCAGATGCTGGGAATCATAGGTCTCCGGTACGATATCCGCCCGAACACCGTGCTTTTCCAGGGCCTGGGCGGTCTTGGGGCCGATGGCGGCCAGGGCCAGTCCCGCCAATGCCCGGGCATCCTTTCCGGCGCTGAGGAGCCGGTCAAAGAAAATCTGAGGCCCCGCGGGGCTGGTAAACACCAGGCAGCGATACCGGGAAAGCTTTTCGATGGCGATGTCCAGCTCCACGGCAGGGTCTCTCGGCACCGTGCGGATGCAGGGATAGTCAATGACCTCCGCCCCCAGGGCCCGGAGCTTGCCAATCAGGGTGCCGCTGCGCTCCTCAGGCCGGGTGACCACGATTTTCTGACCTTTCAGGGGCAGGCTGTCAAACCAGTCGAACCGGTCGGACAGAGAACAGACCTTGCCCACCACGATAATGGCGGGGCTTTTGATTTTTGCCTTCTCCGCGTCCCGGGGCAGGTTTTCCAGAGTGGAGATGACCTTCCGCTGCCCCGGCAGGGTGCCCCGCTCAATGACGGCGGCGGGCATCCCCGGCTCCATCCCGGCCCCCAAAAGGCCCTGGCAGATTTTCGGCAGGGAGGTAACGCTCATAAGGAACACCAGGGTGCCCCCGGTGCGCCGCAGGGCATCGAAATCGATGTGCAGCTCCGCCCCCGCCCGGGCGTGGCCGGTGACGATGTGCAGGGAGGAGCAGAAGTCCCGATGGGTCACCGGGATGCCCGCGTAGGCGGGGACCGACAGGGCGGAGGTCACCCCGGGCACCACCTGGAAGGGGATGCCCTGCTCCTCCAACAGCTCCAGCTCCTCGCCGCCCCGGCCGAAGAGGAAGGGATCGCCGCCTTTGAGGCGGACCACCCGTTTGCCCTCCTGGGCCTTGCGCAGGAGAATCAAATTGATTTCATCCTGGGGCACCAAATGGTGGCTGGACTCCTTGCCCACGTCGATGGCCTCCGCGTCCTTGGGAATCAGGGACAGAATCGCCGGGCTCACCAGCCGGTCAAACACCACCACCTGGGCGTTTTCCAGGGCCTGACGGCCCTTCTGGGTCAAAAGGCCCGGGTCTCCGGGGCCCGCGCCCACCAAAATTACACTGCCCGTCATAGGCTTTCTCCTTTCAGTTCCCGAGCCAAAGCCCGGCCCAATTCCTCCGCCCGCGCCTTGGGGCCCTGGGTACGGCCCTTGCGGATAACGGTTTCATCCGGGCTCACATAAAGACCGGTGATTTGAATATTGTCCCCCTCCACCTGGGCATAGGCCGCCACAGGAGAGGTGCAGCCCCCATCCAGCTCCCGGACAAAGGCCCGCTCCGCCAGGGCGCAACAGGCGCTGTCCGCATCGTGGAAGGAGGAGAGAACGGAGGTGTCCACCCCGGCCCGGGTCTGCACCGCCAGAATGGCCTGACCCGCCGCCGGGAGAATTTCCTCGGTGGTAAAATACCGGGCAATCCGGTTTTCCAGGTCCAGCCGCTTTAGCCCCGCCGCCGCCAGCACCAGGGCGCAGTACTGCCCCTCGTCCAGCTTGCGAAGACGGGTCTGGACGTTGCCCCGGACGGGCTGAATATTAAATCCGGGGTAGAGCTTTTGCAATTGCAATTGCCGTCTGCGGGAGGAGCAGCCGATGGGCTTCCGGGGATCCATTTCACAAGCGCCTTCCGGCAGCACCAGAACATCCCTGGGGTCTGCCCGCTTGGAAAAGGCCACCAAGGGCAAATCCTCCGGGGTTTCCATAGGCATGTCCTTCAGAGAGTGGACGGTAAAGTCCACACGCCCCTCCCGCAGGGCCAGGTCCAGCTCCTTGACGAACAGGCCCTTGCCCCCAATCTGGTCCAGGGTTCTGTCCAGAATCTTATCCCCGGTGGTCTTCATGGTGACGAGCTCCAGCTCCGCCTGGGGATTGGCCGCCTGGACGGCCTCCATGACCATCCGGCTTTGAACGACGGCCAGCTTGCTCTCCCGGCTGCCAAAACGAATCTTCATTCCAGTTCCTCCAATACTTTCCGAATCTCCCGAGCGGCCCGGGCGGTCCGGTGATGGTCCTTGCCTGTGGAGACCACACCGGCTACCAGATTCTCCCCGGTGCAGATGGCGGGGAAATAGAAGCCGCACTCCGCCTCGCAGTCCGCAACGGAAATGGGAATCCCCAGAGCCTGGGCCTCCTGCCACACGGCGTGGTTCACTTCCCGGTTGTCCGTAGCGGCAACCGCCAGGACGGCCCCCCGCAGGTCACCGGTAACATAGGTTCTGGGCAGATAGGTAAGCCCCTGGGCGCTGCACTTTAGCTCCGGGGCAACGACGGTAATCTCACAGCCAAACAGCCGCAAGGTGGCAATCCGCCGGGAGGCGATGGTGCCGCCGCCGATTAAAACCACCTTTTTCCCCGTCAAATCGATAAACAGAGGGAAGCGCGGGTGGCTTCCCGCGGCGGTCTGCCGCTTCTGCCACTGGGCAAAGCGGGTAAGCTCCTGCCGGGCAATTTCCTCCATGGCGGAAAGCTCCTCCGGGGTGCCCGGGCCGCCGGTGCCCAAGGCATCCGTATCGTAAAGCTTTAGGATTTCGGCGCAAGCCGGGTCAATATCCCGGGGCACCGCCAGGTCCATGGCAATTTTTGGGGGATTTTGCAGGCTCGCCAGCTGGTCTTTGGTCAGAGTATAGTGGGGGCTGGTGGTGGCGGAGACCAGGGCATCCGCCCCTTCCAGGGCGGAAAGCCGCTCCTCATAGGGCACGGTGCCGCAGCCGCAGGGGACAATGGTCTCCCCGTGGCGATAGGTCCGCAGGGTCACCCGGACATTGGCACCGGCGGAATGGAGAATCTCCGCCGCCAGGCGGCCCATCTGGCCGTTGCCGATGACCAGAATCCGCTTGTTTTGAAGGCCCCCCAGCTCTTTTTCCAGAATCTCCCGGCACCGGGTGCCCATGGAGGGAACGCCCCGTTCCAGGTGAATTTCCGTCTTGGCCCGCTTTCCGGCGGTGACGGCGTGGCGGAACAGAGCGGCCAGGGTGGGGTCCAAGGTGTTCTGCTGCTGGCTCAGCTCCATGGCGATGCGAACCTGGGTGATAATCTGGTCCTCGCCCAGAATCTGGGAGTGCAGGCCGCAGGCCACCTGCATCAGGTGCTGGGCCGCGTCCTCCCCCATGCGGGTGGTAAAGAAGGGCTCCAGGGCCTGCTCCGGGGCCCCCGCGCACCGGCACAGCAGCCGCCAGGGGCTCATCTCCGGGCTGCCGCTGAGGTAGAGCTCGGTCCGGTTGCAGGTGGACAGCAGCACACAGCCCTCTACCCCCGGCTGGGCGCGGAGCTTCATGAGCATTTCCAGAACCTGCTCCTTGGAAAAGGCCAGGGTCTCCCGCAGGGCGACTCCCGCCCCGTGGCAGTCGAGACCGGACATGCTGATGCTCATTTCCGGTCCTCCTTTACGATGACCAGGGAGAAATAGCCGGTGGTCTTGTCCAGTGCCCGGAAATCCGGGTAGACCTGCTCGTTTTCCATGCTGCAGTTTTCCACCATGGCAGAATTTCCCAGCATGTTCTTTTCCTCCAGGGTTTTCTTCAAATCCAGAATGGCGGAGCCCGCCTTCATAAAGACCTTGTTGGCGGGAACGTCCAGCAGGTCCTTCGCGTCGTGGGAGGCGGGAATCACCAGCAGGGGCTCGTCCCCCTGACACAGGGAGATATTCAGCCGGGCCGCCGCGGCGCAGAAGGAGGGCACCCCGGGGACGACCTCTACGGCGTAGCCCCGGGCCCGGACGATCTCGTGAATATACATGTATGTAGAATAGACGGTGGCATCCCCCAGGGTGATGAAGGCTACCTGCTTGCCGTCCTCAATGTAGTCGATAATCCTCTGGGCGGCATCGGCGTAAGCCTTGGCAAGCACCTGCTTGTCTCGGGTCATGGGGGTGGAGACCAGAATGGGGGTCTTGCCATTTAAGTGGTCCTTTACAATATTCAGGGCGGTCTTGTCGGCCTTGCCGGTATCCGGGGCCAGAATCACGTCCGCCTGTTCCAGAACCTTGGCCGCCTTCAGGGTCAGCAGCTCCGGGTCTCCCGGACCCACGCCCACACCCCAGAGCTTGCCCACGGCGCGAAGGCTTTCCACTGCCGTGGCACAGTGCTGGGTAAACAGCTGCCGGATGGCGGGGCACTCCCCCAGGCCCTGCAGAACGCACCGGACGGCGTAGCCCGCATCTTCCAGCTCCCGCTTCCAGGAGTCGTCGTCCCCGGCCATATCGTTCCGGGCGTGGTCTCCGGCCACCAGCATAAAGGGGGCCAGGGTCAGCTTTTTGATTTCCGGATGCTGAGCAAGCTGCTTTTTGACCCGGTCCAGGGTGGGATAGCCCTCCACCGTGCCCACGAAAATCCGGGGGCACCGGTCCTGGAGATTCTGCTCCAGCTGGCCATAGGCGGAATTGGCAAAATGAGGGGTGCCGTGGCCCATGAGAACCAGGGCCTCGTCCGCCTGGGGCGCGGGCAGCCAGCCCAGCAGGGCATCCGCCACGGCCTCATAGTCCTCCTGCTTGTCCAGCAGCGGTTCCCCCACAGCGATATGTAACCGATTCCGGTAGGGGTCCAGCTGGCGCAGCAGCTTTTCGTATTCCTCCCCGTGCATCACATGGGTGGGCTGCACGGCGATGTGGGTATAGCCCTCCCCCTCCAGGCGGGCCATGGCCTGGGACACATTGTCAAGCTCCAGGCCGTCCCGGGTCCGGAGTTTTTTGAGAATCATAGAGCTGGTAAACGCCCGGCGGACCTCCCAGCCGGGGAAGGCCTGGGAAATGGCGTTTTCCGTGGCGGCAATGGTCTTTTCCAGAGTATCGTAATAGGAAGTGCCAAAGGAAACCACTAGGATTGCTTTTTTCATGTTTTGTCCTTTCTTCTGCGGCGGACGAAAATCGGGCAGCCCTGACGGGCAGCCCGATAACGGAACATCTCTGCTCAATCATCCAAGGGCCGAACACCGCAGCCTTGTTTTTGAAATCGAGGGCAGCCGCCCTCCCGGCACAAGCAGGTTTCCTGGCTCCAGTTCATCGCTTCGCGGCCTTCTCGGAATTTCCAATGGCGTATCGCTTCGCTCTTCTGATACAGTGACGGGTTCGCTTCGGCCTTGCACCGAATTCCCTTTATCCCCGCAGGGGACTTGTGCCCTTGGGAAAGTTCCCATTTTTCTGGAATTTCCCTATAATAAAATACTCCATTTTTCCCTCTGTGTCAATGTCAGCTTTCCATTTGCTTCCCCAAAAAGCCCGCCACCGTCCGGGCCAAATCCTGGTCCCCCGGCCCCAGGGGCATATCCCCCTCGCCTAAGAGCAGCAGGACGCTGCCCATCAAATCCCCCTGGGACAAAATCGGTGCCGCCGCCCCCAGATGGTACTTCTCCTCCCCCTGGGAGGCGGGGATAGGGCTGTCCCCATTCCTGTATAGATAGTTCTTCCGCTGCTCCATGAGCTTTTCCAGCTCCGGAGAGTTGGGCTTGTCCATCAGCTCCTTCCGGGGCGCTCCATGCAGCGCGATAATCCCATCCCGGTCCGCAATGGCCGCGATATGCCCCGTCACCGCGGAAATGGACTCGCACATCTGGGACGCAAACTCCTGCAAATCCCCCATGGGCGAATACTTCCTGAAAATCACCCCGCCGTCCTTCTCCGTATAGATTTCCAGGGGGTCGCCCTCCCGGATTCTCAGGGTTCTGCGGATTTCCTTCGGGATGACGATTCTCCCCAAATCGTCCACCCGGCGTACAATGCCTGTTGCTTTCATATCTTCTTCTCCTTTGAAGCGCAAAAGCGCTGGTTTTTCCGGTAGAAGTATTTGCAGGAAAAGGGGAATTATGTATGATGGGGGGCAAAGGATGATTGGTGCGTTGGCTGTTTTGTCGTGGACAACGCAATGGAATTATGGTAGAATGGTGATAAATCCGATTCGCGTTGAAAAGCTGTCAGAATAGAAGCGATTGTTGCGGAAATTGCAATAATCACCATTTTAATTGCATCATTTGTGGGGAATTCGAAATGTAAATGAAAGGGAGGAATCGCTATGGCAGACGCAGAACGGCGCCTAGCCGCAAAACAGTTTGCGGCGGATTGGAACGGCCGTGGAGATGAAAAGCAGGAAACACAGGCCTTTTGGATGGCCCTGCTGCAAAAAGTCTATGGTGTTGCAGAGCCAGAAAAGTACATTAGCTTTGAAAAGACCGTCAATGTGGATGATGCCAAAACCGGCAAAACAACCACGAAGTTTATTGATGGCTATATTGGCACGACCCGCGTCCTGGTTGAGCAAAAGGGTATTAAGATAGACCTGGATAAGGGAGAAACACAATCTGACGGTTCTTTGCTTTCCCCTTATCAGCAGGCGCGGCGCTACGGGGGGTATTTGCCCGCCAACCAGCAGCCCCGCTGGATTGTGGTATGTAATTTCAAAGAATTTCGGATTCATGACATGAACCGCCCCAATGATACACCGGAAATTTTACTGCTTTCTGATTTAGAGCAGGAATATAACAGACTAAATTTCCTGGTTGACACCGGAAATGAACACATTCGAAAAGAAATGGAAATTTCTCTGCAAGCCGGTGAGCTTGTGGGGATTCTGTACGATGCGCTTTTGAAGCAATATGTTGACCCAGATTCAGAAAAAACTCTAAAAAGCCTGAATGCTCTGTGTGTCCGGCTCGTGTTCTGCCTGTATGCAGAGGATGCGGGCATTTTCGGAAAAAAGGGAATGTTTCATGACTATTTGCTATCCCACCGTACAGAAGATCGTCGTGCGCTTATTAACCTGTTTCGTGTGCTTGACCAAAAGCCGGAGCAGCGCGACCCCTATTTGGACGCGGATTTGGCAGCGTTTCCCTACGTGAACGGTGGACTCTTTGCCAACGAGGATATTGAGATTCCCCGGCTTGGGGATGCGATCGTGGATTTGCTGCTGAACCGAGCCAGCGAAAATTTTGACTGGTCTGCCATCAGTCCCACGATTTTCGGTGCTGTTTTTGAAAGCACATTGAATCCGCAGACCCGCCGTTCCGGAGGCATGCACTATACCAGCATTGAAAATATACACAAGGTTATAGACCCGCTGTTTTTGAACGGGCTGAAAGAGGAGCTTGCGGAAATTGAAGCCATCACCGTTGAACGTACCCGCAGTGCAAAGCTCCACGCTTTTCAGAAAAAGCTGGCAGGGCTTACATTCCTCGACCCGGCCTGTGGCAGTGGAAACTTCCTGACGGAGACCTATTTGTCCCTGCGCCGTCTGGAAAATGAAGTGATTTCCCTTTTGCACAAGGGGCAGATTGTTTTGGATATGGACAACCCGATTCAGGTTTCCATCAGTCAGTTTTACGGCATAGAAATCAATGACTTTGCCGTAACCGTCGCCAAAACCGCCCTATGGATTGCGGAAAGCCAGATGATGAAAGAGACAGAGAATGTCGTCCATATGGCGCTGGACTTTCTGCCTTTGAAAACCAATGCCTACATTGTGGAAGGCAATGCCCTGCGGATAAATTGGGAAGATGTTGTACCAAAAACGCGGTTGAGCTATATCATGGGAAATCCGCCGTTTGTGGGCTATTCATTACAGACTAAATCTCAAAAAGAAGATATTCTATCTATATACACAAATGGAACCGGAGTCCCATATAAAGCTGCTGGAAAGATTGATTATGTTTCTGGTTGGTATTTTAAGGCAGCCCAATTTATACAGGGAACAGCAATCAGAGCGGCTTTTGTTTCTACTAATTCTATTACGCAAGGGGAACAAGTAGCAGGCGTTTGGAAACCATTGTATGACAGATTTGGTATTCATATTGATTTTGGCTATCGAACCTTCCGGTGGGATAGCGAGGCGAGCCTAAAAGCCCATGTTCATTGTGTAATTGTTGGGTTTAGCTGTGCGCTCTCCAGCAGTAAGAAATGGATTTTTTCAGGCGACCGCCCACAAGAGGCTGCAAATATCAATGCATATTTGATGGATGCGCCAAACGTGTTTATTGGCAGTCGAAACAAGCCTCTTTCGTCTGTGCCTCTGATGACTACAGGAAATCGTCCAGCAGATGGAGGTCATCTTATTATTGAAGACGCAGACTACAACGATTTTATCAGTAAAGAGCCATCAGCAAAACCATACATAAAGAAATTGATCGGTGCTGCTGAATTCATCAATAATAAAAAGCGCTGGTGTTTGTGGCTGGTAGGAATCAGTCCCGCAGAGTTACGAAAAATGCCACTGGTAATGCAACGGGTAGAAGCCTGTAGAGCTGATCGTGAAAATGCTCCGGACGCAGGGCGGCGCAAACTAGCTGAGCGTCCAACACAGTTTAGAGAGACCAACAACCCAGATACCTTTGTGGTCGTACCTGCTGTTTCGTCTGAACGGCGAAAATATATTCCTATTGGATTCTTGGATAAAGCCACAATAGCCACAAACCTTGTCATTACAATTCCTGATGCAACACTTTATCATTTTGGTATTCTCACCTCCAACGTTCACATGGCATGGGTACGGGCTGTTTGTGGCCGGTTAAAAAGCGACTATCGCTATTCCAAAGACGTAGTTTACAACAACTTTCCGTGGCCCACGCCCACCGATGCACAGCGGACAAAAATTGAGCAAACCGCACAGGCCATTTTGGATGCCCGGAATCTCTACCCGGATTGCAGTCTTGCCGATCTCTACGACGAGGTAACGATGCCGCCGGAGTTGCGGAAAGCCCATCAGGCAAACGATAAGGCTGTAATGCAGGCCTACGGCTTCTGGGGGAAACTGAATACCGAAACAGCTTGTGTTGCGGAGCTGATGAAAATGTATCAGAAGCTGGTGGAAGAAGAATAAAGGCGCTGCCATTATTTCCCAATAGCTAATAAGGAGGTATTCATGCTAAAAGGAACGCTCTTCGACTTGGAAGAAGACGGTCTTCCATTTGTGATTTACAATGAAGATGAAATCATTGTAACACCGCCTGATGGCATTATACCCTGTTGAGAAAGATGGTTTATACGAATAAGAATCTGCAAGCGGTATTCGTGAGGTCACGAATATGATTTGATAGGAGTGTACATAATGGCCAATGAAGAAAAGAAAATCTGGGGCATCCACACAACGGATGATTCCCTGTTCCTGCACAATGATGTCATTGCTATTGGCTGGCAGTACTTTGGAGATTGCAACAAGCTGGAACCAAATCGAGAAGCCTATAAAGCGCACTATATAGACACATATCCAGACAGCAAAAAGGGTGCCA
>OIZI01000532.1_pt1 | contig 19174 bp, 14 predicted proteins | sample 1588441 | NCBI WGS metagenome assembly OIZI01 (sample SAMN03283284) | human gut metagenome | biome: human-associated habitat; material: feces | host: Homo sapiens | place: Peru | collected 2012 | reverse complement strand
CCTCCACCAGCATGAAGTGCTGGTGCACCATGCCGATGCCCAGCTTCACCGCCTGACTGGGCGACTCGATACGCACCTCCTTGCCCTCCAGAAAGATCTTACCCTCGGTGGGCTGATACAGGCCGATCAGAATATTCATCAGCGTGGACTTACCCGCGCCGTTTTCGCCCAGCAGCGTCAGCACCTCGCCCCGGTTCACGGTCAGGCTGATATCCTTGTTGGCATAGAAGCTGCCAAACCGCTTGCTGATATGTTCCATTCTCAGCAGCTCGCTCAAATGCTCTCACTCCCCTGCTTTCTTAATAATGAACAGTACGTCTGATAATGTCGGCAAAAGTATACCATACATTTGTCCCTTTGAAAAGCAAAATTTTCTCTGTTTTTTACATTTTCTCCCACAAAAATTTTTGTCACTTTTGTGCCCAACATTTTCTTATGTCTCTGTTCAGTTACCCGCAGATAACCGTGTTAAACCGCCCGCACTGCCCCCGAAAAGCAAAAAATAAGAGACACACTTTCATGTGTCTCTTATTTCATGGTGCGCGAGGCGGGACTTGAATTCGTAGGTGGGTGTAAAATGCTGTAAACACGAATTGCACGAACCCTGTATTTGCAAGGCTTTCAGGGTCTCACTGTAAAATGCCGTAAAACTCAAAATAAGCTGTAAGGGGAAAAAATAGGGGAAAATTTCAGCAGGCAGGCACCAGAGAAAACAGCAAGGACGGAGGATCACCCTCCGCCCTTTTTTGCTATTCCGTTTCCTTTCCTCGCATGGCCAGTGTGAGCTTGTCGCGCCGCGCCTGCGTCTCTACTGCTCGACCAACGAACACGGGAACCGTCTCTCCGGCGTTCTGAGCCGCCTCTGCCGCCGTTTTAAGCGTTTCAGGTGTAAGGATAGCCCCTGCCCCTTGCGGCGCGTCTGAGGGCGTTCCTGTCATGCGCTGATCTATCGCCGTGATGATATACTGGTTCATGCTTTCACCGGCGACAAAAGCGGCGGCCTTGATCTCGTCTTTCTTGCCCTTTGGCATTGCAATGGATATGCGATCAAGGTTTGCTGCATCCCACTTTTGATTGGCCTTCTTTCTTGATTCTGGAATTGCCATGTTTCACCATCCTTTCCACTATCCGCATTGTATCATATTCTTCTTGCACCTATCAAGTACAAAACTACACAAAAATTACACTTAATAACTATATATTTTGCCTATAGACAATGTACTTAATAAGTGTTATCATATAACCACCGCAAGGGAAAACAGGGTGGCTCCAAACAAGCCATAATCGGGTGACAGACATGCTGGTGAAAAGCCCCTTGAGCGCTCAATACATTCCAGACGTCACCCGGCCCTCAAAAAAACAGGAGGTACAACATGAGCATCAACGAATTGGAGAGCAAGGCCCGCGAGCTGCGCCAGCTTCAGGCGCTGATCGAGGAAGCCCAGCAGGAGGCGGAAGCCATCAAGGACGCGATAAAGGCCGCTATGGGCAATTCTGAGACCCTTGTGGCCGGGGAGTACAAGATCACATGGAAGAGCGTCACAACCGCCAGAATCGACACCAGCGCCCTTAAAAAGGCATTGCCGGAAGTGGCCGCAGCGTTCACCAAAGAAACCACCGTTCGGCGGTTCTGCGTGGCATGAGAAAAGCCCTCTGTGTCTTCGCCGACCAAAGCACGACACAGAGAGCTGTAAAACCACCTCGCCACAGGGTAAGGCTGGTATGCTCAGTATACCGGCCGCATGATAAAAAATCAAGGGGGAACTAAGCATGAAGTATCAGGTCAAAGGGATTCCCGCATCCCTGAAAGATATGCCGCAGGTCAAAAAGGCCCTTATGGCGGCGGAAGCGGTCGAGACGATTGCGGAGCGTGACGATTGGGTGATCCTGCCCGTTGCCGGTGACTGCATGGAAGCTGCCGGTATCGAGAACGGCGGTTGGGTCGCCGTGGACTTTACACACATGCCCCGACCGCCGAAATACGGCGAGAGCGGCTATCAGGACGCTTGCCTGTGTCTGGCTGTGTGGCCGGGGCAGACGCGGCCCGCTGTAATGGCAAAGGCGTACACCGGCAAATGGGGGCCTGTACATACCGTTGCCACCATGTACGACAACGCGAAGGGCGACAGCTTCCGGCTGAACGTCGGCCTGTTCGCCGAGAAGGTCTATGGCGTGATCTTCGCAAGCTGGGGCCGTGATGGTCTCCTGAAGTGGCAGAAGGATACCGAGGGCTTTCCTACGGTGCTGCCCTCTGCGTCCACCATTCGGGGGATCAACGTAGGGGCGCCGGAGATCATCCGCACAGACCGGAAAGCCCGGCGCATGGACACACCCGCATGAACCTAAAGCGGAGTGGATAATTGCCGAGGAGGCGTCTCCTCGGCGATAATCAGAAAAAGTGAGGTTTTCGTCATGGCAAAGACATGGACATTATGGGACATTGCAAACGGAGTCGAGAGTTTTCAGTGCAGATTGGATATGTGCTGTGCGCCGCTTCAACTGGTGATCGACGAACTGACTGAGCTTCAGCAGAATCCGAACTATCAGGGCTTGGCAGTGTATACCAATGCGCTGGCGCTGTCGCTCAGTGGTCTGCTGGATTTACGGAACGACATGCAGCCAATGATCGACGGGGCGACCAAGCAATACAAGGGCGGTAAAGGCACAGACACGCCCGCTCAAAACAGTGCGACATAAAGATAGCAGGGTAGGGCGATTGCCCTACCCTTGCTTTTCGTCAACTGGCCTTTTCCCTTGGTTCGCCCTTGCTTTATGCTCGCTTTTGCGCCCGATCTGCCGCTGTGGGAGTTGCCCTGTCTTTTCCTTCATCTGGTTCGATTTTTGTCACAATGACCGTACCGGTCAATCCGTTGTTCTCCAGTGTCGCTTTTACCAGATACTCCAGCGCAGTCTTGAAACAGTCCATTTCATCGTCTCCTTAGTTTGGTTATTTGTTGCTGGGGTCAAATTCTCAGTATACCACGAAGAAGAGGGGCCTGCGCCCCTCTTCTTCGTTTTACCACGGTGCCCGTTCGTTGATCCGCTTTTCGCTGATACCCGATGCCAGCGCCAATGCAAACATCTGGTCGTAGGAGATATTCAGGGAACCGATGTACGCCAGCTTCTTATCCATCTTGGAGTAACGGTCACTCTCGCCATCTCCGTCATAATCCTCGCCGGTTATGCTGTGAAGGACGCTCCACGCTCTGTAGTAGGTGTCCTCTGACATACCCGTGCTGGCGCAGTACTCGTTGTACTTTGCCACAGCTTCCACAGAAATATCGTTATATTCGTCGATGTCTCCGGTGAACTTCCATCTTTCAACGGTATTGGTGGCGGATTCATCATCCTTGCCGCCATACCGTTTCAGGTAGGAAACCGCCTGATCGTAGCGGATACGGCCCGCACTGTAAGCCCCGCGAAGATCATTGTAGCTGATGCCGGTATCGACCTCGCATTGCAGCTGCGTCACATACGCCGCCGCCTCATCGCGGGTCTTCCCGTCAATGCTGACCATCTCGTCGATTAGCTGTCGCCGGGAAATAGCGCCCTCGACAAATGCGTCTCTCTTCTCGTCGTAGGCATACCCGTACTTCTCCTTGAAGGCCCACTTGTCCATGACCTCCTGCGCTTCCTCTCCGCTGTACCCGATACCCTCCAGCTGCTTGCGCATGTCAGCGTCGGACGCGCCGGAATCCTGAATAATGGACTTGATGCCGTCCTGAAGCTGCTTGTCGCTGTACCCCCGCTTCTTCATATCGTCATAGATATACTGGTACGCTTCCTTGTCCTGCTCCATGGCCATATACAGCAGCTTATAATACCGGCTGTTGTTGCCCGCGTCCGGCGCAAGCCGCCAGATGGCCCGCTCCATTTCGTACATCATGCGGACATTGCCGCTCTCCTGCGCCACGCTTCGGGCAATGGCCCACACGTCGCGGCCCACATTGGCTACGGAAACACCGAAGATGTTGCTGGCCGCTGCGAGCAATTGCTTGGCAGCATACAGCGTGGTTTTCTTTCCCTCGTCCTGCGTACTGCGAAGAAACATCTTTGCCGCGCTGACGAGGGTTTCCACTACATCGGAATCCATACGGTTTACTGTAAAGCCCTGCATTATCGACTTGACGTCCTTCGCAAAAGGAATACGCCCCATTGGATCAATATTGTCCCAGATGTTGCTGCCCAGCAGTACATTCAGGAAAGTGTCCTTCTCCTTGTCGCCGGTAACGCCTGTCAGCTTCTCCAGATACCGTTCCCAGTATCCCTTGTCCTTGTCGTCGTCACGGGCGGCGTCCACAAGGGACTGCACCAGCGCGTTCACCACGTCCGTCACCAGCAAAGCCCCGATGGTACGCGTCATTTTCTTCATGGCGGCGCTGCGCTTCGGCGTATCCTGCTCAAACACCCATGCATCATAAGAGCGCATGAACATGTTCAGCGCTTTCAGCGGCTCCCCCATAAAGGCCGTGGCCTGATTCATCAGGAGATCGGACTTTCTCATAACCGGTGCACGCTGTAGGATTCCGTCCACCACCTGAGACTGGTCAATGACTTCCGTGAACACCTGCGCCACGCGGGAGAAGAAAGCGTCGCTGCCCTTCTCATAACCACCCTCGTTCACCACCGTCCACTCGCAGGCGTTCCAGATAGCGCCCCATGTCACGGCGTCCGCCTTACCGGCCAGCCACTCTTGTCGTTCAGCCACTCCAATGCGCCGCCCTCGCCGCCATAGACGTTCTGGGCGATGCTGTACCGGCTGCTCTGGTCAAAGCCCGCTGTGTCCTTGATGCTGGCAATGGACGCGTACCTCTTGGCCTTTTCCCAGCCGTTGCCCTCCGTTGCGCCGCCCACAATGCCCTTTGCCATCGTAGACGGGTCGAGGATAGCCGCCGCCCGGACGTAGGCCGTAGGCTGCTGGATCACCACGCGGGAGTTAAATCCAACTCTCGCACCCTTCGTATTGCCAACAACTTCATTGACAAGACGTGCCATCGCACCATCCGGCCCCTTTATGCCGTTCTGCACGTCCCGCATCAGGTTCCGCCAGTATTTCTGCGCCGCCTCGCCGTACACATCCGTCAGAACGTGCTTCACGTTCTTGCCGGTCAGGTTGCCCTTTGCATTCCGGTAACGGTAGTTGAACAGCCGGTTCATGTCCTCCATGGGAGCCAGCAGCGTGCTGTACTGGATCATATCGCTGGCGTGTCGGGCAAACACGTCGTATATGCCCTCGATTTCCAGTGCGTTGTTGGCATTGGGATTTCTGGCTTTGGCAATACCGACGTTCTTGATCTCGCGGGCCACATTGGGATTTTTCTCAGTGTCTTGTTTTGTCCCTTCGGGGGCTGCCTTGATGGGCCAGTAGTTGTCATTGGTGAACTTCTCGTAGCCGTACACGGTCATGCTGGCTTCGTTGCCCTGCTTGGCAAGGTAACCGCTGGCGATCTTCTGGAAGCCCTCCGCCACCTTCCGCTGTGTCTCGGTCAGTGCGCCGGTGATGGTCGCCACGTCATCAGCTGTCAAGCGGATATCCTCCGTACCTCGCTTGATGGCTGGCTGTTTGCCATTCCGTTTGATCTCCGGCTGCCTGATGCCGCCTTGCGTCACATGGCGCAGCGCCTGTTCGCCGTTGCCCATCGTGTTACAGAAGTTCATGATCTGCTCCGTGGTCAGCACCAGCCGCCGTCCGTCCTCGCCCACGAAGAACTCATGACGTTCCAGTCGGTTTTTGTAAACCTCCTTGTCCATGAACTTCTCCGCCGCTGCCTGAATGGTTTTCAGCATGGTATTCTGCTTATCCTGCGCGTTACGCAGCGTCCGGAACAGCTGCTTACCCGGTTCTCCAAACGCAGAGAAGAACGTATACGGGTCATAAAATTCCAGCGCCAGCTTGCGGTTGGCCCGCCGCCGCGTGCCGCTCCGCAGCGCCTCCGCCAGCTCCTGCACCCCGGCATAGCGCTCAATGGCCAGATTCTTGTTGAAGGTGGACACGCTCTGCTCAATAGCCCGCACCGCCTGCCATACGGTGGTCAGCTCCTCGCTGTTCATGTCGGCAATGCGCTTGTTGCCCAGCGCCATCACCTGATCCAGCAGTCCCGCGCCCTCGTCGCTCAGCAGGGCAGGATCAATCACAAACTCTCCGCTATTCCGAATTTCGTCATAGGCGTTTTTCAGGGCAATAGCCGCCTGTGTCCGTGCCGTGGGCAGTCCCTCACCGTTCGCTACGTGCTCACCCGTCAGGCCGCCGCGCGTGCCATCCTTGCGAATCACATAGTGTTCTGTGCCGGGTTTGATGCTGTATGCGCTCTCCTGATTGATGCTGCCCAGCAGCGCCGCCACGCTCTGCCGCAGTTTCTCCGGAATGTGCTGCTTGTCCGTGGGGGTCAGCAGCTTCCGGGACAATTCGGCGGTATGCCGCGCGATTTTGGCCCGCAGGGCGGTGGCATTGCGCCTCTCCCGTCCGGCCTTTGTCTGCTCCTGATAGTGCCGCCGCATCCGCTCCACCTGCCGGTCACGGCCCTCGCGGGTCTTAATGAGCATCTGCGTCAGCCGCGCCTTGGTCTCCTGAAGCTCCAGCGCCTGCCGGTCGGCAAAGGTAGGATTGCTCTGCCGCACGTCCTCGCCGATCATTCCGTCGATCAGCAGGTCGGAAAGCTCCGTCACCGCCGCGTCACGGTAGCCGTCAAAAGGATTCTCATAAATGCGGCCCACGTTGTCCAGCACCTCGCTCATCCGCAGCAGCTGGTCGCCGGGGTGGATGATGGTGCTGGGGAAATAGCCCTCGCCGAACATCTCCGTCAGCTCACTGTACGCCACATCCACGTCAAGGCCGCTCTTGTCGCTGATTTTCAGCGTCCTCCGGTTGGCTCTGCGCCAGTCCTTGAAATCCGGAATGGAGCCGTCATCGGTATACCGCAGCGTGACGTTTTTCAGGTGGTCGCGGATGGCCAGCAGCTCCCCGCCGCTCTCCGCTTGCACCAGCACCCCGTCGATGATCTTTTCCGCCGCCGCTCTGGCGTGGGGCCGCAGGGTGTCCATGGATACGTCGTCGGCCGTCAGCGCCTTGCCCAGCGCTGTCATGTCGCCCTCAATGGCGCGGTAGTCGGTGCTGCTGCCGTAGTCGGAAAGGAACCGCTGTCCCAGCTTCTTCACGTCATCGGGGCGCACGCTGGGCGTCTCGGTAAGCCGCAGCTCCCCGCGCCACTTGGCCACGCGCTCGGTCAGTACCTTGTTCCGGTTCTCCAGCGCCCGCCGCTCCTTCTTCAGCTCCCGCACTTCCTGTTCCAGCTCCGTGGCAGATTTCAGCTGGAAGCGGATATCGGGATCTCCGGTGGGATTGAGGTTGTCCACGTTCTTGATCTGCTCCGACCTGAACGCCACCGTCTCCGTGTCCATGATAAGGCCGTCGTAGCTTGTACCGTTTACCTCGTTGAACAGCTCCACCGCCTCCACCATGTCGCCGATGGCCGTTTGGCTTACGTCATTCAGCATAAGAAAGTCGCTTTTCCCGTAAAGGGAGCGCAGCACACTGTCAACCGTCGCACCATAGCCATAGTTCTCAAAGCTGAAATCGTCCTCATTCTCGGCAACAGCCGCAAGGAACCTGCGCATCTGCGTTCTGGTGATGGTGGTCTCTGTGGTGGATACCGGATTGGTGATGTTCAGATAGAACTCCCGCACATTGCCATACTGTCCGGCGTGGGTCTTACTGTCCGTGAAGTAGAAGCCGCGCCCGTACAGATTGCTGCTCTTTGACTTCTTGCGATCAAATACGGTGAAGCTTCCCGTGCCGCCCTGATACATGGGGCGTAGATTTCCCTCCGCGTCCCGCACCTTGCTGTCCTTGAAGTATTCCTGCTGCTGTTCCGTCAGCTGTCGCCCGGCGCTATCGGTGCTTTTCAGCTGATACCGGAACTTGCCCAGTTCCGACACCTGCGGCGTGGCACCCGTCTCAAAGAAAGCCTTGATATCGTTCAGCACCTTGCTGCTGTGGGTGCCTTTGGGATATTCCGTGCTGGACAGTGTGACGCCGTTCGTATTGTCCAGATCAAGAACGACCTCGCCGCGCTCCTTGCTGATGAAATCAGATAGAGTGTCCATCTGTGCCTTTGTGGGCATAACAGACAGGTTGATACCGCCGCTTTCCGGGCTGATACGGATATTGCCCTCACCCATAAACTGCACCATTGCGCCGCTGTAATCGTCTCCGCCGTAGTCGTCGCCCAGCGCGTCACGAATGTCGCGGTGATCCACGGTGCGGTAGCCGCCGGGGCCACCCTCGTGCTTTCCGGAGAAGTCCAGCCGCGCACCGTCTGTAGTGATGTACCCCGTCTCAGCCCACTTGTATGTTCTGCCGAAAAATGCTTTTGCGTCCTTGACGTGCTGCTTTTTCTCAACATCCGAATAGGCTTTCAGGGAAAACTTCCCGTTGACTTTTTCATCAGAAGTGGATATACTATTAGTAGAAACATCGGATTGCATAGCGGCTCTCTGCCGCCCTCTGGCCTTTTCATTAAGGTCAAGTGCAAGGCCGGTGTTTTCTCTTATAGCCACGATATCATACAGGTATTTCTTTCCATCGGAAGCATTCCGGATCAGCAGTTCCGCATCATATGCCTTATATATCTGCGGTGTACCCTGAATAGGAAATGCGAAGGTCGTATCATAACGGTACATACCATAAGCCGCATCCTTGTTATGGGTATGCTTTGTTTTTTCCCATCTGCGGTTCGTGGCAATCTCGATCATCTCACCCAGATTGGAAATAGCCTTGTTCTTGGCTTTATGCCTATTGCTGTTGAGAATATTCTGCGTATACCGGCTGTGTGTATACTCATTCGGCAAATCCTCGCCAACATATACTTTCTGACCGCTCTCGATGATGGTATATACCTCTCCGATGTGTTGGGCAATATAGTTGGCGATTGTCTGGTAATTCTTCAACTCCGCATTGGTCATTGTATTTTCTACCATGACATAGTTCCGGCCATCGCTCGTTCGCTTCAAGGAAAACCGTCCCTCACCGTCGCCCTCGCGGGCGGCGGTTTTTGCTTTTACGCGCCCGCTCTCGCTGATAGCCACGCCTGCTTTCCGCAGCTCCTCCAGCAGCGAGGGCGTCACCACGTTATCAGGCACGGCAATCCCCGTGTCGCCCAGAAGATCTTTATACATCCCGGCAACTTCTGCGTCAGGAAGTATCCGCACCGGCTTGATCCAGCGGGAAAGGAATACTTTGCGCTCTGTGCCGCTTGCCCTGCGGATTTGGCCAGCTACGGTGCCGGTGTGCCACGAATGCCAGCCCACGCCATCTTTCGCCCCCTCGGCATGATAGCCGGAGGTCATTTCGCTGACAGGCACTTCACATTCCACGGTCACAAGGTTATTTCTTGTGTACGCACCGCTGAACTGGTCATTGATAACAAGGTTAGAAGAATGCATATACGGATTGTATGCCGCCGTAAGGCTTCCCTGCCCCTTGCCTTTATCCAGCTTAAATTTGCCATCTTTCACAAGGTCGGGACGCTCAACAGCCATCTCCCACTTGCCGAGTTCGCTGGCATCCTCGTACTTGCCGTCCACACGGGCAGCCATAGGCGGATAGAGCTTTCCGTCCACAATCTGCATGGTCTTATACGTCTTAATGGTCTTTTGACCGTTGAGGAAGTCGAGCGTGTCCTTGTCCGTGACGCGGAGGGAATACACAGCATCGTCATACTGCAAGGTATCTCCCTGCTGAACGGCATCGCTCACTCTTGCCCTCTGCGCCTGTTTTCCCGCCGCGTCATAGGCTTTCTGCCACAGTGCCGCACACTGCTCCAGTTCGGCCATGCTCTTGCCGTAGGCGTCCTGTGCGGCTCTGTCCTGCGCCGCCTTGCTGCGGAACAGGGACTTGACCTTTGCGATAAAGGCTTTCAGGGCGTCCAGCAGCTTCTTGGCCCCGCTGCGGTTCTCCTTGGCAAAGTCCTCAAATAGCTTGCCGCTTTCCATCATTTCGCGGGTGAAGTCGGCGGCGATCTCGTCCATGGCCTCCTCCTGCGCCAGCTTCACGCCAGCATCCTCGGCGTCGGCCATATATCGCGCCACAATACCGGCGGTGGTTTCCTCGCCCAGCGCCCGTGCGCGGTAGCTCATGGCGTGGTCACGGTAAGCACGATACTCCTCCGGCGCCAGCTCCTGCATCCGGTGTGTCACCTCATGGGCCGCCACATATTCCACGGCAGTGTTGGCATCGGCGGCGATCCGGATCAGGTTCTTACTCCCGATGTACACGCCGTTGGCCTTGCCGCCGGAAATCGTGTCCACCATCTCAATACGCACGCCCAGATTCTTGCCCAGCGTGTTCAGCAGCGCCGCCGTACCGGCCTGTTCCTTGGCCATCTTCCGGGAATACTCGTTGTCCACAAGGCCGCTTTCGCTGCCTGCGCTGCTCACGAAATCCAGCCCCGCCTTTTCCCGGGCAAGACTGGCCGCCGCGTCGGAAAGGCCCGCCTCATAGGCCGCCGTCTGTACGCTCTGGGGCAGTGCGCTGGCCGCCGCGCTCTTCACGTTGGCAGCGGATTCCCGCCGCAGGCCCGCCTGATAGAGAACGGTAAAACCCGCTTGCAGCTTGCCCTTGCTTTCCACGTCGGCGTTCTGCACCTCGGCCCACGCCTTGCTGCCGTTCTTGCCCAGCCCGTTCTGCCATGCCGCAGCCTCCCGGCCTGCGATATAGGCGATCTTCCGCTGGGTCTCGCTGAGATAGCTCAGATCCTCCTGCTGCATCACGGCCTCTTCCTTGGCTCCCGCCTTGCCGTACTCATAGGCGATCCGGTACGCCGAATCATACAGCGCCACGTCCTGCCCCTCGGCATAGGTGCTGCGGAACACCTCCGCCTGCGCCCCGTACTTGTCGGAAGCCTCTGTCAAGGCCGTGTCCTCCGCGCTTTGCTGGTCATCCAGCTGCACCCCGGCCTCCTGCAAGAACTGGCGATACCGCTCCGCTGTCAGCTCATTGCTGTGCTGCACGGCGGTCTGTACCGCCATGTTGCCGCCGCCCATAATGCCACCGGCCAGCGCACCGGCGCCGAAGTCCAGCGCAATGTCCTTGATCGTCTCGCCCACGACCTTCTGCTCCGCTTCCTGATGGCTCATGCCGCCTGCCATGTAGGCATTGATCCGCTGCTCCACGTCGGCCATGTCACCGTTGATCACCTTATCCCACCACAAATTGGCAAGGTCGGTGAACATCTCCTCGCTGCCCTCGATACCGCCCTGAATGGCGGCATTTTTCAGCATTCCGGCCAGCTTCTGCTTTGACGTGCCCGTGGGCAGCTTCATGTGGATCAGGCTTTCCAGACTTACCTTCTCAAAGAAGCTTTCCATCACGCCCGCCGCCACACCGGTGACAATAGCGTGGCTGTCGTCCAGTCCCCGCTCTTTTGCCGCCACCATCGCGTCGGTAGCCGCCGCGCCGCCCAGCGTGGCCGAAGCGGCAGCAGGCGGAACGCCCAGCGCCGCCAGTGCCACCGTGGCCGCGCTGTCCAGCATGGACGTACCCACGCCATACGCAAACGCCGCCACATCGCCGTGGTCATACTGGAGGTTTTTCGTCACCTCGCCCCGCACACCGCTGGCGTAGGCATAGGGCAGCATGGCCGGGGCGTTATAGTCCGTAGGCGTGTTGGGGTCGGCCAGTTTCCGCAGCGCCGCGTCGATAGCGCCTACACCGCTCAGAAGATTGGCCGGAACCGACAGCAGCGTGCCGCCCACCGGCGACTTCTCGCCCTCATTCCGCGCCATCTCCTGTACCTTGGCGTACCGCTCCGCGTTCTTCTCCCGCTTGGGAATATTGCGCTGATAGTTCACCAGCTGGGAAAGCTCATCCTCCGAGAGCCCGGACGCCAACAGTGTCTCCCGCGCAGCAACCTTTCGGTCATAGTCAGCCTGCGCCGCGGCGGCCGGAACACCCTCTGTGCTTGCCAGCACCTCCAGCGCGGCAGTCTGCTCCTCCGTCAGCTTGTCCAGCGCCTCGCGGCCCTTCACGTCGTATTGCAGGCTCTCCGCCTTGTTCAGATCGGCCTTCATGGCGGCATAGTTCCGCTCTGCTTCCGTCTTTTGCGGGTTATACGCGCCAAAGGCGTGGATATTATACGGTTCTTTGCTCTCCTGTGCCTTTTTTCCGGCCTGTTCCACCTCTGCGCGGTACTTGTCCAGTTCCAGCCCCAAAAGCCGCTGGTACTCCTGCTCAGACAACTCCTGCTGCGCCTTTTCGTCCGCCAGCTCCTTGGCGGTTTTCTGTCGATCTCCGGCAAAGGAGAATCCCCCCAGAAACGTACCGTAGGGAGAGACTACCTGTCTCTCCCGTTTTTTCTGCTGTGTCTCCACCGGCTCCGGCGTAATCACCATGCTGCCGGGGGAATAGAGCTTACTCTTGCTGTCGCCGTATCTGCTGGGGTCAAACCCGGTTTCCGTGCCGCTGTCCACCCTCGTATCCGCAGCGCCGCTCCCGTAGATTTTGCTCTTCTTACTGCCGTATTTACTCGGATCAAATCCCGCCATGTGTTGACCTCCTATGTTAATACAGTTCGTTCATGATCTGTTCCGCTTGGGCGGCGGTGATCTCGCCCCGCTGCACGAACCCGTTCAGCAAGTTCGCTGTGCGGCGGGACTGCGCCCCCGCCTTTGCATAGGCCAGCGCCCTGCTGTACGCGGTGGTGTCCTTGTAGGAAGAACTCCCCGTGTTCTTGCTGCCGCCGGAACCGCCGCTGGAACTTCCTCCGCCGCTGCTCTTTGCCGCCGCAGCCGCCTGCGCCGCCTGCTCCTGCTGCCACCGGAACTGCTCCAGATGATTTATACATAAAAATGCCATTGTCGATTCTCCATATCTTTATAGATTTTTGTCTGATTCTCCTCTGTTCGCCCTCTGCTTGCAAAACTTTCTTGCGACTTCCTCACGGCTTTGCCGCTCTTTTTTATGGTTGCACTTTCTTGCATTTGCGTCGCCGGTCAGTCCTCGCGATACTTCTCGTCCAGCGCGGCGCAGATGGGGCAGTTCCAGTAATCGCCGGTGCAGAAATGCTCCATCTGCTGCTTGTAGCTTTCCCTGCGCTGGTAGAAGGAGGAGAGACTTGCCCCGCAAGTAATCCCCTCACACACGATCCTGTCTTTTCCGTTGTCCGAGGTATAGTACGGGCAGCGAACATATACCTGCCAATAGCTTCCGCTTGGCACTGTGCCATCTCCCCCTTGTGCGTCATTCTGCTTTTTCTGTGGCTTGCCGGTGGCTGTAGAATGATATCACGCTGCGATCTGCGGCAAGTTGCGGCAAGTTGCGGCAAGTTGCGGCAACTCGCCGCAAACCGCAGCGCCCTCTACACACCCTCTTACAGAATATCTGTATCTACTTCTACTTCTGGTTCTGTTTCTGTTTCTTCTTCTGTCTCGGACGATATCAATCGATATCGTCCGATTTACCGCCGTTACGAGCATTGATCCGCTGTTCATATTTTTGCCAAGCTTCTTCCATATCTGGGAAGAAAGCGGAGAACGCTATCTTCTCCATCGGAAGCAGGGAATCAGAGGTCTCGCCTGTCTCCAGATACTCCCAACAAGCCAGTAGAACATTAACTGCCGTTTCCGGTGGCAACTGCTTGATAAGTTGGCGTCGCTCAAGCTTCATCTTGAACCATGTAGGATGCTTGTCTTTCACATTCTTAGGCACGCTCGCTCACCCCCGCTTGCTGGTTTAACCAGCGCTTGAATGCCTCCGCAGGAATGCGTGTACACCCACCAATGCGAGCGACAGGGAATCCCTCCATGTGCATCCAGCGATAAATAGTAGGTCTTGATACCTCTGCCACCTTCGCCGCCGTTGTGGGGCTGTACGCTAAATGGTTTGTCGTGTCCATCAATTCGCCCCCTGACTTAATGCACAGATTGCCTCCTCAATGCGCCGTTCTTTTTCAGGAGACAGTGGGAAACGCAACCAGCGTGTAAGCGTTGGCTCACTAACTCCAATCGCAGCTGCGATTTTCCACAAAGGGACGCCATGAGCCTTTGCTTTCTGACGTATCAAACCGTTTTCCATTTTTATCTTCCCTCCGACCTTGACAAGTAGATTTTGGTATGCTATCATCGTTTTGATGATGATTTAATTATACCATTTATCAAACAAGTGTTCAAGTACACGAGAGTAGAATATTGTTGGCAAAATGGTGATATGGTCGATTATATTGACGGAGGGCGCTATGGAGCAAAAAGAACGATCTTTTGAAATGGCAAAGAGACTGAAAGATTTACGCAACTCGAAAAAACTATCACACGAAAAGTTGAAGGACGAACTGCAACACAGATACGGAATCAAAATCAGCCGTGCAAGCCTGCTAAATTATGAGATTGACAACGAATATACCAGCAAATCCGACGCATTTTCAAACCTTAAAATGAACGCAGAGTATTTGAACTGTTTGGCGGATTTTTATGGAGTGTCAACCGACTATCTACTTTGCAGAACGGACATCAAAGTTGCTGATGTGGAAGTGCGGGCAATTTGTGACTATACGGGACTATCTTCGGAGACCATTGCTTCCCTGCACACCTTTTATTCCGGAGAAAATGTTCCATCTAACTTTTTGTCAAGATTGATTGAAGACCTTGCCTGCACCAGCATTACCGAAGTTGAAGATATTGCGTCCAACATCATTCGTGCCGCTCATGCCGCAGCAATATACGATAAAAGCCCCGGCCGGAAGCAAAACGCCGCTGTCCAGCTACGCAACATAATTGATTCCATGAATGGTGACGACAACGGAATGTTTCGGATATCTGCTTTGGATGCCGCGACATACTACCTTGAGCGCGCAAAGGGTGATGCTACAAAAAACATTGCTTCAATCATCGAAGCAATGACGGATGAATTAGTAGAACGAGATGCTTCTGATCTTGTCTGCGGCGAAAGGGGTACGGTTTTGTGGCCGCTTTCCGACGAAGATAGCATTTAATTAAAAAACCGCCCCCGGCGCTACCAACACCGAGGGCGGTATATGCAGTTCAAACCCTTACCACAGAATCAAAACCGCACTGTTATTTTACATGACAGGAGCGGCAATTACAAGGAGGAAATGAAATATGCCGCGAAAGAGTAACACCCGCGCCGCGCAGGGCGCGGGCAACATCCGCAAGAAAACCGTCCTGCGGAATGGGAAAGAATATACCTTCTGGGAGGCGCGTGTCACCGTTGGGCGTGATCCTGGCACGGGCAAGCAGCTTCGACGCAGCTTCTCCGGCAAGACCCAAAAGGAAGTACGGGAGAAAATGCAGGCCGCCGCTGTCGCTGTCAATGACGGGGACTATTTCGAGCCATCGAAAATGACCGTCGGGCAGTGGCTTGATACATGGGCGTCGGAATACCTGAACAGCGTAAAGCCCCGCACGGTCGAAAGCTACAAGGCAAACATCAAGCAGCACATAAAACCCGCCATCGGTGCGCTGCGTCTCTCTGCATTGACTGCCGTTGACGTGCAGCGGCTCTACAACAACCTGACCAATAAGCGCACCGGCAAGCCACTGTCTGCAAAATCGAAGAAGAACGTTCACGGCACTTTGCACAAGGCGCTGGAAAAGGCAATTTCGCTGGGCTTCATTCGACACAACCCTGCCGACAAGCCCGATCTTCCGAAGGTAAAAAGGGCAGAAATAAAACCCCTCGCAGACGAAGAAATGGTTTCATTTCTCGGTGCGATCAGGGGCTGTGAATACGAATCAATTTATGTTGTGACCCTCTTTACCGGACTGCGTGAGGGGGAGGTGCTGGGGCTGACATGGGACTGCGTTGACTTCAAAGGCGGCACGATCACCATAAAGCAGCAGCTTCAGAAGATTCGCGGCACCGGCGGTGAGTATGTCCTTGTACCCACCAAGAACAGCAAGACCCGCATAATTTCACCGGCGAACTACGTCATGCAGGTCTTGACCAACCAGCGTAAAGCGCAGAATGAACAGCGGTTGATGGCTGGCCCTGCGTGGAGCAACCCGTTCAACCTTGTCTTTACAAATGCTTTCGGGCGGAACCTCTGCGCTCAGACTGTCTATCTGCATTTCAAAAAGCTGGCTGCGGCTGCCGGCGTTCCCGCCGCCCGTTTTCACGATCTGAGACACAGCTACGCAGTTGCCGCGCTCCGCTCCGGCGATGATATAAAGACCGTACAGGAGAATTTAGGGCACCACACAGCGGCATTCACGTTGGACACTTACGCTCATGTAACCGAGAAAATGAGGCAGGAAAGCGCCCGCCGCATGAACCGCTTCATAGAGGGCATTCAGGCGGCAAAAAAGGCGTAAAAACTCTGTAAGGGGAAAACATAGGGGAAAACACCTGTCCATAGACGCAATAAAACCCTTGAAAACGTAGTGTTTTCAAGGGTTTTCTGCTTGGTGCGCGAGGCGGGACTTGAACCCGCACGCCCGTAGTGAGCACTAGAACCTGAATCTAGCGAGTCTGCCAATTCCACCACTCGCGCAAACAACATAGTTGATTATAACCGATGTTCTTGTGTTTGTCAACACCTTTTTTCGATTTCTTTCAACTTTTTGAGAGACTGGTGCGAGCGATGGGACTTGAACCCACACGTCCTTACGAACACAGGCACCTCAAGCCTGCCTGTCTGCCGATTCCAGCACGCTCGCAGATGTTCGCCTCTCAAAGGTACTTGCTCATTATACCAGACAACCTATATTTGTCAAGCCCCAAAATTACACCTGCGCAAGTACCTGCCCGATGGGCCCGTCGATGACCAGATCGGCGCCGATATCCGCGCCCACGGTACCCTTGTTGATGACCACCAGCTTATGACCCCGGTAGTAGCGCACCAGTCCCGCCGCCGGATACACCACCAGCGACGTGCCGCCGATGATCAGCATGTCCGCGTTGTGGATGTACCGCAGCGCCTTGTCCATCACGTCCTCGTCCAGCCCCTCCTCATACAGCACCACGTCCGGCTTGATATCGCCGCCGCAGGTGCATTTGGGCACGCCGGTACTGTGCAGGATGGCGTCCAGCCCGTAGAACTTATGGCACCGCTCGCAGTAGTTCCGCAGCACGCTGCCGTGAAGCTCCAGCACCTCGCGGCTGCCCGCCTTCTGGTGCAGGCCGTCGATGTTCTGGGTGATGACGGCTTTCAGCTTGCCCTCCTGCTCCCACTGGGCCAGCTTCCGGTGAGCGGCGTTGGGCTGGGCGTCGGGCGCCAGCATCTTCGCCCGGTAGAACTCATAGAACTCCGCCTTGTGGGCCATGTAAAAGCTGTGGCTCAGCATGGTCTCCGGCGGATAGCGGAACTTCTGGTGATACAGCCCGTCCACGCTGCGGAAATCCGGGATGCCGCTCTCCGTCGACACGCCCGCTCCGCCGAAAAACACGATGTTATCGCTGCCGTCCACCAGCTCTTTCAGTCTGCGGATCTGTTCGTCCATGGTACGCTCCTCCTTACTCTACATAGGAATTTTCCACTTTGATAATAGCCCGGTAGCGGCCCTCCATCCCCTCCACCAGACGGCAGACCTGCTGGGCCACCTGCGGCCGGGTCAGCTGCTCGTCAAAGGGGATCACCACGTCGAAGATCAGGTTGGTGTGGGTCGTGCCGGGAACGATACGGAAATCATGGATGGTCAGCCGGGGATCGATGGTTTGCACCAGCGCCGCCACCTCTTTGTGCAGCGCCGTCACCGCCGGATCGCCCACCACCACGGGGTCCATGTGGATCACCGCCTCGCAGCGGAGCTTCCGGGCCAGCTCCATCTCGATATTGTCGATGGCGTCGTGCATCTCCAGCAGTTCCCCGTCCGCCGGGACTTCGGCGTGCAGGGAGATAATGCGCCGCCCCGGGCCGTAGTCATGCACCACCAGATCGTGGACGCCCACCACCTGCGGATGCGCCGTCACCAGCTCCTCAATCTGGCGCACCAGCGCCGGGTCAGGGGCCTGCCCCAGCAAGGGACTGATGGTGTCCCGGGCCGCCTGCACCGCCGACCACAGGATGAACAGCGCCACCACAAGCCCCACCCAGCCGTCCAGCGGCACACTGATGAACCGGCTGGCGACAGTGGCCAGCAGTACGGCGGCGGTGGCCGCCGTGTCGCTGAGGCTGTCCGCCGCCGTGGCGGCCATGGCGGCGGAATCGATCTTCTTCCCCACCGCCCTGTTGTAGCGGTACATATACAGCTTCACGGCGATGGAGGCCAGCAGGATACCGCAGGCCAGCCACGAGAACGTCACCGCCTCCGGATGGAGAATCTTGTCCACGGAGGACTTGGCCAGCTCCGCGCCCATCACCAGGATCAGGCCCGCCACTACCAGACCGGAGATATACTCCATCCGTCCGTGGCCGAAGGGATGGCCTGCGTCGGGCTTCTTCCCCGCCAGCCGGAAGCCCAGCAGCGTCACCACCGAGGAGCCGGCGTCCGACAGGTTGTTGAAGGCGTCCGCCGTGATGGCGATGGAGCCGCTGATGCTGCCTGCCGCCAGCTTTCCGGCGAACAGCAGCAGATTCAGCCCAATGCCCACAAAGCCGCACAGAGCGCCCCAGGCACGGCGCACCGCGCCGTCCTCCACCCGCTCCCGGTTAGGGATGCACCATTTTGCCAGCAGTGAGATCATACACATTTCTCCTTATGGGGATACACATATCGTTTCGTCAGGCCGTAGACCAGCGGGATCATGTACAGCAGCACAGCGTAAGGAATGGCCCGCTGATCCACCCCCAGCATCACCAATGGGATGCTGCACGCAATGTTCCACGGGATCAGCGCCGACAGGACGATGCCGCTGTTTTCCATGTCCACCGCCTGCTCATTGGGGTCGGTATAGCAGCGGTGCAGCAGCTGATTGCCCATAACGATCACCACCGACTGGTTGCAGAAGATCATACCCGCGCCCAGACTCACCGCCGCCGAAGCGGCAAAGCGGCCCCAGCGCCGGGCCAGCTTTTCCACCAGCCCCACCGCGCCGTTCAGCACGCCGATACCGTCCAGCAGACCTGCCAGCAGCCCTGTGGTAAACACCAGCGCCGCCGGCTTCGCCATGGAGACGATACCGCCGCCGGAGAGGATATCCTTCAGCTGTCCCGTGGCGGGATAGTAGCCCAGCACGGCGGTTTTCAGCATGTCCCACAGGCTCATGCCCTGCACAAAAATGCTGACG
>OIZI01000531.1_pt1 | contig 19224 bp, 15 predicted proteins | sample 1588441 | NCBI WGS metagenome assembly OIZI01 (sample SAMN03283284) | human gut metagenome | biome: human-associated habitat; material: feces | host: Homo sapiens | place: Peru | collected 2012 | reverse complement strand
GATTGTGGGTGCGGGTGTAGTCGGTAAAGATCTTGTGCAGCTCGGCAGAGGGCTGGTAGCCGTAGGTGGTGCAGGCCTGCTCTGCCATCTTGATGCCGCCGTAGGGCATGAAGGCGCGCTTGAGGGGCTTATCCGTCTGCAGACCGACGATCTGCTCCAGATCCTTCAGCGATTCGTCGATGTAGCCGGGGCCGTAAGAAGTCAGGCTGCTGACGACCTCCGTCTCCATATCCAGCACACCGCCTTTGGCGCGCTCTTCCTTCTGGAGCTTCTGCAAAGCTCCCCACAGCTGGTTGGTCGCCTCGGTGGGGCCGGCCAGGAACGACTCGTCGCCGTCGTACGGGGTATAGTTCTTCTGGATGAAGTCGCGGACGTTGACTTCCTCTTTCCAGATGCGGCCCTCAAAGCCTTCCCACTGTTCAAAATCGATCATTGGAACCTCCTTGCTCTTTACCATTTCCTCAATGGTTAGCATATTCTAACTAATGAGCCTTTGAAAAACCGCTTCTCGGCGGTTTTCTGGGGGCGTACGAATGAGCTGCAAGGCGCAGGCAGATGCAGACACCCAGCAGCCTCAAGAATATAATATCAGTGTTTTTTGCAAAAAGCAAGAGGGAACGGATGGATTTTACACAAAGGCGGGAAAGGTTTCTTAGTGCAAGTGTCCAATTTTTGGAGAAAAAGCTTTTTCCGCAAAAAAATTTCAAATCGGGGCTTGACAGGCATGACAAACTATGGTATCCTGTTGTCACGGCAAGGTTAGTTAAATCTAACCGAGGCTGCGAAACCCTCTGCAAAGGGTTCCGATTCCTCCATTCCATACTCTCTTTTTCTTTTGGCAGGGTGCGGCATTCTGGTTTGCTCCGCCCCTCCTGCGCGGCGAAGGCGGCTCTGGTACAGCGGCCTTTGCGAAAACAGAAAACAAAAACGGGACGCACAGCTTGACCACCTGTGTGCCCCGATTTTTGTTTTCAGAGAGAGGCTTCCAACGCCTGATAGATTTTGAATACGTCCGGAAAGATGACCTTTGCACCGCGCCGGGCAATGGCAAGGACTTCGCGGGCGTTTTTAGCGACATCTGCAACGACACGGTCATCCAGACGGACAGGTTCTGCTTTTTTGTTGATGTAAGCCGTCAGATAGGGTGCGGTGACAGGGCACATGTTCTGGATGAGAAAGGCGGCGTTCCGGCCCAGCACGGTGCCGAAACGGATGGTGTTGCAGCGGCCATATTTTTCGATTTTGGCCTGTGCGATCTTCTGGTATTTTTCGTAGCGCGAGGAAATGGGGACAAGCCAGTAGATCGCCGGATTTTTGGCATCCGGAAAGGCGAGAAAGCAGGGGCGGCTGTGGGCAACACCGTCGATGGTGTCTTTGTTTTTCATCAGCTTGTCATCCGGAAAATCAATGTAATATTGGTCGGAAAGAAAATAAAGCTGTGCGTCCGGCATAAGGAACCTCCGATAAACGGAGAGCCCCGTCTTTCGACGAGGCTCCGCGAACATTTTTGTCCCGACCATTTGTCAGCCGCGTATCGGGGAGCGGCAGTATTTGTGATCCCGACCATTTATCAGCCGCATATCGGGGAGCGGACACTATTTTGAGGCATCTCTGCCTTGTACTATTATTATACGATGAACCGGCAATTATGTCAATAGTTCAGGAGCGCTTCTGTGCATCCATCCGGTCCAGATGCTTCTGGGCGAAGAGGGAGGCCACGGCGGAGAAGCCGAAGACGAAGTAGTAGCTGGCGATGCGGAAGAGCATCAGGGTGCTCATGGCCTCGCCGCGGGTCATGAAGGAGCCGAAGACGAGGAGAAAAGCCGTCTCAATGGAACCCATACCGGCCACATTGGGCAGGGCGTTGGAGAGGAAGAGCATCAGGCTGGTGAGCAGCTGCACCTGCCAGAAGCTGAGGCCGCAGGGCAGGCCCATGAACCGGATGCAGAGATAGGGCAGGGTGTACATCAGAAAGAGCTTGAGGGTGTGCAGCGCGAAGATCTGGACGCAACGGCCTTTGTCGGCGAGAAGATGGCGGCTCTCGGTGCTGAGGGTGTCCAGCTGTTCCAGCCATTTTTCCCGGCGGGTCTGCCAGGAGTCAGTCCTGGGCAGGTAGCCCAACGCCCAGCGGGCCAGTCGCTGGATGAGGGGCGATACGCAGACCAGCACCAGCGCCACGATGATGGCGGCCACCACGGCATAGGCCATGGGCAGATAGTTCATCACGCCGGAGGTGTTGGCGGCGAGCCACCGGTGCTGCAGCAACAGCATCACGGTGGCGTAAAGCAGAACGGTGGTCTTGTGGAAGACGTATTGCAGGGTCATCAGGCCCACGCCGGGGCCAAGCGGCAGGCCGCTGCGGTAGAGGTAGTAGGACTGCATCGGCATGGCACCGGCACCAAGGCAGATGACGTTGCCGAAGGTGCCCATGAACGACGATTCCAGCGCCTGCCGTACGGTGAAGCCGGGCATCCGGCTGCGGATGATGACCCAGCTGACCAGACCTTCCAGCACCGGGTAGGTCAGGCCCACGGCCAGCACGAGCAGCACCTGCCAGAAGCGCAGCTGTGCCAGCGCGGCAGAGATCTCGGCCCAGTGGCGCTGGAAGATCCAGAAGACGATGCCGGTGAGCACCACCAGAACGGTGAGCGAGAGGATCGTTTTTTTGCGGGACGGCTGCTGCGGGGTGGACTGGTCCATCAGAGAAGGCTCCTTTCGAAATCGTTGGTTGCAGTATACCACAGCAGCCGGAGCGGTTTGTGAACTTGTACGAAATTTTTCTCGTCAATTTGAGCGAAGTGATAAAAAATCCTCCGTACAACCTCTCAGTCTCGCTCGCGCTCGACAGCTCCCCTGGTAGGGGAGCCTCTGGCGAAACCATTGACTTTGCGAGGACTGCCAAAGCCTCCCCTACAAGGGGAGGTGGCATTGCGAAGCAATGACGGAGAGGTTGTACGAAGGAAAAGTGAATCACAAATAAAACGTTAATGCCCTTCGGTCAGCTCTTTCACCGCAGCGGTGAGGGTGTCGGCGAAGGATTGCTTGGAATAATGCGCTTCGTAGAGCTTCCGGCAGTCGGCCCGCATGGCAGCGAGCTTCTCCGGGTGGAGGATGGCCCACTCCAGAATGGAGGTCAGCTTTTCCGGGTCGTCGTCCGGGTAGGTGAAACCATCCACGCCCTCGGTGATGAGACCGGCGGTGCCGGTGTGTTCCGACACGATGGAAGGTTTGCCGAAGATGAGGCCCTCGGTGACGAAGGTGGGCATCGGGTCGTCGCGGGAGGCGCAGACGAGGCAGGTGCACTGCTCCATCAGGTTCTTGATCTCATCCCGGCTGAGCCGCTTGCAGTAGAAGACATTGGCCGGGTGCTCGGTGGTCAGGGTGCGGACGGCGTCCATCATCTCCTGGTCGGCAGCTTTGCCCACGAAGAGGAAGGTTGCTTTTTCCCGCACGGCGTCGGGCAGCAGGCGGATGGCCTTGCAGAAGATGTCCTGCCCCTTCCGGCGCTCGAACGAGCCGACCGTGGCGAAGAGGGGCTTGTCGGCGGGGTAGCCCAGGTCGCAGCGGGGGAAATCCTCAGCGGCATAGTCCGGCAGGCCGTAGATGAGGGGGCGGATGTCGAACTGGGGGCGGACCGAGTGCATGGCGGCGGCAGCGTGTTTGCCGACCGAGTAGAGCTGCACATTGGGCGCAATGTGCTTGGGGATCTGGTGCGCGATGTGGGGGTAGCCCGCAAAGGCATCGTGGAGCCACCAGAGCACCGGCACCGGCGCGTTGCTCAGGGCGCGGATAACGCGGGCCTCGACCACGGTGTTGGCCAGCACGAAGTCGGCGCAGAGCGCCAGCCCCCAGAGGGTGTTCGAGGAGGTGCAGCCTGCGCGGGTGATGACGGCGGCTCCGGCATCCACGAAGAGCTGGAGCGAGCCGGAATCGTCCGGGCCGAGGACCACGACCTCATAGCCCATGCTGCGGAGCACCGGCACGGCGCTGACCAGCACGATGGGGGCACCGGTCATGTCCAGCACATGGCTCATGACGAAGGCCCGCTTGCCGGAGGCGGAATAGGCATCCTCGGCGCAGATGTCCCGCTCGTAGTGGAGCAGGGCCTGCGGGATGCAGACCGGAGCCTGGCAGAGCTGCGCGGCCAGAGCCAGCAGCTCAGTGACGCTTTCGGGGTCCCGCGCGGCGGCGCGGCAGCGGGCCAGCAGGCCGCGGCTGACGAGAGCGAACTTGTTCTCGGCCAGATGCCCATGGCTCTGGTAGAGGGCCGTCTGCCCCGAAAAGCCGAAGACCGCATTGCAGACGGCGTAGTCCGCGCCGTCCCGCAGGGCCTGGGCAAAATAGGTCAGGGTAGTGGAGAGGCAGGCAACGTCCTCGCTGACGAGGAGCACACCGGCCACCGCGTCGGTCAGCTCTCCGGCCAGATGGTCCACCAGACGGAATTTGCGGTGGAGCTGGTCCTGCAGAGCCTGCGCCAGAACGCGGCTGCGCAGCGGTGCATAGACGAGCAGATAGGTGCTCTGGGTGTCGGTGTAGGTCTGATTTGCCAGCTGTTCCCGCTGCAGGGAAGTGTAACTGTTGTACATGCGCGTCCCTCCCGGCTCAGTGGCGGAACAGCCCCAGCAGGCGGCGCAGGGGCCGTGTCAGCTTCCAGCTGCTGCTGTTCAGGACGCCTTCCAGCGAAGTCTCGTAGGCCTGACGGCGGGCTTCCGCCTCGGCGTTCTTCTGGTGCAGTTCGCTGATCTGCTGCTGCAGCGCGGCAATGGCCTGCTGCTGTGCAGCAATCTGGTCGTTGAGACCGGCGATGTGCTGGGCCTCGCTGTCTCTGGTCTTCTGGCAGAACCGGAGGCCCTCCAGCACGGTGTTGAAGAGCGGCTTGTCGGCCAGCGTTTCCAGCGGGCAGTAATGGTAGGAGACGCCCAGCTTCATCCCGGCGGGGAAATGGGTCACACCGTCCAGCAGATAGTTGGGGTCGCGGTCGAGGAAGAGGGTGCTGTCGCTGGGCAGAGTCAGGCCGTTGACCGGGCGGCAGAGCACCCGGTCGTCCGAAAAGCTCAGATTGGTGATGCAGCAGGGCAGTTCGCCCGGATCGAGCCGCAGGGCGCGGGCGGTCACGGGCAGCTCAAAGGTCGCGATGACAACACCCGTCAGCTCGTCCACCTCGTAGTCCGGGGCGGTGAGGGTGTCTTTCTCCGAAAAGCCGAAGCCCGCATCAAAATAGAGGGTGGGCTGCAGCAGGGCGGGGGAGTCGGTGTGCTTCTCGTTCTGGGGATGGGCCGCAAGGTAGGACTGCACTTCCTGTTCCAGCCCAAGGCAGCGTTCTGCCAGACGGGAAACGCCCTCGTCCGAGAGCTTGAGCTGCTGTTCGAGGTCCGCGATGCGGGCCTGCAGGGCAGCCGTAGAGGCAGGAGCTTCGTTGTTCATAACCGGATTCTCCTCATTTTATATAAATTCACTTCAGCGGGAAGACCCCGCAAAAATTCAGTGTCGGGCCGCATAACGCCGCTGCGCCGGGCCCGCACGTCGGGCGGCCGCATTCCGGGCAGCGGTGCGCTGGAGCTTCCAGTCGCGGCGGCGGAGCAGCAGCTCGCAGATCAGCAGGATCGAACCCATGGACACCGCAAAGTGGGTCACAAGGCCAAGAGCCTCCCGGCCTGCAAACTTCTGCGCCATCAGATACCAGGGGATGGCGGTGAGCTCTACGGTGTGGACGCAGAAGATGTACAGCGACCGCTGGCCGATGGCCTGCACACCGTGGGTGATGAAATTGTCTACGTGGCGCTGGAAGAAGAGCAGCAGCGACAGCATACCCAGGCCGGTCATCGCATCCAGCAGGATGCTCACGGGGCCAAAGGTCCACTCGGCCATCGAGACGCAGTCGGTGCTCTGGGTGGCCAGCACCAGGCCCGCCACGGCCAGCGCCGAGGCGATCATGCCGAGCTTGAGCTTCCAGGACAGGGGCCTGTCGAAGAGCTTATGCTGCTTGGCCAGATACCCGACGTAGAGCGCCGGAACCGTGACCATGCCCTGACCGATGCAGAAGGGGACCTCCCAGGTGATGCAGATGCCCCAGCCCAACAACATGGTGCCCAGCACAGCCCAGGGTATGTATGGTTCGGGGAAGATGTTCAGGATGACGTCCAGCAGGATCCATGCGATCATCAGCGAGAGCAGATACCACATCGGCCCGCAGGAGAAGAAGGTCTGCCCGGCGTAGATGGAGGTGTGGGGCAGGCCCAGCGCAAAACCGCCGAAGACCTTGAGGGTCTCTCTGGCAGCACTCTCGACCGAGCCGAAGGTGAGATAGTGGATGAGAAAATGGAAGAACGTCGTGGCAAGCCCGGTATAAAGGTAAGGCTTGAGCAGCGTTTTGAACTGCTGGTCGATGCACTTGCCGATGGAGCGCTTGCGGAAGCCGTAGCCGCTGGCGATGTAGAACGCCGCCATCAGCGACTCCCGGTAGGCGAACAGATAAAAGGTCATGGGCGTGATGGTCGTCGTGGCACCCACCGGATACAGCTCGGCGGAGTGCGCGAACACGATGGTCAGCATTCCGATGCCCTTGAGAAAATCAAACATGCCCAATGAATTGGCCGTGCGGGGTTTGGTACCCTCCATGAAATGCCCTCCTTTGCGCCGAGATCACCGGGGGAGTGGCAGATGCCGAATTCGGGCGCAAGATGTTAAAAGTTACAAAATCGTTATAAATAAGTATAATGCTTTTTTAAGGTTCTGTCAATCAAAGACGGACAGCCCGCAAAAAGCCCTTCCGGTGCAGAAAAAGTGTACCACACCCGCCGCCCCTGCGCAATGAATGGGAGCAAATCCCATCTGTCTGCACAAGTGGAGTGCAAGTTTATGTTGCATATTTGTGCAATTAAAACTTGCATTTGACCTTGGAATGCGGTATACTGAGAACCATAGCCCCCAAACTTTGCCAAAAAGCGGGGTCCATTGGAAAAAACGCCGAACAAACAAGGAGTGTGTAAATATGACCAGAGAAGAGTGCTGCGCCGTTGTTGCAGAAAAAGACATGCCGATGACGGTCTATGATATGATCGTTGCCATGCAGGAAAAATACGCCGAGCGTCCGGCGTTCCGCTGGGTGGACGACGCCACCAAGACCGTGCAGGAGAAGACCTACGGCCAGTTCGTGGAGGACATCCGCAAGATGACCGGTTATTTGCAAGCAAATGTTGCCGATGTGAAGGGCCAGCGCATCGTCATCCTGAGCCGCACCAACTACGAGTACGGTGTGGTGACCTTCGGCACCGTGATGGCTGGTGCCGTCATCGTGACCCTGAACCAGAAAAAGACCTGGCCGGAGCTGGAGTATGAGCTGGGCCTGAGCGAGCCGGCTCTCATCTTTACCGACGGCATCGACTACGGCTATGCCGACGAGCTCAAGGCCGCCTACGGCGACAAGCTCCGCCCCATGAACGCCTACGAGGGCAGCGCTCCGGCTGAGCTGGTCAACCGCATCGACACCAACGCCCTGATGATGCTGATGTTCACCTCCGGCACCACCGGCCGCAGCAAGGGCGTCATGCTCAGCGAGAAGAACTACTTCAGCGCCATGCGGATGTATGTTGCCGGCCAGGATGCCATTATGGGGAAGGCCCAGGATCTGGCCCCGAAGGATATGGACAAGCCCTTCAGCCACTTCACGCTGGTGCCCATGTTCCATCTGTCCGGCTTCATCTGCTACTTCGCCTACGGCATCCAGGGCTGGACCCTGAACCTCTGCGCAGACCCGCGCGACGTGCGCCGCGATATGGCCATGATGCACAGCGACGCCATGTCCACCCCGCCGGTGCTGGTGGAGATGATCTACAACGAGATCCGCCGCGGCAATCAGGACAAGCTGAACGGCCTGTGGAACCTGAGCTGCTCTTCCGCCATCCTCGACCCGGAGATCCTGAGCTACCTCATCGCCCACGGCTTCTACATCAACCAGTGCTACTCCATGACCGAGCTGGCCGGCTACGGCCTGCTGAACATCGTGCAGGAGGGCGAACACCTGCGCGCTCTGGGCAAGCCGGACGGCTTCTGCGAGATCAAGCTGGATGAGACCGGTGAGATCTGCGTCCGCGGCGATGCCGTCATGCTGGGCTACTATAAGGACCCGGAGGCCACCGCCGAGGCCATCGACAAGGACGGCTGGCTCCACAGCGGCGACCTGGCCCGCGAGGACGAGGAAGGCTTCTACTACATCACCGGCCGCAAGAAGAACCTCATCATCCTGGACAGCGGCGAGAACGTCAGCCCCGAAGAGCTGGAGAAGCTGCTGGGCAAGTGCGCCGACATCAAGGAGTGCGTTGTCAAGGAGATGGGCAAGAAGATCGGTGCCGTCATCTGCTGCGAGCCGGACAAGGAGCAGACCGTCCGCGCCTTCGTCACCGAGCTGAACCGCACCCTGCCGCTGTACAAGCGCATCAGCGCGGTGGAGTGCACCGCAGAGCCGCTGCCCCGCAATGCCATGGGCAAGCTGCTGCGCCAGTAAGAACGCATTTGTAGAAAATCTGTAAAGCTGTACGGCGAAATATTGCAATTCCCCTGAAAAACGGGTATTATAAAACTGCATGACGTCGGTACAGGCCGGGACCAGAATGGGAAAACCGGGCCGCGCGGGGCATCCCCTTGCGCTGCGACGCTGAAATCCATCATGGAAAGGAAGATTTTTTGATGCAAAGAGCAGAAATCGTGTCCCAGATCCTCGCAATCCTGGAGGACGTGGCAGAGATCAGCCCGGAGGACGTGAACGAAGACAGCGTCCTGATGGACGACCTCGACCTGTCCTCGATGGAGATCCTGACCATTGTGGCGGATCTGGAAGAGACCTTTGGTCTGCGCATCCCCGAAAAGGAGCTGCGCAACTTTGTGACCATCGCGGACGTGGCAGATTATCTGGCGGATAACGCGGGGTGAACTGATTGAACGAGACGCAGTGCGCCGTTTTTCAGGGCATCGTGTATTATTACCGCGCCAATCAGGTGATCTGCCGCTATCAGATCGCCCTGCACGACCCTGTGGACCCGGCGCTGCTGCAGCGGGCCCTGGACGAGGTGCGCCCTCTGGCGGGGTGGTACTTCCAGAAAGTCGTGTGGGAAAAGCGGGAGGCGCATCTTGCGCCGAACGATGCGCCCTGCCGGGTGGCCGTGGGCGAAGCCGCCCCTGCCATCCCGGAGGAAACGAATGATTATTTGTTTTCGCTCCACTGCGAGGGAACGACCATCTACTTCGATTGGTTCCATTTCCTTGCGGACGGACGCGGATTTTCACCCTTCATGACGCTGGTGCTCCGCGCCTACTGCAACCTGCGGTACGGCACGGCCTTTGCGTGTGAAATGCTTGCCGAGGACCCGCCCTATGACCCGGAGCTGCTGCTCAAAGAGTTCCCGGAGAGCCAGAGGGCGGGGGCTGAGCAGAACCAGCCCATCGAAATCTTTGAGGGAAAGCCCGACCGCATCCGGCTCCGGCTGGACCGGGCCAGCCTCATCGAGGCGGCGGCGCGGGAGGGGGTCAAGCCCTTCACGGCTCTGATGGGCATCGTCTGCCAGGGCTGCGGGCAGTATCTGGAAAAGGATGAGCTTCTTTACAGCTTTGCCGCCGACCTGCGCGAGACGATGGGCCTGCCCAATGCCCGCTACAACTGCATCGTCACCTATCAGCTGCCGCTGAAGGGGGCGGCGGGTGCCCGGCTGAGCGCCTTTGCCAAGGCGCTGGATGCCGCCATCCGGGAGCATCTGAAGCCGGAACGCCTGCGCTACCGCCTGGCCGAGCAGATGGGCTTCGTCTGCCGGGTGTTCCAGCAGAAGGCTCCGCTGAAGATCAAACAGCGCATCTTCCAGATGGGCGAGTACCTCAGCGGGAGCCCGGCGGATTTCTGGGTGAGCTATCTGGGCGACCCGTTCGCCCCGCGCAGCCCGGAACTGGAAGCCTACGTGGAGGATTTCCAGACCTGGGTGCTGCCGGACGGCGCGTCTCTCGCCATGGAAGTGACCAGCCTGCACGGTGTGCTGACCGCCTGTATCGAGAACAAGGTGCATCGCCCTGGCCTTGCGCAGGCGCTGGCCCGCGCATTTGCCGCCGAGGGTGTCACGGTGCTGGAAGCAACGGAACTCGACAAATAAAAAAGGTGTTGCTGCGAATTTTGCAGCAACACCTTTTTTGGTTCAGAAGGAACCGCCTGACGAGCCGCCGAAGCCGTCGCTGTCGGTGGTGGAACCGCCGGAGTCGCTTTCGGGCTGGGGCGGGTCGTAGACCTCGACGCGGTCGGTGTGGGTGTAGCGGTCAGTCTTGACCCGCAGCTTGAGCCCGGCACCGATGTAGTCGTTGGCCTCGGTCTTGAGCTGGGCCGTCTTCATCCGGCTGTACAGGATGCCGCAGACCACGGCGGCGATGAGCATCGGGATGCCCACCACGATGAGGATGCCGATCAGGCCGAGGTCGCCGTCCGGGTCGTTGTCGTAATCCAGCGGCTCGCCGTTCTCGGCGTAGAAGTCCAGTGTGCTGGCGCAGAGGTCGATGTAGGTCTGGGCAGCATCGGCGTAGTCGCCGTCCGACAGCAGGGGCACGACCTCGTCTTCCAGCTGCTCGATGCGGTAGTCGGTAAAGGCGGTGACGCCCCCGCCGTAGGTGATGGTGACGTACTTGCGGGAGCCGAGGGCGATCATGAAGAGGATGCCGCTTTTTCCGCTGCCGGAGCCAAGGTCGTTCTGCACATAATAGTTCTTGGCGTAGGCGCGCTGGTCGGTGTCGCCGATGCTGTCCACCGTGAGGAAATAGACGTCGCAGTCATGCCCGGCGGAAGCGTCCTCGGCGCTGGATTCCAGCTGGGCGAGGGTGTCGGCGTCGAACAGGCCGTATTCATCCCGCACAAGGGGCGCGTCGGCCAGTGCCGGGCAGGCGAGACAGGCCGCCAGGACCAGGGCGGCAAGGAATGCGCAGAGGCTGCGCAGGCAATGGGTGTGAGGATTCATTCTGCGCACCTCCTTATAAGTAGAGCAGCCAGGTGAGGAAGGCCATCAGCGGCAGGCTGATGGCTGCGAACCACGCGGCCACTTTGGCTTTGTCCACAGGCAGGTCGCCGATGAGCCGCCCGGTCTGGCCGTTCATCGCGAAGAGAAAGTCGTTGTCCTTCCAGCGGGTGTGGAGCATCCAGACCGGCAGCAAGGCGTAATGCGCCTTGAGCTTGCTGAGGTTGATGTCCTCGTGCAGGGTGTTGACCTCCGAATAGCCGTGGGTGGTCTCGTGCAGAGCCTGGGCCGTGGAGTTCAGCATCCGGGTGCGGGCCCGCTCGGCACAGGCTTCGGAGTCCTCGTCGTAGCGGTCGGCCAGAAAGCCCGGCAGATACGCGGTGGAAAAGGGCTTCAGTTCGCTGTAATCAAAGGGCTCGATGGCGTCCATGTGGGCGTTGGGCATCTTGCTGGAGCCGTCCACCGGAACGCGGGTGAAGACGGCGGTGCCCTCGCGCCGGACATCGTAGTGCTGGGTGGTGGTCACGTTGTAGTCGCCCTCGCGGTGGCTCTCGGTCGTCAGGCCCTCGTAGCTGCCCCGCGCGTCGGCCTCGGCATCGTAGAGCCAGAAGGGAACATAGACGCCCTGCAGCTCAGCGATGTGGTTCTGGCTCTTGAACGCCTTGGGCAGAAAGGCCTTGCCTTTATAATAGTGGGTCAGCTGGGCGATGGCGACATTCTTGTCCAGTTTGAAGGGCAGGATGTACTCCGGCTTGAGCTTGCCGGAGAGCTTGCCGCCCAGCACGGTGGGATTGCCGCAGTAGGGGCAGTTGGTGGCGGCGGTGGTGGCGTCGCAGACGAGCTCAGCCCCGCAGGTGGTGCAGGTGTAACTGGTCAGGCTGGCAGCCTCCGTCTCATCCCAGACGGGGGCGGACGCCTTGCGCTGCGCTGCCTTTTTCTGGTCTGCCTCGGCGGCGGTGTCGGCCTTTTTCTGCTTGGCCGCGTACTGCGCCTCGATGTCTGCTACCTCATATGCCGAGCCGCAGTAGTCGCAGACGAGCTTGCCGGTGGCGCTGTCGAAATGCAGCGGGCCGGTGCAGGCCGGGCATTGGTAATTCGTTACTTTATCAGCCATTTAGGATGCCTCTCTCATGCGCCGAAGGGGCTGCCGCATTCCGGGCAGAACTTCGGCGGGTGGGCCGGGTCGGCAGGGGTGAAGCCGCAGTTCGGGCACTTGCCTGCGGGCTTCGGCTTACCGCACTCGGAACAGAATTTGCCGCTGTTCTTTGCGCCGCAGCTGCACACCCAGACGGTGGGCGCTTCGGGCCGGGGCTTGCCGCAGGCGGTGCAGAACTTGCCGGTGTTGCCGGTCTGGCCGCAGGCGCAGGCCCAGCCGGAAGCCGGGGCGGCAGGCGCTGCGGGCTGCTGGGCCCCCATCTGCCCCATCTGGTATAGGGTCTGGGCGTTGACGCCGCCCGCTGCTGCCGCCTGATTGACCCCCATGAAGGCCATGGCCGGGCCGGCGGCGGTGTTGGAAGCAGCTGCCTGCATGGCAGCGGCCTGTGCGCCCACCAGATGGGCGGCGGCGCGGGTGGGGTCCATGAAGGCGGCACTGCGCTGCAGGTCCTTGATCATCTGTTCGTCTTCTTCGCTGGCCTTGACGCCGGATACGCCCAGCGAGACGATCTCGATGCCGCGCAGCTTGCTCCACTTGGCGCTGAGGGCCTGGTTGAGGGCGTCCGCCAGCTCGGTGGTGTGGGCGGGCAGGGAGGAGTAGCGGATGCCCTGCTCGCTGATGCGGGCAAAAGCGGGCTGCAGGGCGGTCATCAGCTCGGTCTTGAGCTGGCCGTCCAGCGCGTCGCGGGTGTAGGCGTTTTCCACATTTCCGCAGACGTTGGTGTAAAACAGGATGGGGTTGACGATGCGGTAGCTGTACTCGCCAAAGCAGCGGATGGCGATGTCGAGGTCGATGCCGGCGCGCTGGTCCACCACCCGGAAGGGCACCGGGTTGGGGGTGCCGTATTTGTTGCCCACCAGCTCCTTGGTGTTGATGTAGTAGATGCGCTGGTCGGCGGCGGCCTGCCCGCCAAAGCCGAACCGCTTGCCCATCTCGGCAAAGACGCCGTCGATGTCCTTCAGCCCGCCGCTGAGCAGGGAGGGCTGGGTGCCGGTGCTGTAGGTGTACTCGCCCGGCTCGGCGCACAGCTCTACCACCTTGCCCTGCTCCACGATCAGGGCGCACTGGCCCTCTGCCACGGCCACGACGGAGCCGTCGGAGATGATGTTCTCATTGCCGTGCTTGTTGGCAGAGCGGCGGTCGGTGCGCTTCTGCCCCTTGACGGCCAGCACTTCGGCTGGGAGGGCATCGCAATAGAAAAACTCTTTCCACTGGTCGGCCATTACGCCGGAGGCCGCGTTCATTGCAGCTTTTACAAGACCCATATTCCAAATCTCCTTTGAAGTGGTTTTGGTTGCGGAACTGTTCCTAGTATAGCACAGAAGCACTGCAAAAGGAAACTGCCTCTTGCAATTTTGGCACGATGGGTGTAGAATACTCCCGACAACAAAATACAGGGGAGCTCGTCATGCGGGCTGAGAGGAAGTGCTCAAACTTCGACCCTTTTACCTGATGCGGATAATGCCGCCGTAGGAAGTCATCACGATGCGTTTTCACAGGGGCTTCCGCAGAGGGAGCTCCTGTTTTTGTTTTCTGCCGCAGCCGCCTTGTGGGCGGCTCCGGGCCGAGGGGGAGCGCCCTGGGCCTTGAATCGACGCGATGGGAAGCCGTGTTCCGGCGTGAGAGGAGACCAGAAAGTCTCGACCGCTTTGCAATAGGAGGAATCCTCATGAAAGCACTCTCTACGAAAAAGCTGGCTCTGGCCGGGATGCTCTGCGCCCTGGCCGTTGTGGGCAGCGTGTTCAGCTTCCCCATTTTTGGCAGCAAATGCGCCCCGGTGCAGCACATGGTCAACATCCTGTGCGCTGTGCTGCTGGGCCCCTACTACGGCATCGGCGTGGCCTTCGTGGCCTCGCTGCTGCGCAACCTGCTGGGTCTGGGCAGCCTGATGGCCTTCCCTGGCAGCATGTTCGGTGCCCTGCTGTGCGGCATCGTCTACCACAAGACCGAAAAGCTGCTGCCCACCCTGGTGGGTGAGGTGTTCGGCACCTCTATCCTGGGCGGGCTGTGCGCCTACCCGGTGGCCATCCTGCTGATGGGCAAGAGCGCGGGCGATATCGCATTCTATGCCTACATCGTGCCCTTCCTCGTCTCGACCGCAGGCGGTGCGGTCATTGCAGGTGTGCTGCTGGCCGCGCTGCAGCGCTCCGGCGCTCTGCGCTCCATGCAGACCAGCCTGAGCTGAGGAGGGCACCGTGACAGCGTTTGGAGCTCTTTTCGACCGGGTGCGGGAAACCTCGCCTCTCGTCCACTGCATCTCGAATCTCGTCAGCGCCAACGACTGCGCCAACATCGTGCTGGCGGCCGGCGCGTCGCCCATCATGGCGGACGACCCGGAGGAGGTGGAGGAGATCACGGCGCTGAGCCGGGCCCTCTGCCTGAGTCTGGGCACCCCGAACCCCCGCAAGGCCGAGGCCATGGTCAAAGCGGGCCGCACCGCCGCCCGGCTGGGCCTGCCGGTGGTCTTTGACCCGGTGGGCGTGGGCGCATCGCAGTTCCGCCAGAGCATCGCGGCCGAGGTGCTGCGGGAAGTGCCCGTCACCGTGCTGCGGTGCAACGCCTCGGAGCTGCAGGCGCTGAGCGGGCTTGCGCAGGTCTCGCGCGGGGTGGATGCCGGCAAGACCCTGCCGCCGGAGGCCCTGCGGCTGCTGGCCGAGCAGTTTGCCGCGCAGCACCACTGCGTCGCGGCGGTGACCGGGGCCGAGGACATCGTGACGGACGGGAAGACGACCCACATCCTCCGCAACGGCACCCCGCTGCTGCGGCGGGTGACCGGGGCGGGCTGTATGCTGTCGGTCCTGACAGCGGCTTTCGTGGGGGCCAACCCCGACCGCCCGCTGGCCGCGGCGGCCGCCGCCGTCTGTGCGATGGGCCTTTGCGGCGAGACTGCCGCTGCCCACCTGACCGGCGAAGAGGGAACCGGAACGCTGCGCATGTATCTGATGGATGCCGTGTCCAACCTGACCGGCGAACAACTTGACCAAGGAGCAAACGATGAACTGTACTGCTGAGATGCTGCGGCTCTATGCCGTGACCGACCGCGCCTGGGTGGGCGAACAGACCCTGCCCCAGCAGGTAGAAGCTGCCCTGAAGGGCGGGGCCACCTGTGTGCAGCTGCGGGAAAAAGATCTGGGCGACGCGGCCATTCTGGCAGAGGCGCTGGAGATCTCCGCTCTCTGCAAACAGTACGGTGTGCCGTTCATTCTGAACGACAACGTGGCGCTGGCCAGGCAGTGCGGGGCCGACGGTGTGCATCTGGGGCAGGAGGACATGGACCCCGCCGAAGCCCGGCGCATCCTTGGCCCGGAGGCCATTATCGGCGTGTCGGCCCACAATGTGGCCGAAGCCAGAGCCGCTGTGGAGGCCGGTGCGGACTATCTGGGCTGCGGGGCCATGTTTGCGACCGCCACCAAGACGAATGTGACCGCCCTGCCCAAAGAGACGCTGCGGGCCATCTGCGCGGCGGTCCCCATCCCGGTGGTCGCCATCGGCGGCATCCACAAGCAGAATCTGCTCAGCCTTGCCCACTGCGGCGAAGCCGGTGTGGCGCTGGTCAGTGCCATCTTCGCGGCTAAGGATATCGAGGCCGAGTGCAGGGAATTGAGAGCATTGGTAGAACAGCTATAAAGTTGTCCTTCGTACAACCTCTCAGTCTCGCTCACGCTCGACAGCTCCCCTGGTAGGGGAGCCCTTGGCAGGCCGGGCAGGCCCTGCTGTTCGCTTGGGCCCGATTGGGCGCAGGGCGGCGGGCCCTGTCCGCATTGGTAGCAGCATTTGTATTGCTGCTGTAAATCTCAACAGCGGAGCCCGGTCGTTTCCGGAAGCAAAAACTTTGCTCATCCAGAACGACCATCACCGACTCGCCAGTGCCTCCCCTACAAGGGGAGGTGGCATTGCGAAGCAATGACGGAGAGGTTGTATCAAGAAGAACGAGACCGCGGCAGACCGGGGGCACCACCTTCTGCCGGAACAGACTTCATGCAAAGGAGTTTTGACATGAACACCGCAGGGTTTGTCTGCGGAGGCGCCGGAAACCACCCGTTTGATGGGCGAAGTCCGGCTCTTTCGTAACGATAGAAAAAAGAGCAAGAGCGTATCGACTTGTCAAACTGGAGGTAACAAGATGCAGAATTACACCACACAGATGGACGCGGCCCGCAAGGGCATCGTGACCAAGGAAATGGAGATCGTCGCCCAGAAGGAGTACCGCACCACGGAGGAGATCCGTCAGCTGGTAGCCGAGGGCAAAGTCGCTATCCCTGCCAACAAGCACCACACCTGCCTGAACCCGGAGGGCATCGGCAGCATGCTGCGCACCAAGATCAACGTCAATCTGGGCGTCTCCCGCGACTGCAAGGACTACAACATCGAGATGCAGAAGGTGATGAGCGCCGTGAACATGGGCGCAGAAGCCATTATGGACCTGTCCAGCCACGGCAACACCCAGCCCTTCCGCCAGAAGCTGACCCACGAGTGCCCGGTCATGATCGGCACCGTGCCGGTGTATGACTCGGTCATCCACTACCAGCGCGACCTCGCCACCCTGACGGCGCAGGACTTCATTGATGTGGTCCGCCTGCACGCAGAGGACGGCGTGGACTTCGTCACCCTGCACTGCGGCATCACCCGCAAGACCATCGAGCAGATCCGCACCCACAAGCGGAAGATGAACATCGTCAGCCGCGGCGGCTCGCTGGTTTTTGCCTGGATGTGCATGACCGGCAACGAGAACCCGTTCTACGAGCACTTCGATGAGATCCTGGACATCTGCGAGGAGCACGATGTGACCGTCTCGCTGGGCGACGCCTGCCGCCCCGGCTGCCTGGCCGATGCCACCGACGTCTGCCAGATCGAGGAGCTGGTCCGTCTGGGTGAGCTGACCAAGCGCGCCTGGGCCCACAACGTGCAGGTCATGGTCGAAGGCCCCGGCCATGTGCCCCTGAATCAGGTCGCCGCCAACATGGAAGTCCAGAAGAGCATCTGCATGGGTGCACCCTTCTATGTGCTGGGACCCCTCGTCACCGACATCGCCCCCGGTTATGACCACATCACGGCCGCCATCGGCGGCGCAGTGGCAGCGGCCAGCGGTGCGGCTTTCCTGTGCTATGTGACCCCCGCTGAGCATCTGGCACTGCCCAATGTGGACGATGTGAAGCAGGGCATCGTGGCTTCCAAGATCGCCGCCCATGCCGCTGACATCGCCAAGGGCATCCCCCATGCCCGCGACATCGACGACAAGATGGGCGATGCCCGCCGTGTGCTGGACTGGGATGCACAGTTCGCCTGTGCCATCGACCCGGAGACCGCCAAGGCCATCCGCGACGCCCGCCTGCCCGAAGACGACCACAGCGACACCTGCTCCATGTGCGGCAAGTTCTGCGCCGTCCGCAGCATGAACAAGGCTCTGGCCGGTGAATACATCGACATCCTGTAAGTTCTTCCTCTTTCAATAGAAAACACAAAGCCCCCTGCACGCGGTATGTGCAGGGGGCTTTGCTGTTGGCTGGCGGTCAGCCTTCGAGCTGCGGTGCAGAAGAAGGCTTCTGGATGAGGTTCGTCATGCTCCGGAGGCTGATGCCGATGGTGGACAGGTTGTGCAGCATGGCCGAAGCGGCAGGCTGCAGGATGCCCAGAGCACCCAGCACGATGAGGGTGGAGTTGAAGCTGAGCACGAAGCGGTAGTTCGAGCTGACGCGGTGCTGCAGCGCATTGGCGATGGTCTTTAGGGTGACCAGCTCTTCCAGGCTGTCGGCCTTGATGGTGACATCCGCGATCTCGCGGGCGATGGCAGCGCCGGAGTGGATGGCGATGCCGATGTCCGCAGCCGAAAGGGCGGGGGAGTCGTTGATGCCGTCGCCGATCATGACGACGGTGCGGCCCTCGGCTTTGGCCTTCTGGACGAAGTTGGCCTTGTCTTCGGGCAGGACTTCCGCGAAGAACTGGTCCACGCCCACCTGCCGGGCAATGGCCTCGGCGGTGCGGTAGCTGTCGCCGGTCATCATCACGGTGTTCCGGATGCCCAGCTTGTGCAGCTGGCGCAGCACGGAAGCGGCTTCGGGGCGGAGGGGGTCTGCGATGCAGATGACGCCTACCAGCTGGCCGGAAGCAGCCATGTACAGGTGCGAATACTCGGCGGGCATCTGGTCGAACTTTTCCTGCTCGTCGGCGGGAACGATGCAGTGCTCGTCCTCAAAGACGAAATGGTAGCTGCCGATGACCACCCGCTCGCCGCCGACCCGGCTGGCAATGCCGTGGGCCACGATGTATTCCACTTCGGAGTGCATCTCTTCGTGGGCCAGACCCTGCTCTCTGGCGGCGCGGACCACCGCGTTGGCCATGGAGTGGGGGAAATGCTCTTCCAGACAGGCGGCCAGACGGAGCACATCGTCCTTCTCACTGTTGCTGAAGGGGATGATGTCCACCACCTGCGGGGTGGCGCGGGTCAGGGTGCCGGTCTTATCAAAGACGATGGTGTCGGCCTTGGCCAGCGCTTCCAGATATTTTCCGCCCTTGACCGTGATGTGGGCCGTGCCGCACTCCCGCATGGCGGAGAGGACCGCCAGCGGCATCGAGAGCTTGAGCGCACAGGAGAAGTCCACCATCAGGATGGAGATGGCGCGGGTGACGTTGCGGGTGAGCGCATAGGTGACGACCGTGCCGGCCAGACACCAGGGCACCAGCTTGTCGGCCAGCTCCAGCGCGCGGTTCTCGGTGCTGGATTTGAGCTTTTCGGATTCCTCGATCATGGCCACGATCTTGTCGTAGCGGTTGGCGCCGCCTGCGGCCTTGGCGAGGAAGACGCATTCGCCCTCCTCCACGACGGTGCCTGCGTAAACGGTGGCACCGTTTGCCTTGCGCACCGGCATGGATTCGCCAGTCAGAGCGGCCTGGTTGACCATGGCCTCGCCCTCGATGACGGTGCCGTCCAGCGGCACCATGTTGCCGGAGCGGACCACGATCTCATCGCCGGGCTGAACTTTGGTCAGGGGCAGGAGCACCTCGGTGCCCTGGCTGCGCACCCAGACTTTGTCCACATTCAGGGCCATGCTGCGGGCCAGATCGTCCAGACTCTTCTTGCGGGTCCACTCT
>OIZI01000530.1_pt1 | contig 19227 bp, 20 predicted proteins | sample 1588441 | NCBI WGS metagenome assembly OIZI01 (sample SAMN03283284) | human gut metagenome | biome: human-associated habitat; material: feces | host: Homo sapiens | place: Peru | collected 2012 | reverse complement strand
GACCGCCGTGGGCGCGTTCGGTGAGGGCGCTGACAGCGCTGCTCACAGCATTCTGCGGAATAATGCGCTCGGCACCGCTGACATGCAGGTCGTCTTTGGCTGCACGCATTTTTATACTATAGAGGGGCATGGCTAATCTCCTTTAGCTTCTTAAGGCAGCAACTCGTGTCAGCAGCTGCTGTGCCGGTTTGTAGAATACACTGGCAGCAATCGCGGTAAAAATCATCCCCGGAGCAGCTGCGGCGGTGAGTGCAACCCAGCTAACACCAGTAACCTGCCACAGCACAAGGCGTGCAGCGAAGGTGCCTATTGGACCGCTGATAGCGACGGTGAGCAGATTTGTACCGAGCAGGGCCATGGTGCCGCCGGCAACAACGCGGAACACCATCTGTACAAGTACGTTAATGATGTTGTGCATGCCGAGCATCATACCGAGCATACTTGCAAGGATACCTGCGATAATGTAACGCTTAAAGCCGAAGCATGCGCAGATGAGCACGGCGATTGGTGCAGATAACTGGAATTCGCCACCGGCAATTGGCGAAGGGATTTTAAAAGAACCTGAAATCAGAATCAAGACACCTAATAAAGCGATAGTAGTCAGCTCTTTCATACTCAAATCTTTCATTTATTGCTCCTTATTTTAAAACCTCATCCATGGATTGCTTAGCAAGAGCGATAGCTTTGTCTAAATCCTCGTTTTCGATATTCAGCGGCGGATTGAAGTAGATAACGTTGCCCAGCGGACGCAGCAGCAGGCCGTGCGTCAAGGCTTTTTTGTAAATCTCGTAGCCGATACGCAGGTTGCCGTCGAAGCCGATTTTCTTATCCTTATCGGTAACAAGCTCCATCGCGTTAATCAGGCCGATGTGACGGATTTCACCGATGTTCTTGTGAGATCCGAAGGTATCCATGAGCGCATTATGGAAGTACGTTGCCTTTTCTGCAGCGTGCTCAAGAATCTTTTCTTCCTTCATGATATTGAGGACAGCGAGGGCGGTAGCGCAGCCGATAGGGTTGCCGGAATAAGTGTGGCTATGCATGAACTGCTTGCCCTTGTTGTAATCATCGTAGAAGGCGTCGTAAATCTTGTCGGTGGTGCAGACAATAGCCATCGGCAGATAGCCGCCGGTGAGTGCCTTACTGATGCACATGATGTCCGGGGTAATGCCGGCATGATTGCAGGCGAACATTTTGCCTGTTCTGCCAAAGCCGGTAGCGATTTCGTCGGCAATCAGCAGTACGCCGTATTCATCGCAGAGCTTACGCAGCTTTTGCAGGTAGAGAGGCGGATAGATACGCATGCCTGCGCAGCCTTGGACGATAGGCTCAACGATGATGGCAGCGGTTTCCTTGGCGTGCTTAGCAAATTCTTCTTCAGCAAATTTGAAGCATTCGCATTGGCAGTGCTCGCGGTCCTTGGCAAACGGGCAGCGGTAGCAGTCAGGAGCCTTTACGTGGATGTTGTTCATCATCATGGGCTTGTACATCTGCGCGAAGAGGTCCATGCTGCCAACGGACAGAGCGCCGATGGTTTCGCCATGATAGCCTTCGCTGAGGCACATGAAGCGCTGCTTTTCGGGATGACCAGTCTGCAGCTGATATTGGAATGCGATTTTCAGCGCGATTTCTACAGAAGAGGAGCCGTTGTCGGCAAAGTTGAATTTATTTAAGCCTTTGGGGAGAACGTCGACCAGCTCCTCGCACAGCTTGATAGCGGGCTCGTGCGTGAAGTTTACAAAGATAACGTGCTCGAGCTTTTCGATTTGCTCGGTGATGGCAGCGTTGATTTTTGGGTTGCTGTGACCTAAAAGGTTGCACCACCAGCTGCTGATGATGTCGAGATATTTGGTGCCGTCGGCAGCGTAAAGGTAGGAGCCTTTGGCGTGGTCAACGATGATGGGGGGCAGGGTTTCGTAATCCTTCATTTGGGAACAGGGATGCCAGATGTGGGCTAAATCTCTTTTTTGTAAATCTGCTACTCTATTGTTCATTATTTTTTCCTCCAATTTTATTTATATAAGCCTTTCAAAATTTCAACGTCAATGTCCAGCTCGCTGGCATTCTCTGCTACGCAGGCAAGCACGGGAACTCCGGTGATTTCCTCCATCATGCGCTTGTTGTCGGCCTGCATGAAGTTTGTGCCATCATAGTTGTTCAGGATGATGCCGCGTACAGGGATGTTTTTTTGCTTGAGGTAGGAGATGGTCAGCACGCAGTTATTGATGGAGCCGAGCGCCGCGTTGGAGATGACCAGCACGCCTAAGCCGAGGTGTTTGATGATGTCCTCGAGCAGGATGTGCTCTTCGTCCCAGCGGATGGGGCAGATGATGCCGCCGCTGCCTTCCATTGTTACGTAATCGTATTTGGCAAGCGCTGCCTTGTAGTCAGCCTCGACCTTGGACAGTTCTACGGGATTGCCCTCGCGCAGAGCTGCCAGATGCGGCGAAACGGCTTCCTTATAAATGTAAGAAACAAGGCTTTCCGGCTTTTCAGGAATGTTGGCGATTTTGGCAACGAAGGCAGCGTCGCCCGGCAGCCAGCTGCCGTCAGCCTGCTCCTCTGCGCCGCTCAGCGCAGCCTTGTAATAGCCTGCGTTCACGCCTGCGTCGCGTAAGCGTTTTACAAGCAGGCCGGTGACATAGGTTTTGCCGATATCTGTACCGATTGCTGTAATAAAAAGACCTTTGCTCATAATTTTCACCTTCATAATTTATTTTTGGTTAACTGAAGAATTGATGTGGTTAACTTGATATAGCTTAAGTATACGCTGTGCAAAGGAGACTGTCAACCTACTAAAATAGTATGGTTAACCATAAGCGGATAAAAGAAAAAACGGCTGACTGCTATATTTTGTGGGTTATAGCTGTCAGCCGTTGCTTATTTTGTGGTTAACGATGAATCGCCTTATATAAAGGAAAAAATTATTTTTTTGCAGAACCTTATAACATATTTTGCTTGCCAACTGGCGCTTTATATGCTATTATAAGTGCGGTAAAATCCACTGGTGCACAGTAGCATGATGAGTGAGCTGGAGCAGCAAGCAGTGAGGTTTACCAGAAATTTATAAGTCAATAATCGCTTGGATCTATAAGACCGGGACGAAGACGCAAAAAAGTAGGCTATTTTATGCGCATTCTGACCGGAATGCGCTTTTTATATGCTAGAAGCCTTTTGCAGCATTCCGCAGCCTTAGCTTTGCACAGAGTCTCCAGTGGTCAGAAAGGGATGGCAATTATGAAGGTTGGTATTATTGGCGGCGGCCGCGTAGGCAGCTGCTTTGCCGCCTATCTGCGTGATGCAGGTGTTTTGGCTGGTATCACTGCTTCGACAGAGCAGCACAGTCTGCAGCTGGCGCAGGAGTTCGGCGTGCCGCCGATGGATAACGCGCGGCTGTGGCAGGCAGCAGATGTGCTGCTTTTGACTGTGCCGGATCGTTTAATAGGCATAGCAGCGCAGGAGCTGCAGACGAGCGTTAAGCCGGCAGCGAAGATTGTGCTGCATGTGAGCGGCAGCCTGGGGCTGGAACCGTTGGCTCCGCTGCAAGCTGTTGGCGCACACGTGGGCAGCCTGCATCCGCTGCAAAGCTTTGCCGGAGGCAAAACGCAGCTGGCTGGCGTGTATATGGCGCTGGACGGCGACAGAGAGGCGCAGGACGCAGCCAGGGAGCTGGTGCAGCTCTTTGGCGGCAAGGCGTTCAGCGTACCTGCTGCTGAGCGTGCTGCCTATCATGCAGCGGCGTGCATCTGCTCCAATTATGCTGTGGCCGTAGAGGCTATGGCGGCGCAGCTGATGTCACGCTGGACGGGAAGCGGCGCGGCAGCCTGGGAGGCACTGCTGCCCTTGTTCAAGGGCACGGCAGCAAATCTTGAGGCAGCACAAAATCCTGCAGCGGTTTTGACCGGACCTATCGCCCGTGGTGATGTCAGCACGGTAGCGAAGCATTTGGCAGCTCTGTCGGAAGCAATCTTGCCTAATTATTGCTCTTTAGGCTTGGCGACGACCTCGCTGGCTTTGGCTAATGGCACTATTGACGAGAATACAGCTGACGAGCTGAGAAAATTGCTTGGAGGAAATTATGGCTAACAAACAAGTAACAGTCGCAACGATTAAAGAAATGAAACAGAAGGGCGAACCTATCACGATGATAACCGCTTACGACGTAGCAATGTCCCGCAATGTGAATGAAGCAGGCGTGGATATGATTCTTGTCGGCGATTCCCTGGGTAACGTAATCTTAGGTTATAATTCAACTGTTCCTGTAACAATGGATGAAATGATTCATCATACGAAGGCTGTTATGCGTGGCAACAGCACTGCTTTGGTGGTTGGCGACATGCCCTTTATGAGCTATCAGGCAAGCATCGTTGACGGCATGTATAATGCTGCACGCTTCCTGAAGGAAACCGGTTGCACGGCAGTGAAGCTGGAGGGCGGCTCTGAGGTAGTACCTCTCGTAGAGCGTCTGGTGCAGGCAGGCATTCCTGTATGCGCTCATATCGGTCTGACTCCGCAATCTGTAAACCAGCTGGGCGGCTTCAAGGTACAGGGCAAGGATATTGCTGCGGCACAGAAGATGATTGATGATGCCAAGGCTCTCGAGGCTGCCGGAGCTTTTGCCTGCGTGCTGGAATGCGTTCCTGCTGCGCTGGCTGCCAAGGTAACGAGCGAGCTGACCACGATGGCGACGATTGGTATCGGCGCCGGCAACGGCTGCGACGGCCAGGTGCTCGTATGCAACGACCTTTTGGGAGTTTCCACCGGCTTCTGCCCGAAATTTGTTAAGAAGTATGCTAACCTGCATGACACTACTGTGGACGCAGTGAAGAGCTATATTGCTGATGTCAAGGCAAGAACCTTCCCTGCGCCGGAGCATACCTTTAAAATTGATGACGCTGTTTTAGAAAAATTATATTGATAAGCTTAAATATAAAGTGAGGTAATTCAAAATGAAATTAGTACATACAGTTGCAGAGCTGCGCGAAGAGGTTGCAGCAGCTAAAGCTCAGGGTTTGACCATCGGTCTGGTGCCTACTATGGGTGCTTTGCATGAAGGCCATGCATCCCTGATTAAAGCAGCTAACATGGAAAATGACTTTGTTGTAGTCAGCGTTTTCGTAAACCCGACTCAATTCGGTCCTAACGAAGATCTGGACGCTTATCCGCGTACTTTGGAGGCTGACTGCAAGCTGGCAGAAAGCATGGGCGCTAACGTAGTGTTCGCTCCGGCTCCGAAGGAAATGTATCCGAGCGAGGATGCAACCTGGGTAGAGGTCACCGGCGAAATTACGAAGGTACTGTGCGGCCGCACCCGTCCTATTCACTTCCGCGGTGTAACCACCGTTGTTACCAAGCTGTTCAACCTGGCTCAGCCGGACCGTGCTTACTTCGGTCAGAAGGACGCACAGCAGGTTGAGGTTCTGAAACGCATGGTAAAAGACCTGTTCTTCAACATCCAGCTGCGCATTATGCCGATTGTCCGCGAGGCTGACGGTCTGGCAAAAAGCTCCCGTAACACCTATCTGAGTGAAGCAGAGCACAAGGCAGCACTGGTACTGAGCCGTAGCCTGAAGGCTGCTAAGGAGCAGTACGAGGCTGGCGAGCGTGACGCAGCAAAAATCACCGCTGCTGTAACCGCTTCTATTAAAGAAGAGCCGATGGCTGATATTGATTATGTAGAAATTTATGCGCTGCCGGAACTGAAGCCTGTAGCAGCACCGATGGCAGGCAGCAACCTGCTGGCTGTAGCAGTAAAATTCGGCACCACCCGTCTGATTGATAACGTAGTTTTGGAGGAAAAATAATATGCTTTATACAATGCATCATGGCAAAATTCATCGCGCAACTGTAACCCAGGCTAACCTGGAATATATGGGCAGCATCACTATCGACAGCGAGCTGCTGGAGCTGTCCGGTATCCTGCCGGGCGAGCGTGTACAAATCGTAGACAACAACAATGGTAACCGTCTGGAAACCTATGTTATCGCTGGTGAGCGTGGCAGCGGCGTAATCTGCCTGAACGGTGCAGCAGCACGCAAGGTTCTGGTTGGCGACACTGTTATCATCATCGCTTACAGCCTCATGACTGAGGAAGAAGCAAAAACCTATGTGCCGAAGGTTGTTATGGTTGACGAAAACAACCATCCGATTAACGTTCGCGGTACGGAAAAGGAAGCAGAAATCGGCTGATTTTAGCTTGCATTATAAGAGCACGCTGTGGCTTGCGCGAGAGCGCAGGCAGCGGCGTGCTTTTGTGTTTTTTACTCTGTTGTTAGACATGTGCCATAGCTGCAATGAAGTATATTTATCGGCGTGATGCGGATAGAAATGTAATTGTAATTGTGGTATGTTAAAAATAATGCTTCGGCTGTTTTAAAGTGAAATGGGGAAAACCCCGGCTATTTTAAAGTGAAAACGAAAAAACTTCGGCTAAAACGTAGGCTTGATTATGGTTTAGCCGAAGTTTTTCTTGATTTTAAATGGTTTGTAGTATATACTTTTTTTAGTAAACCAGGAAAGGAAGTGTGGCTATGGCTTATATTAATCGAGCAATGGAGGCGACATTTAAAAGAATGTCGCAGGAATTTTCCGTTGTCCTATTGACAGGTCCTAGGCAGGTTGGCAAAACAACTATGTTAAAAAGACTGGCTGAGGCAGAGGGGATAAATCGCGAATATGTTACGCTGGATGATATTACAGAACGTGAAATGGCGAAAAACGATCCTAAAATGTTTTTGCAGCTGCATAAGCCGCCGGTATTCATAGATGAGGTGCAATATGCACCAGAGCTTTTTCCTTATATTAAGATTTATGTTGATGAGCATCAGAAGGCAGGTGATTTTTGGCTGACAGGTTCACAGATTTTTAAATTGATGGACGGTGTACAAGAATCCTTGGCAGGGCGTGTTTGTCTGCTGCATATGTCTCCTTTGTCGCAGGCGGAAGCATGTGGCTGTACGTCTGAACCCTTTACAGTTGATTTTGAGCGCTTGTTAATGCATAGCAAGGCTGTTGCTCCTGCAAGCATTCAGGAGGTTTTTGAGCGTATCTGGCGTGGAGGTATGCCTGCTATTGTTAGTGGAGCAAAAAAAGAGCAGGCGGCAGTTTATAGCAGCTATATTTCCACTTATGTTGACAGGGATGTCAAGGAGATTGCGGATAGAGTTGATTCTTTTAAATTCTTGAACTTTGTTACTGTCGTTGCAGCGCTTACTAGCCAGATGGTGAATTATAAAACTATAGCTGACGCTGTAGAAATCAGTGTGCCGACCGTGAAAAACTGGCTTAATATATTAGAGCGCTTGGGAATTATTTTTTACCTGCATCCATACAGTAATAATTTGCTGAAGCGTATGGTGACAAAGCCGAAGCTATATTTTTATGACAGCGGCTTAGTTGCCTATCTTACGAAGTGGACAGACAGCGAAACATTGATGAATGGCGCCATGAGTGGAGCGATTTTGGAAAACTTTGTGGTGTCAGAGATTGTGAAAAGCTATCAAAATGCAGGCTTAGAGCCGTTTATTTATTATTACCGTGATAAGGATAATAAAGAGATTGATATTGTTCTTGAACGCAATGGTACGTTGTATCCGCTTGAAGTAAAGAAAACCATGATGCCGGATAAACGTTGGACGAATGTTTTTGGTGTGCTAGATAAAACAAGCTTAAAGCGTGGCACAGGAGGAATTTTGTGCTTGAGTGATAAGTTTACGGCATTTGACAGAGATAATTTGATAATTCCAGTTTGGGAGATTTAGATTAAAGAAAAATAAGGAGTTGCTTTTTGAATTCAACATTATGTGCTGAATTTAGAAGCAACTCCTTATTTTTTGTTGGTTAAGCCAAGGATATAATCTGTACTTGTGTGATGATAGCGAGCTAAGGCAATAAGGATTTCTGTAGGAATATCGCGCTCACCTTTTTCGTAGTTGCTATAAACTCGCTGTGAGCAATGCAGAATTTCTGCCATTTCTCGTTGCGTCATATCCTTATCTTCACGTAAATCGCGGATACGTTGGTACATTTTTATCACCCAGTATAATTATAAAAATAGATGATATAAACACTTGCTTTTTAGCGCAAATTGCGCTAAACTAAAGACGAAAGGTTGAGCTGAATGATGTGTCTTGCTAAACCTTGTGTTGTTGATAAAAAAGAGTTTTAAGGAGTGAAGAGTCATGATGAAAAAATTTGCTGTAGCTGCTACTGTTGCTACGATGGTCGCTATGTCTTCTACTTGTTTTGCTGGGTTTGGCTTGCCGAAAGTTGGTGGTGCTGCAACTGTCAAATCTCCTGCTGCGGCAACTTCTTCTGAAAGCAAATCCACGGTAGACACTAGTGATATTACTAGCAAACAAACAGAAGTATTGAAATATTTGAAGGGTGCTATGCTTGCACAGGTTAAAGCTTATCAGGTTGTAGACGAAGCACTCGGTCATTCTGATCCGGAATTAGCTCAAGTCGCAGCTTCTTTGACTGGCAAGAGTGGCACTAAAGAGGTAAAAGCTGCACAAAGTATTCTTGCTAAAAGGGATAAACAGCTGCTTTCTGCTGAAGCTCGAAAAAATATAGATAAAAATAAAGTTCAGGTAGATAAATTGGCAGCTGCTATTAAAACAGGCAAAGCTTATCAGCAGGCTGCCAACATTAACTATGTCGTTGTAGCAACTAAAGTACCTGCTGCGTTGCAAGAAGCTACTTCTGCGCTGAAGTCTGCTGGCAGCAACCCAATGGCTTTGGGCAAAATTAATGGTGCTATCGCTACTTTTAAATTAGGTTCTGAAATTGCTTCTAATTCTAAAGCAGCTATATCTAAATACAATGACGCTGTAGACGCAATGAAGAGCGATTATGGCGTTAGCGACGAGGCTATCAAAAATGCTAAAGTTGCAGATACTGAGAGTATTGCGAATGAGTGCTTAAATATTGTTAAGTGATGATTATGAAGATGAAGAAGTGTTTTAGAATGCTTCTCATAGTAGGAGCTTGCGTTCTTTGGAATGCAAGCTCTTTTGCTAGTGAAGTGTTATGGGATAAACATGTTGTTGACGGCGTAGAAGTTCGCAAAGGCTCTGCTTTAGTTGATGAAGAAATTTTAGATGCCTCAGGCAGAATGATAAATGATAAGTTAGAGCAGCTGCGTAGGGACGGCAAGCTCCCTTTTAAAACTGTGGTGATAGATAACTATCAGAATAATGACTGGCAAAGCAAAATGCAGCAAGAGGATTATCTCGCTATCGTGCCGGTTATTACTAGCGATATGCATCAAAGTAGAGTCGTAGAATACAAGAATTTAAAGTATTACCGTTATGACGTGCGTGCGGAGATAAATATTTTGCTCTGTAGTTTTGACGGCAGCAACCTTAAGATATATTATAATCTGCCATTGGCGAACCAGGCTGTTTTAGGCGGCAGTCTCGATGACGCATTGAACGAACCGCTTGCAGATTCTGTTTTGAAAGAACAGTTTTTGTATAATATCGAGCAGCTGGTAGATGAAATAAGTTTCCCTGCTAATTTGGAGAAGCAGTTAGCAAATCCCTATCTGCCGACGTATCAGGTAAATAATATTAGTTTTGCTCAAACGATGAGCAATATGGCTCCTGATAACAAGGCAGCTATAAAAGCTATTCTTGCGAGCAGTTTTAGTAATCAATATGCTGCTAAGTATAGTGATAGAATCGTGCTGCCTAGTCCTTTTAGCGGTACTATGTGGAAGAAAGCTGTTGTCCAACATATTACAGGCGGTTTGGTTAATAGTGGTGAATATGCTTTGGAACAGGAAGAAAGTGCTGATGTACCCATAAAACTTTCGATAGATGCGTTTGATGCTGATATGAGTCAGGCCAATGAATATAGCGTGATGTTAGATTTTAATATCGCAGTTGGCTTGTCGGCATACGAGGGAATGAAGGAAAAACCAATAGCTGCGACGAGGTCAGTAACGACTTGCCGCATACCAAAAGATTTAAATCATCAATATGAGTATAATTTTTGGGGTATTTTTAACGATGCAGCGATAGAATTAGGGCAAAAGCTAAAGAAAAAGTAAAGTGGGTGCTTTATGAACAAGAGATGGATCATAGGTATATTAGGCATTTTATTTGCTTTATCTTTTTCGCTAGTCGCTCAGGCACAGATGGTTACAGGCATGGCTTACATTGAAAACGGCAATTTGGTGAAAGCCAGAGAAACCGCACGGCGTGAAGCTATGAGGGCGTTTGTGGAAGAGCGGATTGGCGTAAAAGTTAATGCCCAAAGCGAAATGGAAAATTTTTTGCTGGTGCGCGATAGAATTGTTTCTAAATCTGAGGGTTTTGTTGTCGTAAAAAAAGTAGTAAGCGAAAGTAATGACGGAACTTATTATACTATTGTCCTTGATTTAGAAGCTGGCACAAAACCTATTGAAGTGGCACAAGCAGATGTAAAAGCGATGTTGGCTGCCTTGGATAGGAATAGTTCGCGCGGCAGTATGGATATCGCCATTACAGATGATTCAGCGCAGGCGACGTGGGACTGGAGCAGCCAGATGGTTGCCTGCCTGAAAGAAGCGGGGTTTGGCAGGATTAAACGGAATGACCATATATTGAGCTTTTTGGGCAGCGGTGCTAATTTGCAATTAAACAAACTGCAGCTGTATCCTGAGTTGCGCAGAATTGGTCGGCTGGAAGGAACAGGTGCTAAGTCTATTGTTAGAGGTTCTGTAAAAACTGTTAAACCTGCTGTTGCTATAAGCAATGGCTATGTTACAACAGCTCAAGCTTCCGTTGAGTTGATAGGTTACGACTCCAGCAGTGTTGATGCGTTGAGCAGATATGCTACTGCTGTTGGCGCAACGCCTGAGGAAGCAGAGTTTAATGCGAAAAAAATGGTTTTGGAAGAAGCGGCCAAGGGTTTAGCTGAACAAGCTACTGTAACAGTTCAATATGAAGAGCAGGGCGGAAAACGTGAAATTGAAGCAACTTTTGTTTTCCAAGATATTTATAATAGGAGCTTCGATAGCGATAATATTTTAGAAGCTTTAGAAAATGCCAATTGCGAAGTTGATCGCAGTGTTTTCAATAACGATGGGCAATTTGTTGTTGCTGTGTATACACAAGAATATGCAAAGCTCAATGATTTGGTAAGAGAAGTGCTGCGACAGTTAGCTACGCATTATCCACGTAGCAGTAATTTCGTTAGTGAAGATATAGGAAAGACGAAAACCATAATCATGTTAGGAGCAAGATAATGAGACTTTTTAATTATTTAGCTGCAGCGCTTATCGCTTTATTGTTGCCAGCTAATTTAGTGTTTGCTGATACTGCACAGAGTAAAGCAAAACCTGTTAACGCAAATGTGCAATATAGCGTCGGCATGATAAAATCATGTGGTGTTGCTTTAGCTGTTGGTAACAAAGTTGAAGAAACTGCTCTCAAAGATGCGCAGAAAAAAGCTGTCAAGAAAGCTGCCGCCAGATTTATAGCCCCTAGTTCCGGAGCTGACAGTTTGTATCAGCAAATAGTCTTTAATTATGAGGACTATATTGATGGTGCAGTCAAGGTGATTAAGAAACAAAAAGTAGATGGCAAAGTTTTGCTTTTTTGCGATGTGCCTGTCAACTTTCAGCGTATTAACGAGTATTTAAAACAGCAGGTACAGTTGCTGCAAAAGCAAAATCGTAAGGATAAAGCAATCTTTTTAGTGCGTGTTAGCGGCGTGCCCTCTGAAATTAAAGATGAGCATTTAGGTTATGATGTTCTTACACAATATGAAGAAGCCTTCAAAATATATAATTTCAAGGCGCTGGGTTCTGATACAGCTGGTGATGCTGTTATGCAGATGTTGGATACAGTGAAAGGCATGGACTCGTATCCTACATACGAAGACTATAAAAAGAATATTATTGCGGGTATCGTGCAGATTCCTGAGATAAGTCTTGCTGTTATTGGTGAAATAAAAGTAATCAAAACAGAAAAGTATCAGGACAGTGCTTATGCAGAAGTGCATTGCAATGTTGAAGTTGTCAAATTAGAACAAGATAATATTATGCAAATAGGCAGCTATAATGATAATTATAGTGCGAACCGCGAAAGCTTAGAAGCTGCTTTACAAATTGTTACTCAGGCTGCTGCCGTGAAGTCATCAAAATATCTGTCGGATATTACTTATGGCTATTGGCAAAGCCACAAATAAAATGAGGAGGCGTTATTGTTATGAAAAAAATGTTAGCTGCTGCCGCACTGGCTATGGCGTTGAGTTTTGGGGTAGTAGGCGTGCCCGATGCGTATGTACAGGAATTTGTGCCAATGAACACTGCTTTTGCTGCTGAAAGTTCTGAGCAAGTTACTGCTGACGGTTATGGTGCTCTGCCAGCGAATGTACCTTTTCCAAGAGCGAAAATGATGGCACGCAGGGTAGCGATTATGGATGCACAGCGTAATTTGTTAGATATAATTAAAGGAACTCAGGTTGATGCTGAGTCTGTAATGGACAATTTTTTATTACAAAGTGATGTAGTTAAAACAAAGGTTAGTGGTGTAATTACCGGCGCAAGAATTATAAGCGAAGGGATGCAAGATGGTGGCTATCACGTTACTTTGTCAGTACCGGAGTATGGTGTTGGCTCAGTTGCCGATGTAGCTATTGATGCTAAAATGGGTGATTATACGCCTGAACCTGTTCCTGCTCCGTCTGCAGCTGCTTTAAAAACATATAAGCCTGAACCGCAAGCTCAAGTTAGTGGTGGTTATACAGGACTTGTTATTGATGCTAAGGGCAGTGCGTTAACCCGTACTTTCTGCCCTGTGATTTATGATACTAATGGCCGTGCGATTTACGGAGTGCAGAATGTCGATAAAGATTATGCAATTTCTCAAGGCATTGTAGAATATGCTGACGGAAGCGTTTCTTGGCAAACTGTTAGCATAGGGCAGTCGAGAGCTGGCAGCAATCCATTGGTTGTAAAAATGGTCAGCTTGCGCGACAGAGCTACGAATAAATGTGACGTAGTTATATCTGTTGAAGATGCGGATAGAATATTGATTGAAAACCAAAGAAGCAGAATTTTGAGCAGTTATGCTGTTGTCTTTGAAAAATAATATATAGGCCATAAATTATCAATACAACTTCGGCTAAAACGTAAGCATAGTTGCGTTTTTGCCGAAGTTTTTCTTGCTTTTGCGTTAAAAGTTGATAGCAGAATAAAATTTTGCTAAAATAAAGCATATTAACAAATTTATTACTGAAAGCGAGGTTGTGCAATGCATATTACAGGACTAGACCATATCGTCATTACAACAGCAGACATTGATAAATGCATAGCATTTTATGAAAGTATTTTAGGTTTGCGTCATGAGTTGAAAAGTGGCAAGCACGCTTTTTACTTTGGTGTGCAAAAGATTAACATTCATTGCAGGCCGGCAGAATTTTTGCCGGCAGCGCAACATCCTACATATGGCAGTCAGGATATCTGCCTGCTTGCTGACGGTGATATCTACAAAATTAAAGCAGAAATAGAAGCCAAGGGCTATCCGATTGAGGAAGGTGTTGTGGCGCGTCATGGTGCACTTGGAGGAATGCAAAGCATTTATCTGCGTGATGCGGATGGTAATTTGATTGAAATTGCAGTTTATGAAAAGAACAGCAAATAAAAAGCATCTGTAGAATGCCCAGTGTCAGCGCTGCGACCACAGGTGAAAATATACTTTGGAAAACAATAGCAGGTTTTCCTTTCTTGAAGCCGCTAGTTGATGTTCGCATAATATTTTGCTACAATTAAGGTGACGGATAAGAATTTATTAGCGAAGGAAAAACAACGCTATGTAAAGCGTGAGGAGCTTATTAATGGATATTTTAGTGATAGCCTGTGGCGGAGCTATTGGTGCAGTCTGCCGTTACCTAGTGGGGAATATAGTGAGCAGGCTGCTGCTGAGCGGACTGCCTTGGGGCACGTTTATCATCAATATCAGCGGCTCGTTTGCTATGGGTGTTTTAATGACGATAATAGTGGAAAGAGAGCTTTTGCCTGCGGCTTGGCGGCTGTTTTTATGCGTGGGGCTTTTGGGCGGCTTTACGACGTTTTCGTCCTTTGGCTATGAGGCCTTGATGCTGCTTATGGAAGGCAGGCTGGCGGCTGCGCTGGGGTATGCCGGCGGCAGTGTTGTCCTTGGCGTGCTGGCAGCAGGCTTAGGCGTGTTGTGCGCACGTAGTTTTTAAATTGAAGCAAAGAGGAAAGCAAGGTTACGTTTTTTTAGTTAGGCAAAGGAGTGACTTTTATGCTGCCGAAGAAAATTTCTGATGAAGAATGTCGCGATAATGCTGAGAAAAATTCAGCGGATTATAACGAAGAGGCCTTTTTGCATAAGGCTATGAGGTTTGCCGGAGTTATCGGCAGAGAAGCCTTGCTTAAGGCATTTCAGCTTTATTATGTTATGCAAAAGCCGGAGCTGCCAGCTAAGGTAAAGACGATTATTATGGGCGCCTTGGCTTATCTGGTGCTGCCTGTGGATGTTGTTCCTGACCTGCTGCCTGTTGTCGGCTATACGGACGATGTGGCTGTGCTGGCCTATGCTTTGCTGCAGGCGCTGCCTTATATAGATGATGAGGTGAACGCTAAGGCGGAGCAGATGGTGCAGAAAATTTTTGGCGAGAAAAAATAGTTATAAATAAGACGACGCGCAGCGAAAGTTGCGCGTTTTTCTTTATTTATCCAGCTTATTGTGATAAAATTATTATATTATGGGTTTCTATGGAGGCGAGGCTGTGACAATGGAGCAAAAAATTAACGATAAATACGGAACTCTTTATCTATGCGCTACGCCCATAGGTAATCTTGAGGATATGACGCCGCGTGCACTGCGGATGCTGCAGGAGGCAGACCTCATTGCAGCAGAGGATACCCGTCATACCCTGCAGCTATTAAATCATTTTGATATTAAGGGACGCCTTGTGCGTTACGATGAGCACAGCAAGGAAAAGCAAGGCGCTTATCTTTTAGAGCAGCTTTTGGAGGGCAAGAGCATTGCCCTTGTGAGCGATGCAGGCTTTCCGGGCATTGCCGACCCGGGCGAGGCGCTGGCGCATGATGCGATAGCGCAGGGCGTGCGCGTCGTGCCTGTGCCGGGCGCGAATGCAGCGCTGTGTGCGCTGATTGCCAGCGGTCTGCCGACGTATCCGTTCTTCTTTGGCGGCTTTCTGCCGAAGAGCAAGCGCAACCGCCGCGAGCAGCTGGAGCTGTGGCAGCATATCCCGGCGACGATGATTCTTTATGAAGCACCGCACCGTATTGTGGAGGTGCTGAAGGATATTCTGGACTGCTGGGGCGACCGTCCGCTGGCAGCGGCACGCGAGCTGACGAAGCTGCATGAGGAATTTTATCGCGGCACGGTCAGCGGCTGTCTGAGCTGGCTGGAGGAAAATTCTCCGCGCGGCGAGTTCTGTCTGGTGCTGGGCGCCGGCGATGGCAAGGCGGAGACGGAAGAGGAGCAGCTGGAGCCGCTTGACGAGGTACGCAGGCTCATGGCTGAGGGCGTAGATAAAAAGTCTGCGCTGGCACAGGTCGCAAAAAAACGTAAAATCCCCAAAAGGGAGCTATATAACCAACTAATTTCCGAAGGAGAAGAGATAAACAATGACTAAACCGAGTTATTATATTACCACACCAATCTATTATCCGAGTGATAATCTGCATATCGGTCATGCTTACTGCACGACGATTGCCGATAGCCTGGCACGCTTCCATCGTCTGAAGGGCGAGGACGTTTTCTTCCTGACCGGCAGTGACGAGCATGGTCTGAAAATCCAGCGCAAGGCAAAGGAAAAGGGCGTAACCCCGATTCAATATGTTGACGCTATTATCGCTAACTTTAAGCTGCTCTGGGAGCGCCTGAATATCTCCAACAATGACTTCATCCGCACCAGTCAGGAGCGCCATCACAAGGTAGTTCAGGATGCACTGCAAAAAATTTATGAGCAGGGCGATATCTATAAGAAAAACTACAAAGGCCTGTACTGCGTTCCGTGCGAATCCTACTGGCTGGAGCGTCAGCTCGACGAGAACGGCTACTGTCCTGACTGCCATCGTCCTGTTGAGGAGATGGAGGAGGAAAGCTATTTCTTCAAAATGAGCAAATATCAGGACTGGTGGCTGCAATTCATCGAAGAGCATCCTGATTTCATCCAGCCTGCAAGCCGTCGTAACGAGATGATTAACTTCGTTAAGCAAGGTCTTGAGGACCTGTGCATTACGCGTACCACCTTCGACTGGGGCATTCCTGTTCCCTTCGACAAGAAGCACGTTGTTTATGTATGGTTCGACGCTCTGCTGAACTATCTGACCGGTATCAAATATGGCGTAGATGATGCGTTCTTCCATAAATACTGGCCGGCAAGCCTGCATCTCGTAGGCAAAGAAATCGTGCGCTTCCATACGATTATCTGGCCGATTATGCTGCACGCTATGGGCCTGGAAATGCCGCAGGAGGTTTACGGTCATGGCTGGCTCGTAGTTGACGGCGATAAAATGTCCAAATCTAAGGGCAATGTTATCGACCCGCTGGGCCTGATTGATGAGTTCGGCGCTGATGCTATCCGCTACTTCCTGCTGCGTGAAATCAACCTTGGCAGTGACGGCAACTTCTCTCGTGATGCGCTGATTACCCGCGTAAACGCTGACCTTGCAAATGACCTTGGCAACCTGCTGCACAGAACTGTCAGCATGATTGAAAAATATCATGGCGGCATTGTGGAGGATGCCGGTGCCAGTGAGCCTATTGATGATGAGCTGAAGGCTCTGGTTAAAGAAACCGTAGAAAAATACGTATGGGCTATGGACCATATGGAAATCAACAACGCTATCAAGGGCGTGTGGGCTTTAATCAGCCGCGCGAACAAATACATCGACGAAACCGGTCCGTGGATTCTCGCGAAGGACGAAGCGAAGGCTGACCGTCTGAAAACCGTTATGTATAACCTCGCAGAAACTCTGCGTATTGTGGCTATTCTTATCAGCCCGTATATCCCGACCACCAGCCCGAAGATTTACACCCAGCTTGGTCTGGCTGTGCCTGAGCAGTTCCTGCTGGCTGACGCTGCTTGGGGCGGTCTGGCAAACGGCACGAAGGTTGCTAAGGGCGAGCCGCTCTATCCGCGTATCGAAATCGCAGAGGACGGCGCAACCATTATCGGCGGCAAGCGCTATGAGCATAAGGCTGCTGCTCCTGCACCGCAGGAGGAAGAAAAGCCTGCTATGGAGCCGATTAAACCGGAGATTGCCTTCCCTGACTTTGAGAAGATTGACCTGCGCGTAGGCAAGGTTCTCGCAGCAGAAAAGGTGAAGAAATCCAAAAAGCTGCTGAAGCTGCAGGTAGAAATCGGCAATGAAGTACGCACCATCGTCAGCGGTATTTCCCAATACTATGAGCCTGAGCAGATGGTAGGCAGAAACGTTGTTGTGGTCGCAAATCTGGCACCTGCAAAGCTCATGGGAATTGAGTCCTGCGGCATGCTGCTGTGTGCTTCTGACGGACAGGGTAAGCTGGCGCTGGTAGATCCGCAGAACTTGGTATCTGGCAGCAGAGTAAAATAAAAAGCAGTATATAATTTAGTAATCTAAGGAGCATAATATGTCAGAGAAATTGTTTTCTCGTTTATATTGGCGTCCTTACCTTTTGATAGGGATCAGCATGTTATTAGTTCTACTAAGCAGTCTGATCCCTTACCTTTTGCCGCATGCATGGCTGGCGAAACATTATCCCGGCTACGACCTGTATATGTTCAAGAGCATGGTGTGGCTGATTAAGCTGGCGATGCTGCTGTATCTTTTCAGCGTGGTGCGCGTGTTCTGGAAGGGTTATTTCCCGAAGCTGCAGAAGGTCTGCACGACGGAGCTGCGCGCAGTAATCAGCGGCTATAAGACGAGCTGGTCGCGCGGCAAGCAGCTCTGCCCTGTTTTCACCTATACGGTGGACGGCGTGGAGTACAGCGAGGCCTTGAATGAGGCGAAGGGCGAAAGAAGCAAGGACGAGGAAGTTATCGAGCGCGGCTTTACCTTGAAGCTGCCGCGTAAAATTGTTTATAATCCGCAGAATCCGCGAGAGTTTTATCTGCCCGGCTGCGAGTATTATTCACGTAAGACGGCTATTTTCCGTTATGTGATGTTCAGTCTGCTGTTTTTCCTGCAGCTTTATCTGAACGTGTTTATGTATGTGAGGTAAGTTATGAGTAGAACTGGCTTGTGGGATTCCCATGGACATTTAGACGACGAGGCGTTTGACGCTGACCGCGAGGAGCTGATTGCGCAGCTGGAGCAGGACTTGGACGGCATCGTCAATCCCGGCTGTGACGCAGAAAGCTCAGCGAAGGCTGTGGCGCTGGCAGAAAAGCATCCGTTCATCTATGCGGCGGTTGGCTATCATCCTGAAAATCTCAAGGGTATTGCCGACAATTATCTTGAGCAGCTGGCAGCGTGGGCGCAGCATCCGAAAGTTGTAGCGATTGGCGAAATCGGCCTCGACTATTACTGGAAGGAGAACGAGCCGCGCGAGGTGCAGAAGCGTATTTTCTGCGAGCAGGTGGATTTGGCAAAGCAGTTTGATTTGCCGATAATTATTCATGACCGTGATGCGCATGGCGATATGCTGGAGCTGTTCCAAAAGGAAATCACGGGCGTGCAGGCTGTCTTTCACTGCTTCAGCGGTTCGCTGGAGATGGCGAAGGAGCTTGCTAAGCGTGGCTATTACTTCGGCTTTGGCGGTACGTCGACGTATAAGAATGCGCAGAAGGTGCGCGAGGTGATGCAGTATATCCCTAAGGAGCTGCTGCTTTTGGAAACCGACTGCCCTTATCTGACGCCTGTACCGTTCCGCGGTAAACGCAATAACCCGGGCTATGTGGAATACACCGCGCGTAATGCGGCAGAGGTGCTGGGCATGGAGTTTGAGGAGCTGGCGGCGCTGGCAACGGCGAACACTAAGCGTCTGTTTAAAAAGATAAAATAACATCATATGAAAAAAGCGTAGAAGACGAGTGTATTCTACGCTTTTTGTGAACGAGGTGTGCTATGAGCATGACAGAAATTACCAATAATATCAGAGAAGAGCTGGCTGAGCTGCAAAAATTTACTGCGACTCCGGGCAGCGGCGTAACAAGATTTCCGTTTACGGAGGAGGCACGCAAGGCCTGCGCTTATCTGCAGCAGCTGATGGAGGAGCTTCCGCTGCAGCTGGGCATAACAAGGGAGCAGAT
>OIZI01000524.1_pt1 | contig 19361 bp, 17 predicted proteins | sample 1588441 | NCBI WGS metagenome assembly OIZI01 (sample SAMN03283284) | human gut metagenome | biome: human-associated habitat; material: feces | host: Homo sapiens | place: Peru | collected 2012 | reverse complement strand
GGGGCGGACAGGGTCTGCTTGTAGGTCACGGCTACGATGCTGCTCCACGCGCCCGCCGTGCCGTTGGCATCCAGAGCGCGCACCTTGTAGTAGTACGTATTGCCGTTTTCGATGTAGCTGGTGTTGGTGTAGGACGTGCCGGTGACGGTGCTGTACTTGATATAATCGCCGTCCTTGCTGCGGGCGCGGTACACCTCGTACTTGGCCGCGCCGGTGACGGCGTTCCATTTCAGGGTAGGACGGCCCTGACTGTCGTTGCCGCCGGTGACGGTGGGAGCGGGCAGTTGAGTGCTGCTCGCCTTGTAATCCGCGGCGGAGGTCCTGGATTGGTACTGGGTCCAGTAGGGGGTGTTCAGTTCGTCCGTCTCCGCCTGATGATCCCTGCTGAAGCTGGTGAGGCCCTTCAGGAAGTACTCATAGTTCTCGGGCTTGAGGCCCGCGTCCCAGGTGGCGTCCAGACAGTAGTACTTTTCGTCCTCCATACGGACGATGTTCCAGGCGTGATCCGCCGTTCCGTCGCTGTTGTAGGCTTTGCCGGTGATGATGCGGCAGTCGATGCCCGCGTCATTGGCCAGACGGTAGAACAGGTTGGCATAGCCCTGGCACACAGCCTTCTTCTGGACGGCCGCGGCGTAGGCGGTGTATTGCGGCCAGTAGGTGGGGTCGTTCATGTGGCTGTAATCGTATTTGACGTTGGCGGTGATCCAGTTGTAGATGGCCTGCACCTTCTGGTAGGTGGTCTTGCCGCCGAGGGACAGCTGGGGCAGGATGGTGTTCCGGATGTAATTGGTCAGCGCCTTCTCCTGCGCGTTGGTGGTGAACCAGATGGTGTCGAAGTACCTCGTGTCAGGGACATACGTGAAGGTATACCGATAGCCCGAATCGAGGGACTCGCCTTCGACGCTGCCGGACATGCCCGTATGCTGCCAGCGCAGATAGTCGCCGGTGGTACCGCTGCCCTCCACGTGGTCCAGGGCAAGGTTCCACAGGTTTAAGGCAATCGTTTCCACATCTTTGCTGGCGCTGCGCAGAGTAACGCTCATCGCCTCGCTGCGGGACACCATCTGCTTGCGCAGATCGGCGGCTGCCGCCGCTTCGCTGGTGTAGACGGTGCCTGCTTTCTTCGGCTGGGTGATCTGCGCCGTCTGGACGGACAGGGTGCTCTGCCGCCGCGGAATGCCGATCTTGCCGGCATAGGCGGGGTTGACATACGACCCGATATAGGTAGTCTGCGCCGGCGCGGTGTCCGCCGCCAGCGCCTGGGCCGGCAGCAGCGTCAGCGACAGGACCAGCGCCAGCAGCAGCGCGGTCACGCTCTTTGTCACACGTTTCATGTGTCTCCTCCTTTGCTCGTTCGCCTGTTTTACGGAGTCTCCCTCCATAGGATCTATACCGAAAGTGTACCATGCGCGGGCGGAAAAGTACACCGCATTTTCGACATTTCTTCCGTATTGGGATGAAAAAAACGGACGCGGGACAAACCTCCCGCGTCCGATATGCTCACAGATGCTTCTCCGGCTCCTGCATGTCCCGGGCGATGGCCTTGGCGTAACGCTCCTCCTCGCTGAACACGCAGCCGCAGTATTTCTGCATGTAAAAGCCCAGCTTACGGGCCTCCTGCTGTCCGGCGCGGAAGCCGGGGCGGAAATCCCGGTACAGGAACTTCACGCCGTAGCGGCGGGCCATCTCCTCGGCGATCTCCGCCATCCGCTCGTGCTGCTGGTAGGGACTGACGAACAGGGTGGAGGTGAAGCTGGAAAAGCTGTTCTCGGCGGCAAAGCGGGCCGTCTGCTCCAGCCGCACCGTATAGCAGTGGCCACAGCGATGGTCGATATCCCCGGCCACGGCACGGCAGAAATCCCGCAGGCCGTAATCCTCCTGCACGATCAGCTCCATGCCGATGGTGGGCGCGTAGGCTATCAGGGTATCCCGGCGGGCCTTGTACTCCTGATAGGGATGGATATTGGGGTTGAACCAGTAGGACACCGGCTCGATGCCCTCGCTACGCAGCTGGTGGATACAGGCCACCGAACAGGGTGCGCAGCAGGTGTGCATCAGCGTTTTTTCCATAGCTTCTCCTTCAGTGCCGTCAGGCTGACGGCCTTTTTCTCCTGATAGGGCCGCAAGGAGAGGAAGCGGTCACATACCTTGCGGAAGGGGGTGTGCTCCAGCTCCTCAAAGAACCGCTGGCGATCCGGCGGCTGAACGGCGGCGGCCCGCAGAGCGGCGTTGTCCGCCACGGCCTCCTCCAGCGTGCGGGGCTCCCGCTTCAGCGGAAGCTGATCGAAAATGTGGGCGCCCTTGACGGAGTTGATGAGCAGTAAGGACATACCGGCTTTCTGCTGCTGGGGCTGGAAATCCTTGGGGATCGTGTGGAACGTGGTCATGGTCAGGTCGCCGGGGCGGTTGGTGTTGGCGTAGGCGCAGCGGTAGCAGACCGGCCGCAGGAACAGCCGGCGGAAAATGCCACGGCCCAGCTGGCACTTGCCAAGCGGCGCGTCAAAGGTGCCGCCGCCCTCGAACCACACGCGGAAGCGGCGCTCCTTCTCGCCCTTCAGCTTGTCGCAGAAATGCACGTCCACCGCCTGACGGCGCTTGATGTAGGCCATGGACTCCACGAACCGGGCCCACACGCCGGGAGAGCCCACGCCGCTGCACGCGAAATCGCAGGTCAGCAGGTTTTCCGGGTGCTCGCCAAGAAAACGATAGAGGCCGTCTACCTGACAGGGGGTGCCGCAGAACAGTACGAACCGCCGCTGCTCCAGATACATCTGCACCTGCTGGTACGTCTCGCCCAGTTCGCTCTGGATGGGCTTCGCACCCCGCAGCAGCCGCAGATCCTCTTTGTTTTTTACGACGATATGGCGCACCTGCAGCTTTTCGTCCAGCGCTGCACCGAACACTACGCCGCCGCATTCTAGCGCGAACTCCGCCAACGCCGTGAACACGCCGCCTGCTGTGGAATGGGCGCGGACGGCTTCGTCCTCGTTCCATACGGCGAATACGGCGGGAGCGCTGCGTACTTCCCGCTGCTTCAGGGCGGGGCAGACGTGGGCACAGTGTCCGCAGCCAACGCAGCCGTCGGTGATCTGGGGGTAGAGAAAGCCCTCCTTGTCGCGCACCATATGGACGGCGCCCTTGGGACACCCGCTGGCACACGCGCCGCATCCGGTGCAATGGTCATGGGGCGCCAGCTGCGGTTTTACGGTTTCTGCCATGGCACAGCCTCCTTGCCGATCATTATGGGATGTATTGTAACACAGCGGCGGAAAATTGGCAAGTAGGGAGGGGGAATGGCAGGAATTGCCGCCGGAAAGAAAATTTTCAAAACCTACTTGACACATAATACTATGTGATGTATAGTATGTGGCGAAAGGGGGTATTGCCATGCTTGACCCACAAATGAAGCGGGGATTGCTGGAGGCCTGCGTGCTGTCGGCGCTGGCCCGTGGGGATTCCTATGGCTATAAGATCGTGAAGGATCTGTCGGTCTGTGTGCAGGTGTCGGAATCCACCCTGTATCCCATCCTGCGGCGGTTGGAGAGCGCCGGCGCCCTGACGGTGTACAGCGTGGAGCATAACAGCCGCCTGCGGAAATTTTACCACTTGACAGAACAGGGACGGCGGCAGTTGGCTGCCGCCGTGGAGGATTGGAAGGAGCTGGAGTCTATGTACGAATTTATCAGAGGAGGGCTGCGGGAATGACCAAGGCTGATTTTTTACAACTGCTGGAGCGGGCGCTGGCGCAGCTTCCGGAGGAGGAGCGCCGGGCCAATCTGGAGTATTACAGCGAGCTGCTGGACGATATGCTGGAGGAGGGCATGACAGAGGCGGAGGCTACCGCCAAGCTGGGCAGTCCCTCCCAGATCGCCCAGAGCATTTTGCAGGAGGTGCCGCTGGGCAAGCTGGTCAGCACCCGCATGAAGCCGAAAAGCGGCTGGACGCCGCTGGCTATCGTGCTGGCGGTGGTGGGCAGCCCTGTGTGGGTGCCGCTGCTGCTGCTGGCGGCAGCGCTAGTGCTGTCGCTGTTCGTGTCCATCTGGGCGCTGGGCGTGGCGGCGGTGGCCGTTGTGGTAGGCCTTGCGGTGGCGGTGGTGGCCGCGCCCATCCTCGCTATCCGGGCCGCTGTTCTGACGCTGCCGCTGGGTCTGCTGCTGCTGGGCGGCGGACTGGTGCTGCTGGGTCTGTGCGTGCTGGGCGGACTGATGGCGGTGGAGCTGTGCAAGCTGCTGTGGCAGCTGACGGTGTGGCTGGCCCATAAGATCAAGGGCCTGTTCATCCGGAAGGAGGAGAACCTATGAAAAAATCGGTAAAGGTGACGCTGATCGTGGCGGCGGCGCTGGTGGGACTGGGACTGTGTCTGGCCGTGGCGGGTCTTGCCATGGGCGGACGGTTCAGCGACCTGCGGAACCTGCATCTTGACCCCGCCACAGGCCAATGGGAGCAGACGGAGGAGAAAAGGGAGCAGACAGGCGACTATACGGGAAGCGACTACTATTTGCCTGCGGGGACGAGCATCACCGCATTGGATATCGACTGGATCTCCGGCGAGGCGGAGATACTGGTGACGAATGACGCTGATATCCTTGTGAGGGAGCAGCCGGAGCGTGGAATATCCGCCTCTTATGCCATGGTGGTGGCGGAGCAGGACGGCGTGCTGAAGGTGCGCTACGCCGCAGATGAATTTCTGACGCTGCCGGATCTGCCTCCCAAGAAGCTGGTGGTGCGGCTTCCCCGCGCGGTGGCGGAAAATCTGACGGAGGTGCAGTTGAACAGCGTGTCCGCCGATTTCGACGTGGCGGCTCTGACGGTGAAGGAAGCCCTGATCTTTGACAGCGTTTCCGGCGATCTGGAGACCGACTTCATCACGGCGGACAGGGCGGAGGTGAACACCGTGTCCGGCAAGATCGACTTGGACGGCAGCTTCCGTCAGGTGACCGGCGGCAGCACCAGCGGCGAGGTCGATCTGGCGCTGCGGAAGTGCCCTGACAAGATCGAGCTGACTACCGTCAGCGGTGATGTGGATCTGGAGCTGCCCCAGAGCGCCGGTTTTACGCTGCGCTACAGCACGGCATCCGGTGATCTGGAGAGCGACTTCCCGCTGACCGCAGGTCGTACCTATGGCGACGGCAGCGGCAGTATCACGATAGATACCACCAGCGGCGACCTGAAGATCGAAAATCTGGATTAAAAAAATCCCCTGCGTCAGCAGGGGATTTTTTCATATGTACGATTACTTGGTGTTCTTGCACTCCACCTTGACCTTGTCGAAGGTGGCCACGGTGTCGGCGTCGGGAGCCTTGGTCAGCAGGGACACCACGACGATGAAGGCCAGCGCCACGATGAAGGCGGGCAGCAGCTCGTAGATGCCCCACACGCCGCCCATGGGCTTCAACAGATACTTCCAGATGAACACCATGGCGCCGCCGGAGGTCATACCGGCCAGCACGCCCCACTTGGTGGTGCGCTTCCAGAACAGAGCGGTCAGCATGGCGGGCGCGAAGGTGGCACCGAAGCCGGCCCACGCGAAGGACACGATGGTGAACACGGAGCTGTTGGGGTCGCGGGCCAGGAACACGGCGATGATAGAGATGACGATGACCGTCACCCGGGCTACCCACATGGTGGCCTTGCTGGACATCTTTACGCCGAAGACCTCCTTCACCAGATCCTCGGAAACACTGGAGGAAGCGGCCAGCAGCTGGCTGTCCGCCGTGGACATGGTGGAGGCCAGAATGCCGGCGATGATAAGACCGGCGGCCAACGCGGCCAGCACGCCGTGGGTGCTCAGCAGGTCGGCAATCTTAACGATAACGGCCTCGGCGGCACTGGAGGAGCCGAAGGTCTCGATCTCGCCCACACGGGACATGGCCAGACCCACAATACCGATGGTGACGGCCACGGTCATGGAGATGACCACCCAGATGCTGCCGATGCGGCGGGAGATCTTGATCTTCTTGGCGTCACTGATGCCCATGAAGCGCAGCAGGATGTGGGGCATGCCGAAGTAGCCCAGGCCCCATGCCAACATGGACAGGGACTTGATAAAGCCGTAATTGGTGACCTCGCCGGTGGAAATATCGGTCATCTGCACCAGACTCAGATAGCCGGGGATGGAACGGGCGTTATCGGTGACAGCGCCCCAGCCGCCGGCCACTTCGATGCCAAAGCCCAGCACCACGATCAGGGCGATGGTCATGACGATGCTCTGGATCAGGTCGGTGGTGGACACAGCCAGGAAGCCGCCCATGATGGTATACAGAATGACCACCGCCGCGCCGATCAGCATGGAGATCATGTAATCGAAGCCGAACAGGCTGTTGAACAGCTTGCCGATGGCGGCGAAGCCGGAGGCGGTGTAGGGGATGAAGAAGATCAGGATGATGAGGGCGGAAATGCCCAGCAGCACCTTCTTGTCGTCCTTGAAGCGCTTGGAGAAGAACTCCGGCACAGTGATGGCGTTGATCTCAGCGGAGTAGATACGCAGCCGCTTGGCCACCAGCAGGAAGTTCAGGTAGGTACCCAGCGCCAGACCGATGGCGGTCCACGCCGCGTCGGCGATACCGGTGAAGTACGCCACGCCGGGCAGACCCATCAGCAACCAGGAGCTCATGTCGCTGGCCTCGGCGCTCATGGCCGTGACCACGGGGCCCAGCTGGCGGCCGCCCAGATAGAAGCTGTCCGTGCCGCCCTTGCTGGCGCGGGAGTAGGCCACGCCTACGAACACCATGGCGATGAGGTACACCGCAATGGCGATGATGATACAAATTTGTGCAGATGTCATGTTTGGAACCTCTCTTTCTGTCTAACGAGAGTTAATATAACATACTTTTTACTAGACGTAAATACAGAATAGAGTATAGAACTAATTCTATACTCTATTCTGCTAAAGATGTGATAAATACTGATAAATACAAGTAAAGAGAGGTAGACGATTTATAAATCTGGCAAAAGACGAAAAATAAATTTTATTTTTCACCCCGATAATTTGCCAAGAACATGGGCATCAGCCGGTCGGCGTTGCGGGCCAGCGCGTAGCCGCCGTCCGCCAGACACCAGTCGTACATCAGCGCCCGCTCGAACATGGCGTAGTCGTTGATAATCTCGTTGGCGGTCATATCTGTTCGCAGCTCGCGGCGCTCCATGCCTTGCCGCACCACCTGGTGCAGCAGCTTGAAATACATGCGGTCGCGGTTCAGCAGGTGCTTCTCGCCCTTGGTGGTCAGCTGGGTGGAAAACAGCCGGGCCAGCAGCTCCACCGACACCGTGTTGTCGATCATGGTGAACAGCTCGTGATTCATATACAGCAGCTTGTCCGCGGCATGCATGTCCGGAGCCATCTCCTGCCGCAGCTCCTCGTACTTCTCGTCGAAGATCATGGACAGAGAGCCCAGCAGTGCGTCCTTGCCCTCGAAGTAGTGGTAAAAGCTACCCTTGGAGGTCTCGGACTCGAAGATGATATCCTCTACGGTGGTGTTGTCATAGCCCTGTTCATAGAACAGCTTCCACGCTGCAGAGACGATGCGGCCCTTGGTATTGCGTCCGGATTTACGGGGCACGGCGGCCACCTCCTCTCTTCCTTCGGCGGGTCAGCCGCCGCAGCGGCCCGGTGACCAGGCCGCGCTCATAGCGGTTCATGCCGAACAGCCATACGGAAATGCCGTATACCGCCACAAAGGCAAGTCCCGGCGGGATCAGACCCCAATAGGTGGTGGGGTGGACGAACACCGCCAGCAGCACCGCCGCGGCGGCAGGCAGCAGCATGGAGGGCGTCAGGTGGAGAATATGCCGCCAGAAGGCGGGGATATTCAGGCCGATGCGGTGATAGTAGTACCAGTTCATCAGGATCACGTTGCCCACCAGTGTGGCAATGGCGGTGCCGATGGCGGCGCCCAGACCCTGCCACTTGATGCACAGCGGGATAGAGATCAGGATGTTGCCCACCAGCACCCCCAGATAGGTGAGGGAGCGGAACTTGTGCATATTCTTGGCCCGCTGGATCTCGATGCCCACGGTCTGAACGTTAGTCCAAAGACAGGCGAAAAACAGCAGCAGCGTCGTCCAGTAGTCGATGCGGAACTGCTCGCCGCCGCCCCACAGCACCACGAAGGACTGTCCGATGGCCACGAAGCCCAGAAAGATGCACGACAGCAGAATGAATTGCAGCCGTCCCACACGGGTGAACAGCGCGTCCAGTTTCCACATGGAGGCGCCCTCCGCCACCAGCCGGTGGACGCGGGGGGTCATGACGTTGGAGATGGCGTTGCCGAACAACAGGAAGTAGTTGTTCAGCTGGGCGGCGATGCTGTACACCGTTACGGCGGCGGAGCCGTGGAACCACGTCAGCAGCTGCCGGTCGATAGACCAGTTCACGTTATCCACCACGATGCCGATGAATACATACACCGTGAAGCCGAACATTTCCCGCAGCAGCCGGAAGTCATAGCCGTGGAAGGCAAAGGGCATCCGCAGCTTCCGCAGGCAGTAGCCGATATTCAGAATGCCGCTGAGGATGGTGAAGATCAGGGATACGATGGTCAGCGTCACGCTGCCGTAGCCGATGATCAGCAGCGGGATCATGATAAGGGGATTCAGCACCTGCTTGCCCATGGCCACGATCTTCTGGAACAGATACTGCTCGTTGATGGTCACATGGGATTCAAACACGCTGATGGGGAAGGTCAGCGCCGCGTTGACCGTCATGATCCGCAGCAGCTTCTCCGCCAGTGCGATCTCGTCGGGGGTCAGCTTTTTGCCGAAGATCACATCGCAGTAGGACAGGCCGAAGCCGATGACCAGCACCAGCGCCCCCAGAAACAGATAGGTGGTCAGGAACATGCCGTTGAGCTTGGCACAGCCCTTTTTGTCTCCGGCGGCACGGAAGCGGGAGTAGTACCGCACATAGGCGCTGCCCAAGCCGAAGCTCAGCAGGTTCAGGTAGGAGATGATGGGCAGCACCGCCTGATAGACGCCGAATTCGCTTTCGCCCAGCCGCTGCAGCATAATGGGCGTATAGACAAGCGAGATGATGGTGCTAAGGCCTATAGACACATAGGACAGCATCGCTCCCGCCTTGATCTGATTGATCTTCATGCAGTTGCTCCTTTTACACAATTCAACACATTATTATACCCTATTTTTTGCATAGTGTAAAGGCTGAAATTCCCTAGGTGGGCACAAGTTTTGTAGGAAGTACATTATGAGCAAGCGTATCAACAGCAAGCGCGACTTGCAGCCGCTGTTGGAAAAGATGGCTGCCGAGCCGGGCATTCGGCATAAACTCATTCGCCTGTATCTTATGGCAAGGCCTGCGGGCGTTACCATTACATAAAACCCCCTCCGCTGTGGCAGCGGAGGGGGTTTATAATAGGAACTGTCTGTTATGCCGCGTCGCTGGTCACGCTCTTGCGGCGCTTTCTGGCCCGCTGGAAGCTCTCCTTAATGACGGGGCCGATGGTCTGGATCAGGATCACGATGATCAGCACCAGACCCTGGAAGGTGTCCTGAATATCCACACTGAGGGAGGGAATGGACACGATGATGAAGTTGATGGTGGTATAGGACAGTGCGCCGAACAGCACGCCGAATACCTTGCCGCGTCCGCCGGCCATGTTAACGCCCGCCAGCACCACCGCCGCGATGGCATACATCTCATAGCTCTGGCCAGAGGAAGCCGGGGTCACGTTGCCGATCTTGCAGGCCTGAATGATACTGGCCACGCCCACCATCAAACCGGTGATGATGAACACGGATACCTTGACCCATGTGGTGTTGATACCCGCCAGACGGGCGCTCTTTTCGTTGGAGCCCACGGCGTACACGCTCTTGCCGTACTTGGTCTTGTTGGTCAGCAGGACGAACAGGATCACCATCAGCACGAACACGAACGTGATGTAGGGGATAGAGAAGGAGCCCAGCGTCAGCTTGCCGGTGCCGAACTTCATACGCAGGAACTCATAGTTGCTGTTGTCGCTGAGCATGGCGAACTGGCTGGAGGAGGAGCCACTGATAGCCGGGTCGATGGAACGCACCACCGACAGCGTGAGAGAGCGGTAGATCAGCATGGTACCCAGCGTGACCACGAAGGGCGGCATCTTGGCACAGCCCGCCAGCACGCCGTTGAGCGCGCCGCACAGTGCGCCGCTGACCAGCGCGGCCAGCACCATCAGCAGAATGGAATTGGTGACATTGAACACCATAATGGTCACGCCGGTACACAGCACCAGAGACGAGCCGATGGACAAATCGATCTGACCGGTGATGATGACCAGCGCCATGCCAAGCGCCATGGTGCCCACGATGCAGGTATTCTGGCTGCCCAGCACCGCCGCGATATGGCTCCACTTGAAGGCGTTGCCATTGGCCTGAATGGTGAACGCGTAGCCCACCAGGATGATCAGGAAAACAAAGATAAAGCTGTACTGCGACCAGATCTTGCCGGCGACTGCGCCGAAGCTGTTTTTCTTGTTCATCTTGCTACCTCCACATGCGTATCCACCGCGTTGGTGGAATAGAGCATCACGTCATGCTCGTTGACCTCGGAATGTTGGAATATCTTGGCGATGCGTCCCTCGTAGAATACCACGCACCGATCCGCCACCTTCTGGATCTCCGGTATCTCCAGCGTATTGAAGATGACCGCCTTGCCCTCCTTGGCGAAGCTGAGCATCAGCTTATAGATCTCCGCCTTGGCGCCTACGTCCACGCCCTGCGTGGGATTGTCGAACAGCAGCACGTCCGCGCCGATGTTCAGCCAACGGGCGATGAACACCTTCTGCTGGTTGCCGCCGGACAGCGACGTGATGCTCAGCTCACTGTCATCCGCCTTGATATGCAGGGGCTCCTTGTAGCTCTCATAGCGCGCCTGCTCGTCTTTCTTGCGGATAAAGGGCTTATTGCGGGATATCTCATGCTCCGCCAGATAGAAGTTTTCCAGAATGCTCATATCCGGCACAACGGAGTTTTCCTTGCGGTTGGCAGGCAGCATACCCACGCCGTTTTTCATGAACTTGACCGAGCGGCCGTGGACAGGCTTGCCGTCCACCAGAATCTCGCCGCTGCCCACCGGCATGGCGCCGAATACCGTCTGCAGCAGCTCACTGGCGCCGCAGCCGGCCAGACCGGTCAGCGCCACGATCTCGCCCCGGCACACCGTCAGGTCGATATTCTCGAACCCGTCGCCGCTCAGACCGTGCAGGGTCAGCAGCGGGCCGCCCAGCTCCCGCGGCTCGTAAACCTCGGCGTCCACGTATTTTGTACCCACCATGTCAGAGGTGATGGCATGGGGATCGGTGTCCTTTATATTGCCTGAGGAAATGAATTCACCGTTTCTCAGCACCGTATACCGGTCGGCAACGGCGAAGATCTCCGGCATTTTGTGGGAGATGAAGATGAAGGATTTCCCCTGTGTTTTCAATTTTCGGAGTATATCAAAAAGATGGTCGATCTCATTGTTGGACAGGGCCGTGGTGGGCTCGTCTAGGATCAGGAGCTTTGCGTCGGCATACAGGGCGCGGCAGATCTCCAGCAGCTGCTTTTCGCTGGTTTTCAGCTCGCTGACCATGGCATTGGGATCAATGTCCACGCCCAACTCCTCGAAAAGCTGCTTGGTCTTTGCCACCTGCTCCTTATTGTTCAGCAGGCCGAACCGGGTCAGTTCACGGCGGAGGAAGATATTGTCCGCCACCGTCAGATCGTTTATCACATTCAGCTCCTGATGGACAAAGGCGATGCCTGCGGCCTCCATCTGGTGGATGGTGGGCGTAGGATAGCTTTTGCCGCAAAAGACGATCTCGCCCGCATCAGCCGGGATAACGCCGGTGAGGATGTTCATCAGGGTGGATTTTCCCGCGCCGTTTTCGCCCAGCAGAGCGTGGATCTCGCCCTCGCCCACAGACAGGTGGATATCGGAAAGCACCCGGCTGCTGCCGAACGTCTTGGACACGTGATTCATTTCAAGGATGTTCATATGTGCTGTCTCCTTGCTTCAGGTTGGGAGACGCCTTACGGACGCTCTCCTTTTGAAATGCGGATGCAGGGGAGAAAATCCCCCTGCATCCGCGCAAATGGCAGATCAATTCGATCAAGCGTGGCCCTTGAAGCCCTCGTACTGGGTAACGTTGTCGCGGCCAACGATCCAGGTGGGCTGATACTCGCCGGAACCGACCTCATAGGTCCAGTTGCCGGACAGATACTCCAGACCCTTGTCGATGACGTCCTGCATCATCTTGGGGGAGAAGTACATACTCATCATGTCGTCGAAGTAGGTGTTGGCGATGGTGCCCTCGGTGGTGTCGGCCATCACGTCATACAGCTCCTGCATACCGCCGATGGCGGAGATATACACGTTCAGCTCTTTCAGGTCAGCCTTCAGAGCGTCGGAAGCGGTCTCGATGTAGTTCATGACGCCGAAGGTCATCTCATCGTCCATGGAATAGATGTACAGGTTGCCGCCGTTGGCCTTGGCAGCAGCCACGATCTCCTCCATCTTCTGCTCCATGTAGTCATAGGCCTTATCGGCAGACCAGTCGCAGACGGTGGCATAGGTATTCAGAGCGGCGTCCACAGCGGCCTCGTCCCACACCTCGGTGGTCTCGAAGTCCTGACCCAGAGCCTTGTCGGAATACTTCTCAGCGCCGGTCAGGAACTCCTTGAAGCCTTCAGCGCGGCGGGAGCACACGGTGCCGTTGTCGCCGTACAGGGTGACGATGGTGTCGCCGGGCTTCATGCCATTCTTCTGCAGCCAGTAAGCGATACCGCGGCCGCACTGCCAGTTATCGCCGGAGGCGTTCAGCACAGCGTAAGCCTCGGTGGCCTCGATGATGCGGTCGAAGGAGATGAAGGGGATGTTCTCAGCGTGCAGGGCCTCCTGGCCAGCCTGGGCGGAATCGTCCAGCGCCATCATAACAACGATAGCGGCATCGCCGTTGGCGATGATGGTGTTGACCTGATCCACCTGCTCCTCACCGGAAGACGCGGGCATGTAGACAGCCTTGTACTCACCGGCAGCGGTGATCTCGTCACACTTGGCCTGGGCATAGGCGCCGGCCTGTGCCGTCCAGCCGTGGTCGGGGGTGGGGCCCAGCACGTAAACGGTAGTACCGTTGGCGGCGGGGGTGTTGCCATCCTGAGCGTCGTTGTTGGTGCTGTTGTCTCCGCCGCAAGCGACCAGAGCCAGCGCCATTGCCATCGCCAGGATCAGCGCAATGATCTTTTTCATGCAATTTCCTCCATACATAATTTATTATATAATACCTGCGGATACAGGCACTATATCGGTCTTACCGCCGGGCCTTACAGGGCCACGGCCTTCTCCGCCTCCGCCGAACGCAGGCAGGCGAACACCGCCCGCATGGATCGGACGATATCCGCGGCATCCAGAATGCTGGGACGGCCCTCCTCCACGGCGGCGACGAACTCGTCGATGACGCCGGAGGACGCCTGCTGGGCGTCGTCGTTGGTCTGGAGCCGATCCAGCGCGTACAGCACCTGCGTGCCGTCAGCGTTGACGATCTTCAGGGAGTACTGGGGATCGGCGTACAGCTTCATGATGCCCTTTTCACAGAACAGCGTAGTGGCGTTGCACTCCTCGCCGTAGTGCGTCCAGCTGGTAGTGACCGTGCCCAGCGCGCCGTTGGCGAAAGTGAGCACCTCCACGGAGTTGTCGTCCACCTCGATAGGCGTACCATCGGGGAACTTTTTGTCCAGCACCTTCATGCTGGAGTATACCGAGGTGATCTCGGAGCCGATGAGATAGCGCATCAGGTCGATCTTGTGGATACCCAGATCGGCCATGGAGCCGAAAGAGGCGCTGGCCTTCTTGAAGAACCAGGTGTTGGCGCTTTTGTCCATGCTCCACATCTCCGGCCCCTTGTGGCCAAAGGTGGACTGGAAGGTGATGACCCGGCCCAGCGCGCCGGAGGACAGGATCTCCTTGGCCTTCTTGTGGGCCGGAGCCAGACGCTGGTTATGGCCGATCATCAGGCGCTTGCCGCTCTCCTTGGCGGCGGCCACCATGGCCTCGCACTCCTCCAGCGAGACCGCCATAGGCTTCTCGCACAGAACGTGCTTGCCGGCCTTCAGCGCCTTGATGCTGATCTCGGCGTGAAACGCATTGGCCATACACACGGAAACCGCGTCGATCTCCGGATCGGCCAGCAGCTCATCCACACCGGCGTATACCTTTCCGCCGTACAGATCCACCAGTGCCTGAGCACGTTCGGGGATCAGGTCATAGAACCCTTTGATCTCCACATCACTGTTATGGAAATACTCATACCCGTGGCGCTGCTTGGCGATGGAGCCGCAGCCGATGATACCAACTTTCAACATGTTGCTTCCACTCCTTTGATCGTTCTATAATTCGTTCCGCGCCGCCACAGACTCGCGCACAACCAGCTTGTGGGGCAGGAATGTGTGTGTTCGGGAGACCTGTTCGCCTCCCAGCATACGCAGCAGTATTTTCAGGCTGACCTGCCCCATCTCATAGCAGGGCTGGGCCACCGTGGTCAGATGGGGATGGAACATGGTGGTGTAATCCACATCGTCAAAGCCCGTGACCGACAGATCCTCCGGCACCCGCAGCCCCATATCGTGAGCCAGCGAGATAACGCTGAGCGCCAGAATGTCCGACACGCAGCACACCGCGGTAGGACGCGGCTCCGTCCGCAGCAGCCTTTCCGCCGCCACAAGACCGGAGGCATAGGAGTAATCCGCGTCAGCCAGCGCGACCAGCTCACCGCCGCAGGGAAGCCCTGCCTTGCGTAGAACATCCTCGTAGCCCTGCCGCCGCTGCTGGGTGGAGATGAAATCATTGTCCGCGCTCAGCAGCGCGATACGGCGGTGCCCCTGATTGATCAGATAGTCTATGGTTTCAGCCGCGGCCGTGTAGTTGTCAATGGAGACCGTGGGCTGCTTCAGCTCCGGTACATACTCGCAGCACTGCACCACAGGATACCGCTGGGCATACTCGCTCAGGCGGGGGTTGTTCCTCCGGCAGCCCAGAAAGATGGCGCCGTCAGCTCTGTGGGCGTCCAGCATTTTCAGGAAGCGCTCCTCATTCTCCGCCAGCCCGCCGGTATTGCAGATCAGCACGCTGTATTCACAGTCGTGAGCCAGATCGCCGATCCCCGTAAGGATGCTGGAATAGTAAGGGTTGGAGAAGTTGGGCGCCAGCGTCAAGATCACCCGGCTTTCGCTGCGGCGCAGGTTCCGGGCCGACTGATTGGGAATGTAATCCAGCTCCCGGATGGCCGCCAGTACCCGCTGGGCGGTAGCCGGCTTCACCGACTCGCTGTTGTTCAGCACCCGCGATACCGTTGCCACAGACACTCCTGCATATCTTGCCACTTCGCCGATCGTTACCATGCAGGAGCCTCCGTTTCTTTTCCTGAAAAATGTAATCCATTACATTTTTTATACGTTTATCATATCAGCCCCGACCGCTCCGTGTCAAGAAATATAGCAAAATGGGAAAAATTTTCAGCCCTTTTGCCAATTCCGATCTGCCGCTTTCAGACGCTTTGCACAATCCTGGCGGCGGCGCTCGATTTGCTCTTGACAAAGCAAAAAATTGTGATTACCTTTATATTCACCGGAAACATTTGTCTTTGAAAGGAGCATTACATATGAAGCTCGGTCTTGTTACCGCAATCTTAGAGCAGTACGATTATGAAAAAATGATCGACACCGTGTCCAAAATGGGCTTTTCCTGCGTGGAGGTGGCCTGCTGGCCCTCCGGCAAGGCAGAGCGCCGCTATGCCGGCGTCAGTCACATCGACGTGGCCCGCGTGTGCGAGGATGACGCCTATGCCAAGCACGTTCTGGACTACGCCGCCAGCCACCATGTGGACATCTCCTCGCTGGCCTTCTACCCCAACACCATGGACGGCGATTTGAAAAAGCGTCAGGCCAATGTGGCGCATCTTATGACGGTCATCCGTGCCAGCGCCAAGCTGGGCGTCAATATGGTCACTACCTTCATCGGCCGCGACCAGAACAAGAGTGTGGAGGAAAATCTGGAGCTGGTGAAGGAGGCCTGGCCGCCCATCATCGCGCTGGCGGAGGAGCTGGGTGTAAAGATTGCCATCGAAAACTGTCCCATGCTGTTTGGCTGCGACCAGTGGCCCGGCGGACAGAATCTGATGACCACTCCCCCCATCTGGCACAAGGTGTTTGACATTTTGCCCAGCGACAATCTGGGCATCAACTACGATCCCAGCCACTTTGTCTGGCAGATGATCGACTATCTCAAGCCCCTGTACGAGTTCAAGGATAAGATCTTCCACGTCCACTATAAGGACATTAAGATGTTCCCCGACAAGCTGGAGCGCGTAGGCGTCATGGCCTATCCGCTGGACTTCATGTGCCCCAAGCTGCCGGGTCTAGGCGATGTGGACTGGGGCAAGTTCGTTTCCGCCCTCACCGATATCGGCTATGACGGCTTCACCTGCATCGAGGTGGAGGACAAGTCCTTTGAGGGCAGCGAGGAAGCCGTGTTGAACTCCCTGCGGCTCAGCAAGCGCTATCTGGAACAATTCGTGATCTGATCGTTTTCCCTTGAAAAAATCCCGGCTGCTTCATTTTTTGAAGCAGCCGGGATTTTTTGTATGCTTTTCGATGCGGTGCATCTGTTTCTGTGGATCGATGGTCGGAAACACCCGCCGGATCGGCTTTTTCAGATGACCGGCATCATGCGGGTATAGTCGCGGTTCGTCATACCGCCCGCTCGGCGACAGGCGCGGGCTGATAGAAGCGCACCAGCTTCGTCCGATCCAGCAGCACCATCACGGCGGGGATCAGCACCAACTGCAGGGCGATGCCGGGCAGGGCGTTCAGCAGCGCACCGCCGATGAACAGCTGCCAGGTAAAGGCGCTGCCGCCCAGACCCATCAACACGACCATTACCGCGCCCCATACCAGACGGCCTGCAATCATGGCGGGAATGAGACACTTGTAGAGCGCCTTGACGCACTGGTACTTGCTGTGGGCGTAGAGATACCCGATGACCAGTCCGTACACGGCCAGCTCGAAGGCCATACCGATGGCGTTGGGGTACATGACGGGAAAGTTGAACAGCACCGACCGCAGCAGCGGCAGCACAAAGCCGACACCCAGACCCCACTGCCAGCCGCAGATCAGACCGCACAGCAGTACGGGGATATGCATGGGCAGCAGCATCTTGCCGATGGCGGGGATCTGGCCGATAAAGAAGGGCAGCACAAGGCCAATGGCCAGAAACATGGCGGACAGCACCAGATTTTTCAGGGAAGTGTGCTTTTTCATAATTAGGAACTCCTCTCTTAACTCATAACGAAAGCATTGGATCTCAGAAACGGAATTCAATGGACTGTATTTCCTGGGAGATCAGGTCGGCGTATTTCAGCACCAGCTTGCGGGCGTTTTCATAGGCGGCATCGTCCATCCGGGCGGCGGGAGCGGAGATGGACATGGCGAACAGCAGCTTATTGCCGCCCAGATAGATAGGGGCGGCCACGCAGCGCAGGCCCGCGTTGAAAGCCTGATCGTCCAGCGCGTAGCCGTCCTTGCGGGCCTTGCGCAGCATCGCCAGAAATTCCTCCTGCGGCATCCCGATAGCGTCGGCGCTGTTCTCATAGACCCATTTCTGAGCGGCCTCGCTCATGTGGCTGAGAAACACGCGGCCTACGCCGGTGCAGTGAGCAGGGAAGGGGCGGTACAGGGGAAAATTGGGCCGCAGGACGAAGTGCGTTTCAGCGGTGTAAATGTTGGTGATCTGGTCGCCGGAGCAGGTGGCCAGATTCACATTTTCTTCGGTGATGCGGCACAGCTCGTCTACGTACCTGACGGCGATCTGTTGGTAACGCTGATACTGGTCGCATTTGCGGGAGTAGCTTAGCATCTTACTGCCCAGCGCGTACTTTTTGCTCCCCTGATTCTGGGACAGAAGTCCTTCAAATTCCAGACTCTGAATGATACGGTGTACGGAACTGACGGGCAAACCCACCTTGGCGGAGATATCGGAAATACCGATCTCCTGCTGGTCGTCATCGAAACAGTCCAGAATGTCGAACGCCTTCAATAGCGTGGACATGTACAAATTGTTGTTCATGACTTGTTTCCTCTCTTTCTCTTTTTCCTGTTGGTGCCATTATATCACAATAGTTTCCAAAATTCAATGCTAAAATGCGGAAAAAGGAAAAGCAAAAACGGAAAGTTAAAAATGAAGCAATTCGGAATTGCACATACATATTTAATAACAAAACGAAAATACCCACATGCCAAATGGGGATAAAACCGTCGAATTCACCGAAAAAACAGAGAAAACTGACGAGATGCACAAAAAATTTGAGGAATATTTGTAAAATTAATTTTCCGTATATCGGAAAAATACAATGCGATGTATTTTATAATCTGAAAAGATAGCCACACAAAACGGAAGGGAAAGCAAAACCTGTTTCCGAATTTTCCTGTTGAAGAAAGCAGAAAAAGGAGAATACAAAATGGATTTCACGCTGTCCAAAGAGCATGAGATGCTCCGCAAGATGTACCGCGAATTCGCGCAGAACGAGGTAAAGCCTCTGGCGCAGGAGATCGACGAAGAAGAGCGCTTCCCCAGCGAGACCATCCCCAAGCTGGCAAAGCTGGGCCTGCTGGGCATCCCGTTCCCCAAGAAGTACGGCGGCGCCGGCGGCGACAACTTGGCTTACGCTATGGCTGTTGAAGAGATCGCCAAGACCTGTGGCACCACCTCTGTTATCATCTGTGCCCACACGTCCCTGTGCTGCTACCCCATCTACGCCTACGGCACCGAGGAGCAGAAGATGAAATATCTGCCTGATCTTCTCAGCGGCCGCAAGCTGGGCGCTTTTGGCCTGACGGAGCCCAACGCCGGCTCCGACGCTTCCGGACAGCAGACCGTCGCCGTGCTGGAGGGCGACCACTACGTTCTCAACGGCACCAAGTGCTTTATCACCAACGCTACCGAGGCCGACATCTTCGTGGTGTTCGCTATGACCGACCGCACCAAGGGCAACCACGGCATCTCCGCCTTCATCGTGGAGAAGGGCTTCAAGGGCTTCTCCATCGGCAAGCATGAGAAGAAGATAGGCATCCGCGGCAGCGCCACCTCCAACCTGATCTTCGAGGATTGCGTCATCCCCAAGGATCGTATGCTGGGCAAGAAGGGCGAGGGCTTCAAGATCGCCATGAAGACTCTGGACGGCGGCCGTATCGGTATCGCTTCTCAGGCTCTGGGCATCGGCGAGGGTGCCGTGGACGAGGCCATCGCCTACACCAAGGAGCGTATGCAGTTCAAGAAGCGTCTGAGCCAGTTCCAGAACACCCAGTTCCAGCTGGCTGACATGCACACCCGCATGGAGGCT
>OIZI01000522.1_pt1 | contig 19401 bp, 16 predicted proteins | sample 1588441 | NCBI WGS metagenome assembly OIZI01 (sample SAMN03283284) | human gut metagenome | biome: human-associated habitat; material: feces | host: Homo sapiens | place: Peru | collected 2012 | reverse complement strand
CCATGGCCCGGCAGTTGAGGGCGTGGCCCAGCATGACGCGGGTGATCTCCGGCAGGCCGGTGATGCGGGCCTCGTCCACCATCTCGTCCACCGCCACGGGGTCACAGATAAACGCCGGGATCTTCAGGGGCTGGGCCAGCTGAAAGGCCAGCACACAGCCCAGGTTAGAGGCATGGGCCGCGTTCTTCACGGTATACATATAGTCCACCATGGTCTGATCCACCAGGTATGTGCCGGACTCGCAGGCGGGCAGCTGACCGCCCCGGGCGCAGATGCCGTCCAGCGTCGTCATGTCGATACCGCGATCCGCCAGTGCCTTTTCGATGGCGGTGCGGCGGAAATCCACCTGCTCCATGACCCAGTGGAAGCGGGATAGCTCCTCACTGGTATAGCGGAGCGTCTCGCCAAAGAGCTTATCCGCCCCCTCAAACAACGCGATCTTGGTGGAGGTCGAACCGGGATTGATGACCAGTATCCGTTTGCTCATGATGCTCACACGCCGGGCGGACCGAACCGGCTTCTCCTTTCTGTTTCAAAAAATCTTGTCAAAATGGTCCGTCTGTGCTACCATCTCCTTGAAGGAGATAGTATTTTGCTATGGATATTGAAAAGCTGAAAGCATTAAAAGTCATCGTGGAGACCGGCAGCATCACCCGCGCGGCGGAGCGGCTGGGCTACTCACAGCCGGGGCTGACCGGAATGCTGAACCGGCTGGAGCAGGAGATCGGCTATCCGGTGCTGCAGCGGGGCAGCGGCGGTGTGTCATTGACCGAGGCCGGTGAGGCACTGATGCCCCATGTGGAGCGCATCCTGCGGGACAGCCGTGCCCTGGAGCAGGCCATCGCGGACCATCGCCCGGAGGAGCGGCGCATCCTGCGCATAGGCTCGTACACCAGCATTTCCCGCAACTGGCTGCCCCCGGTGCTGAAGGGCTTTGGGGCACAGTTCCCGGACGTACAGCTGACGGTGAAGGACGGCTCGTGCATGGACATCGAGCAGTGGCTGATGGAGGGCACGATCGACGTGGGTCTGCTGAGCAACTGCTTTTCCGCACCGCTGGAGTTTCTGCCCCTGCTGCAGGATCCCTATTATGCGGTGCTGCCGCCGGAGGAAAGGCCCGGGGAGACCTTTGACATTAGTGCTTTCAACGGCAGGACGTTTTTCATCCCCTCCAAGGGCGTAGATACGGAGGTCCTGCGCATTCTGGAGCGAAGCGGCGTCACACCACGCTTCTCCCTCATCGCCACGGAGGACAGCGCCGTCATTAAGATGGTGGAGCAGGGGCTGGGGTGCAGTCTGCTCAGCGAGCTGATCCTACGGGGCAACACGGATCATGTGAGTCTTGTGCCCATTGATCCTCCTGCCTTTCGCGAGGTCGGTGCGGCGGTGCGCTCGCTGAAGAAAGTCGGTCCGGTCCTGCGCAGCTTCCTGCATTACATCCGCCGGGACGCGGAAAAGTGACCTGTTGCCCATATCCTTTTGTTATGTCCTATTATAAAGCGCTGCCGCCCGGCCGTGAAGCTGTGATTTCCTATGTACTCATAGCATAATGCTATGAGTACAGCATAACAAAACCCCCGCCTCGGGCCGAGGCGGGGGTTTTGTTATACGGTGATCACAAGGGTCAGGATATTCAGGCCGTCGGTGTATTCGTAGGACACCTCGTCCATGATCTTTTTCACCATGAAGATGCCTAAGCCGCCGATGTCCCGCTCCTCCGCCGACAGCGTCGTATCGGGATCGGGCTTTTCTGTGGGATCGTAGGGCCGCCCGTTATCGGAGAAGCGGAGCGTCGCCTTCCCCTCCGACAAAGCGCAGCCCAACGTAACGCTGGAAGCGCCGCTGTATTGGGCGATGTTGGAGAATATCTCATCCACGGCGATATTCACCCGGGCAACGGCCTTCATAGGGACATCTGCCGCGGAGAGGGTGTCCTCAAAAAAGGCCGTCGCCTCCGGCAGTTTATCCAGTGTCGGTGTAAGTTGGATCTTCTTCATGGCAGAGGACGCATTCTTCATCTCAATACAGAGCATCGTCATGTCATCAAACTGATCCGCGCCGTTCACGAAAGCATCCACGTCCCGCTGCAGCGCTTCCAGCAGCTGGCGGCAGGTGCTGTCCTTCGCGCCGTTCAGCGCAAGAAGCATTCTGTCCGTGCCGTAGAGCGTGTTGGACGCGTCTGTGGCCTCCGGCACGCCGTCTGTGTAGACCACCAGGCGGTCGCCGGCGTTCAGCTCCAGCTCGTATTCCCGATACCGCGCACCCTCCATGCCGGCCAGCACGAAGCCGTGCTTGTCCTTGAACAGCTCGAAAGCGCCGTCCTTGCGCATGATGGCCGGGTACTCGTGGCCGGCGTTGGCGCACTTCATCTTCCCCGTGGAGATCTCGAGAATGCCCAGCCAGACGGTAACGAACATCTCCGCGTCATTGTTCTCGCACAGCTGCTCATTCACCTTTTCCAGCACGGCCTTCGGGGAAAGGCCGCTTTGGGCAGCGGATTTCAGCAGTGTCTTGGAGATCATCATAAACAGCGCAGCAGGGACGCCCTTGCCGGACACGTCCGCCATGACCAGCGCCAAATGGTCGTCATCCACCAGGAAGAAGTCGTAAAAGTCACCGCCTACCTCCTTCGCCGGAGTCATGGATGCGTAAATGTCGAACTCATGCCGCTCCGGGAAGGCGGGGAAAATACAGGGCAGCATGGACGCCTGGATATGCCGGGCCACGTCCAGCTCCGCGCCGATACGTTCCTTCTCCGCTGTAACGCGGCTGAGGTTTCGGATATACTCGTTCAGCTCCGCCACCATGTACTGGAAGGAGTGGGCCAGGTCCTCCAGCTCGTCGCCGGTGTTGACCTCCACCCGGAAATCGGACAGGCCCTCCATCTTACTCTCCACCAGTCCGATGGCCGCATGGTGCAGCGTGCCCAGCGGGCGGATGAGGATGCGCCGCACATAGTAGTAGTACGCAAAAACAGAGAGCAGCAGGACAGCCAGCACCACACACAGCGTCAGGACCAAAAACTGGTGTATCTGTTGGTCGATCATGTCCATGGAGATGTCCACGCTGGCCAGGGCCACCGGCGTACCGGCGCTGTTGGGGATGGCCACATAAGCCGAGGCCAGGTAGCCGTACTCCGCGTTATTGGTGACGAGGATCGTCTGCTCCGCGTCTATGGCAAAAGCCTTGTGCATCAGCTCATTGCCGCCGCCGTAGTAGGCGTCGGTATCCCCCAGGTCGCAGACGCCGTCCTCACCGGCCACGCCGGCGTCCCAGATGTAGTACATCACCTCATCCTCCGGTACGACCACGTAGAAGTACTTCAGGCCCATCTTCTCCTTGGCGTCCTGCAGGTAGTGGTGGATCTCGTCGTAATAATCGTCCTTTTGCCCGGTCAGATAATACTGCTCCACCTTGTCTCCGTCGATAAGAGACGACGCCACAGAGGCCTGTCCGAAGGCGAGCTTGGAATACTGCTCCTCCATTCTCGTCCGGTACAGCTGGGCGATGGAAGGTGCCAGTATGGCCGCAAGAACGGCGGCCATGACCACCAGGCCCAGCAGCAGCTTGGGCTGCAGCCGTATGTTCCGCGCTTTTTTCATGTCCGCACCTCCATTGGATGAACGTGAAGCCGCAAATGTCCGTCCCGTACACGGTACAGCACCCTTGTCGGGGACAGATGCTGCACCGCGCGGTACAGCGGGCCTGTACCACCGGTGATGTCCGTCACGTAAAACCATCTCTCGTCCAGCTGCACCTGGGTCATGGAATTGTACTTCCGGAATACGGTCAGAGCCTCTTCCCTGCTCATATCGTGGTAAAGGGTCAGCAGCTCCGCGGCGGGGCGCTTCCAGTAGGGGCACTTTTCCGTCTGCGGCTTGCCGGCCGCCCAGCGTGCGTCCAGGTGTTCTATCACGTCCTCCACCATCTCCCGGGCATACGCGGCACAGCGAAGGTAGATGTCCACACTGTCCAGATCATCGGTGACGTCGATGGTACGCTGGGCCAGGATGTCGCCGCCGTCCAGCCGCCGGACCACCTTGTGCATCGTTACGCCGGTGCGCAGGAGACCGCGCTCCATAGCACCCTCGATGGGATAGTAGCTGCGGCCCTGGGGCAGCAGGGAGCTGTGGGTGTTGATGCCCCGGAAACCCGGCAGGTCCTCCGGCAGCGTCAGGATGCGGTCATACTCCGCGATGAAGAACAGATCGCAGCCTTCATCCGTGAAATACCGGGTGATCTCCTCCGGTGTGATGGACTCGTAATGGACGGGGATACCAAGCTCCCGAGCCCGCTGCACGATGGCATACTCCGTGAAGTAGTCCTCGTCGTTATGGTATGTATACAGCGCCAGCACCTGATGCTTCTCCAGCAAATACTCAAAACACGACAGAAACACATCACTGCCGAAATAGACGATCTTCATTAGTATGAACCTCTCAAATCCTGATGATCAGCGTATTGAACCCCTGATACCGCCGATAGAAAAACTCTTTCGCCCGCTTCTTGATGATCAGCACACCCATGCTGTCCATGTCAAAATCCCCATCCTGGCTGGCGCGGCGGGTATCCATGTCAAAGGGGTTGAAGGTGGTAGCGTCATCCCGCAGATGCAGCTCCAGCTCGCCGTTTTCCTGCATGATAGCGGTAAGCTGAATATAGCCGTCCGTCCGGCCCTGAAAGCCGTGTTCCAGAATGGCCATGCCGATCTCCTCCACGGTCATGGTGGCCAGCATCTGCTGCTTCATGTCCGCGTCCCAGGCTTCACAGAAGCCCTCCAGCTCGCGGCTCACGTCCATCACGTCCGAGGCATTGCTGAGGATCGTCCGCTGGAAGATACGCTCCTCCGGCAGCTCCGCTTTCTTATAGCGGCCGCTGATGCCCAGCAGCAGGAACACCGCCAGCGATCCGGCCTCTGTCAGCAGGAACAGCAGCCAAAAGTACTGCAAGCCCAGCGCATAGCACACGAACGTCAGTGGAATGAGCAGCACCGCACCCCGGAGCGTCTCCAGCAGGAAGGACGGCTTCTCGTTCTCGCAGGCTTGATAGTAATTGCACAGTAGGATGTTGACGCCGGCGAACAGCGCCGCCGCGCCATAGAGCCGCAGCGCGGTACACGCCAGCGCCTCCGAAGGCGAGCCGGCAATACCGAACAGCAGGCACATCCCCACGGGCCACAGCTCTACGAAAGCGATGAGCACGCCGCCGGCGGCGAGACCCGCCGTAAAGCCCAGACGCGCCGCGTTTTTCTTACCCTGCCGGTTGTGTTCCCCCTGATAGGTGGACAATATAGGCTGCATGGCCCGGCCCGTCCCCTCGAACAGATAGAGGATCAGGTACGAGGTGTTCTGGATCACGTCGAAAACAGCCACCGCCGTTTCCCCGCCCAGGCGGATCAGCAGGTTGTTGCACACCAGGAAGAAGATCATCTGGTACAGATACTGCACGGAGGTGGCCATGCCCGCCTTCAGCGTGGAGAGCGCGGGCACGAGCCAGCGCCCCCTGGGCAGGGCAAAGCGCAGGGTATGCTTCTTACCGAAGAACCCCGGCAGATAAATACAGATGGTGATGATCTGTCCCAGTGCGGTGGACAGTGCCGCACCCCGTGTTCCCAGGTCAAGCACCAGCACCAGAAACACATTCAGCGCGATGTCACAGAGATTGCCCGCGACAGAGCCGACTCCGGCCCGCCGCTGGCTGCCGTCGTTGCGCAGATAGTAGTTCAGTATGTTGGACAGATAAAACAACGGCGTGGCCGCCACCAGAATCTGCAGATAGTCCTTTGTGGCGGTATACAGTGCGCCGTCCGCCGGCCGTGTACCCAGCAGTGCCAGCAGCGGCTCGATAAACACGCTGCCCAGGACCGCCGTGGCGACGCTGAACAGCAGCGCCAGGCCGAAAACACCGTGGAAGCTGTCCGCCGCCTCGGCCGTCCTTCCCTCGCCCAGCAGCCGTGAATAGCGGACAGAGCCGCCCAGCCCCAGCCCGTGGGCGAACATACAGTTGACCATATAGACCGGCAGGATCAGACTGATGGCGGCAAGACCTACCGCCCCCAACCTCTGCCCCACCACCACGGCGTCCGCCATATCGCTGAGCGCCCAGCCCAGCGACGACAGCATGGCCGGTATCCACAGACCGCGGAACATACGGCCTGTGAAGCTGTCCTTTGTACGGTGCGTGACCGTTATATCCCCCGCAGCTGCCACGTCACTCAATGGTCAGGATGTCGGAAAAGCCGGTGACCTCAAAGACCTCCATCACCGACTCATTCACATGAGAGAGTACCATCTTTCCCTGTCGGCTCATCAGCTTCTGAGCAGAGAGCAGCACCCGCAGCCCCGCCGAGGAGATGTACTCCACGCCGGTAAAGTCCAAATACAGCTCCGTGACACCGTCAATGTCGGATCTCAGCTCCGCCTCCAGCTGGGGGGCGGTGGTGGTGTCGATACGACCCTGGATAGCCAACGTCAGTGTGGTATCGTTCTTCGTTTTCTTGATGTCCATGTTGTTTCTCCTCTCATGCTCCGTCCGCCGGATACGGCGGTAATTTATGATATAGAACAGTGTAGCATAGTCGCGGTATTTTCACAACGTCTTTTCACGCAAAATATCTTCGTGTTGACGCACGCCCGCCGATTGTGATAGAATAATATCATCGATCTTCAGGAGGCTGCGTGACATGAAAAAGTACTTTACTGCACTGTGTGCCCTTGCGATAGCGCTGCTGCTGACCGTTCCCGCCGCGGCGGAGGATGGTGTCAATAGCAGCGGCACTACCTCCCTGTCCGATGTCTTGAACGGCATTGACTTCGATTCTGACAACAGCATACAGCTTATGTTCGCCAAGCTCCAGCTGGCACAGGCGCAGCTCTGCAAGGACTCCGCCAATTCCTGTATGCAGCAGATTCAGGAACTTCAGAAGGAACAGGATCTGACTGCGGGCACCCTTGAAAAGATGCGGCAGCTTCAGGCGGAGGGCGCAACGGAGATGCCCGAGGATATGCTCAGCTTCATGCGGGATCGCGGTCTCGACTATTGCGAGCCAAAGGATTTCGACTGCTGGGCTTATAACATTGAAAGCCTCACGGTCTATCAGGACAGCCTCACCGCTCAGACGCAATCGCTGATGGTCAATCTGCAGGATTTTATGGGTCAATATAACTCCTACCTGCAAGGTGCAAACAGCTCCGTCAACAGCGCCGCCGATACGCTGGCCGCTATCGCCGCGTCCAAAAGCGGCAGTCTGTTCTCCACCGACGGCGGGACGACCGCAGTTGGCGGGCAGTACGCGCTGGTGGCCTTCGCCGCGCTGATCGGCGGTGCGGGCGGCACGGCGCTGATGTGGGCCATTCTCAACCGGAAAAAGCCCTCTAAGGCTATGACAGAAGGAACGGAGGCATGATCCCCCTTCGGCTGGGCGCGGCGCTGGTGTCAGTCTGTCTTGGCGTGGTACTGTGTACCAGACGCAAGCAGCCCCTGTTCTTCAAAATACTGCTGTTCGCCGCCGCCAGCTATCTGCTGGGTGCGCTGTTCGAGGGCTGCTGGGAGCTGATCTACGGCAATGCCCCAGGCGGCTTCCACATTGGCTGTCTCGGCTATGTGGGTATGTGGTTCTTTCTGTTTTCCTCCTATTTCGGCGCTATCGACCGACTGGCCGACGGCGGAGAGCCGATGTACCTCCCATACCGCCTGGCGGCGCTGGCCGCGCCGCTGGCTGTTTTGGGGCTGACCGCATGGAGCATGACGAGCTATGGTCCTGATGCCAGCCTGCCCCTGCTCCTGCCGGCCGTCCCCATGGGGCTGACGCTGTACTTCGCTCTGAAGCACCTGCTGCTGCCGGACGTGGAGACGGGCATCATACGGGTCATGCGGCCCTATAACGCGCTGGTCATCCTGCTGGGGCTGGGACAGACGGCAATGCTGTTTCCCGGTCTGCCCGGCACGGCGCAGCCGGTCGTCACGCTGCTGGTCTGCGTTCTGCTGACGGCAATGCTGCCGACGGCGGAAATGGGGGTGCGGAAATGGTTTATGTGATCTTTCTGTGCATCGCCCTGCCGTTGGGATTGATGCTGCCTATTCTGGAGCGCCGCTCCCGGCGGCTGGTGTTCTTCCTGCTGCTGGGCATGACGACGGCATTGGTGGCCTATGAGGTCGACACCATTCTCTATTCTCTGTGCGGATTGGACACAGTGCGCTTTACACAGACCGTTCCCCCTATCGTGGAGGAGATCCTGAAGGCGCTGCCGGTGCTGGTGTTCGCGCTCTTCTTCAGCAATGACCGGAAGGTGATCCTGCCCGTAGCCATGTCGGTGGGCATTGGGTTCTCCATTTTGGAGAACACCACCATTTTAGTTCAGAACCTGGCGTCGGTGACGCTGGGCTGGGCGGCGCTGCGGGGTCTGTCCGCCAGTCTGATGCATGGTCTGTGTACGATGGTCGTTGGCGCGGGCCTACCCTATGTGAAAAGGCAGAAAAAGCTGTTCTGGACAGGCATTTTCGGTCTGTGGTCCATCGCCGTGACCATGCACGCCATATTCAACCTGCTGATCCAATCGAAATACAGCTGGTTGGGCGCCTGCCTGCCTATGGCGCTGTACGGCCTGCTCTATTGGGCCAAGCGCCGCGGACGGCTGAAGCTGCCGTTCCTGTCTTACTAAAGCTGAATATACGGCAAAGAACCCGGCCCGATATGGAGTGTTCCATATAGGGCCGGTCTCTTTGTCCCTTTACCGCGCCGACTTTTTCTTCACCCGTACCAGTGCAATGATCAGACCCACATTGCCCGCCAGCGACAGGATGAGCAGCAGCGTGACGGCGGAGAACGTATCCCCCGTGGTGCTGAAAAGCGCGCCGGCGTTCATGGTATCCTCCCCGCCGCTGGTATCCGCGGCCGCATCGCCGTCCGCGTCTGCCTGTGCGCCTGTCTCCGCCTTCCGATAGAGGTATGTTCTGTACTTGGTCGGCGTCTGAGAAAAGTCAAACGGTTCGCCGTCCTCGGTGACCCATTCTCCCCCCAGCCATGTGGGCTCGATGGGCTTGCTGTCGCCGAACATCTCCTCCCGCAGCACAAAGCTGGAGGTATCGCTGCTATCGAAGAAAACCACGATGCAGCTCGAGCTCGAGGTCCGATACCAGCACTCCTCCAGGTACGTGCCGCCCCGAACATCACCGCTGCCCAGCATCTTGTCGAAAAACACGGTCGTACCGTAGAAGGAATCGTCGTTCACCCGGGCGTTCTCCTGCAAATACACATTGTCCCTTACTATGCCGCCGCCGCAGTTGATGGTACTGGAATATGTACCCCAAATGCCCTCGTGGGGTTCAAAGTCCTCCCAATAGATGGACATATCATCCACGATGTTGTCCGCGATCTCGCCGCCCCGCAGGTTCAGCGTTCCCGCCAGATAGATGGCAGCACCCTTGTTCGTTCCGTCATAATTGCCGGTGATCAGGCCGCCGGACAGCGTAAACGTACCACCCTCGCTGACATAGATACCACCACCGCCGGACCGAGACTCACAGCCTCTGATCGTACCGCCCTCCATGCTGAACGTGCCCTCTTCCACCCATACGCCGCAGAAGGAGCAGTTGTCGATCAGGGCGGTGTCGCGCATGATGAACCTGGCCGCGCTGCCGGTGGTATACACCGCACCGCCGCCTCCGGCGTGCCAGGTCTCGCAGTCCTTGATGACCGCGCCGTTATACATATAGAAGTTACCCTGCGTGCAGACCGCGCCGCCGCCATACGCCCCCTGGCAGTCCCGGATGGTCGCGCCGTTCAGCTCCAGCTGACCGCCCGCCGCCACATACACACCGCCGCCGCTATGGGTAACGGAGGCATTTTCCGCCGATCCGCCGACCAGGGCGCCGCGCTTCTGGGCGTCGGAGTCGGTGATAACCAGCCGTCCGCCGTCCTGCACCAGGAATATCCGGGTACGCATAGCGCCGTCCAGAACGTGGCCGTTCAGATCCAGCCGCACCGTTGACGTGCCGGAAACGGTGATCTCCCCGTCCCCCTCCCCGGCGGTAATGTCGCACGAGAGCGTGATGCTGGGGGAAGTATCTGTCGACTGGATGGCATCAGCCAGCTCGCTCCACGAGGACACCGTCTTATCCGCCGCAAAGGACACGGTGGTCAGCAGCGCCGCCGTGCATAGCGCCAGCAAAGCGCTCAAAATCGTTTTCTTCATTCCAACAGCACTTCTTTTCATAACAGTATGCATCACCTTTCTATCCATAATTTGGTATGCATATCAATTATAGCAGGTATGCTGTGATCCGTCAAGCTATATACGGTATCCCTTCCCCCGTTCAGCGCAGCATGGCAAGCGCCTCCGATACAGGCATCTCCAGTCTTTCTTCGATCTCCGCCGTGGAGACGGGGCGTTCCATAAGCTCCGCCGTGGAGACTGGAAACAACCCTGCGCCATGCGATCGCAGCAGGTAGATCAGTCCCAGCGTCATATCGCTGCGCTTGGCTTCAATAACCGCGGCCTCCTCGTCAAAGCCCCCCAGCTCACGCATCGCCTGCACCATCCCCCGGCGCATCTGCGCCAGGTACGTTGGCTGGTAGTAGCCGCCGAAAACCGTGAAATCACGAAGGAAATGCATCTCCAGGAAGCACAGGAACATCCCCGGCAGCAGCGTCTGCTCCCGCATCCCCTCTGCCAGCGCCCGGGGCGTAAAGGGCACCCTCACGTCCTCCCCCAGCGAGCTGCAGCCCGCCAGCACTGTCTTCCCCGCTTCCTCCCACAGCCGCAGCGGGAACCGTATGCCGCGGCTGTCCAACCCCCAAAAGAAGTGCGTACCACCGGTATTCCCCTCCCAGCACCCGGCCACGCCGTACAGCTCCCGGAGCAGTGCCGTCCGCAGCCCTTCGCGGAACAGCATCTGATGCAGTATCCCGCCCTCTCTCCGCAGGTCCCTCGCCAGCAGGCGGGCGGTGATGGTCTCCATGGGCATCCAGATGTACCTGGGCCTCCGGTCGGTAAAGTACCGCTGTGAGATCATATCATTGATAACCGTGGTCTGCTCCCGCAGCGTGTCGTACCGCTGCACCTCCTCCGACAGCAGCACCTCCCGGCAGAAGCGCTCCAGCGTGTCGCCCATGCGGGCCGTGATGGAGCCCTGCCGCACCTCCTGCGGCAGACGCTTCAGAACATTGTCCACCATTTCGGGGACAATGCCCCCTATAGCCGCCACGCAGGGCCGCCGCAACTTCCAGGAATACAGCGGCAGCCGCAGCCGCCCCTCCGGCAGGGTGCAGTCATAGACCACCATGCCTCTGGGATACAGGGTGCTGGTCAGGCTCAGATTGGCACACGCCACCACCGGGACGACCTCTCCTGTCTCCCCCTGCAGCCGCAGCCACTGGTCGCACAGGATCGTATCCTGCACGGTCATGTACTCAAAGGCCGGGTGGTGATGATTGGCGGTGGTCATGCAGCGGCTGCGGCGGAGTATCGCCGCACATTCCTTGGCAGTCTTCGCGCCGAAGAAGGGCGTAAAGTAATCCTGTACCGCTGCCAGCAGATCCTCCGACGGCAGAATATCCGGCGACGGACGGTGACGGAGCTGTCCCAGATAGGCCCGCAGCGTCTTATCTCCGTGCCGGGCAAGCAGCTCCGCAGCGGCCGGATATTTGCGGGAAAGCTCCGCAATATGCTCATTCATTCTGCGCACCCTCCAGCTTGATCGAAAGCACCGTGTTGTTCATGTTCATGATCCGGGTATAGGCCTTCTGATCCGTGAGCCGCTCCAGCAGGCTGATGTTGTTCTCCTGCAGGATATCCTTATCGTCCACGAAGGCCAACGGGTCAAAGGGCGCGCCGTTGTCCCGGATACGGACGATCAGATCCCCCTCCTCCAGGAGCAGGCAGATGTCGATCATATCCACATGATCGTTGTGGCCGATGATGTTCAGAACGGCCTCCTCCAGCGCAATGGCCAGGAAAACGCCCTTATTGTGGGGTATCCCGTTCTGACGGCAGAATTGCTCGATCTCCCGGTGGATGTCCGCCACGTTCTCCCGTTCCCCCGTGATGGAAAAGGTGTGGCAGGTCCGCTCTGTCTGATCCTCCAGGCCAAGGATGGCCATATTGTGATATGTCCGCTTTTCCCAGAGCAGCGTGGCCACCGGGGTCAGAAGCTCCACCGAGAGACACCAAAACGCCACCATCGGGATGCTGCTCCAGTGGAGCTGGGAAATGGCCGCCACGCAGAGCAGCAGGAGCAGTATCTTGAACACCACGTTCTGCAGCGTCAGCAAAAGCACAGACAGCTTCTGCCGCTGCACGCTGGTATAGTACCGGGCAAGCAGGTCGTTGAGCCAGAGAAACGGCAGGGCGAACAGCATAACGCGGAAGGCCATCACGGTATCAGCGTCCGGAGTCATGCCGTAGGAATTAAGGAACGCTGCGGAGAAGATGAACAGCCCCGCTACGATGGCCGCCACGATGGCGTAAGTATACTTGGCCAGAAGGAAGAACATTCTCTGCAGCCCGTAGAAGTCGCGCTCGCCGTAGAGCATACCGCCCAGGGTGGAGATGGTCTGCAGCGCGCCGCCCGCCAAAATACGCAGGATGGAGCGCAGCTGACCATATACAGCGTACAGCGCCACACCCATATTGCCCACGAAATACATCAGGAGCAGGTTAACGATCAGGCCGGAGACGATCCGGGAGACTTTATCCGTGGCGAACGACGAGCTGCTGGACGCCAGCTCCCGCCAGGCCTCCCGGATGTCCTCTCTGTGCAGAACAAAGTGGAACGTCCGCTTTTGGGAGAACAGATACGGCAGCGCCACCAGAATACCGGCCGCGTTGCCCAGCAGCGAAGCCGCGGCCGCACCGGCAACGCCCATACGCAGGAATTTCATGAACACCACATCCAGGATGATGTTCACCCCATTGGCGGCGATCACCGAACCCATCGCCAGCTTGGAGCGGTTATCCACGATGGCAAACCCGGACAGGATCAGGTTCATGCCCACAAACGGGGTCGAGAGCAGCGTGAAGAACACATACCGCGCCACGTCGTCCGTGATCGCGCCGTTGTTGGTCAAAATGCCGCTGAAAAAACCGCAGAACGGCAGCAGACACCACGCGAGCAGCCCTCCGATCAGCGCCATGAGGAAGGACAGCGTAAACGCCCCGTCCGCCAGCCGGCGCTTTCTCCGGCCCAGCAGGATACCGGTAGCCACCGGCCCGCCGGCGGAGAGAACGAAGCCCGGAAGCTCCGCAATATCCACAAAGCTGTCGCCAAGTCCCGCGGCAGCGACGGCATCGGCGCCCAGAAGGACGCCGATGAGCATAAAATCTACAACAGGAACCAGATACGAGGTAGCCGTCACCACCGTGCCGACACCGAAGAACTCCCGGGTCTTGCTCCGTATGATGGCCTCGTTTCTGCGGTATTCATATCCCATTTTTTCTTTTCCGCCTTTCACGCCCCGGACGCTGTATTTCTCCGGATGCACCTACTCCCCGTTCTCCTGTCCGTCCGACTCCTGCCTGAGCAGCATCTGATCCGTTTTCTGCCGCAGGAGCAGCAGCATATCCAGCTGCTCGGCATTGATGTCCAGTCCCTTCTCGCGGAAGAGCTCCAGGAGTTGTTTTCTGTATTCGCGCTCCTGCATCGTCGGGTATTGCTTTGCCAGCTCGTTCAGCTTTTTCCGCAGCTCCGCGTTGGTGTCCGCCTCCCAGTTGAATTTCGCAGTCTCCGCAAAAGAGAGCTTTTTCTTTTTCCAAGGCCAGTTCATAGAAAACGTCCTTTCCGCGCTCTTCTGCCAGACACCCGAATGTCAGCGCTTTCAGCAATATACAGGCAGCGGCGTGCCCCTACCGGCAGGTAGTGTAGCACAGCCGCGCCCCGCGCGGCCGGAAATACCGAAATTGGTCGATTTGCTTCCCGAATTGGTCACAGGCAAAAAAAGAACCGCCCTCGGGCGGTTCTTTTTCTGTATCAATTCGTCTTGCTGGCGCTGTCGTCAGCTCCGGTCGTCTCTGTGACCGGCCCCACGATGCGGTCCGGCGTCACGCCGGCCTGCTCCGCCTCTTTCTTCGTCATCACCACCGGCTCGGCAGAGTCCTCCACCAGCTTGGCCATGATCCAGTAGCGGTGGTTGTTGTCGCCGTTCTTGCAGGTCGCCAGAATGATGACCTTATCCCCAGCCACCGGCAGGTTGTCCTTGTCCACGTTCACGCAGCCCTCGGCGCTGTAAAACGCGTTCAGCTCGCTGCCGCTGCTGTACTTGGGATCGTCCGCCGCCTTGGCCAGCGCCTGGAAGAAGTCGTTGAACACCTTCTCGTCGCTGAAATCGTGATAGTACAGCACATGGCTGGTATCATACGGCACACCGGCGAAAATACGGTAGGTCAGCTGCCGTCCCGGCTGATAGATGTAGATGACCGCGTCGTCGTCAAACTTCAGCGTCTCGGCGTAGCTCTGCAGGCCGCCGAACATAGTCCGGTTCGCCATGTTGTGTCCGTAGATCACCGTCACCGGATCACTGAAGTCGGTCTTGTTATAGGTCTTTTCCGTATACAGCGTACCGGACTTGGCGTCCTTGCCGTCCAGATCGCGGTACAGGTAATACCCGTCGTCGCTGGAATGCTGGGCGATAAAATATCCCATCTCCTCGCTGATGGTGCAGCGCGTCGCACCGGGGATGCGGATGCAGGCGTACACGTTCGGCCACTTTTTCTGCGCCGCCGAAAAGTCCACTGGCACCTCCACCGGCTTGGGCGTCACGATGACCTCCTCGTCCTTTGGGTCTTCCGGCGCGGGCTTGTCATCGTTGCCCTTCTTCCCGCACCCCGCCAGTACGGCGGAAGCCAGCGTCAGGACCGCCAAAAGCAGCGCCATGCGGCGCAGAAGCTGCGGTTTGATCTTCATTATTTCTCCTTTCCAACGGCTTTTCCCTGTCAGAAGCGCCGCTGCGGCGTCGCCGCCGCTTCGCAAGATGCTTTTGGTATGATACCATACGCCGCCCCTGTTTGCAACCTCTTTTTCCCGCCGCGCCTTACCAGCTGGCCGTGCGGCCATAGCTGTCGAGCAGCGCCTCAAACCGCTTTCGCTGCGCCGGTGTCATGCGCTGGGCATACTGCTGCAGAAGCGCCTGGGCCGTGTCCTCCCGGCCGCTTTTGAGATAGTTCCCCACGGCCCGCTGCAAGCTGTCTGCCGCCGTACTGCTCAGACTCTCCTTCCCGGTGTCCGCCTCATAGCCGCTGTCCTCCAGCTTCGCACCGGCAGCGCTGAGCTTCCGCTCCTGCTCCGCCTTGTCCGCGTAGTGCTTCAGCATGGTCTGATACGCCTTCTCGTCCTGAGCCGACACATCGTCGTAGGACGACTGCGCCTCCGACAGTGCCCTCTGCCACTGGGCCACCGTGTCCTGCCATCGGTCGTAGCCCGCTTTTTCCTGCCGGTTCAGCATATTGTAGCGGTCCGTCAGCGCCTGTCCCTCCTGCCGGTACTCCGCCAGCGCCGCCTGCCGCAGCTCCGGCACCAGGGCCGCCAGCTCCCCCAGATAACGGTCATAGGCCTGCTGCCCCACCGCCTGGGCATAGCTTGAGCCGTACCCGCCGGTCAATGACGCCGCCTGCCCCATGGTGTTCTCCATGGCCGCCGCGCCCTGGGCCGCATACAGCCTGGCGTAGCGCCGGTACGCCTCGTCCTCCTCCGGGTCGTAGGAAAATGCCTCCCGCCCCTCGATTTGGTCATACAGTGCCTGGAGCTGATCCTCGAAACCGGAATCGTACTCACCCGGCTGCATGGCCGCCACGCTGTCCCGATAGGCCCGTGCCGCCGCCACATCCTCCGACGGCTGATAGCCCTTCTCCAGCTCCGCCAGCTTCCGCGCCGTGCTCTCTGTCACCCGGGCCTCCGGTCTGGCCGCCTCCTCCGCCGCAGCGGCAGCCGCCTGCTGCTCCGCCGCCGTCGGCGCGGACAGCAGACTGCCCCACGTCTCGTCGCCTGCGATGCCGTCCACCATCGTCAGCCCGTTCTTTTTCTGATAGTCCCGCACCGCTGCCTTCGTTTTCTTGCCGAAAACACCGTCCTCGTCCAGCTGATACCCCCGCTTGTTCAGCTCGCTCTGCAGCTGCTTCACCGCGCCGCCCTGGGAGCCGTAGGCCACCATGGTATAAGTCGATGCCATCTCTTCTTCCTCCCTTTCCTTATGTCACGCGCCGCCAGGCATATACGCCGCTGAGTCCCGCCTGCACCTGCTGCCACGTTCCCGGCGCCTCCGGCGCGTCCGCCGTGGCCGTCAGGCGCACGCTCCCCACCGGGAACAGCCGGTCCTCCACCGCCACGCCGTTCAGCTTCAGACTGCCGGACACCGCCACATCCCCGTAAAACTCCGCCGGCCACGCGCACTCCAGTCCGTCCTTCTCCGCGTATTTCCCCAGCGCCAGCCCTGTGCCGCCGCTGCGTAGATGCACCGTCACCTGCTTCGTGGCCGACGTATACCGCACGGTCCGCACCGTGCCCACCGTGTCCTCGGCGCTCAGCTCTATTTCATAGGCGCGGGACACATCCAGGCTGCCGCCCATAATGACCTCCGCGCCGTTGTCTATGGGTATCCTGCCGCTCCACACGCCGCCGCCCATAGGCCGGTACTGCACCCGCACCGTCACCTCGTTCTGTCCTGCCAGCGGTGAGCAGGTGGCCGCACATTTCAGCTTGAAGAATTTTCCGTCGTCCCGGGCCTCTCCAAGCTCGTTGCACCGCACCGCCATAGAGGACGTGATCACCGGCGGGCTGTACTCATACACCCGTATGGCCGTCCCGCTGACGGAGACCGACCTGCCGCGGCTGTCCGTCACCGTAGCCTGCGGTGTCTGCACACCGCTGCCGCTCACCGGCCCGACTGTCCCCGATGCGCCGTCCTTCGTCTCCCCCGCAAACCGGAACTGGCTGCTCTGCAGCGATGCGCCGCCCTTCATCGTGGCGGAGATGCTGTACTGCACCCGGCTCATCCCCTGCACACACAGCCTCCAGCCCTGCAATACCGCGTTGTCATTCACCACTGTGGCCGTCACCGCCGCCTCCGGCCGCACGCTGTCCGGCACATACAGCGTAAACGCGGCGCTGACGCTGCCGATATACGTCCCGCCGCTGTATATCCTGGCGGTCATCGTGCCGCTGCCCGACGTGGCGTTAGGTATGCGCGTCATCAGTCCCGTCGGTACGGTCCACTGGTACACCGCCCGGTCCGCGCTGCTGCTCACCGCCTGTATCGCCGCCTCCTCCGGCGTACCGGTCACCCCGGCAAACGTGTAGGAGAACGCACAGCTGTACCCATATCCCGGTCTGGTCACGGTCAGTGTCAGCGGCTGTCCCATGGCAGCGCTGCCCGCCGTCAATGAGAAGTCCCCTATGTCCTCCGCCCGCTCCACCGGCAGCACATAGCTGTAGCTGTCGTCGCGGGTCGAGCCTGAGCCGCTGTAGAGCCGTATGGTCAGCGGCACATAGCCGCCGGGATCTGTCACCGTCACCCAGCCGCTGTCATAGGTGATCGCCTCGCCCCATCGGTTAGGCGACGCCGCCTTCATGGTGTAGCCGCCAGTCACGCTGCCGCCGTCCACATACACCGACAGATAGATGGGATACCCGAAATAGGACGCCCCCGTCAGCGGGTCGATGGTCACCCGGATGCGGTACTGCATACTGCTGCCGGACCGCTGGCCCTCATAGGCAAAGCTGACGCCGATCAGCGGCGTACCGCCCCATTGGATGCTGTCCAGTGTGGTATAGCTCATTCTCTCACTCTCCTATCCACCGGAACACCAGCCCGTCCTCCGCCGTTCCGATGCTCCATTGTCCGATGCCGATACCTCCCAGCACCGTAATGCTGGTGATATACAGCCGGTTGTTGGACACATAGGCCACCTCCGTGGCGTCCTGCCAGAACGACAGCCGCGTGGCGGTGAACACCGCCCGGAAGTTGCTCTGGTCCACCACCTTCTCGCCGTCCACCTCCCGGCACGTCAGGCCCTGGCCCACCGCCACGCCGTACACCGGCACAGCGCCCTCGTAGTACACGATACCCGTCCGGATATACCCCTCCGTGTCCACCTTGTAGTGGGAAAACGCCGCGTCCACCGCCTCCACATTGGCCTTCAGGTCCGACACAAAGCTGTAATACTGGGTCAGCGCCTCCGGGTTGGCCTCCAGATAGGCGCTGAGCGTGGCGATATACTGTCCGAAGTCCGACGTCGCCACATAGTTCTCCTTCAGCTGCGCCGTCAGCTCCTGCGTGGTCTTTTCCACCTGGGCCGCCGTCTTGATGATCATGCTCCGCAGCGTCTCGTACTGCTCATCCGCCTTCTCGATCTTGTTGCTCCCCGTCCGTCCGGCTGCCTGACGGGCAGCGGAGGCGTACCCCGTACCTCCGCCGCCCGTTCCCTCCAACTGTCCCAGCGCCAGGTTCAGCTGCTGCGCCATCTGCAGAAGATACGCATACTGCTGCGTCACCTGCTCCTGCAAACTGCCCTCCGGCGCTGCGGGCATAGCCAACACGCTCACGGCCCATCACTTCCCTTCTCATACACCGCCGACGCGCTGTAAAGCCGGCAGCCGCCGCTGCCCGCCAACTTCAGCCGCAGATGGCCGCAGCGCCGCGGCCTTACCTGCATCACATAGCCGCCCGTGCGCCCGTCCCCGGTTACGCTGCCCGCCTTTTCCCAGCTGCTGCCGCCGTCATAGCACACATACACCGCCGCCGTCGCGCCGCTCTCCAGCTCCAGCCGCAGCTGCAAACGCTCCAGATACTTATGCTCCGGCGTATACAGCCCCAGGTCGCCCGTCTCCGCGCTCCAGTCCACCTGTGCCTCCTTCGTGCCGTATGTCCCGCTGGTGTCCAGCAGCGTTCCGTCCCGGCACAGCGCCATCATCGCCCCGCCGTACCGCGACAGCGCCACCACCTCCCTGTCATCCTCCCTGTGCCACAGCTTCCGCGCCGTGTCGTACACCAGCAGCTCCCACGCCCCGGCGCTGCTGCGTGCCGCCAGCCAGTATCTGCCGCTCTCTCCGCCGCCGATGCCGCCTGCGTACCGCTTCTCACCCAGCTGCCGGGACACGCACACCGGCACGCTGCCGTCAAAGGCATACACGCCGTCCATCCCCAGGTAATACACCACGCCGTCCGCCACGGCCACCGTGCCGCCCGCGCCCTTCTTCACGCCGTTGCACGCCATGGTCACGATCTGGTGTCCGCCGCCTGCGGCGGGATACACCCGCTCCATGCAGTTCTCCTTGAAGAACACCACGCCGCCCTGACACGCTGCCGCGCCGGTGAACGGCCCGTCCGAGCCTCTGGCCGCCGCATAGCTGTCGGTGCTCAGCCCCGCGAAGCTGTTCCAGTTCCGGAAGTCCCCCAGCTTACAGGCGTAGATC
>OIZI01000521.1_pt1 | contig 19445 bp, 17 predicted proteins | sample 1588441 | NCBI WGS metagenome assembly OIZI01 (sample SAMN03283284) | human gut metagenome | biome: human-associated habitat; material: feces | host: Homo sapiens | place: Peru | collected 2012 | reverse complement strand
CAGAATCAACAGCTCTGCTTCCTCCAAGCGAATAGGCATACCGCCTTGTCATATCTGTATTGCAGCCACTTTCGTCCAGAAATACAAGGTCACTTGCACGGAACCCAGATATAAGGCCGTTCCAGTTTTTCCTCTTCTGCACCACATCGGGGACGCTCCTGTTCACTGGCATGAAGAATGCCCGCCAACTTGTGGAAAAACCACGGTGGGTGGGCATCTTACGGTTTATCGTCCGTGCCGCTGTACAGTCTTTAAAACTTGTATAATCAATTTGGTACTAGCGATGAATTCATCTGTCTTTCTAAAAAACAAATAGAACAGTACCGGCACAACAGCCATACATACGCAAAGTCTTGCGGCTAGACCACCAAATCCATCAATCGAAATGTATGAACATAAGAAAAATGTCAAAACGCATCCAAGTAGCGAAACGCCCGCGTACTTCAACAATAATACGACATATTGTTTTGACTCGTCTCTAGCAAACAAAGTTGAAAAAATATTCTTAATAATCCATGGCATTCCAACTAATAGCATTGATAGCACCGTTGATAGAATTACTCCATATACTCCCCAAAAACGAACTAAAAGGAGATTCATCATCAAATTTGCTAAAGCGGTTACCAAAGGTCTGAATCTATCTTTATGCCAAATTCCACCTGCATCCTTGTAAGTATTAAGGATACGGTTGATCTCATATACATAATAATACACACAAAAGCAAATTACAGCGGCATAATCAAGCATCATATTTTCGCCAAGCCACACTTTGATAAACGTCTGATACATATTAAGTAGGCAACTGCTACATAATCCCGCCATAATTGAAATAATACACGTAAACTTTTTCAGGTCTGCAAAATTCTTTTTCTGATCTTCCACTATCAGGCTATTTCCAATACCTGCAGTACAAGCGGTAAACACGACTTCGACAATTCCGATTACTGATGTTAAGATAAAATAGTAATTCTGGTAAACAGCAAGCACTCTTAATCCTAAAAAAGCAGAAATTACTATACTATCAGCAGAATTAACAATTACTGCACCCACTTTAGACGTAAACAAATCTTTGATTCTTTGATTGATCATATGTACTTCCTTCGCATCAAGCTTTCCCGATGGAACGAAATCAGGGTAAATTTTTGATGCGATAATTGCCGTCAGTACATTTGTTATTGCTTGTGTTAATAGCTGAACTAGTATATAGAGGTAATAGCTTTTAAATAACCACAGAGCTCCAATTTGAAGAATGTATTGAAAAGTACTTGTCAGTAATGTAACCTTGCTAATAATATCATTTCTCTGATGTGCTTGAAGTATACTATTTTTGTAGGCAAACAGCCAATAAGACAAAACAGTTGAGGATAGGTTGATTAGATATAGAACATACACATTTACATCCGATGGAATTTCACCGCTAATTAGTTTAGGAACTACCGGAAGAACCAGTAATCCAATAACAGCAATGATAAGACCTATTGCGCGATAATACAAACGATATAGCCTCATCAACGCGCATACTTTTGTTCTATCATCGTGAGCAATAGGTTCATACATACTAAACACCATTGCTGAACCCACACCAAGTTCTGCTAGATTCAAAACTTGTAAGATAGATGCATAAAGGCTATTTAATCCCAAGTATTGAACGCCAAGGGAATAGATCATCACCGTTCTCATCAAGAACGGAAATAGAATCTGGTATACCTTCAAAAAAACCCCAAATATTATATTCCGAGTAGCATTTTGGGCTCTTTCAATTCTCATACAACTGTTTACCTTCCATCCATAAACTACCGATCATTGTTTCCACACATCAATAGGAAAGGCTTCCATGATATTTTCTCGCATTTGCGATAAATCTGGCAGTTCCATCGGGTGTGCTTTCATGGCATCTTCCACTGATGTTGCAATGAGAATATTTCTTCTCCCTGTAGACCAATACCAGTCATAGTACTTTAAAAACTCTGATTCCATTCCATTCATTAAGAGAACTGCTGGAACGCCATAGCTTTCAGCCAAAATAATTCCATGTAGTGAAGCGGAAATAACACATTCTGACGCAGTAAGTTCATCAATAAATGCTTTATAGTCTGTTGTTCTGACATCTAAAACATTCAAAATCTTACCATATTTCTCGTTTTGTTCATCGATCATATTCATATGCGGGATTAATGTAAAACGATACTTCTTTTCCGACTGCTTCTGGTAAATAAGCGGCATCAAAATCGCAGGGTCTCCATATATTTCTGGGCATTCATACCCAGATGCCATCAGCGCTTGCCTTGTCAATGGTCCCCGAACGGCTCTGACATCATATTTTACATAATCTGATTGACGCGCAATATTAGCAATTGACGAAAACTTATGTATGCCACTTCCCCAGATTATTGCATCGTAATCCAGCAAACCAATAATAGAGCCAAGCGCCAGTAAGTGAATTGTTCTTTTTTTATTGCAATTCGGAACGATATTCTTTTGGTTGAGAACCCAATTTACAATTACCGGTGACAATGTGTCTCCAATATTAGTTTTATAGTTCCACCACTCTAAAACTACACCTTTGGCGATTCCATCTCTGCTCATGGTTCTCGAATTTCGAATCATTCTATGAATGAATTTCTTCATTTCTGCGACTCTCCCTTATATAGTTTCAAAAGCCCCGTCTGTGCCATTCCTGCCTTAAGCAAATACTTTAAGTCTTTAGTTTGCTTGAACGCACGATAGTATTGGTTGGTTCCCCTCATTCCCTTTTGCTCATAACTGTCCCCTACATAATTCAGCATATATGCAAGTGCTATCGGATGTCTCTTTAACATTTCCTTGTTTCTGTCGTAAATCAGTTCTATATAGGCTAAATCAGAACCGTTATGCGTAATTGAGTCATTCTGTAGGTATACATCAACTAGAACCTCATCAGTTAAAAAAAACTTGTATTTCTCTCCTGCACGGATAGCCCATTCATAGTCCTCTAATTTACGCAAGCTATTATCGAATGGTATATTGATTAGCACGCTTCTTTTTGAAAAGACTGTTTGCGTACTTACAACAGATTCTTTAACAAGCTGTTCAAATGAAACAAAGCCCCCTGGGATTCTTGGAAGTACAGACATCTTTTCCGATTGCAGGGAATAGTTGTGCCTATCAAAACGGCAGAACACTACATCCGCTCCGGATGATACCATATCGTTGTATTGAACCTCGAGTTTATTTTTTCTCCATACATCATCACTGTCCTGAAATACAACATATTCCCCTTTTGCGCATTTCACCCCAAAGTTTCGAGCGGAGCCTGCGCCACCGTTCTCTTTTTTTATATAACGAATGCGGTTATCTTTAATTCTTTTTACAACTTCTTCGGTATTATCCACAGACCCGTCATCAACAATAAGCAACTCAAAATTTGTATAGCTCTGATTTAATACACTTTCGATTGACCTCTTAATCACATGCGCACGATTATATGTTGGAATAACAACCGAAACCATTAGCATCTACCTCCGACATTAAAAACACGCCATATATGGGAATACAGCATCATTTTTCCATAAATAATGATATACAACAAAATAATATACAAACACACTAATAAGTGCGATACTATAGAAAATTTTATACTTGCTCTTAAAATGTCTTTCCAGATAAGGGCAAAGCATTGCATATCCGGGTGTGAAATAGTACATGATTCTAAATGCCCATTTCATATTGCCGGTACATAGAATCCCCATTGCCTCCAATATGGGATAAAAGAAGAAAATATTAATTTTAGAGAACTCCAGTAATTCTTTATATCCGCTTTTCCATACTACTCTCAATAACGAGAAGAAAATAAGAAAGTATATTCCATATCGAATTACAAAATTATAAACTGCAATATCCCTTTGCCCAAACATATTCATATACTTTGTGTAATCCGAAAATAAAGATAAACTGCACAAAAGTTGATACACATAAGTAATCCAGAAAGGAGAAGAGAACGACAAAACTATAACAAGTAGTCTCAACCACGCATGCTTTGTGTTTATTGCAATATGGTAAAGCGGATAAATCACGGCCATTAGAAATGCACTAACATGAGCAAAACCAGCAAGAACAGTGAATAAAAGAAAACTTCCTAGTTTTTTTTCATGCACATTTTTTGCATTAAACAAGCAAATCGCTATCGCCATCGATTGTCTAACAATATTACACATTGGCGCAAGCAACATTGATAAGTAAATGAAAGTTGCCAATCCAGGATGAAACGAGAATCTGTATTCCCCTATTGCAAAATAAGCAAACAAAAGTGTAACCAATGCAACAGAGAAAAGCATTCCGTTATAGTTTCCGAATACCCAATAACCGATTTTCGCAACAATCCAGTAGAATAATTCCGCCGGAATTTCCTTTCCTTGAACATATTTTAAAAAAAACATGTATGCTGTACCATCAGTATCCGATCCCACCGATATGTCGCGTAAACCAACTAAAAGAGCTGGAATGATTGCAGCGACTATAATTATGATTTTATGAGTGATTTTTTTTAGTGGGACTGCAGTAAGCCGATTTGTAATAATAACTCTTCGTGGTTGTAAAGCCGTCATTACTATGCTTGAGACTGCCATTACCCCCAAAAATAAAACTAAATCCATTTTCTACTCTCCAGATCACCATCGGTTAAGAAGAATCGCTAACTTGAAATACGCAGTCATTTTCCAATTATATGATTTCAATTTATTACTAAACACTAGCTTCAGTCGAGACATGATACTTTGATCATACCCACACAATAAATTCAGCAAGGATTGCTTGTCCTTGTCTATTTTCATATCTCCATATAGCCTTTCAAACTCTCGCGCTTGCTTTGCGTGGATGCCTATATTCTTCGAATTTCTTAGATAAGATAGTTTGAATTTGAGCTTTTGTTGAAGATTTACGGCCACGCCGACTGCATTGTTTCCGTGCTGACGATAAGAGATATGTGGAATCTGGTCATAGAAAACATGACCTAGCATAGAACAAATAAAAATCAGCCAATTATCGTGCATGACCAGCGTTTTTGGAACGGGGCGTTGGCAGACAATATCACGAGAACGCCTATTAATCACCATGCAGCATCCCGGCGCAGGATTTGCCAAAAGGATATTCCCACTATCTGCCACAAAATCCTTTGGGATATTCGATATTCCAAAATCTATTCCGTCAACTCCACAAGTTCGAAAATTGCAAAAGTAGCAATTGGGTTCACTCTGAGTCATTTCTTCCAGATGCTGTACAGCACAATAAATCTTATCCTCGTCCCATAAATCATCATGGTCGCAGAACGCATAATAGTTATATTCGCCTCCTGATTTCTGAAGCAAATCAAGAAAACTATAAGCGGGCCCCAAGTTTTTCCCTTTATAATATGAAATTCTCTCTGGATACCGTTTCTGATATTCTTGAATAATCATATCCATATCGGAATTGTTTGACCCGTCATCACGAATTAATAGATTACATTCAACGCCAACCTGCGCTAAAACACTATCCAACTGTTCACGGAAAAAATGTACGCTGTTATATACAGACATCAACACCTGAACTTTCATCATTCTATCGATCATTTGAATTGCATGCTCCTTCACACTCATGCAGCGCCTGTTCAAACCACTGCCTAGAGCTTTCTGCTAATTTTTCCATCCGGTTATCCGAAATCTGAAAACGACTACTACTAATTGTGTCAGTATTTGCTTTTTTCCCCGGTACGATTAGTCTGTCACCCATTTCCACTGCTTGAAGCAACGAATGAATGCGACTATTTTGTCCTCGCTTGTCTCCATCTTTAAAGCGTTGCAATACGTTGAATTGTTTATGGTATCGAATCGAAAACAGTGTACAATGAAATGAGTCGGTCAGTACATACTCTGCATTTTCTATAAGTCCAAGCCATTCACAGGGTCCTACCGTTTTTTTGATTGTTCCATCTCTATTGAAGTCTGCTGCCACCATAGGAAGCATAAGAATCTTCAGATTTTTTTCTGTTGCAATTTCTTCTGCTGTTTTCAAATATTTTGGATCTGCACTAAGAAAATAGCAAAACAGGTATTTCTTCTCTTGTTCAACTGAAATAGAAAGCGCTCTCCAATGCTCCATAGTTACCAACATTGTAGGATCTACCGTTACCTCCGCATGCTGGCCTGTTAAATCGTATACGATTTCTGCCCCGCGTTTTTCTCTGACCGAGAGATATCGGAATTGAGAGATCGCTTTCTGGATTCGTTTGCGATTGTTACTTGGCACATTCTCAACACCAAAACTCGGAGCATAAGCAATTTTTCTATAACGATCCTTCACGAATTCAAGGTAATAATATGGATCATAAAAGTAGGGGTTCCATATCTGATCGCTTCCGCAGACAAACACAGCATCACTGCCACATACTTTTGCAATTTCTGATGCAGTAGAGCACAATGGAGTAATCTGCATATTTTTCTCACGAAAATAATCAAAAATCGTAAGATTATTTATTTTACTGGATGCTCCCTTTTTCTTCATGAGAAACTCATTGATCTTATACTGGAGCGTCTCCTTCAAGCTATGATTGATAAACTTTAGCTTCCACAAATCTGCCTTTGTCGGCTTATAATTCAATATGCTACTCTCATATCCCATATCCATAATAATGTGCTGCAACGCATATGCCTGTAGCACACTACCGTAATTATTGCCTCTATACCATGTTTGTGTGTATACTTTCATCGTTAGTTCCCGTTTCTTTTTAGATTTCCATAAAGCCCGATTAGCTTCTCTACATAATCAGATGCGCAAAATAGCATTTTAGCGTTTTCCACAGCCTGCTCTGCCATTCGATGGTAATCTTTATCGCTCAGATGTATGATCCGTTCAATAGCTTCCGCCAAAGCTGCTTCGTTTTTCATTGGGCAAACAAAACCAGTCTCTCCATCAATAATATTTTCAGGCAAACCACCTGCGTCCGTCACAATAACTGGCTTTCCCATGGCTTGGGCTTCGCACGCTGTATATCCGCTTGCTTCATACCACTCAGAAGGAACTACCACGCAAGCACTCTCTCTTACACAGCGCCAAAGTGCCTCTCCACTTTTGAATCCTGCCAAGGTAACTCTGTCCTCCAGATCTAGCCGGTGCACTTCCTGCCGAATTGTTTCTTCCTCTGGACCAGTCCCGATGATTACTAGCGGAACTTTTTGTATTTTTTTCATTGCTCGCACCAACGTTAGGATTCCCTTTTCTCGGGATAAACGTCCATAATAAAGAACATATTCTCCTCTTGTACCCTGCACAGAGTAAACTGTCTGCGCCGGAAGAAAATTTTTCATGTGAACGATAGGTGATCTTGTCAAACCAGATTCTTGCAATTTTTTCTTGTAAAATTCAGAAGGTGTAATAAACAAATCAATCTTATTATACAAACCGCTTTGTTTGTTGAATTCACTCTCCAGTGCAGCCATCATACACTTTGCACGAGATTCTTTAAAGCACACTCGCTTTATGCAATTTAAGTAATTGCCGTGCAGACAATCCTCACAAATTTCCCCATGATCTAACATTACATGATTCGGACATATACAATTAAGGTCGTGCATTGTAAAAACAACAGGAAGATTATATTTTTTTGCAGCATCCACAATAGAAGCTGTAAGTACTCGATGAAAAAGATTGATATGAACAATGTCCGGTTTTTCTTTTTCAATCAATGCGGAAATTTTGTTTTTTGCCTCGAAGGAATATACCATGCGAAGTGCCGCTTTTATCTTCTGTGTCAATGTCAGATTTCCGTTAAACTCAACATTGCTCACAAAATATTCACTCTGTTTGCAGGCGAGATTTTTTTCATCCTGCATTGCGAAAAAAACAACTTCATGCCCTGCCTTTTGTAGCAGCTCCGCCAATCCAAAAAAGTAAGTTTCCGATCCGCCATGCATATTGAAATATTTGTTTACCAGTAAAATCCTCATGCAGCTTCTCCTTGTCAGCGATTGCGCAGCATTTGTGTCACTTTCCATAGCGGCTTATATAATCTCATTGAAATCAATACTTTGACGATCTGCAGTTTTAATTGATTTGTATGGGCAATATTTTCATTTAAGTTTTCTTCAATAGGTACAGAATTCAACTTTTCAAAAAAATTTTCTCTTTTATCATTTTCGTTCATTGGCTTCACAAGGGGAGGATTGTTTATACAAACCTTTTCAATAGGGTACTCTTTCGTATACATTGCATCAGCAACTTTTTCAACCCAATCTTTCCCCTTTTTCGTGTTTACAATCAATGCAGAAAGCCCTTGATTATCGCTTTTCTGAAGAAGATAATTTTCTGCCTTCCAAAGATCTCCAATAATTATATCCGCACAGCCGTTATCGCCTTTGAACTCACAGTGATAGCAACTCTGGCGACATGTCAATCCCTGAAGCATGCCCAAAACATAAGGGTTTTCCTTGTAGCTTAATTCTTTATGCTTTTTTCCAGATTCTGTTGTTATAACATAGTACGGAAGTGACCAACCGACTGGATCCTTGCTGCGGAAATTTACGGCACTAATTTTTTCGCCATACTCTTTAGCTTTTGCATCACGATATCTTTTCCAGACACCGGGCGTAGGTGTACCTTCGCAAATCAAAGATACCTTTAATAAGTTCTCTGGATTTCCAGTAACTGCTTGGCAAGCAGCACATTGACAGGGCGTTCCGCAAAACATAACTGGTTTTCCTATTTTCAGCAGTTCCCTAATTTCTGCAAGACATCTGCCGATATCACTTTGCACATATTTGGAATTCCGCATCCGTTCAATATCTATGGTTTTATTGGAAACGATGTGGACTGCATCCATCTTCTCATTCCAAACACAACCGCATACATAACCATCCTGTCGCAAGACTTCCTTTGCAAGCAAAAAAAACATTCCACCAGAGGCAGATTCTTTACGCTCTACTTTATCCAGTTCATATGCAGCATAGCACCCTTCCCCGGCAAGGATACTATGATATCTGTCTGTATGCTGATGTATACAAACTTGATCGCACTTTCCGCAATTGATACATTGTGCTTGATCAATTTTAGGAATACAACTGCCATCCGTTGTCTGTACCATCTGAATTGCGGACCGTGGGCAAGCGTTCACGCACGCGCCACAGCCATAGCAGTATTTCATCAACTCAAAATCAAGCATAACCCCTCCACAGCTCATTATAGCAGCTGCACTATTTCTCATATTCCGGTTTGAACGTCCAGACCATTCCACAGAGGCTTCAAAGCACCATAATCCTATCCGACCATATAGTGGTGCCTCACGGAATCTTCAAATCGTCCTACAACTTTCGCCGGGCAACCAACAGCCACACTACCGCTGGGAATATCACGGGTGACCACACTGCCAGCACCAATAATTACATTATCACCAATGGCCACATCATACAGAACAATGGAACGACCACCAATGAATACATTATTGCCAATCGTTATCCCCCCCGACGAATGTTGCACTTTTGAGACCCTTCTATGTTGTTTATCATTACAGCCATGATATCATGGTTAAGAATTGCTACATCCGTTGCAATGTTCACATTATTCCCCAGAAAAACCAACTGCGGCTCACTGGGAAGTTTGTGGGGTTCGTATCAACAGTTTTCGCCAATCGCGCCAAATATCCCACTGTCCTTTAGGACTTTTGCCCGTGAGCTGCCATTTCCACAGAGTAACAGACGTAGAAGAATCATCCTTCGCCGCAAAGTGAAATGCCAAAAATGCAATTTAGAACGAATACTCATTTTTTATTCATCCTCTGCTTCAAATTCCGTGCCAGCGGATATATCTTTGTGTGAACAAAAGAAATACTGCTCACCATCAGACTCTCTGGCATAATACTAGTGACAACGCTCAACATCTTTTGCGGGACAGTCCGATCATCTGGCATCATGGGGGTTTCCTTCCACGGACTTTTCGCCTTGTATTCCAGATATGTTTTTGCATAGGGATGCTTGCATCCTACAACCCAAGGACGTATACTCATCCGAAAACAAGATTGAAAGTGAACAATTGCAGGATTCTTTACCGCTTCCTGATATTGCATAGGATCTCCAGGAACGGGAGGTTTGCGGAGCTTGATAAGATTCTTATAATCAAACGCAAAAAAAACCGTCATGCAATTATACTTGGGATGCAGAATTCCAGAGCGGCCCAGCTTACTTAAGACGCCATTCTGCACTCCTTGATCTACAAATGTGATATCTCCTTGGTTTTCTCGAATGTACTGAAGGAACATATCCTCCACTTTGTTTTTGCGCCATGCCTCCAAATCAATCAAAAGAACGCCATTGTTGATATAGTTATCCTCCGGCTTGAGTCCTAAGTTTGTACGATATGCAGCTCCACGACAGTCATCCACACCGTACAGCCATTTATCCTCCATATCCATTTCCCACAACGGAGATAAATCTTGCATCACCAGCGTATCGCAATCGATAAACAGTACCTTTTTTACAGTTTCAGGCAGCATAGATGGCAAAAACAATCGATAAAAAGTGCTGATGTTCCAACGTCCTACGTTGATTTCTGTATCTGACCGATTTTCAATATCTGGGTGCTTTAAATAGGTCAATGTCCGACCAAAGGAAGCCGTCATGCTTTCCAGCTTCTGCTTATTTATTTTGGAAATGTTATTATCAATCAAATATAAATTAAGTTCTTTGACATTTCGATTGTGTTCCAGCAAAGATAATATGGAAATGCCCGCAATCTCGCAATAACTATCGCTGGAAGAATAAACAATATTCATTCTATTCTCCGTCATTACTCGCAGATTTTCTTTGTATACTCTTCAAAGCTCATCAAGTTCAAATCCTTCTCACTGATGATCAAATTCTCTTTTCCCCCAATCAGCGCAAAAGGCCACTCGATGCCAATATCCGGGTCATCATACATAATGCCGGAGTCACCTTCACCATAGAAAACCTCAGCGCACTTATAGCTGACCACAGAATCCTCAATGACCAGATATCCATGGCCAAAGAACTGCGGCACCAGCAGCATATTGGTGTTTTCGCCTGTCAGGTGGAAACCACGCCACTGGCCAAAAGTAGGAGAATCCGGGCGCAGATCAACGATAACATCATAGACATGACCCGAAATGCAGCGCACCAGCTTAGCCTGCTGCTTCACCAGCTGAAAGTGGGTCGCCCGGATAACGCCGCGCTTAGAAATTGTATAGAACACTTCCTTTAGATCATGGTCAATCCCATTTGCCTTGAACGTGTCCACATTGTAGTCCTTGATCAGACCGCCCCGGTTATCCGTTGCATAGAAGGGTTTAATCAGATATGCACCTTTCAGATCAAGTTCCTGAAAATCAAATTTCTGTACCATTATGCTTCACCTCTGATATAGTCCGCCGTCATTTTGATGCCTTCCGCAAAAGGAATCTGATTGACATAGCCGGTATCTCTTTCCACTTTTTTCAAATCAAACTGGCTGTAGGAAATGTCTACGCCCTTAAAGGGGATATCTCCCAGTCCGATTTCTGCTGTCGGGTCCACAATATCCCGCATTTCCAACAGAAACTCCCGCAAAGGCTTGGGTTCACCGGATCCAATATAGTACCTGTTAAATGCCTTGCCCTTTTCAGCCACTGCAATAATGGAATTGATTGCATCAGTGATATAGATAAAGTCGTAAGTCTGATAGCCTGCAGTGAAAGAGCAGTGTTCCTTGTGAACCAACTTGTTGATAGCAGTGTAGATCATCCGGGCGGATTTTTCGCCAACGCCGTAGATATTCGTGATAATGACAGGGATAAACTCTACACCATTCAATTTTGCAACCGTTTCACCCATCAGATGAGCAGCAAGTTTGCCTGTGCCATAAATATAACCACCGGCAGGTTCAATATCATCCGACTGGAGGTATTCATAGGTTTCCATCTCATTGATACTGGAAGCATAAACCACACGCTTGCAGCCAACGTCAGCACAGAGTTTGATATAATCACAAGCCAGCTTTACATTGTTCAACTGAACTGCATAGTCTGCACGCGCCGGGCCAGAAGTTCCTGCCCATGCCAGATGGAAAAAACACATATAATCCTCTGCTGGGATCTCCTTTTCCAACTCTGCAACTTCCTTATTCAGCACGCTTACACAAGTAACCCGATCATCATTTGCCAGAACATCATCAAAACGAATGTCTAAAGCTACCACATGATAGCCTTTTTCCAGCAATGCATTCACCAAAGTTTTGCCAATAAAACCGTTAGCACCGGTAACGATTACATTTTTCATATTATTCTCCCACCGACAAAAAAGCTGCAATTTCTTTATCCATACATACGCGAATGTCTTTGCCTTCTACCCAACACTTGCTCCATTCTACGACCATCTCAATCGCCGTATCGAGGTTCCAATGGGGCTTCCAGCCAAAAATGGTCTTTAACTTGGAACAATCCAGTTTCAAGAAGTTTGCCTCGTGGGGGCCACCGTCATACCGATTGACCCACTTCATACCGTCGCCCCACTTGCTCACAAACAAATCGACCAATGCCCCCGTCTGGAAGCAGTCAACATCGTCAGGGCCTACATTATAATAGCCCGCATATTTTGCATCCTGATACTGCATTGCAGCAATCATCAGATATGCATACAGCGGCTCCAGAACGTGCTGATACGGACGGGTCGAGAACGGATTTCTTACTACAATATCTTCCTGCTTGATTGCAGCACGAATGCAATCCGGAATAATGCGATCATTCGCAAAATCGCCACCACCGATCACATTGCCTGCACGAGCAGTAGAAATAGCAACATGATTATCGTTAAAGAAGCTATTTTTATAAGAGTGTGTGACGAGTTCAGAACAAGATTTGGAATTGGAATACGGATCATAGCCATCAAGCTCTTCATTCTCCCGATAACCCCAAGCCCATTCTTTGTTCAGATAAACCTTGTCAGTTGTCACATTCAGAAAAGATTTCACGCAGCTGTTGTTGCGCACACATTCCAGAATATTCACTGTGCCCATCACATTTGTTTCATATGTATAGGCAGGATCTTTATAGCTATCACGAACGATGGGCTGTGCTGCTAAATGCAGCACAATTTCCGGTTGAGCTTCATCAAAAGCGGTCTTCAATGCTTTGTAATCACGGATATCGCCAATCACAGAATGCACATCCTGCTCAATCCCGGCAATTTCAAACAGGGAAGGACTAGTGGGTGGATTCAACGAATAACCCGTGACAACTGCCCCAGCATTTGCAAGAATCTTGCACAGCCAGGAACCCTTGAAGCCGGTATGTCCGGTAACAAAGACTTTTTTCCCTTTATAAAAACTCAAATCAAACATATCCATTATTCCTCCCACACTTTCCAAGGTGCATTACCTGCTTCCCAGAGCTGTTCCAGTTTCTGTTTTTCCCGCAACGTATCCATACACTGCCAGAAACCTTTGTGGATATATCCTACCAATTCTTTCTGCTCAACCAGTTTGGTCAGCGGACCTTTTTCAAATACGGTAGAGTCGCCTTCAATCAAATCAAACAATTCCGGCTGAAAGACCATAAAGCCAATATTAATAAGGTCACCATCCATGTCAGACTTCTCCCGGAATGCATCAATCACACCGTTAGCGCCAACTTCCACAACGCCCTTGTTCTGTCCGAAGTTGTACATAGACATCGTGCCGATTTTCCCATGTGCTTTATGGAACTCCACCAGTTCCTTAATGTTTACATTGCCGACCGCATCTCCATAAGTAAGCATAAACGGCTCATTACCGATATACTCCCGGATGCGCTTTACGCGTCCGCCCGTCTGTGTATTCAGACCCGTATCCACAACCGTCACCTTCCACGGCTCAGCATGCTTGTTGTGAACGATCATTTCGTTGCTGCCATTCGTGTAATCAAAGGTGATATCCGAAGTATGCAGGAAGTAGTCAGCAAACCACTCCTTGATTACATGCTGCTTATAGCCAGCACAAATAACAAATTCGTTATAACCATATGCAGCATAAGTTTTCATGATATGCCACAGAATTGGCATACCGCCAATTTCAATCATAGGCTTGGGTTTAAATGCAGATTCTTCGGAAATTCGGGTTCCAAAACCGCCAGCAAGAATAACTACTTTCATTGTTTTTCCTTTCACTATTAAGAAATAGGTTAGTATAGTCCCTTCGTATTGCAATCTTCAAACCAGTCTTTGAAGGTATCTTCAAAACTGTAGTGGAACTTATATCCGCTTGCAGCCAGCTTCTTGCCACAGATATTCGTACTCACCATCAGCTTCTTAACTCGTGCCGGATGAATGCCCATCTTTTTTCCACCAATCGGTCCAAGAATCGTTGCTGCTGTCATCAGCAGTCCACCGGGAACCAGCGGAATATGGCGCTTCATACCAGTAGCAGCCTGCATGGTTTCACAAATCTGCTCGATGTTATAAGCAGGTTCAAACGTACAGTTGTAGATACCTACGCCCGGGAAGTCATTATCAATCATCCGATATTTAAAGAATCGCACAAGTTCTTTCACATAGATGCAAGCTTTAACGGTATCCTTGCGACCAGCATAGAAGAAATACCGCTTTTTCTGACCGTTATAAAGACGGGTCATGTTGCCATGTTCACCTTTGCCGTACACAATGCCCGGACGAACGATTGTCAGCTCGCTGCTCGAATCCTTAGCCTGCCAAATCTGATGGATTTTCTCAGCCACCAGCTTGCTGATGCCATACGGAGTGTCAGGAGTAGGCAGTGTATCCTCTGTCTTGAGTTCTTCCGCTGCACCATACGGAGCAATAGAACTGGTGAACAGGATCTTTCTGATTCCATGCTTTTCAGCGAAACCAGTCACATTTTCTGCACCATAAATATTAGTTTCAAAGTATGCATGATCAGGGTGTCCCGGAGTCCGGTGTACCGCAGCAAGATTAAAAATCACATCGTCTTTCGTAGGCTTGAAATCAAGCTCAATCGGTTTCCGCACATCCAGCCGGATATATTCTACGCCATCGTTTTTCTCAACGATTCCGGGCACAACGCCTTCTTCGCCGGGCATCACAATATCAAGATCGTAAATCTTATCGCCAGACTTCACACATTCGCTTTTCAACAAATGAATCAAATGGGTGCCAATAAAGCCAGAACCGCCGAAAACAATATAATTCATTCATTTTTCACCTTCTTCATTTTGCACCATCTTTACGAAGGACGGAAACAACAGTCTTAAACAGGATTTTGATATCCAGCCACAGCGAAGCATTTTGAACGTAATACATTTCCATTTTCTGCCGCTCGCCACTTTGATAGGTCGCATTATTTCGCGCATAGGCCTGCCAATACCCGGTAACACCCGGCTTTACAGCCAACAGTACATCGTGGGTGTCCTCATAATAGGTCTGAATTTCCGATTCGATCAGCGGGCGAGGGCCTACTAGACTCATATCATTGCAAAGCACATTGAAAAGCTGCGGCAATTCGTCCAGACTGGTTTTTCTCAAAAAATTTCCAATTTTTGTTATGCGCGGATCATTATCAATTTTGAATTCTGTGTAATACTGCTTTGCCTGTTCTGGCGTAAGTAGATTAATCATTTTATCGGCGTTCATGTACATACTACGGAATTTCCACATCTTAAAAGGCTTTCCGTTTTTGCCAATGCGGACATGACCGTAGAACACCCTTCCTGGGTCATCTACATAAACCAAAATTGCCGCGATTAGCATGATAGGCGATAAAATTATTAAAGCAGCCGCAGATGCCACAATATCAAATGCTCTTTTCACAAATGCATAGCATCGCTGTTTTACACTTGAAGATCCTTGCACATAATGGTTCATAGAACGGTTTACAGCTGTTTTATTTTCAGCAATCATTTAAATATCTCCTCACTCAATCATCCCGCCTGTGCGGTTTCATTTTCGCAATTAACCACAAGCTCAATCGTCACCAACAACGCATAAAGCCATTGCTTCTGTTTTTGTTCAATTTTTTTAACCCGCTTTTGCCGTAACTGTTTCGATTCGTACCACTTGCTTAGATTGGTGCTTCGGATTGCTTTTTTCCCACTGCATTCCGATGGCATCCAGCTTCGCAATACGCTCCTCCGTCAGGACAGCGCAGCTTTTTTCAGGATTCTGGCGGGTATACCGCTGCCGCTTGACCCAATTTCCGAGGTTGTAACCGCCCGGTGACACATAATCAGCCGGGACATTCAGGTCGCTGTGGGCATCAAAGTAGTTCTTTGCTTCCTGATATCCCTCATTCCACTGGCGGTCATTGCGGTTGCCCCAGTACATCCCGATTCTGTTCAGTCGTTCGACCTGTTCATCCGTCAGCTTTCCTTTCGGGTACGCCCATTGCTGGCTTGCAACCCACTGTCCCAGTCGTTCACCAGCCGCTGTCACATAGGAACGTGGAATATTCAGGTTTCCGTTTTCCTCGTAATAGGCCGCAGCCAGCGCGTAAGCCTTTTCCCACTTGGCATCAAAAATGCTCCACACCATACCGATCTCATCAAGCTGCGCGATGCGTTCTTCCTTCAAGCGGCCATTCAGCTTCTGCTGCCGGGTCTTGATGATCCACTGTCCCAAGGGATATCCGTCCGGGTCGGTGTATTTGCCGGGCACCATCAGGTTTCCGTAAGTGTCATGGTATTTCTTTGCGACCTCAAACCCGTGCTGCCACGCAATTTCCTTCCGGTTGCCCCAGACCATGCCGATGCTGTCCAGCCGTGCGATCTGCTGCTCGGTCAGATTTCCTTGGATCTGTCCCTCGCGCACCCGGCGCTGCGTGACCAGCCACACACCGAGGCTCAGACCACCGGGCGTGGTATACAGTTTCGGGACATTCAGGTCACCGTGCTCTGCATAGTAGATGCTGGCCTCGGAGAAGTAGTGCTCCCAACTGGAGGAAAGACTTGCCTGTAACTGCTCGAAAAGCACCCTGCAGTCGTGCACCTGCTCGATGACCTCAAACCGCTCAGTCACGATCTTATCGCCCTCGCCGTTGGCATACAGACGATGAACGGCCTCCTGCATCTCACTTTGCAGACCGGAAATGCTGGTCAAACCCTCGAAGTTGTTGACCACATCCAGAATCAGCGGGGCTGCGGTGTCCCCGGCGGTCAGAGCACGTCCAATCTGCTGCTTGTAGATGATGGGCGAAATCGTAGGCCGGAACAGAATGACCCCGGAAATGCCTTCCACATGAACACCTTCGTTGAGCATATCGATGCAGAACAGCAGCTTCAGCCGATCACTGGTGTCTGTCTTGAAGTCCGCAAAGGCTTTGTCGGTGTTCGGGTCATCTGAGTAAGCCTGATACACCACAACATTCGGGTTGACCCCGGCGAACCACTCCGGCACATGGGACACCATCTCGTCCATGTGCTCCTTGTTGGCGCAGAACACGATGTACTTGCCAGCCTTATTCGTGATATGACGGGCAAAAACCCCGTCCAGACCGTCCGCCTGTTCCAATGCGCGGCGCAGAGCATCCAGATATTTCTGGTTCACATCCTGAATGCCCGGTGCCCGCAGGTTGTCCACCCGCGCCTGATACTTTGCAAGCGCTTTCTGATACTGGTAGACCGTCGTCACATAGTTCGGAGCAGGCAAAATACCCCTGACGACTGCTTCACCAAGGGTCATGTCGCTCGCAACACGGCTGTCAAAAAGCTCTTCGGCCATGTCGCGGTTATTATCCAGATATCGGATGTTTGTCGCTGTCAGCCCCAGCAGTTTTGCACTCGGGCACAACTTTAATAAAGCCACTGTGCTTTCGCCCCAGCATTCAGCACCGGCACGGTGGAATTCATCGAGTATAATATAAGCGGGCTTCTGCGCTGCGATTTCGTCCAGCTGTGCCTGCGTACAGCACATCAGTTTGGCGTAAGTATAAAAATGAACATTCGCCAATGGAAAATCCGGGTCGTTTCTTTTCAGGCTCTCCAGCTGAGTCTTAAAGATATATTCACTGGGCGAAAGCCAGATCACGACCTTCTCCGGGTTGTCCTCGATCAGCTTGAACGCAATGTAGCTTTTTCCGGTGCCGGTCGGATGAACAATGGCAGCTTTGTCGTACTGCTCCATCATCCGGACTGCCGCGTGATACGCTTTCTCGTTGTGCTCAAACAGGCGCAATGCCACTTTGTTCACCCCTTCCCGCAATAAAGGGGTATCCTCCACAGTAAAAATGGAGGATACCGGTTTTAAATAAGATTGTCTGGATTCTCTTATTATTTTATCATGGTTATATCTGGGATTCAATAGAAATCTTAACAAATGTATCTCATCTGACCTTAGAAAAAAAATTCGTAGAAGCCAAAACTTTTTTTGCATGTTGCCCAGTTCTTCATGAAAAATGCAGCTTAAAACGAAGATGGACAAAATAAGTGGTCAGATGGGTGTCCGAGCCGCAGGAGGAAACAGAAATGGCACGACGGGGCGAAAACATACATAAACGCAAAGATGGCCGGTGGGAAGGCCGGTACATCAAGGCACGCACGCCGGAAGGGAAAATCCAGTGGGGCTACATCTATGGTACGGCTTACGCAGAGGTTAAGCAGGTGCTGATTCGAAAAAAAGCGGAAGCGGGTTTCTACAACCTGAAAAGAACAGACCTAACTTTTGAAGCACTGGCTGAGGTATGGCTACGCTCCCTGCGGAACAGTATAAAGGAATCCACCCATGCGCATTATTCGTACACACTGCACAAGTATCTTCTTCCTGTTTTGGGTAAAGCGTCCGTTGCGTCCCTTGATGAGAGCTTTCTGGAACAGGCCATGCAGCAGATCATCGCGCCTGCGGATGCCGTACACAAACCGCTGGGGAACTCTTCTGCTCGGGAATGCCTCTCCATGCTGCGGCGTATCTGCAAATATGCTGCGCACCTACGCCTAATCCGTCCGATGGAGCTGGAAGTTGCGCTGCCAAAAGCCATTGACAAAGTTTCTGCGCCCCTCTCCCCGGCAGAGCAGCAACGGCTCTACCAATATGTACAAGAGGACCCCACACCCCGCAAAATTGGCTTACTACTGGGGTTTGAATTAGGTCTGCGTATTGGCGAGATCTGCGGCCTGCAATGGGGCGATTTTGACCTGAAACTTGGTACGCTGAAAATCAACCGGACGGTTTGTCGAATTTCCTGCGGAAACGGGCATACAAAGGTGGTCATCCAAACGCCTAAAACCCGCACCTCCCGCCGAGAAATTCCAATCCCAAAGCAGCTGCTTATTATGCTGAAAAAGCTGCATGGAGGCATCGGCAATGCTGCATGGTTTCTGTCTGGCAGCGACTTCAAGCCCACCGAACCCCGTTGCTACCGGAAGAGTATCAAGGCATATCTGAAACAGGCAGCTGTCCGGCAAGTATGCCCACACGCGCTGCGCCACACCTTTGCAACGACCTGTCTGCAAGCGGGGTGCGATGTAAAGACCCTTAGCGAATTGTTAGGACACG
>OIZI01000520.1_pt1 | contig 19476 bp, 19 predicted proteins | sample 1588441 | NCBI WGS metagenome assembly OIZI01 (sample SAMN03283284) | human gut metagenome | biome: human-associated habitat; material: feces | host: Homo sapiens | place: Peru | collected 2012 | reverse complement strand
GTTGCGCACGGGGCGGTAGACATAGCCCGCCTGGCAGAAGCGGCAGCCCCGGATACAGCCCCGGAACACCTCCAGATTCGCCCGGTCATGGACAATTTCGGTGGAGGGAACGATCATTTTTGTGGGGAAATAAGCATTGTCCAGGTTTTCGATGATGCGCTTTGTCACCGTTTGAGGTACGCCCTCCAGCGGCACGATGGCGGCAAGGGTTCCATCATCGTTATATTCGTGGCGGTAGAAACTGGGGACGTACACGCCGGGGATTTTTCCCACTTCATGGAGGAAGGCATCCTTGCTCCATCCCTCGGCCTTCGCCCGGTCGTAGAGCTGCAAGATCTCCACGGTGATGTCCTCGCCCTCGCCCAGAGAGAAGAAGTCGATAAAATCCGCCAGCGGCTCCGGGTTGAAGGCACAGACGCCCCCGGCGAACACGATGTTTTTCAGTCCATCCCGGTCTTTGGAGCGGAGGGGGACGCCCGCAAGGTTCAGCATATTCAATATATTGGAGTACGCCATTTCATAGCCGATGGTAAAGGCAATCATGTCGAAATCCCGGACGGGGGTCTGGCTTTCCAGCGCCCACAGGGGCAGAGCGTTGTCCCGCATGGCCTGCTCCATGTCTCCCCAGGGGGCGAACACGCGCTCGCACCATACGCCATCCATTTGGTTCATAACGCCGTAGAGGATACGCATTCCTAAGTTGGACATGCCGATCTCGTAGGTGTCCGGGAAGCAGAAGGCCACGCGCACCCGGACGTCCTTCAAATCCTTTTTGATCTCGCCCCATTCTCCGCCGGTATAGCGTGCCGGTTTCTGCACGGTGGGGAGAATCCGCTGCATCCGTTCGGTCATAGTGATACCTCATTAAAAAGTTCTCCGCCTATTGTACCCCGAACCGTGTCAGTTTGCAAGGTCTTTTTCGCAGGAATGCCTTGATTGTCAGCAAAGCTGCCGCCGTCAGGGGCAGCATTCCCAGCTTCCAGTAGAACGTGGCCGTCAGTGCGAGAGCGCCCAATATCCCCAGTGTTCCCCATTCTGTCCAAACGGCAATGCGATTCGCCCGTTTCGGGCAAAAAAGCACCAGAGCGCAGCGAAGCGCCCGTCCGCCGTCCAGAGGGAACACCGGCAGCAGATTGAAAGCCCCCTGTACCAGTGCGCAGACCGCAACCCGTGGGAATATCCGGAAAGTAAGCACCAGCAGCAGACTTCCTGCGGGACCGGCCAGAGCGCAGACCAGCTCTTTGCCGCTGCTCAAGGGTTCCGTCTCCATCACCGCCCCGCCCGCGCCGATGCGAACGCCCCAGATCCGCCCGCCAAGGAGCAGAATGGCCGCCCCGTGGCACAGCTCATGGAACGCCGCCGCTGCCAGCGCGGACAGGAGCCAGTTCAGAGGCAGTGTCAGCAGCAGAAACGCGCCCATCAGGCAGGCGGAAACGTCAACCCGGACAAAGTCCCGCATTCGCAAAAATCTCCCGGCAAAAGTTCTCCACCGCGCTGCCCAGCGGCGCTCCGGCGTGCAGCTCCCGGGTCAATTCTGCCCACGCGGCCGCCGTCACCGCGCTGTCGCCTGGAAGAAGCATATCCCTGAGCACCTGCGCCCCCCTCGGCCAGAATCCGCCGGCGATCAGCAGAAAGATCAGGAAGCAGACCCCCGTCAGCAGCAAGGCTCTGTCCCTTCTTTGCCGAATCTGCTTTCTTTTGATTCCGGAAGAAGCATATTCCACCCGGTAACTCATGGAAATCACCTCGGGAGAGTGTATGAACACGTCGTGATAAAAATACGGACAGGCGGAAAAAGCGGCGGTTGGCACTTGACAATGGGAAAATAATTCATTATAATACCAGAGTTAACGGGGTGTGGCGAAGCTTGGTATCGCGCTTGGTTCGGGTCCAAGAGGCCTCGGGTTCGAATCCCGATACTCCGACCAGGTCAGGACGGTTATTTTTGTGAAAGTAACCGTCCTGACGTTTGCTTTTTGGGGTAATGATCAATATATTCATCAAAAAATGAGCAATTGGGGTAATGTTTCTGCATTCCCTGATTGCTCATTTTTTGTTTACAGTAGTTGATTTAACATCATTTGACGCGGTAAGTTGGAATTCGTCTTCTATATGACGATTCCGGAAAGGAAAATCTTTTGGTAGGAATCCGGAACTGCCGGTTATGAATATCCGCTATTCAATTTTTGAAAGCTATCGTTCTGTAAATTTGTTGAAACTACAAGAAATTTATGTTATATTATAAATAAATAATGAACGAATGATACAGAAGGAGGCGCGGATGTGAATCTACAGACGCTTCGGTACGTAGTGACCATTGCCCAAACAGGTTCCCTGAGCAAGGCTTCTCAGTATCTGTTTGTTTCTCAGTCCACGTTAAGCCGCAGTGTGAAGGAGCTGGAGCAGCAGCTGGGCATCTCACTTTTCTTTCGGACGAATCAAGGCGTTCAGGTGACCCATGACGGAGAGGAGTTTATCCGTCGGGCAAATCAGATTCTGATGGATATCTCCGTACTGGAAGGTCAGTATCTTCACAGCGGTCGTCAGGAGCAATCCTCGCTGCTGGTGGCGACCCAGCGGTGCTATGCGGTGATACGGGTTCTGGCACTGTACTATCAGCAGTATTTTGCCGACAAGGATCTGGTGAACATGGTCATCAAGGAGGAGACCACGCAGAATATTCTCCAGCTGGTAAGCAGCGGAACCTTTGGCGTGGGAATCTTCCATTATACCAGCGATCAGGCGGAGGAGGTACGTCAGAAGTGCCAGGAGCTTGGGCTGGATGGTGAGGTGATTCATCGCAGTCCGGTGGTGGCGCAGGTGGACAAGGGGCATCCGTTGGCGAATCGGCAGACGGTGCATCTGGAGGATCTGCTGTCCTATCCCCACATTACCTACAACGACGAAAATCTGACGGGGATTCACTATTGTTCGGACATTGCGCTTTATAACCCTTCCATTCAGAAGAAGCGGATTGTCATTCACGATGGCGGCACCCTGCGGGCAATGATCAGCCACACGGACGGCTATTACATCGGCTGCGACTACAGCAACGTTTCCATCCTGGAGGACTTGAACCGCAAGTATCTGCCTGTGGAAGATGTGCACTTCACCCTCAATACCATGTGGGTCAAGCGCAGCGGCCGCAGCCTGACGAAGCCGGAGGCGTATTTTCTGAATGTTCTGAAGGGGGCTTTTTCCGGTCTGCCGCGATAAAGAAGGAAAAATCGGTGTTTTATCCGTTTTTCAATAACCCATTTTCAAAAGAAAGAAGGAGCAAGTATGAAGAAAGAAAAGAAGAAATTCAGCGGCAACCTGAACCCGTTTCTGGTTCTGATGGTCATGGTGGTCATCTGTACCATCGTGTCCTATTTCGTTGTTCCCGGCGCCTATGATCGCGAGACGGTCGACGGTGTGACCCGGGTGGTAGCTGACAGCTATCATGCCGTGGAGCGTACGCCTGTCGGCCTGTTCGACATGATGCTGACGATCCCCAACGGTCTGGCTGCAACCGCGGCTATGATGTTTGCCGTTATGATCATTGGCGGCGTTGTGGAGATTTTCAACAAGACCGGCGTGATTGCGGCCGGCATCAACAGCGTTCTGAAGATCAAGGGCCTGAATAGTCAGGTGGTCATTTCCGTCGTGATGATCATGTTCTTCTTTATTGGCGGCATTCTTGGCTGGTCCGAGCATATCATCCCCTTCGTGCCGATTGTAATCTCCTTGGCACTGTCCCTGGGCTATGACTCTCTGGTGGGTATGGCGATTTCCGGCTTTGCCTGCCTGATTGCCTTCGCCGTCGCTCCCTTTAACCCATTCACTGTGGGTACTTCTCACACCATTGCCGAGCTGCCCATGTACTCCGGCTGGCAGCTGCGTATGGTTGTTCTGATCTGCGTTTGCGCTCTGAGCCTGGTGTGGCTGCTGCGCTACGCTAAAAAGGTTAAGGACGATCCCAGCAAGAGCCTGGTTGCGGATGTGGACACCTCTTCCCTGAAAATCGACATGCCTGAGCATGTGAAGATGGATGGCGTGAAGATTGCCTCCCTGCTGGTGCTGGCGGTTGCCTTCGGCTTCACCATCTACGGTATGCTGAATCTGGGCTGGTCTTATCCTGAGATGAGCGCAGTGTTCCTGCTGGCCGGCATCGTGGCAGCTGCCCTGAACCGGGTCAGCCCCGATGACACGGTCAATATGATCCTCGAGGGTATGCGTGGTGCTATGGCCGGCGCTCTGATCATCGGCGCTGCCCGTGCGGTGCAGCTGACCATGACCATCGGCGGTCTGATCGATCCTCTGGTTCACGGCCTGTCCGCTCTGCTCAACAATGCTTCCGCTTTTGTCACCACTGTGGGTATGTTCGTGATGAATTTCTTCATCAACGCTCTGATCCCCTCCGGTTCCGGTCAGGCAACCGCCGTTATGCCCATTATGGTGCCCCTGGCGGATATGCTGGGGATTACCCGTCAGACTGCCGTTCTGGCGTTCCAGTTTGGTGACGGCATTTCCAACACCTTCTGGTTCACAAATGGCACCCTGCTCATCTATCTGGGACTGGCAAAGGTGCCTCTCAAGAGCTGGTATAAGTTTATTCTGCCGCTGCACGGTCTGTTTGCGATTCTGCAGGTGGTATTCCTGTTCATTGCCCTGGAGATCGGCTATGGCCCCATGTAAGGAAAGGTAAGGAAAATGGACGTACTTTCTGAAGTAAAAAAACACAAAGACTATGCGATTGCGCTTCGCCGTCATTTCCATCGGCATCCGGAACTGAGCTGGCAGGAGTTTGAAACTGCCAAACGCATCCGCCAGGAGCTGACGGAAATGGGAATCCCCTATCAGGAGGTTGCCGGAACCGGAACCGTGGCGATTATCCAGGGAGACCGGGAAAAGCCTGTCATTGGTCTGCGCTGCGACATCGACGCGCTGCCCATCCGTGAAGTGAAGGATTTGCCCTACAAGTCCGAAAACCCCGGTGTGATGCACGCCTGCGGTCATGATTCCCACATTGCGATGCTGCTGACCGCTGCCAAGGTGCTCTGCGAGCATCGGGACGAGCTGCACTGCACGGTCAAGCTGTTCTTCCAGCCTGCGGAAGAGGCTATGTCCGGTGCGCTGAAGGTTTTGGAGTCCGGTCTGGCAGATGATCTGGATACCGTTGCCGGTATGCACATTTTCCCCTATCTCCCTGCCGGTACCATTTCCGTGGAGGCGGGCCCCCGCTATACTTCCGCCGGCTTTATGAAGATTAAGATCATCGGAAAAAGCGGTCACGGCGCAATGCCCCAGTTCCTGGTGGATCCCATCTATGTGGGCTGCAAGGTGGTCGATGGGCTGCAAAGTCTGGTGAGCCGTGAAGTCAATCCAAACGATACGGTGGTTGTCAGCATATGTACTTTCCATAGCGGAAGCCTGCCCAATATTTTCGACCAGACAGCGGAGCTGACAGGCACTGTGCGTACCTTTAACCCCGAGCTTGCCAAGGAACTGCCTGCTATGATTGAGCGGGTCATCAAGAACACCTGTGCCGCGTACCGCGCCGATTACGAGTTTGACTACTATTTAAACATCCCTGCGACGGTCAACGATGCCCGGTGCAGCGCGTTGGCAGAGAAGTCTGTGCGTAAGCTGCTGGGGGAAAAGGGACTGGTGAAATACCCCAAAGCCCCTGGCGGCGAGGATTTTGCCTACTTCCTGGAGCGTACGCCCGGTGTGTATGCCTTCGTGGGCTGCCGCAACGAGGAGAAGGACTGCGTCTACTCCCTTCACCACGATCACTTCGATCTGGACGAAGAGGGTATGCTCTGCGGTGCCGCATTCTACGTTCAGTATCTTCTGGATGCCCAGGAGGAACAGTGGTAAGCTAGGCTGAAATCGGAACTTCCGTGTAAAACATCAACTCCCCTTAGGGCAGATGCCCGGAACGCCAAAGGTTTCGGGTCTGCCTGAGGGGAGTTTCTCAACAGATGCTTTGACGGACTTAGGCCATCGGAAGAAATGGATTTTTCGTGATTGTCGCTAGTTTCTGATGCATTTTTGGGGGGAATGCCGATTTACGGGGGAAAACTTGCTTTTTCTGGAAGTGTGCTATAATATGGTTAATTTCATATAAAAGAACCGTCGATGCGGGCGCATGGAAGGGCTTTTAAGTATCTTTACTGTTTCAGGCGAAGTGCGGATAAATGCGGAATGGATAAATAACACCCCTGGGCAGCTTGTGCCGCTCCCCGTCATGGGGCTAACAAAAAGTTTTCTGCGCTGATTCAATGCGGCAACTCCGGATTTTGTTATGAGGCATTCGGATCTCATAGACATAACAATGCTCCCTCTATGATGACAGTGATTTTCATTTCACTGCCTTTCATAGAGGGAGCATATCCTTTTGGCCACCGGAGGATAGCGCGTTAGACGAAGAACTGGAAAGTGCAGAAGGCGGCGTAGATGCAAAGCAGGGTAATGCCCTGCCAGCGGGACAGCCGCTTTTTGTTCAGCGCGGGAACGGTGAGCAGCAGCATCACCAGCAGCATCAGGGGAATGTCCAGCACCAGGGAGGCGTTCTGACCCAGAAGCAGCTTGCCAACGGGCACATCGAAGGGGGCGATGGTCACGGCTACACCGGAAACCAACACCAGATTGAACACGTTGGCGCCGATGACGTTGCCGATGCCCAGGGAGGCATGTCCCTTCTTCAGGGAGGTGATGGTGGTGATGAGCTCCGGCAGAGAGGTACCCAGAGCCACGAAGGTCAGAGCAATCACCGTCTCCGGAACGCCCAGCTTCTGGGCGATAATGGTGCCATGCTCTACCAGCAGGTTGGCACCGTAGGCAATGAGGGCGGCTCCGATGACCAGCAGCACAAGCTCCATGGCAAGAGAGCGGGAGGCTGTGGCGGATTCTGCTTCCTCGGCGGTTTCCTCCGGATACCGGAGACCCTGGCGGACGTTGGCAATCAGGTATACCACAAAAATAACCAGCATGATGATGCCCAGCCATCTGGGGAAGGTGCCCAGCCAGTAGGCCGCCAGGCAGTAGACTGCGGCGGAGGTGAAGAAGAAGAAAACGGGCATCTTCATGGTCTTCACGTTCACGGGGCCGGGATTGCAGGTTATGGAAATGGCCGCAATCAGAGCGGTATTGCAGATGATGGAGCCGATGGCGTTGCCGTAGGCCATGGCTCCCTGACCCAGCAGGGCACCGGTTGTGGATACCATTACTTCCGGCAATGTGGTGCCGATGGAGACCACCGTGGCACCGACGATGATGTCCGGCAGACGGAACCGGCGGGCGATGCCGGTGGCACCGTCAACGAACCAGTCACCGCCCTTGATAAGCAGAACCAGGCCCAGGGCGAAAAACAGAACCGAAATAAACATTGATAACACTCCTTATACGAGTTTTTCATAAAACGCTTAAAAGCGTTATATTAGGCCGCAGGATTGCGGCCAGCGGCCACTGCCGCTAAAAAACGAAGTCAATACATTTCTTACCGCCGCCCAGGCGGTCTGCCGTGAAACGGCTTAAGTAAAATGATGAAATCATTTTATGAAGAAATAGTATTATATTTTACCGAAACAAAAGCTGAAGCCCCATTGCAATCATCCACATATACGCGCAGGTCTTCGGAATCATCAGCAAACCGACTTTCGGCTTTGTTTTGCTGAAAAGCGTTACCGGAAGATAGCACCCAAAAGAAAGGATAATGGCCGCGACCATTCTGGTCATGTGGTAGTTGTTTGCATTTCCCGAAATGGCATAAAGGGCAATCACGCAGATTCCGGTAACGGCGAAAACCGAGTTCCGAAGCAAAGACAGTTTTGCGTTTCCGTCCTCCGTGCACCAGTTGTTCTGGGGCAAAAGACAAATCAGAATACGGAGGATTGCGGATACCCAGACGATGACTTCCACCGCAAAGGGAATGGAAAGGTCAGGAAACGTATCTTTCCAGACGTACATCAGAATAATGTAAAATACCGTCATCGTAATCGAGGATACTTGCAGTCCGATGCCCAGCTGCTTCTGAATCCGATCATTGCTGCCATGTACCGCCCGGAGAATTCTGGGCACCAGATGGAAGGCATCGCCGCCGCAAAGCACCAACGTCAGGGTACCGTAAAGCAGAAACAGGGTGCTTCCCTGGGAGAACAGAAAAAACAGGATCGCGGCAACCAGATCAAACAGCAGATAACCCGCGTCAAAGATCGCCTCCATAATATCCGGAACTTTTGCCTTGTATTGATTCGCGTTCATTTTTTAAGCTCCCTATACGAGTTTTTCATAAAACGCTAAAAGCGTTTTATTAGGCCGCAGGATTGCGGCCAATGGCCACTGCCGCTAAAAAACGAAGTCAATACATTTCTTACCGCCGCCCAGGCGGTCTGCCGTGAAACGGCTTAAGTAAAATGATGAAATCATTTTACTTAAGAAATAGTATTATCTTCATTTAAGTGTGCCTGCGCATTCTCATAAATCGTGCAGAATACGCGGACGCAGATGTCTTTTTCTTCCTGGGTCAATCCGCTCAAAATATCTTTGGCGAATTGCTTCTGAACCCGTATACCGGCTTCAATAATGGGTTTCGATGCTTCCTGTAAGGCAATTTCAATGTGCTTCTTATTGTCCGGGCTCTGGGTTCTTTCAATCAGGCCTCTGTCTTCCAGCCGTTTTAGAGAAATCGATACATGCGATTTTGTAGATTTTCGAACTTTTACAATCTCGGCTGCCGTATTGTGTTGGGGATTGCTCTGCAAAAACATCAGAATGTCATACTCCATCTGCGTCAGACCGTATTGCTGACAGATTCTGCCCGCAAGCAGCTCATAATAGTCCGTGATAGCCTTATGCCGATCCCAGAAGAACATGGCATGCGCCTCTTTATCGTTCGATTTTGAACGATTATACAGCACCATTCTATCTTTGTCAATCCCCAAATTTTCCGGCTGAACAGCAGATTTTTTCAGTGCAAAAAGTCCCATGTCCGACACCCGAAAGGGTGGGGACATGGGACTTTTCGCTTTTGCGCACAGTGAGTTCTGACAGGCAGCTGAGATTTGCGTATTTTCAGCAGACGGACACCAGTTTTTATCCGCCAATCAGCCAACCGACCAAATTTCGTTCACCATCCAGATAAGCAAGACTGGGGACAGAGAAGTGGTCGGCACCCTCCAGAACCGTAATCTTTGCCCGATCCGACAGTTCCATCAGCCAGCCAATGGTCTGCTCCGAGGATTCCGGAGGCACAACGGTGTCCTCAGAACCCACAAAAGCCCAGACCGGCGTGTCACTTAGCTTTGCCGCCGTGTTCTCCGGAGAGCGAACGCTGCCGGAAAGCGGTGCGATTCTGGCAAATAAGGAAGGATACGCAGCGCCAATACTCCAGGTGCCCGTTCCACCCATACTGTGCCCTGTCAGAGAAATATTGCCCCGGTCAATTCCGCGGGTTTCCAGCAGATTTTGAATCAGCTCGTACAACTGATCCGAAACCTCCGCCCAGCCCTTTTGCTCGGCAGGCAGCTGTGGAATCAAAACATAGGCACGCAGATTGCCGAAGCTGCCGGACTGAAGATAACTGGGGAAGCCGTCCACTGCGGTAATCAGGTTCAGATCGTCGCCCTTGCCGCTGCCTCCATGGAGGTAGACAATCAGAGGCATGTTCTGTTGGGGATTGGTGGGGGTATAAAGCCAGCATCTGCGGAGAATATCCAGCCCGGTGTCCATAGCATTCAGTCCGGTTGCTGTTTCTTCCGGAATCTCTGGCTCCGGATCCGCAACCGCTCGCTGTTCTTCAGGGAGGGACTTCTCCACTGATTGGGCTTCAACCGCCGATTTCGGCACAGGGAGAAAAGTTTGATTGGGCTGATCCTGCCGAGGCGGTTCTGTCGGCTGCGTTTCCTCAGTCGGCTTCCAATGAAATTCGGCGGTCTCAGTCTGAAGGGGAATCTCTTCCTGTGGTACTGTCACCGACGTTTCCGTTGGCTCCATGCTGTCCGGAACAGGCGGCTCGGTTTCCTGCCACTGGGCTTCCACAGGTTCCTCCGTTTCCGGTGCCGGGACGGCCAGGCTTTTCTCCCCGTCGCCCCGGAACACCACGCCGATTCCAACCAGTGTCAGAATCAGCCAGACAGCCAGCACCGTTAAAATCAGCATACGGTACATCATAGGAAATCAGGACAGCCTCAGGCGTTCTTCAGCGTACCATTTTTCAGGCCGTTCACAGTTCCGTTCTTCAGGCCTGCTGTCAGACCGTTCACAGTTCCGTTTTTCAAACCACCGGCCATACCGTTTACGGCGCCGTTCTTCATGCCGTTCGTAAGGCCGTTTACGACACCATTCTTCATACCTTCCGCAAGGCCATTCACTGCACCATTCTTCATGCCTTCCGGCAGGCCATTTACATAGCCGCTTTTCAGCCCATCCTTCATGCCCTGGGTATAGCCGTTTACCAGACCCTTAGGATAACTGCTGTCATCCTCAGCGGCAGATACGGTCACTACGCAGCTCGCCATCAGGCACAGCGCAAGCATGGAAGCTGCCAGTTTTTTTGCAATACACATAAATAAAATCTCCTTTGCAATTTGGTTTTCCGTTCCTGTCTTGGAACAATGCCTATTGTAAAGGAGATTTCTTAAATGTAGTTTGAATCCACCGAGCTATTTGAGAAAAGAATTCAGGGTAACGATGAAAGCCGTTCCTTCCTGAGGATCACTCTCTACCTGGATGGTTCCTCGGTGGAACTGCACAATGCTCTTGGCAATTGCAAGTCCCAGACCGGTACCTCCGTCCTCTCGGTTGTGAGCCGTCTGTCCCCGATAGAACCGCTCGAAAATGTGCTTCTGCGTCTCCGGAGAAATCCAGCTGCCTGTGTTGTGCACTGTCAGTACCCGCTGGGTGCCCCTTGCCCGGAGAGACAGCGTAATTTCACTTCCCGGGTCGCAGTAGGCAATGGCATTGGACAGAAGAATCACAGCCAGCTGCTGAAGCAGGCCCGGATTCCCGGTATAGGAAATCCCCTCCGGAACCTCCAGTTTCATGGTCTTTCCCCGCTCAAAGGCCAGGCTTTCCATCGGCAAAGCCGCCTGCAGAATTGCCTGGCTCAGGTCAAATTCCCGGATTTCGCCCTTTGGCCGTCCTCCGTCCATCCGAGCCAAATCCAGCAGATTCTGCACCAGCGTGCCTGTGCGGTCAATCTCATCCAGGATATAGTCCAGACTTTCACTGGAACCGATTTCCAAAGCCAGTGCCTGGGCATTGGCGGAGATGACCGCCAATGGCGTTTTCAGCTCATGACTGGCATCCCAAACAAACTGCTGCTGCTTGGCAAAAGCCTCCTCCACCGGGTGAAGCATCCGTCGAATCAGCAGCTCCGCCAGGACAGATAACAGAATCCAGAAGCCAAGGCCCACCACCGATGTGATTTTCAGTAAACTAGCGGCATAGGCAAGCTCTGATTGCATATCAATGATCGCAATTCTGTCTCCCCGGTTGGCCTCTTCAATACGAAACATTTTGCTGCCAATCCGACCCTGCTTTTTGCCGGTGTCCTGAATCTGTCGGAGAAGCTGGGTCACGGTTTCCTCTGTATAAAGCTGGGGATTCTCACTTTTCCACTCATAAAGCTCGCCGCTCCGGGTCAGGCGGATAATACAGTAGCCTTGCATCTGATAAAGAGACGAGGCCGTCACATCCGGCAAATTCTCCCGCACCCGGGCGGTATCGCCGCTGCTCTGGCTCCCGGATAGAGCCTCCAGCGACTGGGAAACCCGGTACTGGGAGGAATAAAAGCTGACGGCATTCATCAGGCCAATCATCACAACGAAGACAACAAACAGAAAAGCAACCGTTGCTGCTGTCAACCTTCTATGAAGCTTTGATATCATCATTTTCCGTCCTCCAGCAGATATCCCCTGCCCCGCAGTGCTTTGATTTCTACCTTTGCACCGACAAAACCCATTTTCCGGCGTAGAAAGCTCAGATAGACAGAAAGGTTGTTGTACTCCGCCTCCCCGTCAAAGCCCCAGATGCGCTCAATAATAGTCTCCCTGGGCAGCAGCTGTTTAGGATTGCGCAGAAACATCTCCATTAACTGATATTCCTTGGTTCCCAACTTTACGCTCTGACAGGTTCTTGTGCAGGTAAGCAGGCTGGTGGCCTGATTCAGAGTAATGTCCCCAAAGGACAACTTCTGCATTTGCAGGGTCGGAGTGCGCCGGGTAATGGCGTTCAGGCAGGCCAGCAGTTCCCGGAAGTCAAAGGGCTTTGGCAGGTAATAATCTGCCCCGGATTGGAGCCCAGTGAGCCGATCCTCCAGACCGCCCCGAGCGGTAAGCATCAGAACCGGGATCGTAATTTTCTTTTCCCGCAGGGTTTGAAGCAAGGTAAAGCCATCCATGCCCGGCAGCATCACATCCAGAATCAATCCATCGTAAACGCCGCTGAGCGTATATTCCAGCCCATCCGTGCCGGTGTACACCGGATCGACCAGGTAGTTTTCCCGGCGCAGCACCTTACAGATTGCCGCAGACAGGGGCTTTTCATCCTCGACCAGTAGAATTCGCATGTTCTTCTCCCTTCTGGAATATTTTTCTTATTATAGCATGGGGAGTTGCTTCTGTCACCCCATGATTCAGTATACGCCGGAAAGGTTGAAGCTGGTTTGAAAACAGCGGCTGCCGAGACCGGCAGCCGCTTTGGGTTACTGGATATCCAAATCCGCCGTGACCTGGTAATAGTCGCAGGCGTGAGCAGTGTAGTTTTTCACATTTTCCTTGGAAATCATGTTCATTTGCAGGAAGGAGCAGAACACATAGGCGTTGTCGTCCAGAATCATCTGCTGAAGCTTCACGGCCATTTCGCCCCGCTTGGCGGTGTCAAACTCCTTGGACAGTTCCTCAATCAATGCGGTAACTTCCGGATTGTCGTAGGCACCAAAGTTGTAGCTCATGCCGGGGACACAGGAGGTGGTGAAGAAATACTGGGGATCGCCGGAGGGAGCGGTGACCAGGGCGGAAGCATAAATGTCCCAGCTGGTCATATCTGCCAGAAATTCCCGGCGATTGGCAGTGCAGTTGATGTCCACGTCAATGCCGATGGTCTTGAGAGAGGCCTGGGCGGATTCGGCAAGCAGAGGAAGTTCCTGACGGGAAGGGTAGGTCAGCCAGCGGACGGTAAGCTTCTGGCCGTCCTTTTCCCGGATGCCATCGCCGTCACTGTCCACCCAGCCGGCGTTTTCCAGCAGCGCCTTGGCTCGCTCCGGGTCGAAAGCCTCCGTCGTCACCTTTTCTCCGCCGAAGGTGGAGAAGCCGTCCGGGAACGCGCCGTTGCCAACTACCCCGTGGCCGTCCAGCAATGCGGACACAAAGCCCTCCTTGTCAATGCCCAGGGCAATGGCCTTGCGGACGGCTGTATCCTGAATAATGGGGCTGGTCATATTCATGGACGCGAAGAAGGCTCGGGATGTCTGAATGGAGGAGAACTGATAGCCGCCGTTTTCAAAATTGGGGTAAGCCTCGTAGGCCATGCCGTAGGCGGCATCGATATCCCCGGCCTGGAGGGCGGCGGACAGGGTATCGCCGTTAGAAAGGGTGCGGATGGTCAGCTCGTCAATTTTAGGCGTGCCGTTCCAATAATCGGTATTCGGTACCAGGGACAGATGATCGTCCGTTACCAGCTCCTTGACCACATAGGGGCCGGTACCGGTCACAACGCCGTTTTCAAAATCAGAGGCATCCACATCGATGATGCAGCCATAGGGGTCGCCCAGGTAATTCATCAGGGCTGGATTCGGCTCACTGGTGGTAATGGTGAGCGTCTGGCCTGCGGCCTGAATATCCGTGATTTTGGTATCGCCGGGAGCCCGGTCGTGATTTTCCAGCAGATGTTCCAGGCACTGCTTCACCGCCTGACCGTCCATGGCTCGACCGGAGGAGAACTTGACCCCATCCCGAAGGGTGACAGTCCAGGTGCAATCCCCATCGTTCGTCCAGTCTGTTGCCAGCCAAGGCTCCAATTCCATGGAATCCGTGTAGTGCACCAGCGTTTCACCGATGCCGTAGCGGATACAGGCCCAGCCGTTGTAGGTTCGGTGGGGGTCAACGGTTTCCTCCCAGTTTTCGGAATTGAAAGTGGTATCGCCGATGACCATGGTTTTCTTGGCCGCAGGGACAGCAGCCTGTGCCGTATTTCCCGTTTCAGCCGTGGAAGTGCTGTTGCCGCAGCCCGCCAGAAGAAGCAGGACAAGGCAGGCGCTCAGAATCAGAGCAATCGCTTTTTTCATAAGAATCCCTTCTTTCTTTTTTTATAGCACACTGTCAATCAGGCGCTTTGTATAATGATCTTGGGGGGCGCGGATGACTTCATCCGGTGTCCCTTCCTCTACGATATTTCCCTGGTACATCACCAGCACCCGGTCGGCGAATTGCTGCACCAGGGAAATGTCATGGCAGATAAAAAGGATGGAGAGGTTCCGGCCCCGTTGACTGCGCAGCGCATTCAGCAGCTCGATGATTTCCTTCTGGACCGTCACGTCCAATGCAGAGGTAGCTTCGTCGCAGACCAGCAGCTTCGGTTCGATGGCCAGCGCCCGGGCAATGGCTGCCCGCTGGCACTGCCCTCCGCTGACCTGATGAGGATAGCGGCTGGCGAATTCCGGAGAAAGGCCGCATTTTTTCAGCAGCTCCCCTACCCTTTCCCGGGTTTCCTTCCGGGAAACGCCGGCGTTGCGCAGGCTCTCCCCGATGCCATCCCCCAGGGTGCGGCGAGGATCGAAGGAGTCCGTCGGGGTCTGAAAAACCATCTGCATGGTTTTGTAAACCTGGCGCAGCTGCCTGCCCCGCAGATGGGTGATTTCCCGGCCATCCAGGAAAACGCTGCCGGAGGTGGCATCCAGAAGCCTGGCAATCAGGTTCACTGTCGTGGTCTTTCCGCTGCCGCTTTCGCCGATGATGGCCAGGCATTCCCCGGGAAACAATTCAAAGTCAATGCCATTGACGGCGGCAAAATCTGCCTGCCCCTGCCGGGAGAAGGTTTTTCTCAGGTTCTCCACCCGTAAAATCGGTTCCATCCCATCACCTCCGTAGCCGGGGCACCGCGGCAAGCAAAGCCTTAGTATAGTCGGCACGGGGCTGGGACAGCACCTGCCGGGTGCTTCCGCACTCCACGCACCGGCCGTTTTCCAGCACCAAAACTCTGTCCGTCATGGCGCCGATGACGCCCAGATTGTGGGTGACAAGAACAATGGCCGTTCCAAAGGTCTTCCGTACCATCAGCATTTCCTCCACCACCTGCTTCTGAATGGTTACATCCAGGGCAGAGGTAGGCTCGTCCGCAAACAGAACACTTGGATTCAGCAGCATGGCAGCCGCAATGCCAACACGTTGCTGCATACCGCCTGAGAGTTCAAAGGGATAGCTGGCCAGAATCCGCTTTCCATCGGCAAAACCCAGTTTGCCAAGCAGATCCAATGCCTGGACTTCAAAATCCTTCCTGGAAATTTTCTCATGCTCTTTCATTGTTTCAAACAGCTGGGATTCCACGGTACGGATGGGACAGAAGGAGCTGCCCGCATTCTGAAAAATATAGCCCAGCTCCGAGCCGCATAAGGTACGCATTTCTCTGGGCGGCAGCCGGTTCAGCAGTCTGCCCCGATAGCAAATTTCCCCTCCGGTAATTGAGCCTTCGCTTCCCAGCAGTCCCATGGCTGCCTTGATGAGGGTGGATTTACCGCTGCCGCTTTCGCCTACAATTCCCAGAATTTCCCCGGAATGAAGGGAAAAGCTCACATCCCGGATAACCGGCTGTCCCAGATAAGAAATGTCCACATGATTATATCGTAACAATTCTTCCATCGGTTACCTCCGGCTTTTGGGATCCGCATAGTCCCGGATGGTGTCACCCAGGAGGTTAAAGATCATCACCGAAAGAAAGATGGCGATGCCTGGGCTGAAGGTAATCCAGGGGGAGGTGGTCATCAGGCTCCGGGTGTCACTCATCATACTGCCCCACTCCGGAATGGGCGGCTTGGCGCCCAGACCCAGAAAACTCAGCGCCGCCAGCTCCATCATCATAGTGCCAATGTCCAACACGGAAGTGACCAGGATAGGCCCCAGAATGTTGGGCAGGATATGTTTGAGGATGATTTTCCCGGTGCCGCTGCCGGAAAGCCGCACTGCCTTCATCCACTGGGTTTCCTTTTGGGAAAGCGTCTGGCTTCGGGCAATTCTTGCGTACTTGGGCCAGGAAATGGCTGCCAGCGCAATGATGGCATTTTGCAGTCCGCCGCCCAGAGAACCGGCAACCGCCAAAGCGAATACAAGGCCCGGAAAGGCCAGAAATACGTCGGAAATACGCATCAGCACCGTATCCACCCAGCCGCCGGTCCAACCGCAAGTGATGCCAACCGCTGTTCCAACGGCAGTAATGACAGCTACCAGCAGCAGCGTCGAAAAAATACTTGCCCGGCTGCCCGCGATGACCCGGGACAGCATATCCCTACCATAGCGATCGGTTCCCAAAAGATGCTCTGTGTTGGGGGCCTGCTTGGCAATATCCAGGTTTTGCAGATAGGGGTCGTAGGGCGTAAGATGTGCGGAAAAGAAGGAGCAAACAATCAACAGAACCGCCAGCGTCCCAAAAATGATCAAACGGGTTTTTACCGTGTTTTCATGCAGCTTTTGTTTGCGAACTGTTACCTCGCTCACCCGTCCTGCACCCCCAGTCGAATTCTTGGATCAAGGATATGGTAGAGAATGTCTGTGACCAGGTTCACCATCACATAAATAATGGCCATCCAGACCACATAAGCCTGAATCATGGGATAGTCCCGCATGGTGATGGAGTCCACCGCCAGCTTTCCAACGCCGTCCCACATAAAGATGCTCTCAATAATGGCTGTACCGCCCAGGAGGCTGCCGATCGACAGTGCCAAAAGGGTGATAATGGTCAGCATGGAGGACTTGAGAACGCTTTTCCATAGGGTCACGCTTTCCCGAACGCCTCTGGCCTTGGCTCCCAGCACATAGTCCTTGTTCAGTTCCTCCAGCACCGTAGCCCGCACCTGCCGCATATATTTGGCGGACATGGCAATGGCAAGGGTCAGGGTGGGCAGAATGGCGCTTTGCACCGTTGTGCCGTTGGAAATCACCGGCAGCAGCTTCCATTTGATAGAAAACAGCTGCATAAGAAGCAGGGCAACAAAAAAATTTGGCAGACTATTTCCCAGAAAACTGAAAAACCGCAGGAAATAGTCCACAAACCGGTCATGCTTCACCGCCGCCCAGATGCCCAAAGGAATGGAGATGACCACTGTTGCGATAATCGACAATACCGTCAGCAGCAAGGTCGCCGGGAGCTTACCGACAAAGGTATCGAATACATTTTTCCCGGAGACATAGCTGATGCCCATGTTCCCTGTCAGAAGGCCCTTCAGCCAGGTTCCATACTGGGTCAGAAAGGGCTGATCCAGTCCCAGCTCTGCCCGTTTGGCATCGATAATCTCCTGGGCAACCGCGCCTTTGTCCCCGTACAGTTCGATGATGGCATCGCTTCCGGCGGCACGCATCATAGCAAAGGACAGAAAGGTAATGCCCAGCAGAACGGGAATCAACTGGACAATACGCTTTCCGATATATTTTTTCAAGCTAACAGCTCCTTCACTGCCGCCTTCCGACCCTCGATCAGGAACATCGGCGTGGAGGCGTTGTTGATCCGCTCTTCCCTTGTCCAGACCTGCCGCCAGATCTCCTCATCGGCGCTGGCCTGGATTCCCAGATTTCGAAGAACGGACAAATCCCAACCGGGACGACACACCATGGAAAGAGGGGTTTTTCTGGCAATTGCCTCCATGGCATCCACATCCGTTCCGGCAGTCTCGTCCCGGACATCGGAAGCAGACAGAATCTGCCGATCCTCGCTGTGGGCCTGCTTTGCTTCCTCGTCCCACAGATAGCGGTACCAGTTGGCATCGAAATTCAGCAGCAGTCCTCCGGGTGCCAGCACCCGGGTCCAGTGGCTGTAGGCCTTTGCAGGGTTAGGCAGGTTCCAGGTCACATTCCGGGTGACCACCACATCAAAGCTGTGATCCGCAAAGGATAGCTCCTCCGCGTTCATCTGCCGGAACCGGATTTTGTCCGCCAAGGCTCCGGCGTTCCGCCGGGCCTCCGCCAGCATGGACGCCGTATAATCCACCGCTGTCACCTGGTAGCCCATGCCCGCCAGCACGATGGCGAAAAAGCCCGGGCCGGTGCCCACATCCAGAATACGCAGGCTCTCCGGGGCTCTGCCCGGGAACCGGGCGGCGATTTTTCGGGAAATGGTATAGCCCCAGACCCGCTTCTGGTCGGTGGCCAGCTCCTCCTGATTGACACCGGAATAACCGGAGGCCCGGTTCGTCCAGTAGTGGATATTCTCTTCCTCGTAGGATGCAAACTGTCTCATATATGACACTCCTGATGAAAAAAGGCCGCGCTTTCTCCCAAAAGTGCGGCCTTTCCAATGAAATTTGTAGAATTCTGGGAGTTTGCGTATGTTCCTGCCCTCAGGATACCATATTTCGGCGGCTCCCGGAAGCCCCCCTGGGGGTTGTTTTTTCCGCGAAAAGCGAAATTATTTTCTGGCGCAGATACCGAACATGGGAGCGTGGTACAGATCCAGCTCCCCCAGAATCCGGCGTCCCACTGCCTTGTCCACCCGACAGTCGGCAAAGCCCGCCGCCTTCAGCACCGCCGCATCCCATTCCGGTCTTGCCTGACCCACATCCATGGCCAGCGTGATGTCGTCATTTTCCTGCTGGAGGGCTTCGGTCATGCCCACATGGCCGTAGGGGCTGTCCGGGGCCACGGAGCAGTTCTGATCGCTTTCACTGCGGACGTTTTCCGCGTAATCCGCATCGAAATTCAGGAGCACGCCCCCCTTTTTCAGCACCCGGAACCACTCCCGGTAGGCCTTCTCCGGCTCCGGCAGCGTCCAGGTCAGATTCCGGCTGAGCACCATGTCAAAGGTTTCATCCTCATAGCTGAGAGCCTGGGCATCCATTTCCCGGAAAGGAATGGAAAGACCCTCCTGGGCCGCCTGAGCCCGGGCCTCCGCCAGCATGGCGGGAGTCAGGTCGATTCCCTCCACCTGCTGGCCCTGCCGGGCAAGCAGAATGGCAAAAAAGCCGGTGCCGGTACCCACGTCCAGAATCCGCAGCTGCCTTCCGGCAGGAAGGTGCCCTTCAATCTCCCGAAGCCACCGATTTCCCATCTCGTTATCCAACTCATTTTTCCGCACCGCTCCAAAATCATGAGAGCGTTTTGTCCAGTAGTTTTTCACCCGTTGTTCGATTTCCAAATGCTTCACCCTTCTTCGGCTGTTTGCCACTAGTATAGCAAATTTCGGCTTCTCCCGGAAGCCCCCCGGGGGGATAATACTATTTCTTAATAAAATGATTCCATCATTTTATTCTGCCGTTTCACGGCAGACCGCCTGGGCGGCGGTAAGAAATGT
>OIZI01000519.1_pt1 | contig 19506 bp, 19 predicted proteins | sample 1588441 | NCBI WGS metagenome assembly OIZI01 (sample SAMN03283284) | human gut metagenome | biome: human-associated habitat; material: feces | host: Homo sapiens | place: Peru | collected 2012 | reverse complement strand
GCCGTAACTTTGTTCGGCCCGGGTGATTATTGTGCGCTTACGAAACAGGGGCGTTTGGGTAGTTTTTTGACAGACTGAAAAGTGCAGGACCGGTTCAGGCTCTCCTGAACCGGTTCTGCACTTTTGTTATACGATCGGCTCGATGTTCCATGCTGCGCACATGTCCGCATATTTGCTGATCAGTTCGCTGGGATACTCAATGCCGGCCCGCATCTGCCGCTCATAATTTCTGGTCTCCAGCTCGCCGGGGACCAGGATCTCCTCCACACCGGGTGATTTCTGAGAATTCTTCATCTCGTTAATAGCCGCGTCAACGCGCTTGCGGAAGGCCTCAATGTCTGTCATGGCCTTTACGTTGATCACCTGCATCGTGTAGGCAATGTTCAGCGGTGTGTTGTCGTTGTAGTAATCCAGCGACACCTGCTCACGTCCCCACGGACAGTCATTCAGGACAGCGGTCATCAGCGTAGTGGTAAAGGTCAGGCCATAGCCCTTGTATCCCCCCATCGGCTGCAGCGAAACACACGCCTTCGCGTCCGTTGTCGGCTTGCCCAGTCTGTCAAAGCCCCAGTTGTCCGGAATGGGATTGCCCACCACCGCGGCCATGGCTACCTTGCCAAAGGCCACCGTACTCATCGCCATATCCAGCACCACATCCGGCTTGGAGCAGGCCGGTACCGCAAAGCCTATGGGATTGTTGCCCAGCAGCGGCTCCGTTCCGCCTGTCGGCGCAATATTGTTTCCGGCGCCCTGCGTATAGCACATGCCGATCATACCCGCCTTAGCCGCCATCTGCGCAAAATACGCCATGGTCCCCATATGATTGCCGCCCCGCATGGTAACGGTAGCCGTTCCATACTTTTCCGCACGCTGGATGGCCAGCTTCATCGCCTCGTAGGCCGTATACTGCCCCGAGGCATTGTGTCCGTCCATCTGCACCAGCGCACCGGCATCCTTTACGATCTCCACCTCCGCTCTGGGATCCAGCGAGCCGTTCTCGATACCCTTTACATAGGATTCCAGCCGGAGCAGACCGTGGGAGTAGACACCCCGCAGATCCGCCACCGCCTGAATGTCCGCGGTAATATCCGCCACATGCTTCGGCATGCCGAAATGCTGATATACCAGAGACATCCATTCCTTCACGCGGTCATATTTGATATTTACCGTTTCCTTGAAGTGATAGTCCGCCATATACGATCGCCTCCCAACCAGCTCAATTCCGCCGGCAGATCTTTTCTTTTGCTTCCTCGATGGCCTCGTCCAGCCCGGGGATCTCCACATAATAGCTGTGTTCCTCGGCGGGATAGGTGCCGTCGTTGACCTCCGCGTGGAACTGATTCAGGCCCTTCACCATCAGCTCATGGAAATTCCCATATTTTTTGACAAATTTCGGCGCCCTTTCAAAGAAGCCGAACATATCATAAAAATTCAAACCGGCTCCGGCGCAGTCCGTACCCTTTCCGCCTGCAAACAGCGGCATCTTGACGGCTTCGTTCAGCTTCTTGCACAGGCTGACAGGCACACACTCCACCACACACGCAAAGGCGCCGGCCTTCTCAACGGCGATCACATCCTCGTACAGGCTGATGGCGTCGTCCAGCTTCTTGCCCTGCACTCTCATACCGCCCAGCGCCGCGGCGGACTGGGGCGTCAGGCCGATGTGGGCAAACACGGGGATACCGGCCTTCACGATAGCCTCGATGCGAGAAGCCACGTTCTTGCCGCCCTCCAGCTTTACGCAGTCGCAGCCGCCCTCTTTCATCAGGCGCACGGCGCTGTGTACCGCCTGCTCATCGCTCTCCTGATAGCTGCCGAAGGGCAGATCCCCCACGATCAGCGTGTTGGGCGCTCCGGCCACCACCGCCTTGGTGGCCAGGATCATCTGCTCCAGTGTAACGGGTACCGTGCTGCTGTAGCCATAGACGACATTGGCCAGCGAGTCGCCCACCAGAATCGCCTGGCAATCGCTCTCGTCCACGATCCTGGCCATACAGTAGTCATAACAGGTAATCATGGAAAAATGCTTTCCTTCTTCTCTCAGCGTCTTGAACTGGGGGATCGTGATTTTCTTACTCATATCGTTCTCCTTTTCTTTCTGTATCGGCAGGGATTTATTATCCGACCAGCCGGATGGGATCCCAGTTGGGCTTTCCTGAATACTCCTTGGGCTGCTCCTCGCCGGCAAACAGTCTCCATGCGCCTGCCGCAAGCGCCTCCATCTCATATTCACCCGCCACCACCGTGACCGGTGCGATCCACGCCACATACTCCGTAATTTTTTTCGTCAAATAGCTGTCCCGTGCCATACCGCCGGTCAGGATGATCTGATCCACCTTGCCCCGCAGCGGGACCGCCCGTGCGGCGATAGTCTTTGCGATAGCGTAGATCATCGCTTCCAGCACCACTTTGGCATAGGCATCTCCCTGCGCGATCCGCTTTTCCACTACCCTCAGGTCGGACTCGCCCAGCAGATCCATCAATCCGCCATTTTCAAAAGTTCTCGCCTTCAGCTCCGCATGGGAATATTTCCCGCTGAAGCACAGGTCGATCAGCTGCCCTGTGGGGATGTCGCCGCATCGCGTCGGCGTAAAAGGACCTGAAGAGTTCAGCAGATCGTTGGTATCCACGATGAGGCCCTCTCTGTGGGTGGAAATGGAGATCCCGCCGCCCAGATGCGCCACGATCAGGTTCAGCTTCTGATACGTCTTACCGACAGAGGCAGCGTAGCTTCTGGCAACTGCCTTCTGGTTCAGCGCATGGCTTCCGCTTCTGACATACACGTCCTTCATTCCGGTAAACCGCGCAATGTCCAGCAATTCGTCCGTATCGGGCGGATCCACCACGCACGCGCGGCCGCCGTACTCCGTCCGGAATGCGTCAATGATCTGGCACGCCAGTCTGGCAGGATGCTCACCGAAGGGACCGTGACGCGCCCCCTCCAGCATGTTGGCATTCACCTCGTAAATGCCGCCGGCACAGGGATACATGGCGCCGCCTCTGGCAACAAACACATCCGTTCTGGACAGATCATACTGATGCTCCGCCGCCACGGCGCGGATACTCCGCTCAAACTCCGGCAGCAGTTCCTGAATATGTCGGTTGCCCCGCACGGGATTGGTAATGGATGTAAGGAAGAGCGGCTCCTGGTTCCGAAAGGCCGCGATTTTGGAAGAGGTGGAGCCAAGGTTGATGGCAAAAATGAAACAATCCTTATCCGGCACGAGTTCCCCTCCTTTCCGCGGTCAGCACCGCCATCGCAATGGTATTTTTCTTTGCCTCCGCCGAGTCGGCACGAGATGTGAACACCACCGGCTTTGTGGTACCGGCCACCGCTCCGCCTGCGGCGCAGTCCGTCACATATTGGATGCCCTTCAGCAGTGCGTTTCCCGTTTCCAGATCCGGCACGATCAGCACATCCGCATTTCCCGCTACAGGATCGTCGTAGCCCTTATGCCGCGCGGCGCGCTTTGACAGCGCCAGATCCACCGACAGCGGACCACAGACCCTGCACCCGCTGATCTCTCCGTCTGCATACATCTGCCGCAGCGCTGCGGCATCCGTGCTGGAGACCATCTTGGGATTGACCACCTCATTGGCGGACAAAACCGCCACCTTTGGTTCCGCATAGCCCAGCGCGTGCAGCAGCTCCACCGCATTGAGAATAATCTGTTTTTTTGTTTTCAGATCCGGCGCCGGAATAAATCCGGGGTCAGAGATAAAGAGCACCCGATCCTCTTCTTCGATCCGCACCTCCACAGCCGCCACAGCGCTTAACGTCCGATCCCCGTCACGGATCCCGTGTTCCCTGTTCAGCAGCGCTCTGATAAAGGCTCCCGAATCCATCAGCCCCTTCATGACAATGTCTGCTTCTCCGGTGCTGGCATCCCGCACTGCCATTTCCGCCGCCTCCTGATCGGAACCGGCACGGAAGATCTCATACGCATCCAGCGGCTCTCCAAGCTGTCTCAACATCAGCTCAATGCGATCCTTATCGCCATATAGTCTTCCGCGCACCAGACCCTCCCGGCGTGCGTCGGACACAGCCCGCAGCACCTCCTCATCTCCGGCGGCCGCCACGGCGATCACCTTCACCGGCAGATCTCTAACTGCTTCATATACTTCGCTGATACGCCTCACGCCGTCACCTCTCTTCTGTCATACGCAAATACCGCCTATACTTTTCACGAGCCTCCTGTTCCGCCTCCCGGTCCAGCATCTCCGCGATCTGCGGGAATGTCTTCCGCAGCGAGGCAAAACGCACCTCACCGGCCAGAAACGCCTGAAAATCTCCGGTCGGCTCTCCGGAATCCAGCACGAAGGGATTCTTCCCCTCCTGACTTCTCCGGGGATCATAGCGATACAGGAACCAGTAGCCCGCTTCCACAGCGCGGCGCATCTCACCCATCACATCGGACATTCCGCATTTCAGTCCATGGTTGATACACGGCGCATACGCAATAATCAGTGATGGGCCGTTGAAGCTCTCCGCCTCCTGAAGCACCTTCAGATACTGCTCATAGTTGGCGCCCATTGCCACCGAGGCCACATAGACATTGCCGTAGGCCATGGCCATCCTGCCCAGATCTTTCTTGCTGGCGCGCCGTCCGGCCGCCGCAAACTGCGCCACCGCGCCCTTCTGCGTCGCCTTGGATGCCTGTCCGCCGGTATTGGAGTACACCTCCGTATCCAGCACCAGTATATTGACGTCCTGACCGGAGGCCAGCACATGATCCAAACCGCCGTAGCCAATATCATAAGCCCATCCGTCACCGCCGATGATCCAAACGGACTTCTTGCTGAGGAAGTCCCTGTTTTCCAGAATCTGCGCCACAAGCACCTTGTCCGCGCCCTCTTTTCTCTTTTCCAGCGCGTCCACAAAGGCATCGGAACAGGCAACCGTGCCGTCCTTGTCTTCAAAGTGCGCGATCCACTGCTCCGCAGCGCGTCTCAGCTCCGGATCCTGCGTGGTGCTGGCCAGCATCTGCGTATATTCTCTGACCCTTTCCCGCATGGCGTCGCCCGCCAAAGCCATACCATAACCGAACTCACCGTTGTTCTCAAACAGAGAGTTGGCCATGGCAGGGCCGCGCCCCCATTCGTTTTTCATGTACGGCGCCGCAGGGAAATCCGTAGCCCATACCGCCGAGCAGCCTGTCGCCGCAGCAATGGTCATCCGCTCGCCGAAGAGCTGCGTGACCTGCTTTACATATGGTGTCTCGCCGCAGCCGGGACAACAGCCGGGGAATGACAGCAGCGGCTTTGCGAACTGCGCATTCTTCACGTTGGTAGGCGGCAGGGGATTTACCGATGGTCTGCGGCTGAGAAGTTCCCAGTTCTCCTGTTCGCCCAGCTGCGATGCCAGCGGTGCCATCCGCAGGGCGCTTCCGCTTCTGGGACACACAGACACACAGCTTCCGCAGCCCACACAATCCATGGGATCCACCTGTACGATATATCGGTAGCCCTCCAATCCCCTGCCAGCAGCCTTTGCCAGCTTGGGCAGCGCCACGGTGTCATCTGTATTCTCCACCAAAAATGGACGGATCGTCCCATTGGGGCACACATACGCGCAGCGGTTGCACTGCACACAGGCGTTGGGATCCCATTCCGGCACATGGTTGGCGATCCCCCGCAGCTCATACTTTGCCGTTCCGGCAGGCATGTGACCGTCGGCATAGTCATAAAACGTGCTGACAGGCAGCGTGCCGCCCCGGCCGGTCAGAACAGGCTTCATGATCCGATCCACATATTCCGGCGCACCGTCGGCGATCCCCTGCTTTTCGACCCAACCGGTCTCTTTCAGCCATTCCTCTGTGATCTCATAGGCACGAACCTGTTCCAGCGCCGCGTCCACCGCCTGATAATTCTTCGCCACCACGTCGTCACCCTTGCTGCCGTAGGTCTTCAGCGCGGATTCCTTCATTTTGGCAGCAGCCTGTTCAATGGGGATCACCTTCGTAATGCCAAAGAAGGCTGCCTGCAGCAGTGTATTGGTGCGGCTGCCAAGGCCGAGATCCTCCGCGATCCTGCTGGCGTCAATGGTATACAGCCGGATATGGTTTTCCAGCGCAAAGCGCTTGAAGGCATCCGGAAGCTCCCGCTTCAGATCCGCCTCATCCCACGCGCAGTTCAGCAGGAATGCGCCGCCCGGCTTCAAAACGCTCCACATATCATATTTGTGCAGGAAAGACGCCTTGTGGCACGCCACAAAATCCGCGCGGGAAATACCGTAAGAGGCGAGGATCGGCCGCTGTCCAAAACGCAGGTGGGACTTCGTCAGTCCGCCGGACTTTTTCCCGTCGTACTCGAAATACGCCTGAATGTACTTATCCGTACAGGCTCCGATGATCTTGATGGCGTTTTTGTTGGCACTCACCGTACCGTCTGAGCCAAGACCCCAGAACATACAGCTGACAAGCCCCTCGTCATCCGCGGCAAGCGTTTCCGCCGCAGGAAGAGAAGTACCCATCACATCATCATGGATCCCCAATGTAAAGTGGTTCTTCGGGTAGTGCGCTTCCGCGTTGCGCAGCGCCGCGCAGATCTGCTCCGGCGTTGTGTCTTTTCCGCCGATGCCATACCGCCCGCCGGTGACGCGGATGGAACGTCCGGTCTCCGCAACAGCGGCGCACACATCCTCATAAAGCGGCTCGCCCAGTGCGCCGTTCTCCTTTGTGCGATCCAGCACCACAAGATCTCTGGCTGTCTCCGGCAGTGCCTGCAGGAAATACTTCATGCTCCACGGCCGGTACAGATGCACATTGATAAAGCCCACCTTTTTCCCGGCTTTGGTCAGCGCTTCCACCGTTTCCATACAGGCGCCGGCCACCGAGCCCATGGCGATCACCACCGTCTCCGCATCCTGTGTACCGCAGTAGGAAAACGGTTGATACCTCCGTCCCGTCAGCGTGCCGATCTCCTCCATATACGCGGCCACATCATCCGCCACCCGCTCATAGCGGGCGGAGCAGGCTTCCCGCACCTGGAAATAAACATCCGGTCCCTGTCCCGTGCTGACCACCTCGGGATGATTCGGATTCAGCGCGCTGCGTCTGAACCGCTCCAGTGCCTCACGATCCACCAGCTTTGCCAGATCCGCATAATCCAGACAGTCGATCTTCTGGATCTCGTGAGAGGTTCGGAAACCGTCAAAAAAGTGCAGAAACGGGATACTGCTGCGGATGGATGCCAGATGCGCCACCGCGCCCAGATCCATCGTCTCCTGTACGCTGGAGGAAGCCAGCATGGCATATCCTGTCTGCCGGCAGGCCATCACATCGGAATGCTCCGCATGAATCGAATAACCGTGCAGCGCCACAGATCTTGACGCCACGTGGATCACAGAGGGCCGCAAATTCCCTGCGATGCGGTACATGGTCGGCACCATCAGCAGCAGTCCCTGCGAGGAGGTATACGTTGAGGTCAGCGTTCCCGCCAACGTTGCGCCATGTACCGTGGAGATCGCCCCGGCCTCCGACTGCATTTCTACAAGCCGCACCGTGTTTCCGAAAATATTCTTTTTCCCGTTTGCCGCCCATGTGTCAATATGCTCCGCCATGGGGGAAGACGGCGTGATAGGGTAGATCGCCGCCACCTCTGTGAACGCATAGGATGCATAAGCGGCGGCTTCATTTCCGTCCATTGTAGCTTTCATGTTTTCTCCTAAATCGTCTAGTTTTCATGAGTTGGGCATATTGCGGCCGGAAACTCAATTTCTGTAATGTCAGTCAAAAATATGCTGCGTCCGCACCATGGTCGCCAGCTCCAGTCCGTCATAGGACTCGCCCATATCCTGAACCGCATTGATCTTCGCCACCACATCGGCGTCAAGTACGCCCATCTCCGCGGTTTTGATATTGTCCGCCACATGCGCCACCTCTCTGGCGCCCATGGGATCACTGTGGATCTGCTCATTGGACATCACATACCGCAGCGCCATCTGGATCATATTCAGACCCTGCTCCTCGGCAATGTCATACAAACCGTTCAGCTTTTTTCCCAGCATGGCCAGCTTCGGATCGTCGCTCTTCATGAAGCGATCCGCCGCATCCCGCCGCACAGATACCAGTCCGGGATTGTTCTGACCCAGACAGCCGCCCACCATAACGCCCACATTGTGTTCCTGCGCTGCAGGCAGTAGCTCATCGCAAATCGGGCGGGAAAGCAGGCTGATGCCGCCGGCGGACATCACAACGTCAATGCGGTCCGTCTTGATCATCCGTGCCAGCGCGTTGGAATCCCACGAAGCCGCGCCGATAAACTTTGTCAGGCCATCCTTCTTGCACTGCTCCAGCACCTCGGTAACAACTGCGTCGCCTGTGTCATAGTTGGCGTGCCACTGACGGTCAAGCTCGTGGATCAGCAGCATGTCAAAGCAATCCACCCGCATCACCCACATGCTGTGCTTGATGTTGCGCATGATCTCATCGGGATCCTGGAACGCCGCATCCCCTCTCGCCCGGGAGATCAGCTCATGCAGATGTCCCACCTTGGCACACACATAGGGGCGATCCGTCTTGTGTCTTTGCAGCGCACGACCCACGATGGCCTCGCCTTCGCCAAAGCCATAGGCCTGCGCCGTGTCGATCAGGTTGATGCCATGCTCAATGGCGTAGTCAATGATATGGTCGGCCTCCTCCGGCGACACGCCGAAAAAGCCCGTAAACTGAAAGCCTCCGAGTCCCAGTGCGGAAACGCGGTAATTGGTTCGCCCAAGTGTACGATAAATCATAATTGTCCCCCTTTTCTTTATGCAAGCCCTTCCATGCGGGCCTTTCGTTCTTTAAGATAGCTTTGAAATCCTTCCATGGTCAGATTAACGATCTGCTCCTCAGGAAAGTCCATGTCGTCCAAAAATGCCATCATGTCGCCCACCGCGCCTATGTGATCCGGATAGTGGGCATCGCTGGATACGCACACGCGCGCCTTCTGCCGCATGATCTCCTGCACGCAGTCCCGCAGATACGTCCAATGCTCCTTCCGGCTTTCCGCCATGTAGCTGCCGTTCAGCTCCAGAAGCTTTCCGTTTTCGGCACACGTTGCGATGACCTTCCGGTAATCGGATCGGGTGCGGATGTCATGAAAATGTCCGATCATATCCACATAGGGATCGCAGATCGCGCTGCAATACCCGTCGGTCACCGCCCGTTCATCGGGAAATGATGCCGCCAGGACATGATTGCTGGCGATCACAAAGTCCAGTTCGGACAAATACCTGTCCGGAATGTCCAAATGTCCCGCGGCATCCAGAATGCTGAGTTCCACACCCTTGTAGATCCGCACCCCCTGGATGACCTCCGGCAGCAGCACCTGCGCCGCCGGCACAAACTCGGCCACACCGCCCGGAATAGCCGGTCCGTGTTCCGTCAGGCAGATGCCCTTCAGCCCGTGCTCTGCCGCAGCCTGCACGTTTTCCCGCAGTGTTCCCCATGCGTGACCGGACAGGATAGTATGGGTATGGGTATCCACCTGCGGGATTTTGTTACGAAGTGCGCTCATACATCCTCCTCCAACAATTTCATCGTGATCCGAAACAGCGCCTCGGCAAAGGCTTCATCGTTGATCGCGCAGGGATACTCCCGCACCTCGATCTGTCGGGGAAGCTCCCGCTTCAGCGTTTCAAACAGTACGCTGTCCGCCTGCGGGTCATACAGTGGCCCGCCTGCCACATCCATGGCGGACACCCCCTTCAGCGGAAGGGCAACCACCACCTTGCCCGCCGACTCTGCCAGCCGGCGTGCGATCTCTCTGCCAAAGCGTTCGTTCTCCTCCGCCGAGCTGCGCACGAAGCAGACCTCCGCATTGTGGCAATACATCTTCCGCTCCTGCTTGTCCGGAGGGATCCTGTCCCTGCCGTAAAACTGCACCATGTCCGCTCCGCCTACCGATACGATGCGCTTCACGCCGCTGCTTCCCGCACGCAGCAGTCTGCCCTTCACCTCCGGTGCCGGGCTGCCCGCCAGCGCCATCGTCAGCTCCGGGATGGTCAGATCCACTATCGCGTCAAAAAAGCCGTTTTCCGCATACTGTTCCATGGCCTCGCCGCCGATCCCGTTGGCGTGAAACGCAAATACCTCGCAGTTCCGGCTCTCCAAAAGCGCACGCAGCCTGTTCACGCACGGAGTCGTTACGTCCCACATGGATACCGCGACTCTTTTGCGTCGTTTGTCCGCCTGCGTTTTCTCCTTTTCCGGTACGTTCACCATGCCGCCGGCAGCCGCCGCCGCTTTCTCAAGTACTGCCCGCAGAATGGAATTCAGTCCCGCGATGTCCACAACGGAATTCATCAGCAGCGTGCTGCCTGCGCCTTCAAACGCTTTCGCAGTACCGTCCAGATTCAGGATGGTCGATACCAGCAGCTTCGGCATTTCCGGAGGCAGCCTTCGGATGATTCCCATTGCCATTGTGGTTCCCTGTCCGCCGCCCATGGCAGCAAAACCATCCGCTTCGCCGCTTTCATACAGTCGGTTTATGATCCTGGCGGCGCCCTCCACCATGGCGTCCATACAGGCCACGCGGTCGCTGCATGTCCGGATCGCTTCTACCGTCGTTCCGGCAGCCTGTGCCACTGCTCCGGCGGGATAGTCCGCAACGCCGTTGCCGCCCCTGGTGCTGAGATCCATCCAAACAGGCTGCACGCCGTTTTTCTGTAATTGCGCCGCGAAATACCGGTATTCCTCCGCTTTTGTGTCAAATGTCCCGGCCAATACTACCTTTTTCATGCTCCGCCTTTCATCCTTCGCAGCTGTCGTATACGGCCTTCACGATTTTGTAGAAGCTCTCCTTTTCCAGACTCGCGCTTCCCACCGCAACGCCGTCAACGTATCTTTGCGCGCAGATCTCCGCCGCATTATCCGCCGTAACGCTTCCGGCATAGAGGAACCGGATCGTTCGTGCCGTAGCCTCGCCAAACATATCCCGCAGCATCGTGCGGATCTTCCCGGCAAGGATTCCGATACTCTCCGGCGCCAGAGACAGTCCCGTCCCCATCGCCCATACCGGCTCATACAGCACCACAAGCCCCTCACTTTCCCCCAGCCGGAAACAGGCCTGCTTCAGCTGGCTCTCCAGCACCGCACCGGTCAGGTGCAGCAGCTGCTGCCGTTCATTTTCGCCGATGCAGATCACCGGATGCATTCCGTGCTCCACGGCCTGCCTTGCCTTGCTGTTGATCTGCTCGTCGCTGTCACCATGCGCCTTTTTCGCGGCGGAATGCCCCACCACGGCATACTGGCAAAACTCCGACAGCTGTCTGGCGCATACGCGGCCATAGGCCTCCGTCTCGTTCATATCCTGGGCGGACAGCCCGAACCCGCTCTGTGCGCAAAGCCCGCTCACCGCCGGCAGCGCCATCAGCGCCGGAGCAAATACGATCTCTGTCTTTTCCAGAAATGGCCGCAGATCATATTCTCCCTCCGAAAAAGCCCGCACCATGGCGGCGGATTCCGCCACAGTTTTGCTGTTTTTCCAGTTGGCCATGACATATTTCTTCATTGCGTCTTACTCCATATCCAGGTAAATGCCTTCCGTGTATGTATGTACCTGTGCGAAATCATGCATCTCGCCCCGGCGTGTGAGGATCAGATCTCCCGGCTCTACCTCCGCGAACCGGCCATTGACGCAGACCGTACCGCGTCCCTTATAGATGAGCCACGCCTGATCGAAGGGATGGCTGTGATTCGGGAAGCTGTTGTTCTTTTCATACGTCACCGGTTCACCGGTCAATACCGGCCGGTCGAACCTGCTGAGCCGGAATACGCCGATGTCGCCTTCCGTCCAGTCGCCGTGAAATACATAGACCGTACACCGGTCCATCCAGTAGCCCGGTGCGCTTTTCGCCCGAATGGTGATCGTCCCCGTATTCAATATGATCCCATTGGAGGGCGCCTGCCCTGTATTCATGGTATACTCTGTCCCCTCAGCCGTCACAAACGCGCGTCCCTTTACCACAAACGCCGCCGTTTTGGGCTGCCGGCTCCGGATCTCAAGATCCTTTCCCGCGATCACCGTATGTACGCTGAAATCCTTCAGCTTCGACCACTGTGGAAAAGCCGCCTCATATTTGTTGATGATTGGCATAGTAACCGCCTTTCTCCTTTCCGCTAATCCTCCACCGGCTCCCCGTGGGTCTGCACCCACAAAAAACCGGGATCCCCGTTCTGGCGCATCCTGCTGCCAAAGCCGATGCTACTGATGGGGCCGTCCGCCACAGCCGCGTGGTGATGCGTTCCCCGTCTCGTGCATATGCAGTCACCCGGCTCCACGGTATAGGGAATCCCCTCGGAGTAAACGGTGCATTTGCCCATCAGAGGAAGCCAGTATTCGTCATAATCGTGATAGTGATTGTCAAAGCAGGTATTGCTGAAATAATCCACCGGCGTACCCGGATTTTCCGGATGATCCACCCTGTCAAAGTGGAACATCGCGATCTTTGCCCACTTCGGCCAGACGCCGGAGCAGACAAACACCTTGGCCTCCTCCAGATAGAAGCCCTTGCAGATCTCCGTCGTCATGGTAAATGCACCGCTTTCCAGCACGATGCCCTGCCCGGGCGCCGTCTTGCCGGAGTCGATCACATAGCGCTCACCATCCGCCGTAATGGTCACCTTGCCCTGCAGCGGAAAGATCGCGCACTTCGGATACCCTGTGTCGATCTGTCTGGTCTCTCCGACCTTTACCGCGCAGATCTCGTATTTCCGCAATTCGCACCAATCCGGAAATTGTTCATAATGGTACTGTTTCACAAGCGGCATAACTCTTCCTCATTTCTGGCCGTGTCCGTACTGTTAAAACTTGACGGACTTAAACTCTCTGATACAGTTGGAGATCGCCATCTCCACCGGAAGACGCTCCACGCTGGAGGCGCCGTAGAAGCCGTGGATGCCCGTGGTGTGATTCATCACATATTCAAAGTCCTTGGGGAACGCCACCAATCCGCCGTGTACGATGCAGATCACATCCTTCCGCACGGAGACCGCCGCGTCTCTCAGCCGCTGCGCGAATTTGCAGGTGTCCTCCATACTCATCAGCACATCCGGGTTCGCGCCGTTGGAGCCACCGGCCGTCATGCCCGTGTGTAGCACGATCACGTCCGCGCCGGCAGCCGTCATCGCCATGGCATCCTCCTCACACCACACATAGGGGGTGGTCAGCATGTCCTTTTGATTGGCCAGCCGGATCATCTCCACCTCTTTTTCATAGGTGATGTCGCTGGTGTCGCAGATCTGCCGCCAGTGTCCGTCAAAACCGCCTACCGTGGGGAAATTCTGGATCCCGGAAAAGCCCAACTCCCGGAGCTGATCCAGAAACTTATCCATATCCCGCAGCGGATCGTTGGCAAAAACGCCGCCTAGCACCGGAGTCTTCTTCACCGCGCCAAGGATCCACGGCGCCATCTCCAACAGCTGACCGTTGGAGTCACCCACCGACAAAATGCCCATGGTGGAGGAACGCCCGTTCATCCGGTAAATACCCGTGTTGTAGCAGATAATCAGATCCGTTCCGCCCATTTCCTCGCTCTTGGCGGAAAGACCCACTCCGGCACCGGAGCCGATGATCGGAATACGCCTGTCAATGCAGTCATACAGATGCGCCAAAATGTCTTTTCTTACGATATATGCCATAATGCAGCTCCTTTTACAAAATTATTAGAAAATCGACGGCAGGTAGGAAACAAGCTGCGGAATCAGCAGCAGGATCGCCACCAGGATCACATTGCCTGCGATAAACGGCATGGACTCCTTGATGACCTCCGAGCTGGGACATTTGGCGATACTGGCCGTCATGTAGATCAGACCTCCGACAGGGGGCGTATTCAGGCCGATCATGATGACCAGCGTTGCCACCACACCGAACCAGATGGGATCGATGCCCAGCGCAAGGATCGTCGGCGCCATGACCGGCACGATGACCGTCTGCAGCACCAGATTGTCCAGGATCATGCCGAGGAAGAACAGCACCACCATGCAGAAGCCCACCACCACGAAGGTAGAGGTACCCATGACCTTCAGCTGTCCGGCAATCCAGTTGGACACGCCCAGAGAGGCGATCAGCCAGTTGAACACGCCCGCTACAGACAGCAGGATCGTAATGGTCGCCGTGGAGCCAGCGGCGCGGATCAGCATTTTGAAGACGTCCTTCAGCGTGATCCGCTCATAGGTACGGGCCAGGATCAGCGCGATCACGCAGGAAAACGCACCGATCTCCACCACCGTACCAAAGCCGGTCAGCAGGCACACCATGACCAGCAGCGGCAGCAGGAACGCCGCGAAGCCCTCCTTGAACCGTTTGCCTACAAAGCTCCAGCCGCGCCAGTCCGTCTTGGGGAAATTGCGGCGCTTACTGATCACCACAGAAATGACAAGCTCAAAAATACCCAGCAGCAGTCCGGGGACGATTCCGCCGATAAACATCTTCCGCACCGAGCAGTTGAAGTAAATGGCCATCAGGATGAAGGTGCCGGAAGGCGGAATAATGGGACCGATGATGGAGGAGACCTCCGTGATCGCCGCCGCATAGCCGGCGGGATAGCCCTGCTTCTTCATCATGGGGATCATCAGCGAGCCGATGGAGGCCGTGTCCGCCACAGAGGAACCGGAAACACCGGCAAACACCATGGAAGCAATGATATTGATGTGAGACAGGCTGCCGCGGATATGTCCCACTATGGAGTCCAAAAACGCCACCAGCCGTTCGCTCAAGCCGGTGGAGTTCATGATCTCGCCCAGCATGAAGTAAAAGGCTATCGCGGCAAAACTGATATTATTGATACCGCTTACAATACCCTGTCCGATCACCGCCACCGGCATACTGCCCGGATAGATCAGCATGAAAACGGCGGAGGACAGGATCATGGACAGAAATACCGGAAAGCGCAGCAGCATCAGCACCAGCATCGTGCCAAGCAGGACGACCAGTTGGATCACAGTAATAGAACTCATCGTCAGTTTTCCTCCTTGCTCTTCTTTTTCAACAGCAGCTTGATCAGCGTCAGGATCGCCGCAAACGCAACACCTACGCCAAACACCATAATGGGTACATAGCGGAAGGATTCATCATAGCGCAATCCCGACTGTACGAAGCCGATGTTATTGTTATAGGCGATCTTGCCCGCGATGGTCAGTCCGACGCCCGCCAGCACGCCCACAACGTCAATGATAACGTCAAAGCATTTGATAAAGGTCTTGTTGGCCCATGAGGAAATAATATCCATGACCAGATTGCTTTTTTTCAGCCAGGCATCCGGCGCTCCCAGCGCGGTGATCCACAAGATGCCGAGAATACAAATATCCTCCGCCCACCAGAGTGTCACATCGGGCAGTGCGTAGCGGCAGATGATCTGCGCCACCATAACAAGGATCATCGCGCCGAGGATCGTGGCAATGATCGCGTCCAGCGTCGCGCAGATGACCCGCTCGATTTTTTCGATCGTCTTTTGCATGCTCTTCTTCTCCTAATTCTCATTCCTGGCCAAGCCAGCGTACCGCGTTGCTGAGCATCCGGATCATGCTGGGATGCCGCAGCGCCTGAAACGTCGGATTGGCATGACCGGGCAGGATCACCGCGACCCGTCCCTTTCCGGATTCATGCGCCCATGCGCAGGGCTGCCGGCCATCCTCGGCAAAGCTATAGGCCAGAACAGTGGTGTTCTCCTCCGTCAGGCCGCCCACCTGAAAATGCTCGTCCAACAGTGAGGTAAACCCGCTGACACCCTCCATGATAGGGTGGCCGCACCCCTCCACAGGCTCCACCGTAATAGCGGACAGGGGCGGATGCCCCATAAAGTAGCCGTGTACCGCTTCTGTGATCACCGGATGCTCCTTGGGGATAAAGGCAAAGCCTGCGTGTACGATCAGCAGTCCGCACCCGTCGTTGTTCACAAAATCCGCCCATTTGTAGGTAAAGCTTTTCTGATACCAGTTTTCTCCGTCCCTCGGGGCTTCGCTGATGGAGTTTTTGAAGGAAACGATCAGATCCGGCGCACTGAGCATGTCCTCGATCTGATCCACCCGATCCATTACACAGACGTTCCAATCGTTTCTGTCGAAAATCTGCTCTACGACAGGTAAAATGGTAGACTTCGGGTGGCCGAAGTCATCAATCAAAACCAGAGCACTCTTTTTCACGTTATGTTCCTTTCCCTCCGTGTGCTATGCATCGTCTCTTCCGCACCAGCGCACCGCGTTTTTCAGCAGCGTCATGACTGGCGTGGACTCAATGGCCTCCTGCAGATGTCCCACAGAAATTCCGCAAACACGGCCGGCGCCGGCCTCGTTGACAAAGCAGCCGATACTCTCGCCGGCGCGGGAGCTGGTGGCCGCAAGCACCGTTGCCGTGCTGTCTTTCCGCAGTACCACGCGGTACTGCTCGTCCCGCAGTGTGAATCGTTCAACGTCCGCAAGCACCGGATGCTCCGTCACCGGTGAAAATGTCACATCGCCAAAGCAGCCGAACGGCATGGCGTCAGGAGCGGGAAACAGCATATTATTAAAGAAAGGCGGCCTGCCCGCCTCGACAACCACCTTTGCCTGCAGCAGCTCGGTATAGATCGGATGGTGCTCCGGAATATGATCCAGTCCGCTGTGGACCGCGATATAGCCGCAGCCATCCTTTTTCACAAAACCGGGAACGTTGTACGCGAACTGGGATTCATACCAGTTGGGCGTGTCCATCCGCCAGTTCTCCTGTCCATCCTTAAAGTTCACGATCAGATCCGGCGCGCCCTGAAACAGGCAAATGGACTCAAGTCCCGACAGTACACACACATGCCACTTCGACAGATCAAACATGTTACGAATGGTCGGAAGCAGTTGATAGGCCGGATGCATAAAATCTTCCACTAAAACGTATGCGGTCTTTTTCATGTCGTTATCCTCATTCGTGTTGTGCGGATATAACGGAAGCCCGCTGAAAGTAGGCTTCCGTTATATCCTTGTTCAAAATCACTCTGCCAGATCTCTGATCTGCTCGTACAGCGTCACGTCAAAGCCCTCGGCCTCCGCGATCTTTGCGATATTTTCAGCGATCGGTGCGCGGAAGGATTCAATGTCGCTCTCCTCCTTGGGGATCACCGTCAGGCCGCCCTCATCCACCGCTTTGGCGACCGTTTCGTCCATAGAGGCAAACAGCTGCGTGGTAAAGGCGTCTTTGCTGGCCGCCAGCGCCTCTGTGATCCAGCCCTTCTGGGTGTCGCTCAGCTTGTCCCACGTTGCCTGAGACATGTAAAGGCCAAGAGACTGATACACATATTCCGTCTGCATGTAATAGGGGCAGACCTCCGTGCAGCCGATCGAGATGGACAGCACGATGTCGTTCTCCTGTGCGTCAGCCAGACCCTGCTCCACCGCCATATAGGGGGAGCCGTCCACCGTAACGGGAGTTGCGCCCAGCACATCCCACGAGGTCAGATAAATGGGGTTGTTGGAAACTCTGATCTTCACGCCCTTCATATCGTCCAGCTTATAGACGGGCATTTTGGTGTTCAGACCTCTGGGGAAGTTCATGCAGGTCTCGCCCACGAACTTGACGCCGTTGCCCTCCTCCACCTTACTCATCATGCTTGCGAACACGTTGCTGCCGATGAACTTCTCATAATGATCCTGAGACTGGAACAGGAACGGCGTACACATAACACCGAAGTCATTTCCGCCCTGCAGGATCTCCGCGTCACTGACGCCCGTTACAAAGCAGTCCAACGTACCCGCCTTCAGCTGGGCAAAATGATGTGCCACAGTACCCAGCGCACCGTCGCTGATGATCTGCAGCGACATCTTGCTGCCGGAAACCTTCTGCAGCTCTTCGCCGAACGCAGCGGAAGATGTGTAGTGGACCGCGGTCTGATTGGTGGTCACGCCCAGCTTGAGAACGATCGCCTCATCTCCGTCGTTACCGCCCTGCTCCGTGTTGGCCGTGGTGCCGCAGCCGCACAAAAGGCCCAGCCCCATCACCAGCACCATCAAAAACGCAAGTGCTCTCTTCATATTTTCTCCTCCATCTTGTTTTTCCGCAAAAAGTCTACATTATAGACATTTTGTCGGCTTATGATATAATTATAGTCCCTGTCAGGACAATAGTCAAGAAGATTCTACATTTTTGTCAAAAAGCAAAAAAGTAAGGTTTGACATTTGTCAAACCTTACTAAAGTTTTCCGGTGCCATTGGATTCCAACCCATTTCCATGGAGCATTCCTTGCCGGATTGCACCGCTATTGGGATCAATTCATCTATGATGTTCTCCATATTGGCCTTTGTTGTGGAGAAGCTCATGGCCGTATGCACAAGACCCTGACTGTCAAAGATCGGAACAGAAAGACAATAGGTGTTGTCCAGCATCTCGCCCCGATCCAGGGAGTAGCCTCTTGTCCGGATGTCGTCCAACTCCTCCGTCAGACGCGCCTTGTCGATGATCGTTGTGGGTGTCAGCTGCTTTGGCGATATTTGCTCCAGCATATGCGCCCTCATGTCCTGCGGCTGATAGGCCAGCAGCAGCTTTCCCATTGCTGAGCAGTACAGGGGAAACGGGCTTCCGCTGGTGATCTCCGTCTGGCGCGAGGGAAATACCGCCTTGATCAGCAGCACCGTGTGGTTGATCCCCAAGCGCCCCAGATGTGCCGTGCAGCCAAAACGATCCGACACCGAGATCATATATTTCGCGGCCGCCTGCGTCACCCGAAAACGGTTGGGATACTTGTAGCTCAGGGAATACAGCTTTCCCGAAATGGCGTACCTCCTGTCGTCCTTTACGATATACTCCATTTGCAGCAGCGCATCCAGCAAGCCGTATACGGTTGTCCGTTTCAAATCCAGGGCATCGCTGATCTCAATGGCGCTCATCGGTTCATACGAAGCGCACAGCAGCTCCACTATGCTGAATGCACGCTCTACAGACTGGATCGTTCCCCGCTCTCTCACTGACGACCTCACCCCTTTTACCAAATTTTTCTTCTGTATTCAATATAGCAAAAAAAAGCACAACAGTCAAATGCTTTATTAAGAATCAATAAACGCTTTTTATTTCTCCTTTTATTTATAAGTTTTACTGTTCTCCGTTGTAACGTTTTATAGCTTGGCTTTTCTTGTTAAATATTCTACGATACAGTCATAACAAAAAAACACCCCACAAACTACAAGTTAAGGAGGAAACTACCATGAAAAACATTTCTACTTACGTTATGATCTCCATCGTCTCCCTCGTGCTGGTGGTGGCCACCGCCTTTTTGATGACCGCTGCCGACGCGCCTATCCGTGAAGCTGGCGGATATCTGCCCCTGCTGTTGGGCGCGGTGTTCACCTGGAGCACGGCCAAGGCCAACCTGATGGAGCGCGACCGCGAAGTCCGCCGCAATGCTCGTACCGCCTTCACCCCCAGCCACGCCGCCGCGTAACGCTGATCCGGAAATTGTTTTCTCTCTCAAATAAAGAAGGAAGGACACGGAATGTGTCCTTCCTTCTAGCCTGTCAAAGAACGCCAGTTCTCGTTATGCGAGAGCTGGCGTTTTAGTCGTAT